>Ga0209062_1005732_pt1 | contig 11839 bp, 7 predicted proteins | sample Coa_R2_2_FD_187158 | JGI IMG/M metagenome (GOLD analysis project Ga0209062, IMG submission 187158) | Surface soil microbial communities from Centralia Pennsylvania, which are recovering from an underground coalmine fire - Coalmine... | ecosystem: Environmental > Terrestrial > Soil > Unclassified ...
CCTGCTGATCGCTCTCAGGGGGTCGGCCACCGCCGAGGTTTCCGACCTGGCGGACCTCGCTCCCGCCCGCACTTTGGCCTATTTCGAGCTACACGACTCCCCGGCCCTGGCCCGCGAGTTGCACACCCTTATCAAGGGATCTTACCTTCAACATCCTGCCCTGCTTCTCGCCAACCACACGGGGAAGGGTAGGAAGGTCGTCAACGAGGAGGCCCTCCTTCTCGCCTGGTTCGGCAGCCCGGAATTCATCGACGAGATCGGTGATTGGCAGGGCGGGTTCCTGGCGCTGACGGGTTTAACCAGGAGCGACGAGCCGGAGATGGTCGGCGTCTTACGCACTGGCAAAAGTCGGATGTTTCCACTGGCCCTGCGCATGATCCTGCTGGAGAGCAGTCCGACGCTTCATTGCATCGCGCGTGTTGAAGGCGTCCCCATCTTCCAGATCGGCGATGCAGATAGGCGGCCGCAACCGGAGTTCGCCGAGCGACTCCGATCGCCTGCCGTCCAGTTCGCGCGGCTGCTCCGCTCGCCGCGCAAACCCTCGCTGTATCAAGTCGCTCTCCTGGACGAAGCGCCGGTCGAGGAAATGGACGAGAAGCCGGAGTTCGGCTGCTTTGTCTCGCTGTTGCCCGGTGCCATCGCCTTTGGCACCACGCCAGAGGTTCTCAGCGATACGATCCGCCGTTTCAAGAGCAAGTCTGCCTCGCCACCGCTGGCGACCATGCCTGCCTTTCGTGCCGCCGCTGAGATGCGAAGCCGTCCGGGCCTGTTCGCATGGTGCGATCCGCCGCGACTTACCCGTGTCATAAACGATGCCCTGCGCCGTGAACTGGCCCGGCGGCAAGATGAAGTCCGCCGCCGTCCACTGGCCAAGGGTGAAAAGCGAGACGCCGACAAATTGCGCGAGGAGTTGCGGCAGGCGGAAATCGAGCATCGCCGTGAGACGCGGGATTGGACCTTCCTCCAGAAAGCGGGGAATCTCACTGGCATGCACTACGCTACCGCGAGCTGTTCCCTGGACAAGGGCGAGTTCGCCTTCCGCATCGACGCGCGCATGAAAGCGAAGCAGACCAGCCCGCTACTCGATTTGCTGGCCAATGAGAAACTCAGCCCCAACCTGTTGCGCGCAGTGCCCGACGACGCGTTCGGCCTCTTCGCGTTGCCGCTGCCGGACGGTGCGGCCAGCATGACTCGCTTGCTGAAACTGGCCGACACTTATGTAGCCACCAACAGCGAGGAGATAGCCCTACCCAGCAAGTCACTAGCAGAATTAGAGAAGAGTTTAAAGCTGAATCTGGGCCGGAACATTTTGGCGAAGATCCGTTCCGCCGCCGTCGCCGTACAATTGGTGGAGGAGAAGGAAACCAGCGTCTATCCTGTGCTTGTCCTGGAGACGGTAAGCGATATAGCCGCGGCGGATCTGGAAAACTTGATGCCCCGACTTTATTCGTCCGACGGAAAGCACAGAGAACCGCATCTGCATACGATGGAAGGCCAACATGTTCGCTCCCTGAGCGACAAGTCCGCGGATGCGAGCATGACGGGTCTGCCGCCGCACTACGGACGTTGCGGCAAGATTCTCGTGCTTGGCTGGCATCGGGGCCGCGTCGCCGCCACCTTGGCCAACGCGTCGCATAAAAAGGACTTGTTGAATCTCCCTGCCGGTTTGCGGACCGTGGACGCGGAAGGGACGGTCGGCGCTCTCGGCTTGTTTTCTTGCCGGCAATTGTTGGCGCACCTTGCCCACATTGGATCGACGGCGCCGAATCAGAGTGCCGGTCATCGCCGACAATTGCGCTATCTGCGCGAAATGAGCACGCCGATGGCGGCAATGCCGCCGACGCTGTTCAGCATCAAACGCTCGGCCGATGGTGTGCGAATGGAGTTGCGTCAGAGCCAATTGCCTGTTGCCTCGGCGACGGTGGTTGACATGGCCTTAACGTGGACACACGACACGGAAGCTGCGCCATCCTGGATGGACTTCTTCGCTCGACGGTGGCAAGCGCCGCCCATTGCCCCGCCTCCGCCCGCAGCGCCTCCTGCGGCAGCTCCGGCCCCGGCCGCACCTGCTCCGGCTGCACCTGTCCCTAACGGGAATTGATTCCTGCCTTGGACCTCGATTCGGATAAGGAAGCAGATAGCGAGTGCCAATTCTGCCGCAGCCACTCGTAATCCTCGGGCGTATCCATGTCCCAGAGTACACCCGGACTGTCCACCGGCACTTCCAGTGTCTGGGCCGCGTGCTGGCGAACGTAGGTGTTCAGGCCGAGTTCGGCGGGCCAGGCACGGATGGCTTCGACGTGCTTCCAGGCGAAAAGCGTCGGATGTCCACGACGTCCGTTGTGCGTGGGAATGGCGATCGAGAACTGCGGATGGGAGGCAGAAGCGGATTCCAGCTGCGGGATCACGGATGGATCCAGCGCCGGATGATCCGCGGGCACGAGCAGCCAGGTATCTTCGGGCCGTGGCTTGAAACGCTCCTCCAGCCAGCGCAGACCGCAATCGACCGTCCCCCGCATCCCGTTGGGCGGCGCATCCAGAGAACAGACAAGCCCCCCCGCGGCCTCCGTCAGCGCTGCCAACTCAGCGACATGCGGGCCAATCACGACAAGAACGTGCTCGACCTCCGCTTGCCGAAGAGCGGCAAGGACGTGTTCAAGAATGGTGCGTTCGCCGAGCGGCAGGGTCAGCTTGGGCCTGCCCATGCGCGAACTCTTGCCGGCGGCAGGAAGGATAGCAAACCTCATAAACCCCTCGAAGACTAAAGGTAGCCGAGCCGCGAACGCAGCGCAGCGAGTAAGCGGAGGCAGCGGTCGCTTACTCCGCTGCACAGCATGCGCGGTTCGGACAGCTTTTATGTCCGAGATTACGGCAAGCGATTAGCTCGGCGACGATGCTGACGGCGATCTCCGGCACGGTCTGCGAGCCGATCGGCAGACCGAGCGGCGCATGGATGCGCGCGAGCGTTTCCTTCGACACTCCCTTGGCCAGAAGATCCTCGAAAATCAACTTGATTTTGCGTTTGCTGCCGATCATGCCGACATATTCCGCCGGAGTCGCGGCCAGGTGATAGAGCGCTTCCTCGTCGTGATTGTGACCGCGCGTGACAATCAAACAATAGGTCGAGGGGGTCAATGAAGGCGCCAGCTCTTGCAGGGATGAGCCGATGTCGCCTACGAGGAGGCGATGAGCCGACGGGAAGCGTTCACGACTGGCATAGGAGGCGCGATCGTCGAGCACCCAGACCTCGAAATCGACTTCGGCCGCCAGACGAGCCACGGCCTGACCGACATGGCCCGCGCCGACAATCAGCAACGTGATGCGCGGCAGAATCGGCAAATAGGCAATGCCCTGACGGCTAAAAGGAGCGGGCCGCTGCGTCAACGGAACGAGAGATTGCAGGATCTGCGGAGGAACTGCGGCATCCGACGTCTGGGCAATGAGCTGGCCTGCCGCATCGAAGAGAAATCGATCTCCCGCGACCAGGCCGTACTCCGGCGCGAGAGCGATGGCTTGTGTACACCCTTGTCCGTCCTCGACGCGGCGACGGAGGCAACGGTAATACTCAGCCGCTCTGGCGAGCGGCGTTGCGTCAGCGCCCCGAGAAACTGGATCCGCAAGGATGCTCATGCGGCCGCCGCAGATGAGGCCGTCATCCCAACCGTAATTATCATCAAGATGGAAGGTCAGCACCTCGGGCCGCTCGCCGCCGGCGGCCAATGCACGCAAGGCACGCTGGCGCACCTCGGCCTCGATGCAGCCGCCGCCGAGCGTGCCGCGCTGTCCCCCATCGGCGAAGACCAGCATGGCAGCTCCCGCCTTCTGCGGCGTCGAGCCGCGCGTCTCGACCACGGAGCAGAAAACGCAGGGTTGTCGTAATTCGAGTGCCGCCTCCAGGTCCGCGAGCAAAGTACGCATGGTAACGATCTTTTCGAGGAGGATGACTGCCGTATCCTTTTGGCGATGTCGATCATCTTACTCCATACCATTCACTTGGCAAACGATACGCGGCACCTCATCGGGGGTTGGGGCTGGATCGAATCGGCTTCTACCTACAAGCGCCATTGCCAGCGTTTCGAATGCTCCAACAGCACGGCTTGCGTTAGATCGAATTGCAGTGGCGTCACGGTGATCCAGCCCTCGGCGAGAGCGGTCACGTCGGTATCAGGATGTGGTTCAGGACAAATAAGTTCCGGTTTAGACCAGAAATAGACGCGGCCGCGCGGGTCCGTGCGGCGATCGTATGCCTCGACATAGGGCGCGATGTTTTGCGGCACCGTTCGGATTCCGCGCAGCGGGCCGCGTTCGGGACTGGGGATGTTGATGTTGAAGAGCGATCCAGTCTCTGGTTTGTGCGCCAGGATTTGCTCGATAACGCGGCGGGCTAACTCGGCGCCGCGTGAAAAATCGAGCGGTTTGAGCTTGGTGTACTCTTGCGAGCAAGCGATGCTAGTGCAGCGAAAAAACGCGCCTTCGATCGCGGCGGCGACGGTGCCGGAATACAGCACGTTGATGCCGGCGTTGGAGCCGGCGTTGAGACCGCTGACGATGACATCCGGCGGCTCGGGCAGCAACTCGCGTAGGGCCAACTTCACGCAATCGGCCGGTCGCCCCTCCACCGCCCAGCCGAGAGGCAGCCGTTCATCATCGAGGATTTCTTGAACGACTAATGGGGTTGTCAAAGTCACCGAATGGCCGGCGGCGCTCTGCTCCGTGGCGGGGGCGACCACGATCACTTCACCGAGTTTGCGCAGCTCCGTCCGCAGGGCGCGCAATCCAGGAGCGTAAATGCCGTCGTCATTGGTTAACAGAATGCGCATCTGGTACTCCCACGAAAGTAACATCGAAAAAAGACAAAAAGGACCGCCAAGGACGCAAAGAATAGTTGGAAAGAATGAGCGGAATAATAGTAATTTATCGCACTCTTTTAATACTTATTATTGTTCTTTGTCTTTAGTTTTTTTGTCCTTGGCGGTCCTTTTTGTCTTTTTTGACCTTTGATTTTTTACTGGTCTCCTTGCAGCTTCTTGCGGCGGAGGATGTGGTGGTAGTGCTGCGCAAAGCGGTGAGCTTCGTCGCGGACGTACTGCAACAAGCGCAGCGCCGCCGCGTGCCGGCTTAGACGCAGAGGTTCGGCTTCACCAGGGCGATAAATCTCTTCCTCGCGTTTTGCCAGTGAGATCAGGCACGGCGGCTCGACGCCTAGCACGGCGAACGCCTCTCGCGCGGCGTTGAGCTGCCCCTTGCCGCCGTCGATCAGCAAAACGTCGGGGAAAATCTGCTCCTCGTCACCGTGGCGCCGTACACCGGCGTTGCGGAAGCGGCGCGTTACCACTTCGCGGATCGAGGCAAAATCATCGATGCCCTGCACCGACTTGATGCGAAAGCGTCGGTAGCCAGGCTTGAACGGTAGGCCATCAATAAAGCTGACCAGCGAGGCCACGGTATCGCTACCGCCCAGGTGAGCGATGTCCACGCCTTCAATTGTTCGCGGCGTCTGCGGCAAGCCAAGCACCTTGCGCAGCCCTACGAGTCCCTTCTTCGGATCAATAGGGAATACCTCCGGCTGCACGTCGCGTTGCACGTCGCCGCGCTGACCGAGTGCTTGCAAGGCGGCGATGTCGTCGCGCAGCCGGGCCGCCTTCTCGAATTGCAGCGCCTTGCTCGCCTCCTCCATCTCGTGCTCCATCTCGCGGATCAGCCGAGCTTTCTTGCCCTCGAGCACCATGCGCAGAGCGCGAATCTGCTTGCGGTATTCTTCCTTGGTGACGCGGAAATTGCATGGAGCCGTGCATTGATGGATGCTGTGCAGCAAGCACGGCCGAAACCAGCGCCAGCGGCTGTCTTCGGCCTTGATGTCCAGCGAACAGGTGCGGAATTGAAAGATTCGCTGCAATACCTGGATGGCATGGCGCAATGTGCGGGCGCTCGTGAAGGGGCCATAAAGCCGGACGCCGCGGCGGCGCGGCTGGCGCGTGAACTCGACGCGCGGAAAATCCTCACGGATGCGAATTTGCAAATAGGGGAACGTCTTGTCGTCTTTCAGCTCGATGTTGAAGCGCGGCTGAACGTCCTTGACGAGCCGTGCCTCCAACAGAAGGGCATCGACTTCACTCTCGGCGGGCAGGTAATCGATGTCGGCGATGAGGGGCACGAGGTCCGCCGTGCGTGGATCCTCGGCGGCTGCCTTGGTGAAATAATGGCCCGCGCGGTTGCGCAGGTTCTTGGCCTTGCCGACGTAAAGGACAACTCCCTGGGCATCCTTCATGATGTAGACGCCGGGCGCGGCCGGAAACTGCTTGACTTTCTCGGCGGGCGGCAAGGGGGCCGCATCGGCCTGCGGTTCGGGGGACATACCGTGTCTCCGGGCGCGAAAAATCCACTTGGCCCCGTTTTCGGGCGCAGGGGCTACCTATTCATGATACAGCGTTTTGCGCGTGCGCGGATGCTTTCTCGAACGGACGCGGTCCCTACTGTTCAATGGTGATCTGGATGGTTTGGCTCGCCGATTGAGTATCCAGTTGGGCTTTCGCGGTCAACAAATACTCATTGGTCATGACATTCGGGAAGGTGGCGGACCAATACCCGTTCACGTCGGGGCCGGTTACTGTTCCGTAAGTCTTGTTTCCCCACGGGTCGGTCAACCAAGCTGTGACTGTTGAGCGGCCATCGTTGATCACATCACCGGTTGCCTTGACAGGGTTCTTAACCGCGCCTCCATTTGGGGGAGAGGTAATGATGATGCCCAATACTTGCTGTACGAAGGGGATCAGCGAGCATACGTCGGTACCGTAATCGCACAGGATCTCGTACGTCATCGTGAAGCAGACTTTTTTCGTTGTCCTCTTCGTCGTCTTCTTCTTGGCCATGAACGGCATCCTCTTTCAAGATGTTTCAGGGTTGCGGCAACGGTTCGATGGTGACGTTGCGAAAATAGGCCGGCCCCTCTCTTACATAAAGACCCAGGCTGCCACGTGGGTGGAAGGTAGGTAACTGGAACGGCGCCTTGTGAGTGGTGCGCCACCACAGGTTAAGCTTTCGCCACTGTTCAGGAAGTGAAAAGCCACCCATCTGGCAGCCATTGCAGAATGCTCGGACAGCATCGGGCGTCACGTGTACCTCGATCCGGCGCCATGGAATCTTTTTATCATCAACGATGAGAGGCGGGGGAACGAGAGGGGCAGATCTCATCTGAGTTTTAAAAGGAATGAGGAATTCATGCCATTCCGATTCTTCATTCACATCGCCTTCGTGGTAAGCAGCGATCGCGAGTTGCGCACTCGTCACTTGATAGAGGTTGGAGGTCAATCGGAATAACCCGAAGCAATGCTCCGGTCCTGTAGCCGTCGCCAATTCCTCGCAGACGAAGTAAAGGCCCATTTCCATTCGGCTGTTGTTGGCTGGCGCCACTTCGGCGACGAACCGAAACGAGTTTTGCTGGGGGTCGAGCATCAGGTCGAGCAGAGAGATACCCTCGATGGAGGGCAGCTTGAGCGGCCATTTCCGCAGCTCCGGCAGGGACGGCCTATCTCGCTCCGTGCGCCAGCGATACCATTTCGGTGGACCAAGCGGCCCCACGAGCGTGACGCTTCTGCCCTCGGCTCCCTCGTGTTGGATGGACGCCAGCGCTTGCTCTTGACGCTGGCGTTTCCGTGCTTCCGGCGAGAAGTAGGTGAAGATCGCCCATGTGCCCGCCGCCCCCAAGCTCAAAATGAGCAGTACTATTAGCACCCAAGTCGGCAAACTCGAGGCTACTACTCGTTTTGCTCGTATGCGGCGCCCTAGCCGCTGCCAGCGCGATTCCGGCCGCGTCCGAATCGGCTCGCCGGATAACCAGCGTTCCAGCTCGTCGGCCAACTCCGCGGCCGAAACGTAGCGACTGGCCGGCTCTTTGTTCAAGCACTTCAAAGCAATCGTTTCCAGATCGCGCGGCACATAGCTCCGCAGACGCCGCGGCGAAATTGGCTCGGCCTGCAATACTCTTTCTTTCACCACGTCCACGCTCTCGCCGATGAAGGGCCGGCGGCCGGTCAGTAGTTCGTAAAGGATGACTCCCAGCGACCAGATGTCGCTGGCGGTCGTCGATGTCTCGCAGCGCGCCTGCTCCGGCGCCATATAGGCGGGAGTTCCCATGGGCCGGTCTCCCAATGTCTGCGTGGCACTAACGTCCAGCCGCTTGGCCAGTCCGAAATCACTCACTACCGGCTCGCCATGCTCATCCAGCAGGACGTTACCCGGCTTGAGATCGCGGTGAATGATGCCGCGCTCGTGGGCCGCGTGCACCGCTCGTGCCGCCTTCGACACCAACACGGCGGCGGCGCGAATGTCGTGCTGATAGTGATTCAGGTGCTGGCTCAGACTGCCACGCGGGAACAGGGCCATGCTGAAACAGTGCTGTCCTTCGTGCAGCCCCATGCCGTAAATGGGCACGATGTTCGGATGACGCAAACCCGCCGCCGAGCGCGCTTCCCGATAGAAACAGCGCACTTCCTCAGCGCTGGCCAGGCTGCCGGAGCGAATCACCTTGAGAGCCACCTGTCGTTCGAGCACCAGGTCGCGTGCTCGGTATACAACCCCCATACCGCCCCGTCCGATTTCCTCCACGATCTCATGCCGGCCCAGTAACGGCACATCATCAACCGGGATATCAACGAACGTGCTCTGGTTTGCATCCACATAGGGAGATGTCCCCAAAGCCGCCGTTTCCTGTTGCGAGAGATTCAACCCGGCTGGCTGCGGCTCTTCCAGTCGCGCTCGCAACTGCTCGCTCCAGTGAGGAAAGCGTTCATACCACTGGCGTGGATCCGGATCCTGTCCTAGCTGGCGGCGGAAATAGAATTCGAGGACGACCAACGCCAGAGCGCGCTCTGGATCGGATGCCAGTGAGGGAAAGGCGCTGAGGACGGTTTCGGCGTGGCAATCCTGGCCCGTCTCAAGCTGCTTCCGCAGCTCGGCAGCAGCTTTATTCAGTAATTCATCGGGTTCACTGTGGAGAAAGGAATCGACGGCCATGAGCGAAGCTCCTCTCTGGCAGTGCGGGCGAGACTCGCCAGCGCGGACACACCCTCGCACGGAGCGTCGGGGCGATGCTCATCCATAAGAACTAATTCTTTGACATTAACAGAGTGACAATGGCATATCAAGACATCGACGAGGAAAAACCCCCATCCGCCGATCACTACCGAGAAGCCGGCGGGCCGATGCGCTCCTTGCCGACCCACGGACGCAGAACTTCCGGCACGAGCACCGAGCCGTCTGCTTGCTGATTGTTCTCGAGAATGGCCAACAAGGCGCGGGTGACGGCAACGGCGGTACCGTTGAGCGTGTGAACGAAGCGCGTGCCTTTCTGTTTGTGAGTCTTGTAACGGATGTTGAGCCGCCGCGCCTGGTAATCGGTGCAATTGGACGTGCTCGTGACTTCTCCGTATTCACCGCCTTGTCCGCGTCCGGGCATCCATGCTTCAAGATCGTATTTGCGATAAGCAGGACCGCCTAAATCGCCGGTACACGTGTCGATGACGTGATAGGGCAAACCAAGACCCTGGAAAAACTTCTCCTCGATTGCGAGCAATTCCTGATGATTTTGCTCGCTTTGGTCGGGCGTACAGAAGACGAACATCTCGACCTTGGTGAATTGGTGGACGCGATACAGGCCGCGCGTGTCGCGGCCGGGTGCGCCGGCTTCGGTGCGGAAACAATGCGATAAACCGACGTACTTCTTTGGCAAATCCAGCTCGTCGAAGATATGATCGCGGTGCATGCCGCCTAGCGTGATCTCGGCGGTGGCGATCAAACACAGATCGGTATCACTGAGCGAGTAAATTTGCCGTTTTTCCGGATCGGGATCGCGCGGGATGAAGCCGATCCCTTCCAAGACATCGACTCGCGCCACGTCCGGCGTGATGATCGGCGTGTATCCTTCGGCGATGAGTGTCTGCATGGCAAATTGCACAAGCGCCAATTCCAGCAGCACCGCCTCATTTTTGAGGTAGTAGAACTTCTGGCCCGCTACCGACGCGCCCGCCTCGAAATCAACCAATTGCAAGGACTCGGCGAGCGCGACATGATCCTTGGCGGCGAAGTCGAACTTGTGCGGCTCGCCCCAGGTGCGGAGGACCTTGTTGTCCTCCGCCGTGGTGCCGACCGGGGCGTCTGGGTGCGTCATATTGGGGATGGTCAAGAGCGCGGTGTGCCGTTGCTCCTCAATTTCCTTGAGCTGCTTTTCCAACCCCGCGACTTCTTCGCGTAGCCGCTTGCCTTCGGCGATGAATTCCTTCTTGCGTGCAGGATCTTTCTCCTGGGGGATGAGCTTTGAAACCTCGTTTTGGCGTTGCTGAATCACTTGCGTTTGCTGGACGAGACGTTTACGTTCATCGTCAAGCTGCACGACGCGGTCCACATCGGCCTTGACGTTGCGATTACGGCAATTGGCTTTCACGGCGTCGAGATGCTCACGGATGAAGGCGGCGTCCAGCATAGTCGGGTCCCTTGTAATGATCCTCAATTTGCTCCATCGGCGTTATACACGTTGGCACTTACTTGACCAAGGCGGGGCGTCTCGTTACCATGCTGAAAAGGACGGATGAGTTCCACGGTCCCCACCTTCGCCGCTGGAGCCGAACCTCCCAAGGATTGATTCTCCCTGCCTGCCCCCGCGCCCCACCGACCGATTGCCTTCAGGAACCCGAAATCTCAGGAGTGCCCCACGATGATTTTCTTGCTTGCGCCGCGGGCTAGTAACATCTCCCCTTGCTCGCGCTGCGAGCTGGTAATTCTGGCTTTGCTGGCGCTGTGGGATGGGAACGTCCAGGCTCAACCGAACCTTGGCTCCAACCTGCCGGCGCCGCGCTTGATGACCATCACGCCCCCCGGAGGAAAGATCGGTTCCACAGTCGAGGTCACATTCACCGGCACGGATCTCGAAGAACCCGAAAAACTGCTATTCAGCATTCCCGGCATCAAGGCTGAGCCGATTGTTCCTCCTCCACCACCGCCGCCCAAGGCCGATCCAAAGAAGCCGCAACCGAACCCAGTCCCGGCCAAGCAGCCCATCACCCGCTTCAAGGTGACGCTCGCCGCCAATGTGCCTCCCGGCATCTACGATGTGCGCTTCGTCAACAAATGGGGTGTCAGCAATCCGCGTGCGTTCGTCGCGGGCGATCTCAATGAATTGCTTGAAAAAGAGCCGAACAACGATGTCGAGCAGGCGCAGCGCGTCCAGATGAATTCGACCATCAACGGTTCGATGTCCAATCCCACCGATGTCGATTACTTCGTCTTCGCGGGCAAAAAAGGGCAGCGCGTCTTGTTCAGCTGCCTTGCATCCAGCATCGACAGTCGCTTCCACGCTGGCCTGGAAGTGTACGACAACAAGGGCAAACAACTGGCATTTGGCCGCGATTACTCCAACACGGACGCCGTCGCCGATTGCATCTTGCCCAACGACGGCGATTACTATGTCCGCCTGTACCACTTCACCCACACGCAAGGCAGTGCCGAGCATTTCTATCGTCTAAGCATCAGCACGGCCCCCTGGATCGATGCAGTTTTTCCCTCCGCTGTTGAGCCGGGCAAATCGACGAGCGTGACCGTCTTTGGCCGCAATCTGCCCGGCGGAAAACTCGATGCCTCCGCCCGCGACGGCGATCGGGCGCTTGAGAAAATCACAGCTACCGTCACGGCACCGCCTTCGACCGGTGGGACTGGTGTCTCGTCGGGCGCCATCAGCACCCTGATGACGCCGAAGATGGCAAGCATCGAGGGCTTTGAGTTTCGCCTTCGCAATGACACCGGATGGTCCAATCCGTTTAGGATCGGCTTGGTTCGCGCCCCGCTCGTT
>Ga0209062_1005734_pt1 | contig 11838 bp, 12 predicted proteins | sample Coa_R2_2_FD_187158 | JGI IMG/M metagenome (GOLD analysis project Ga0209062, IMG submission 187158) | Surface soil microbial communities from Centralia Pennsylvania, which are recovering from an underground coalmine fire - Coalmine... | ecosystem: Environmental > Terrestrial > Soil > Unclassified...
CGACGTAGCTGAACAGTGACCCACTTCGCTCATCCGAGCCGCGCATCACAACAACTCCCGCAAGCTACCGAGATCAGTGAATCATCTTCTTCGGTCCGATACGACGACTTTTTCAACAACCTGCTAGACTAGCTTGGCCTGCTGGACATGATGCTTGTATGATAGTGTCATACACCATTGGGAAAGACACATGCCTCGCACCAACCGTCCGATCAGCGTGACCCTGGGGGAACTGCAGCACGGCGTCGAAGCGCGCGTGAAATCCGGCGCCTATGCCTCGGCCAGCGAGGTGATCCGCGCGGCCTTGCGTGCCCTTGATCGGGAGGAGGCGGCCGTCGACGAATGGTTGCGCCAGCGCGTTGACGAAGCTTTCGAGGATCCGCGCCCGAACGTGCCGGCCGAGGAGGTGTTCAAACGCCTGAAGTCCCACCATGCCCGGCGGACGAAGGATCGCCGGCGTGAGAAGATATAGGGTTACCTTCCGGCCCGCGGCAGAGCGCGATCTTTTCCGGCTTTACGAGTACATCGCGAAGCAAGGATCGACCGAGCGGGCGGCAGCCTTCGTCGGCCGGATCGAGGAAGCCTGTCTTTCCCTTCGAATTTCGCCCGAGCGAGGCACTCGCCGCGAGGACATTCGACGAGGCTTGCGTGTGGTCGGCTTCGAGCACCGCGTCGCTATCGTCTTTCAGGTCGGAAGAACGGAGGTCGTGATCGTCCGTATCTTGTACGCCGGCCAAGACTACGAACGCGCGCTCCGGCGGCGCGCCACACCGTCGAAGGGCAACTAGCCCACCTTCTTCACCATCACCTCGAGCAGGGTCGGGCCGTCGGTCCGGGCGAGCGCCCGCTTCATCGCCGCATCGAAGCCGTCGGCGGTATCGACCCGCTCGGCCGGCACGCCGAAACCCTCGCCGATCTTCGTGATGTCCATCGGCGGGTCCCGGAAGTCCATGCCGATCGGCGTGTCGTTGCCGTGGAACAGCTTCAGCCGGTTCTTGAGGATCTGGTAGCCGCCGTTGTTCATGATCAGGAAGACCACCGGCAGCTTCTGGTTGGCGGCGCTCCACAGCGCCGTGATCGAATACATCGCGCTGCCGTCGCCGATCACGGCGAACACCCGACGCTTCGGCTCGGCGATCTGCACGCCGACCGCCGCCGCGATGCCCCAGCCGATGCCGCCCGAGACGTTGCCGAAGAAGCTCTTGCGGTCGCGGTAGGGATAGAACGAGGGAAGGGTGCCCGCGCTGGTCAGCCCTTCCTCGACCAGGATGCCGTCGTTCGGGATGGCGGCGGCGATGCGCGACATCACCCAGTCCGGCGGCAAAGGCTCGCCGGCCTTGGGCTTCTGCAGCGCCTTCAAGCGTTGCGCCCGCTGGGCGCTCCAGTTCCTTGTCGCGAGCGTAGCGAGGGATCTCTTCGCTTTCTCCTCGAGCGCCGTGCCGCCCAGCTTCTTCACCACCGGCACGAGCGCCTTCAGTGTCTCCTTCACGTCGGCGCGCAGTGCGATCTCCGCCGGGAAGTTCTTGCCCATCTCCCAGTCGCGCAGGCCGATCATCGCCACCTTGGTGGTCTCGGGCAGCGGCTCGACCTCGCTCCACACCGACATCTGCAGCACGTCCGAGCCGACGCACAGCATCAGGTCGTGTTCCGACAGGATCGACCGCACCCGCTTCTGGTCGCGGTTGAGGGCGCCTACGTAGCAGGGATGCTCGCTGGGGAAATGCGCGCCGTAGCCGACCGTCTGGTGCCAGACAGGCGCGCCCAGTGTCTCGGCCAGTTCGCCGGCTTCCGCGAAGGCGTCGGAACTCGCGATCTCCGGTCCCGCGACGATGACGACGTTCTTCGCGGCGAGGATGCGGCGGGCGAGCTGCTCCAGCGCCGCATCGCTCGGCCGCACCGCCGTGTCGACGCGCGTCGGGACGCCGAGGTCGATCGCCGCCTCGTTGTTCAGGATGTCGCCCGGCAGCGAGATGAACACCGGGCCGGTCGGCGCGGTGGTGGCGACCTTGGCGGCGCGCCGCAGGATGCGCGGCAGGTCCTCGATGCGGTTGACCTCGACGGCCCATTTCACGACCGGCTGGGCGATCGGCACCAGCGGGGCGTAGAGCAGCGGCTCGGTCAGGCCATGGCCCTGCTCCTGCTGGCCGGCGGTGACGATCATCGCCGTGCCCGACATCTGCGAGGTGTAGATCGAGCCGATCGCATTGCCGAGGCCGGGCGCCACGTGGACGTTGCACGAGACGAGCTTGCCCGACGCGCGGGCATAGCCGTCGGCCATGGCGATCACCACCGCCTCCTGCAGGCCGAGCACGTAACCCATCTCGGGCGCTGAGGAGAGCGCATGCATGATCGGCAGCTCGGTCGTGCCCGGATTGCCGAACATCTTCACCACGCCCTCGTCGCTCAGCACGCGCAGGAACGCGTCGCGGCCGGTGATGGTGTTGGTAACGCGGGCATCAGGCATCGTTGTTTCCTCTCTGGACAGGCCCACGCTAGCATAGGTCCATGACGCATGACGCCCTGCTGCAGCGGCTCGCAGGCCTGCCATGCTGGCAGGGCACGGTTTCACTGGAGCCGCTCAAGGGCGGGCTAACCAATCTCAGCTTCGTGGCGGAGGATCGCGGCGAGAAATTCGTCGTGCGCTGCGGCGGCGACATCCCGGTGCATCACGTCTTCCGCGACCGCGAGCGCGCCGCCTCGCGCGCCGCCTTCGAAGCGGGGCTGTCGCCCGAGGTGATCCATGTCGAGCCCGGCATCACCGTGCTGCGCTTCATCGATGGCCGCACGTTCGAGGAGGCCGATATGCGGGCCAACCTCGATCGCCTGGTGCCGCTCCTGAAGACCTGTCACCGCGAAGTCGGCCGGCGCCTGCAGGGGCCCGCCAACATGTTCTGGGTGTTCCACATGATCCGGGAATACGTGCGCGCTGCCGGCGCCGACACGAAGTACCTCGCCCTGGCCGACGAGCTCGAGCGGCGGCAGGTGCCGATGCCGATCGTGTTCGGCCATCACGACCTTCTGCCCGGCAACTTCATGGATGACGGAAAGCGGCTATGGCTGATCGACTGGGAGTACGGCGCGTTCGGCACGCCGATGTTCGACCTCGCCAATCTCTCGGCGAACGGTGGGTTCGATGCCCGGCAGGACGAGGCACTGCTGGCGGCCTACTTCGAGGGCCGCGTCAGTCCTGAGCTGAAAGCTTCCTTCACCGCCATGAAAGCCGCCAGCGCGCTGCGTGAGGCGCTGTGGGCCATGGTCTCCGACCTCCACCTCAAGACCCCCGGGGTCGACTACCGGGCCCACGCCCGCGACTATCTCCGTCGCTTCGAGCGGCTGCTCAGCGCGTAGCCGGTGGGGCCGGGGCGGGCTGCTGGGCCACATTGGCCGGCTGGCCGGGCGCGCTGGCGACGGGGTGGTACAGGCCGGGCGCGCCAACCAGCAGGTAGATGCCGATCAGGGCGGCGACCACCACGGCGCCTATGGCGAGGAAGAATCCGCCGCCCCGTTGGGCGGTCGGGACTGGAAGCGGACGTTCATCGAGGTTGGGGCGTTCGAGGTAGGGCATGAGGCCTCCTACTGGGCGGAGACGGTCCCGCTCGCATCCACCGTCACCGCGATCTCGGTGCGGCCGCGCATCGCGCGGGCATGCCATAGCCCGTCGCTGCCCTTCACGACGCCATGCACGTTCTTGTAGCCGTCGAACTCGATCGCGCGTTTTGCGCCGGCGTCGTCCTCGGCGGAAGGCTGATCCGTCGTCAGGGCAGCCGTCTGGGTTTGCGCGTCGGCCTGAGTGCTGTCCGCCGCCGGGTCGGGCGTGAAGTAGCTGGTGGGCTGCGGCCTGACCAGCGGCACTGGCGGCCGGGCGGCGACCACCGTCGGGACCGGCGCCTTGGGCGCAGGCGCAACCGCCTCGGCCTTCCGCGCAGGCGAAGGTGGCGAGTGCGTTGCTCCGGGCGCCGGCCCAATCAGGTAGCCCGCGGCCAGCATGCCGAACGCCAAGCTGAAAACCGCAAAGGTGCGAAACGGAACGACCATCGCTCACCCAACGCCGGACACGGCCTTAACGTTCCACTGATGTGCTAATGTTGTTTTGCCGACGGAGGATCTTCATGAACGGTGATTACGGCCCGGAAGAGGCTGCGATGCAGGCCTACCTGCGTGATGGGGAGCGCCGGGCGATGGCGCTGGGCAATCGCGGGCCGATCCGGTTCACGCCGAGCGGCGAGTTGCACCCCGAGATCGTCGAGGCTTACGCGCGATGCGGCTTCTATGTGTTCGAGGGCGCACTCCGGCCCGAGGAGCTGGCCGACATCGAGAGCGACCTGCACGACATCCTCGCCCGCCTGCCGGTCGAGAAGGGCGCGGCGGTCGATGCCAAGGGCCGGCCGGCGCTTGGCGTCGATTGTAAGGGACCGAACCTGCATTGGGCGCGGCCGCTCAGCGACCCGTGGGGCGGCACCTCGGCCGCCAACGGCCGCCATCCGGTCAAGATGCATGAACCCGTCGCGGCCGCGAACCTTCCGAAGGAGGTGGTGTTCCTGATCCTGGGCTCGCTGCAGTTCTCCGAGGCGTCGCTGCGGGTCTACGGCCATCCCGGTCTCCTCGGCGTCGCCGCGGCGATCAACGGGCCGGACTTTGCGCCGTTCAACGAGGCGCTCTGGATCAAGGAGCCGGGCAAGGGCGCATCGGTGGCGTGGCATCAGGACGGCACGACGCACTGGGACAGCCCGGACTGGGACGAGGGCATCCACGGCTTCAACTTCATGGGCCAGCTCTACGGCTGCACCGCCGCCAATGGCGTGTGGGTCGTGCCGGGCTCCCACAAGCGGGGCAGGATCGACATCAGGAAGATGGTCGCCGAGGCCGGCACCGAGCGGCTGCCCGATGCCGTGCCGATCATCTGCGCGCCGGGCGACGTCGCGATGACCAACCGCCAAGCGCTGCACGGCTCGTTCGCAAACACCAGCCCGAACTGGCGGGTGACGGTCAACTTCGGCTTCCATCGGCGGAAGTCCGTGCTGGGCGTGCAGGCGGGCGGCATCCACAACGCCGTCGCGATCTACGATGCCGACCGCATCCGCCAGCGCGCCAGCCTGATCGGCTACGGCATCGACGCCCGCCGCCAGCGCTTCCCGGACGAGACGCCGTTCGTTTACCAGCCGCACCGTGCCGAGGGGCTGACCTATTGCTGGGACGAGGCGGCGAAGGTGGCGATCAAGGACTACAACCTGCTCGATCTCAGCATATGAAACCGACCCTCTTTGCCATCCTGCCGGCTCTCGCTGCGTTTTCCGCAGCAGCCCAGACGTCGGGCCCGGTCGGCGCGACCGGACCGACGGCCAACTGCGCTGCGTCCATGGGCGAGCTGCCGAAGACCTGGGAGGGCAAGGCCTACGCCGTGTCCGGCGACACGCTGGCCGGCATCGGCCTGAAGCCGCGCCTGCGCCTGTGGGGCATCCGCGCGCCGGAGCTCGGCCCCGACATGAGCGTGCCCGCGATGCGCGCCCGGGCGGCGCTCGAGGACATGCTGGCGGCGGGCGAGCACCAGGTGTCGTGCCGGATGACCGGCTGGGACCGTCTCTGCCGCGCCGTCGCGCAATGCACCATCACCGCCGAATGGCCGGCCGGCTCCAAGGCGCAGCCGCATGACATCGGCCTGCGCCTGGTCGAGGACGGGTTCGCCTACGGCTTCGAGCTCAGCTCGCCGCCTGACTGGGACAAGGATGCGAGCGAGAAGATTGCGCACTTCGAGGCGATCTCGCGCCAGGGCCACAAGGGCCTGTGGCCCGGCTGGCTGGGCGAGCCCCGCTAAGCCCTGAGCACTTCCTCGGCGAGGCTGTTGTCGACCGCCGTCTCGAACGGCGTGCCCGGCGACACGAAGCCGCCGGACACCAGGCTGTCGCGCAGGCGGTCATAGCTGACGCGCGGGAGCATCGGCGTCTCGTTCCAGATGCCGAGCGCCTTGTAGCGCGTGCACGCGGCGTCGAGGATCGGCCGCGGCAGGTCCGGGAAGTAGCCCGCGATCGCGCCGGCGATCTCGGCGCCGGACGCCTTGGCGACCCACTGCTCGGTCTTGGCGATCGCGCGGACCATGCGCTTCAGCTCATCGCGCCGCTTCACCATGGTGCCGCGCCGCGCGTAGAAGGTGGTGTAGGAAGTGGGGCCGCGCGCCGCCGCCGCGTACCAGATGTGCGCGGCCTTGTCGGCCAGCAGCAGGCTGGGGAACGGCTCGAACACCTGGATGACGTCGACCTCGCCCGCCTTCAGCGCTTCCATGTTGCGCGCCATGGTCTGGTCGGCGATGCGCGTGATGCCGGCCGGATCGATGCCGGCCTCGCGCAGGTCGTGCTGCAGGCACAGCCACGGCGTCGGCACCTCGCTCACCGTGGCGAGCGTGACCGACTTCAGGTCGGCGAGCGTGAAGCCCGGGCGTGGCTCGCGGCCCATGAGCACGAAGGGATCGCGGCCGACCACCTCGCCGAAGCAGACGATGTCGCAGCCCGGCACCTGCTGGTAGGTCTCGTTGACTCGCATCGGGCCGCCCCAGCAGACATCGACCGTGCCGTCCATCAGCCGCTTGGCGGCATCGCCCGGCTTGGGCGCGCTCGCGAACTTGATCTCGACGCCTTCGGCGTCGAAGGCGCCGCGGGACAGGGCGGCATAGAACGGCGCATAGAAAACCGCGCGCAGGGACTCTTGAAGCGTGATGGCCATGATGGTCGACAGGATGCGCGGGGCGCTGCTAAGCCGGCAAGAGCTTTGGAGCGAGGGCCATGCCGCACATCAAAACCTCCGACGGCGTCAGCCTCTACTACGAGGAGACCGGCTCGGGCGCGCCGCTCATCTTCCTCCACGAGTTCGGCGGCCACTATCTCAGCTGGGAGCCGCAGGTCCGCTACTTCTCGCGCCGCTACCGCTGCATCACCTACGCCGCCCGCGGCTGGCCGCCGTCGGACGTGCCGACCGACGTCGCGATGTACTCCCAGGCGCGCGCCGCCGACGATTGCGCCGACCTCATGAAGGCACTCGGGATCGACAGGGCGCATCTGTGCGGCCTGTCGATGGGTGCCACGGCAGGCCTGGAGTTCGCGATCCGCCATTCCGGCAAGGCGACGGCGCTGGTGATCGCCGCGGGCGGAGGCGGCGGCAGCACCGATCCCGAGGCCAAGAAACGCTTTAAGGAGGAGTGCGAGGCGTTCGCTCAGCGCATCGAAAAGGAAGGCATGGCGGCGATGGCGGAACTCTACTGCACGTCATCGGCCCGCAACACCTATCGTTACAAGGACCCGCGCGGCTGGGCCGAGTTCAAGCAGCAGTTCGCTGATGGCTCGGCGACCGGCCACGCCATGACCATGCGGGGTGTGCAGGGCTCCCGCATACCGTTCTTCGAGCGCACCGAGGAGCTGAAGAAGATCGCCGAGCCGATGCTGGTGGTGATCGGCGATGAGGACGACTCGACCCACGGCCTCGCCGTCCATCTCAAGCAGTACGTCGCGCGCTCCGGCGTGCTCGAGCTGCCGAAGTGTGGCCACACCATGAACCTCGAGGAGCCGGCCGCCTTCAATGCGGCCGTGCAGGACTTCCTGCATGCCGTCGAGAACGACCGCTGGCCGGCCCGCGAGCAGAAGAGCTACACGCTCATCCCGCCGAGCCGCTAGTTTCGCCGGACCGCGGGCGTCCCGCCCGCGGTCCGGCAAGAGAAGGTTACTTCTTTGGCAGCTCCTTGATCTCAACCGCTTCCGGGCGCACCGCCTTCAGCAGGTCCATGTAGACGTACTTGCTGTAGTCCAGCGGCGCCTTCAGCTTCTTCTGGTCGGCCAGCAGGTGCTCGGAGTCGCGGATCGCGTCGAGCGAGCGCGGCTTCCAGTTCATGTCGAACTCGAGCTTGGGCATCAGCTCGGTGGCGAGCTCGACCGGCATCTTGAGGAACTTGGCGACCTGCTTGGTGGCGGCCGGCCGGTCCTTCTCGATGATGTCGTTGGCCTCGCACAGCGCCTTGATGAACTTCTCCGACGTGGCGCGGTTCTGCTCGATCCAGCTGCGGTTCATGTAGATGAAGTTGATGTTGTTGTAGATGCCGTCGGCGGTCGCCAGCACCTTCGTGTTCTTGACCGACATCAGCGTGCGGGTCGGCCACGGCTCCCACACCGCGAAGGCGTCGATGTCGCCGCGCTCGATCGCCGCCAGCATCTCGGGCGCCTCGACATTGACCAGCGTGTAGTCGGCCGGGTTCAGCTTACGGTTGGCCAGCAGCCGGCGCCAGAAGATCTCGGCGCCCGTGCCGAATGCCACGCCGACCTTCTTGCCTTTGAGCGCCTCGAGGGAATCGACGTTGCGGCCGATCACGCTCTCCCACTTGGCGAGGTAGGTGCCGTCGGCGACCGCGACGATATTGTTGTCCACCTGGTGGTTGATCACGCCGGCGAGGTCGGAGCCGTAGGCCGCCTGCACCTGGTTGTTGACCAGGAATGGCACCATCGCCGAGCCCGATGGGCCGGTATTGATGGTGACGTCGAGGCCGTTCTTCTCGAACAGGCCGGCTTCCTTGGCGACATAGAACTGCGAGAAGGCTGGGTCGACTCCGGTCGCGATGGTCATCTTGGTGAGGCCCTGGGCCTTTGCCCCGAACGGCAACGAAGCGAGCGCTGCGCCCGCCAACAGAGTCCGTCTGCGCATGATTTTCCTCCCTGTCATGTGACCGGCGAGAAGCGGCCGGCGAACGCGTAGATGCCCCAGCGGAACAGCCGGTCGGCGGTGAATCCCAGGAACCCCAGCACGACCAGGGCGACGAAGATCTGGTCGACCAGCATGTACATTCGCGAATCCCAGATCATGCGGCCGAGACCGTTGTTCGCGGCAACCAGCTCGGCGGCGATGATGGTGACGAACGAGTTGGCCATCGCGAGCCGCATGCCCGTCAGGATGTAGGGCACGGTGGCGGGCAGCGCGACGAAGAAGAAGATCTGGAACGGCCCGGCGCCCAGCGAGCGGGCGGCGCGGATCTTGTTGGGTGCGACGGCATTCACCCCGGCTGCGGTGTTGATGATGACGATGAACACCGTGGTGTAGATGATCAGGAAGATCTTCGAGCTCTCGCCGATGCCGAACCAGATCACCGCCACTGTGATCATTGCGGTCGCCGGGATGAAGCGCAGGAACTCGGTGTAGGGCTCGAGCAGCCGGCGCACGATCGGGAACGAGCCGATGGCGAGTCCGATCGGGATGCCGATCAGCGAGCCGCCGACGAAACCCGTCGCGATGCGCGCGAGGCTGGCCGACGACTGCTCCCACAGGGTGCCGTCCTCGGCGAGCTCGATTCCCTTGAGCAGGACCTTCCACGGGGTGGGGAACAGCACCGACGGGATGATCCAGGTCGAGGCGATGTGCCAGATCACGAACAGGCTGGCGAAGCCCGCGATGTAGAGTCCGACGCTGCGCAGGCGGCTCGTCACTGCGATCTCTTCAGGGAAATCGCGACCTCGTCGCGGATCATCTCGTGCACCTCGCGATAGACCGCAACGAAGCGGTCGTGCGTGCGCTCGCGCTCGGCCTCGCTGAGGTCGACCTCGACGATGCCCTTGAGCTTCGACGCCGGCCCCGCATGCATCACGCCGATCCGATCGGCCAGAATGATCGCCTCGTCGATGTCGTGGGTGATGAACAGGACCGTCTTGCCGGTGGCGCTGGAGATGCGCTTCAGCTCGCGCTGCATGTCGGCGCGGGTGTGGGCGTCGAGCGCGGCGAACGGCTCGTCCATCAGCAGCATGTCGGGTTCGTTGGCCAGCACGCGGGCGATCTGGATGCGCTGCTTCATGCCGCCCGACAGCTCGGCCGGATGCTTATGGTCCTGGCCGCGAAGGCCGACCAATTCGAGATAGTGCCGCGCCTTCTTCTCGCGCTCGGCCCGCGCGATGCCGCGCATCCTCAGGCCGAACTCGACATTGCCCAACGCCGACAGCCAGCCGTAGAGCGAATCATCGCCCTGGAACACCACGCCGCGATCGGCCGCCGGTCCGGCGATCGGATGGCCGCTGATGCGGATCTGGCCCGCGCTCACCGGCTCGAAGCCGGCGACCATGTTGAGGACCGTGGTCTTGCCGCAGCCGCTGGTGCCGAGCAGGCAAAAGAACTCGCCCGCCTCTATGTCGAGCGAGAAGTCTCGGACGGCGACATAGTCGCTGCCCTTCAGCGAACGGTAAACCTTGCTGACTTGTGTGAGTTGAACGAAAGCCATCCCGGTGACATGCCTAATGCATTTCCCGGGCCAAGGGAATCTTCCGTCGCAAATGGCCTCTCCGTCGTCTCTCCGCTCCGCGCTTCGCGTTCCGGTCGAGACGACAGGGCTATGGCTGGGGGAGGATGAAGTACCGCTCCGACGGAGCAGGCGTCAGGTGCCTCAAGTCGTTCGGAAGTTTCGCTGCTCTTCCTCGCTGGGCGGCTGCGCGTAGGCCGCGAACTCCGGTCGCTCCGCGAACGGCTGGGACAACACGGTCAGCAATTCCTCGAATGGACCGTAATCGTCGTGCTCGATGGCTGCGGCGAGGGCCGCTTCGACGCGATGGTTGCGCGCGATGTAGATCGGGTTCGCTGCGCGCATGGCGTCGCGCCGCGTCGTCTCGTCCTGCGGCTCCTGCGCGGTGCGCTCACGCCAGCGCTGCTCCCACGCGTCGAACGGCGCCGGCTCGTCGAACAGGCCTCGCGCGGTGCCTTCGCCGAGGCGCCGGAAGGCCAGGGTGAAGTCGATGCCGTTGTCGGCCAGCACGTTGAAGAAAGCCTGTGCCAGCTCGCCGTCGCCCTCCTGCTCGGTGAACAGGCCGAGCTTGCGGCGCAGGCCTGCGACCAGGGCGCGGCCGAACCGGGCATTGTAGGTCTGCAGCGATTCGTTGGCCTGCTTCAGCGACTCGTCAGGATCGCCGGAGAACAGCGGCATCAGCGCCTCGCCCAACCGCGCCATGTTCCAGCCGGCGATCTGCGGCTGCTTGGCATAGGCGTAGCGGCCCATATGGTCGATCGAGCTGAACACCGTCTCCGGATGGTAGACGTCCATGAAGGCGCACGGCCCGTAGTCGATGGTCTCGCCGGCGATCGACACGTTGTCCGTGTTCATCACGCCATGGATGAAGCCGACGCACAGCCATTGCGCGACCAGCGCCGCCTGGCGCGCAATGATCTTTTCGTAGAGGTCACGATAGCCTGTGGCATCCGGGTAGTGCCGCGCGATGACATGATCGGCCAGCAGCTTCACGGCGTCGACGTCGCCGCGCGCCGCGAAGAACTGGAACGTGCCGACGCGGATGTGGCTCGAGGCGATGCGGGTCAGCACCGCTCCGGGCAGCGCGGTCTCGCGATAGACCGGCTCGCCGGTCGTCACCGCGGCCAGCGAGCGCGTGGTCGGGATGCCGAGCGCATGCATCGCCTCGCTGATGATGTACTCGCGCAGCACCGGGCCCAGGGCGGCGCGGCCGTCGCCGCGGCGCGAGAACGGCGTCGGGCCCGAGCCCTTCAGCTGGATGTCGCGGCGCACGCCGGTGGCATCGATTACTTCGCCCAGCAACAGCGCGCGGCCGTCGCCAAGCTGCGGCACGAAATTGCCGAACTGGTGACCGGCATAGGCGAGCGCGATCGGCTCGGCGCCCGGCGGCAGCATGTTGCCGGCCAGCATCGCCACGCCTTCAGGGCTTGCCAAGGCTTCGGGATCGAGACCGAGCTGCACGGCGAGCGCGCGGTTCAGCTTCACCAGCTTCGGCGTCGCGACCGGCGTCGGCGAGAGCCGCGCATAGAACCGGTCGGGCAGGCGGGCGTAGCTGTTGTCCAGCGGCCAGGGCGCAATGATCGTGT
>Ga0209062_1005735_pt1 | contig 11837 bp, 13 predicted proteins | sample Coa_R2_2_FD_187158 | JGI IMG/M metagenome (GOLD analysis project Ga0209062, IMG submission 187158) | Surface soil microbial communities from Centralia Pennsylvania, which are recovering from an underground coalmine fire - Coalmine... | ecosystem: Environmental > Terrestrial > Soil > Unclassified...
GATCTGTGCGTCCGGCCGGGCCAGCCCCCGGCGACGGTGTCGGCTGGGCAGGTCCGCCACCTGCGCGCACCCAGACGTGCGAGCGGAAGGGCGATGCGATCGACGCCCTGCAGGCCGCCACGCTCCTTACGAATGGGCGGCCCAGAGTCGCGCGGCCGCCCCGCAGTGCGTGCTCCACCCCGAGAGCCGCACCCGATTACGCGGGTCAATCAGCGCACGCCCCTGCCCCTCGGGACTCACGACCTGCTGCCCCCAGCGCGGCTCCTGGCGCTCTCGCTGGAGGAGTTCAGCCAGCTCCTGCGGCAGGCCGGGTCTGGCCACTCCGGCCGTGCCGCAGCCGTGCAGGTGCGGCGGACGGCGCTCACTACCCTGGCCCTGCCGCCCGCAGACGCCACCGTGTCCTCCAGCCGGCCGCCGGTGGGACGCAGCTCTCCCTGGACCTCGTCGACCCGATCCTCTGGGCCCCCGGAGCACCGCATCCGCGACCTGCTGGCGCAGGTGGGCGTCCGGCACCATCGCGATGAGATCCCGTTCTGCGGACCGCTCGCGATCGGGACCGTCCTCGGCGAACTAAGCCATCCGGGCTGGTTGCGCACCGCCGATGAGGTCGTCGCCCGGTGTGGGCTGGACCCGCCGTGTCCGCCTCGGCCGGGAGACAGGCCGCAGGCGTGCAGACCACGCGCGACAGCCGGCATGGCCGACGCATCCTGGGGCTTGAGGCCCACAACAGGTGCGAGTACACGGCCATCGGTCGGCGGTTCTGGCGGCACGACCGGGTTGGCAAAGGCCTGGGCTACGCTGCGACGGTTTGCGCCTTCGCCGCGCGCCTGGCTTGGCTGAGCTGGGCGATGCTGCGTGATGGGACGCCCTACGACGCTCGACGCGCGTTCCAGGCCTATCTGCCTGGGCAGCCCTCGACCCGGGGCGCCTTGAGCCCGGTGGAGGATGCCGGTGAGGATGGGACGGGACGAGAGGCGGAGAGACCGCCAGGACTGACGCTCCGCCATTCCGCATACCGTCTGCGGGATCTCCTGACCGGATCACGCTCGATGCGCATATCCCCCGCCTACACCCCAAACGGGGAGGGAGGTCACATTTCACCTGTTGGACGGCAGAATCCACCAACACGCTCAACGGCAGAACGCCGGATCGGCCATCTTCGTCCAATCGGTCGGGCCGTACATGATCCGACGATACATCCCCTGACCGGCAAATTTCCTCCCGGTCCGGCTATCTCACAACACCAAGATGTCGGAGAAAGGCCCGTGCTACGTCGGCCGGGTCTTCCCTGCTCTGATCCACGAGGAGATTCAGGCTGGCCATGGTTTTGTCGCTAATCTTCCCGGCGAGCTGATTCAATGCATCTGCGATATGCGGATCCTTGCGAAGGGTGGCGAGTCGAATGACGGGCGCTGCGTAATAGGGTGGGAAGTAGTGTCGGTCATCCTGGAGAACGACGAGGCCGAGGGAGACGATGCGGCCATCGGTGGAGAAAGCCGAGATGACATCGACGTCTCCGGCTGCGACGGCTTGATACATGAGGCCGAAGTCCATTCCCCGAGTGGCCTTGAACGGGATCCCGTACGTCTTCTCAAGACCGGGAAGCCCGTCCGGCCTAACCAGAAATTCCTGCGTCGCCCCTAGAGTGAGACCACTCGCCTTTCCTCTGAGGTCGGAAATCGTCCGCACCCCGAGCTGGTTTGCACGGTCTCGCCGCATGACCAGGGCGTAGGTATCATTAAATCCCCACGGCGCAAGCCAGGTGGCGTGAAAGCGCTTCTCGTATTCGCGTTTAACCGTATCATACACGCGAGCGGGGTCAGGCTCCGGCGCCAGCTTGAGGATCGCGGTCAGTCCCGTGCCCGTGTATTCTACGTAGGTGTCGATGTTTCCCGAGATCAGGGCTTCGTGGCAAATGGCGGTTCCTCCTAATCGTAACTTTCGCTCGACGGGATATCCGGCATTTTCTAGGAGTGCAGCCGCCAGCTCACCGCAGATGAGCTGCTCTGTGAAGTTCTTCGACCCCACGACGACTTTCGGCTTGGGCGTGGCCGCGACAGCTGTCCGACCGGAACCCGTGGCTACTGTGAGTGCCGCTCCGGCGCACCACGTGAAGAATTCTCGTCGGTGGACTGCTCGGGCCCGCCTGCTTGCCGCTCTCCTGCGCATCCCTCTCCCTCCTCGGCCTCTGGCTTCTCCTGACTCGTGCTGTCTGCGTAGTTCCTGGACGTGTCGTTCCCGCCTGTCTCCGCCTCTCGGCACGCTACTTGCGGCTTGGGGCGAGACCCCCCGGCCCGCCCGGACTTGGGGCGCTCAGGAGGGCCGCCAAGCCAGCCATGTCCCTTGCCTCGGGGAGTCTGTAGACCGCGTGAATGATCTCGTCGGCCAGCGTTGGACCGACAACTGGGTCGGCTAGGTGGTGAAATTTCTCCTCCAGCGCCTCATCGGATAAAGCGGTGTCGGGATCGCCCGGGGCTCCTACGACGGGGGAGGTGACTCGGCGGCCATCGACCGATTCCACCTCTACTCGGGCCAGCGCACGCGTGGGGAAGGATCGCTCAAGGTCCGTGTCGACCACCATCTCGACGCGGGCCGCCAGCTCGCGGCACAGGGGATTCTCCAGACCCGATTCGAGGACGTGTTCGGGGCTGACGGTCCCGTAGGCCAGCGCACACGCCACGGCCCAGGGCAGGCTAAACTGGGCTTCCTCGGTTGTTGCGGGAGCGGTCACTCTGAGGTGGGTAGCGGCTTCAAAGGTGTGTACGCGCACGCGGGCGACCTCTGGTGCCGCGACGTGCAGCTCACGAAGGGCGTGAAGGGCTCCCGTGATCGCCGGCTGGGCCCACCGGCAACACGGATACGGTTTGACGTACAGCCGCTCAATCAGGTACTCCTGGCCCAGACTCGTCGTGAGCGCATCGGCTAGGTCTCCGGCATCGAAGAGGCTCGGGATTCCTGTGAACCCCAACGCTGCGAGACGAGCGGCTGCCATCCCGGCAGCGGCTCCCCACCCGATGCCATCTTTGAGCATGCTGGGGTGGTCGACGGACCGCATCTCGGGAGTCATCGGGGCGTGGAACTCTGCGATGCCCATGGCGTGCCAAATGCCGCCCGCGTCACACCCCAGGAGGCGTGCAGCGGCAGCCGCCGCACCTATCGGCCCCCAGGCCCCCGTCCCATGGTAGAAGCGGTAGAGGGGATGGAGGATTCGTCCAGCGCGCATTGCTACCTCGTACCCCGCCACCACCGCCGTGAGGAACTCGGCTCCGGACCGCCCGGCTTCTTGAGCTGCAGCGAGGGCGGCAGGGAAGATGACGGCCCCCGGATGTCCCTTCGTCAACCGATCTCCGTCGTCGAGATCCAAGGCGGATACTGCGAAGGCATTCGCCAGCGTAGCGCCGCATGATGATGCGGGCTCTCGCGAGCCAATCACGGTGGCACCCCCGGGGCCGTATGTCTCGCGGACGTACGTCCGAAGGATTGCCGCCACCCGTGTCCGGCTCCCCGCAAGACCGCAGCCGCACAGGTCCAGCACGCACCGGAGGGCCTGGCGCTGAATGTCCGGCGGAAGAGTGGTCCACGAGAGGCCGAGGACGAACTCTGCGACGGCTAGGCTGCGAGTGCTGTTCATCAGTGCCTACCCGCTCCTCGCCTGTAGCCCTGTAGGGACGACGAGACGGCGTATGCGGCCCAAGAGGAGGTCGGCAGCAACCGCGAGCATGGCGACCGGGACTGCTCCAGCGAGCAGGACCGACGGATCGAGCATCTGCAGCCCTTGGAGGATCAAATCCCCGAGTCCTCCGCCGCCGATAAACGCGGCGATCGCCGCGATCCCGACGTTCTGCACGGTGGCGGTTTGGATGCCGGCCATAATCACCGGACTGGCGAGGGGTAGTTCGACCAACCACAGACGCTGCGCGTCGCTGGCGCCCATGCCCCGCGCCGCCTCTAGGGCGGCGGGACTGGCGGTGCGAATGCCCACGTACGCGTTGAGAAAGATGGGCAACACGGCTCTGATGGCTAGCGCGGCCACCGACGGGCGGAAACCGATCCCCAGGAAGGGGAGCATGAACGCCAGCAATGCCAGGCTGGGGACGGTTTGACCGAGGCCAGCGAGCCACGTTGCAACCTTCGCAAACCTCTCCCACCGACTGGCCACGATGGCCAAGGGCAGCGACAGGGCAGTGGCGAGGGCGACGGAGACGACGGTCAGTTCGACGTGCTGCCCGAGCAGGTGGAGGAAGTGGACAGGATGCGCACGGATGTAGCCCACAAAATCCCATGAGGTCCCGCTCACGATACGCCTCTGGAACGGTCGCGCCGGGCGTGGGACTCCAGCTGGACGAACGCCCAGTCCGCCGCGAGGGCGAGCGCGGATGCGGAGAGGGCACCCGCTACCACTGTGTCCAGATTCAAGGTGCGGATCCCGTCGAAGATGAGGACTCCGAGACCTCCTGCCCCCACGTACGCTGCGATCGTCGCGATCCCAATGCCTGCGACGGTCGCCACTCTGATCCCGGCCAGTATGACGGGAAGCCCGAGGGGGATCTCGACGAGGCGGAGTCTTTGCCAGGGCGTCATTCCCATGCCGTGGGCGGCCTCCCGTATCGACGGCTCCACCGCATCGATCCCGGCGACCGTGTTGCGGATGATCACGAGGAGCGAATACACGAGGACAGCCACAATCGCGGGGCGCTCCCCGAGGCCCGTTAGCGGAATGAGGACGGCAAAGAGAGCGAGACTCGGGATGGTATACAGCACCCCCGCTGTCGCGAGAACGGGCGCGGCCAGCCACCGCACCCGCGTGATCGCCACCCCCGTGGGGATGCCGATCAGGAGGGCGAGGAAGACGGCGGTCCCGACGATCCGCAGGTGCTGCCAAGTGAGGACGAGGACGCTAGAGGGATTAGCGAGCAGGTAGTGCATCCGGGTATCCTCCGACCTCCCCCTCGGCGATCACGACGTCTGCAAGTCGCCTGACGAGATCTGCGTAACATAGATAGCCGATGACGCACTCGCGGTCATCACAGATCTCAAGGCCGTCGTCGTCGGAGCGTGCTGCCGCAATGCGGTGCAAGGCGTCCAGAACTGAGCAGGAACCGTGAATCCGCAGACCGCGCTTTGCGTCGGCATTCCGGACAGGTCCCGCTAGTTCCGCCATTCTCACGTGGCGCAGTGTCAGCATTCCCCGGTCGTCGCCGATGAACTCGGTCACAAAGGGTGTGGCCGGCTGTCGGAGGAGCTCGGGAGGCGTGCCGTACTGGACGATCCGGCCTTCGGCCATGAGTGCGATGCGGTCCCCCAGGAGAAAGGCTTCGCTCACATCGTGGGTGATGAAGACGATCGTCTTTCTGACCTCGGCGTGGATGCGGCGGAGCTCATGCTGGAGTTGCTTGCGGGTGAGAGGGTCAAGGGCGCCGAACGGCTCATCCATGAGCACGATGGGAGGATCCCCCGCGAGAGCCCTGGCCACGGCGACACGTTGCTGTTGGCCGCCCGAGAGCTCACGCGGGTAGCGGGCGGCGAAATCGCGTGGGGGAAGCCCGACAAGCTGGAGCATTTCCTCTGCCCGGACTCGGCGCTTTCGCGCGGGCCACCCCAGCAGCCGTGGTACGAGCGCCACGTTCTCGGAAACGGTGAGGTGGGGAAGCAGCCCTACCTGCTGGATTACGTAGCCGATGGTCCTCCGGAGCCGCACCGGATCCGCACGGCTGATATCGCGTCCATTGACAATGATCCGACCGCTGGTGGGAACCTCCAGCCTGTTGATCATCCGCAGCGTGGTTGTCTTCCCGGATCCGGAGGGTCCGATGAGGACGCACAGCTCCCCCGCGGAGATCTCGAGGGAGACGTCCTCAACCGCTCGGATGGTGCTGGTGGCGGATCGGAAGATCTTCGAGACGCGGTCCAGCGTGATCATGGACGCTGGAGTCGGCGACGTGATGGTAGAGGCCGTGGAGAGGGATTCCGAGGCAAGGCTAGGAGGCTATTGCGGGTCGGCGCGGGGTGTCCTCCAGCCGTTACGTAGATATTGGCGACGCGGGCCGCGTCCTCCAGCGCCTCCAGCCGGCGGAGCGCCTGTTGGCCCAGCCGCACTCCGAGGGCTGAGACGATGCAGTTGATGAGTGCGGCCGGCGCCGCAAGGGAACCAACGAAATCCAGCACGGCTGCTTTAGCGAAGAGGGTGGCCTCCGCGAGCGGCAGCAGAGGTGAGAGGGGACTGTCGGTGATGGCGAGGATATGGACGCCGGTGCCCAGGCCGTGAGCATAGCGGACGAGATCGACAAGGTCTCGTGGGTACCGTGCGAAGGCAATGGCGATGAGAGCGTCATCCTCGTCCATGAGTCGGATGCGGTCGTAGAGCGACGAATCCGCATAGGAGATGCCGGTCACGCCCGATTTGATCTTGCTGAGGGAGTAGGCAAAGTAACTCGTCAGCGGCCTGACGTATCGAAAGCCCAGGATGGTGACCCGCTCCGCACGCAGGATGGTCCCCAGAAATCGCTCGAACTGGGGTTCGGAGAACGTGCGCAAAACAGTTCGGAGGGCCTCCACGTCGGCTTCGATGATGCGACGCAGGAGCCCCGCAGCAGATCGGTCGGTGGTTGGCAACGACCGAAGTCGGTCCACTCCTGTGAGGTCGAAATTCACTCTGTCCTGGATGCTCGCGCGCAGTTCCTCAAAGTTCCGGTAGCCAAGGAGGGTCGGAAAGCGCACGACGGTGGCGAGGCTCACCCCGGCAGCCGCGGCCAGTTCGCGGGTGCTCATGAAAGCCGCTCGGAGATACTGCTCACCGAGAAACGTCGCCAGCTGGGCCATCTTGGGGGAGAGGCGCGGTTGCGCGCGGGCCAGGCGAGCGAGGAAGTCGTCATCGGGGGGATGAATCGTTTGAATCGTCTTTGCATATTTAAGAATCATTTGATACCATTCTAGGAGGTTGACCGGTTGATGTCAATCTCGGTGTCGCGGGGTGCGGGATTTGGTGGGTCCAGTACCCCCGGAAGGGGCCAGGAGAGGGACGAGGCTTACGGAGGTGCGCACGTTGCGGACGGACGAGGTGATTTTTTACAGCGACGGGATTCGTCTGGAGGGGCTCCTTCAGATGCCCGATGGAGGCGGGGACCGGGATGAACGATTGCCGGCGGTCGTCCTCTGCTCCGGGTACCAGGGGCTCAAGGAAATCATGCCGGCCCGGTTCTGGGGTCCACTCACGGCAGCGGGGTACGCCTGTCTCGCGTTTGACTATCGCGGCTTTGGGACGAGCGAGGGGGAGCGAGGGCGGCTGATTCCTTCTGAGTTCGTTGAGGATCTCTGCAATGCGGTGACCTTTCTCGAGCAGCGGCCGGAAATCGACTCCCGCCGCATCGCGGCTCTCGGCTGGGGGCTGGGGGGTGGCATCGTTGTCCAGGCCGCCGCCGAGGATGCGCGGATTCGGGCTGTCGTGTGCGTCAATGGCGTCGGCGATGCCGGTCGAGCAGTGCGAGCATCCCGGACCGAGCGCGACTGGCATGCCATGCTTGATCAGATCGACGAAGACCGTCGGCGTCGTGTGGTGACGGGCCGGTCCCGACTCGTGAGCCCGTGGGATGTGGTCCCGCTAGACCCCTCCACGTGGGTCTTGGTGGAAGAGGACATGTACGGTCGCCACGCTCGATTCGGTGTCGATATTACGCTCCGATCCGCGGAGGCGTATTACGCCTTTCGACCCGAACGCGTGGTACATCAGATCAGTCCTCGGCCCCTTCTCATCGTGCACGGTGCGGATAACGAACTCCATCCCGTCGAGGAAGCGCGTAGCCTGTACGCCCACGCCCGGGAACCCAAGGAGCTCATGGAGATCCCTGGAGGGAAGCACCTCGACTGGATCGTTCTGGACTCGCCGGTGCGGGGCCAGGTTCTCTCGCGGATCGTCCAGTGGCTGACACGCTGGACCTGAGAGACACCCCCGGAGGGGCGGTGCAACAGGATCGCATGGCATCCCGACCCTCGTCTCCCGCGCCCAGGGGACATTCCGCTCCATGGGGCAGGGGGCCCCAGGGCGCCTTCCGGACCCCACATCGTGCCTGGCGGTACCCCTCGGCGGGCGCGGCGGCGCTCGAGGAGCATACGCGCAGGCCGGATCCTCATTCTCCGCCCTCGTTCGCGGCGCCCTCTTCGGCCGTCCGTCGCTTCCTCCCCCTGTCTTCGTACTCGGGAAACAGGTCCCGCCAGTTCTCGCCGTACACGCGCCGCATGGTCTCCGGGGGATAGAGGAGACACTCGTGGTGATAGGAGGTCTGCACGGGAACGGGCTCTTTGCAGCGAGGGCAGGGCTCGTACGCGGGATCCGGAGGGGTCTCGGGCGCGGGCCTCTCGCGCACCGCGGTCCCCTCGTCCAGCGTCTTCGCTCGCGATCGGCGTGGCATGCGTCGATCCCTCCGTCACGGATGCGTCCAAAACGGCCCTACACTCCAGTCTAGATTCTGCCATCCCCTCAGCGCCGAGGCCAGAGGGGCCGTGGTCCGGGATGGGGGCCCTGCCGAGGAGCCGGGGAGGGTTGGACGGGCAGCCCGGCTCCCCCCCCTGCAGAGTCCACCCGGCGGGGCCTCGGGCGGCGTTACAAGGCGATGCCGCCATGCGCTTCCCGGACTCGCGTCTTCCCACCTCGCCACGGGTGGGTACACCCTCCCGCGGGGGCCGTCCTGCCCGCCGGGGGAGATGCCGGAATCGCTCCCGGGGTGCGGGGAGTGGGGCGTGGCGTCGGGACGCTCCGGCCGCGCGGGTCCTCGGGCCCGGATTTGCCCCTCGGGGAGGAGGAACTCGGCTGACGGCGTTGAATGGGTGTTCGTCATTAACGAACTCTATTCGTATAATTCCCATAGCCCTCGGATCGGTTGATCGGGGGGCGGTCCGTGAGGAGTGAGGAGTAGGGAGGCGGGGGGGCACGATCATGCGGCGGGGTCGTCCCGGATCGGTCCACTCCATCGAGAAGGCGGCGCGCATCCTGAGGGCCCTCGCGGAAGGGGGACCGCAGAGGCTGTCCGATCTGAGCCGGAGGCTCCGCATTCCGAAGACGACGCTCATCGCCTTCGTGAGGACGCTTGTGGCAGAGCGGTTCGTGGTCGTCGACGGTCTCGGGCGCTACGGTCTGGGACCGGGGCTCCTGGAGCTCGGGCAGGCCTTTTTGGACCGCGTGACGCTCCGGGACGTGGCGCGGCCGTACCTCGAGAGGCTCGCAGAGGCCACGCGGGAGGTGGTCCACCTGACCATCCTGTCCGAGGGCGAGATGATCTACATCGACCGGATCCAGACCCGCTCGGTGGTCCAGGTGGGTTCGCGCATCGGGGGGCGCGCCCCCTTTCACTGCACGGGGGTCGGCAAGGCGTACGTCGCCTTCCTGGCCGAGGACGATATCGAGAGCCTCATTCGAGAGTACGGGCTGAAGAAGTACACCAGGACCACGATCACCAACCCCCGGCGCCTCCTCCGCGAACTCGCGCTCACGCGGAGGCGTCGGTACGCCGTCGACAACAGCGAGCACGACCCGGAAGTCAAGTGCGTGGGCGCGCCCATCTTCGACCACACGGGGACCGTCTGCGCATCCATCAGCGTGGCGGGGCCCGCGTACCGCATGACCCCCCAGGCCATCGCCCGGATCGCTCCCCACGTGGTGGAGACGGCGCGGGCCATTTCGAGGGCTCTGGGGTGCGGGAGGACTCCCCTCGACCCCGAGGACGCCGCCGAGGGACGCGGGCAGGGCGCCCGCACGGGCCAGAAGGAGAAGGCCCACGTCGTGGGGAGTCCCCAGTGACGGGAGGGAGGTGTCTCGTGCGGGATGGGAAGGCACCTCGGGAGCGGCGGGACTCTCGGGAGTCGGGGCGGGAGAGGGGGCCCGGGTGCGGGCGTGAGCCCCGGGGCGTCCCTCGGACCGCGCGGGGAGGTTTCCTATGAGGACGTTAGAGGGAGTCGTCGCCGCCACGGTGACTCCGCTGACCCCCGGGGGATCGCTGGACCTTCCCTCCTTCCGGCGCCATCTCGCCGACCTGCTGGACGCGGGGATCGACGGCGTCTTCGTCGGGGGAACCACGGGGGAGGGAATGCTGCTGAACACCGCAGAGCGCCTCGAGCTCGTCCGGGTTGCCCTCGAGGTGGCGGGAGGCCGCATTCCGGTCGTGGGCCACTGTAGCTGCTTCACCACCCAGGACACGGTTGAGCTCGGTCGGCAAATGGGGGAGAGCGGGGCAGACGGCGTCGCCGTGCTCCCCCCTCTCTTCTACCGCGTGGACGAGGAGGCGATGGTCAACCACTTCGGACGCGTGGCGGCGGAGGTCTCAAGCCCCGTCTACCTGTACAGCATTCCGGACAACGTGGGCGTGGACATCCCCCCGGGCGTCGTGCGGAGGATGCGCGAGAGCCTCGCGGGGATAAAGTACAGCGGGTGCAACCCGAAGATGGTGCGGGAGTACGTGGAGTGCGAGGTCCCCGTGCTCATCGGGTGCGACGCGCGCATCCTCTCGGCCCTCTGGTTGCGCGTCGCAGGCGTCATCTCCGGCACAGCGGCCTGCTTCCCTCGGCTGTTTGTGGAGCTCTTCAGGAGGGTCCGGGAGGGGACGGGGGCCGAGGACGTGCAGGCCCTCATCACCCGGGTCGACGCAGAGCTGTCCGCCCTGCCCCCCGTGGCGAGCTACAAGGCCGTGCTTCGCCGCCGGGGCGTCATCGAGTCGGCGACTGTGCGGAGGCCCCTGCGAGAGCTCCGCCCCGACGAGGAGATGATGATCGACCAGCTGGTGGGCGAGGTGCAGGGGTAATGCGGGTCGCCGTCGTGGGAGCGGGGTCGATCGCGCGGACCATCTACCTTCCCATTCTGGTGGACTCCGACTGCGTCCTGGACGGCGTCACGAGCCGGTCCGGGGAGTCGGCGGCGGCCCTGGCCCGGCGCTTCAACATCCCGCGGGTGTACGGCTCTCTCGACGAGGTGGAGGCCGACTGCGCCTTCGTGCTGACCCCGAAGGAGACCCATGTGGAGATCGCCTCGCGGCTGCTCGAGCGAGGGCTGCACGTCTTCCTGGAGAAGCCCATGGCCACCACGGTCGCGGACGCGGAGCGCCTCGTGCGGACGGCGGAGCGCTCCGGCCGGATCCTCCTCGTGGGCTTCAACCGTCGGTACGCGCCCGCGTACGTGGCGCTGAAGGAGGCCTGGAGGGACCGTCCGCCCGACGTCCTGCTGGCGGAGAAGAACCGCCCGGGGACGGAGTTCCGGGCGACCCTGGAAAACGCCATCCACGTGGTGGACCTCATGCGGTGGGTGTGCGGCGACGCGGTGGACGTGGTGGCGACGGCCCAGTACACCGATCCGTACTACGAAACCTCCTGTGTCGCCCACGTCCGCTTCCGCCACGCCGTGGGCGTGCTCATCGCCAACAGGTCCTGCGGCCAGTGGATGGAACGGATCGCGGCGTACGGGGAGGGGCGCAGCGTGGTCGTGGACGCCCCCGAGCGGGTCACGGTGGTCACGCGGACCGAGGAACGGACGACCCGGCTCACCCCTCTCGCGATGGGGTGGTCGTCGGTCCACGACAGGCTGGGATTCCGGCAGGAGGTCCAGGACTTCCTGGAGGCCGTGCGGGGCGGGGGACAGCCGCGCATCTCCCCCCAGGACGCCCTGGAGACACACGTGCTCATGGACCGCATCCTGGGGGCCGCGGGGCTCCCGGGGATGGCCCCGTGACGCTGGTCGGGCACACCATGGGGACGCCGGAGTACCGGCTGTCCGAGGCCCTCGAGCTCTTCGCGCGGCTGGGGCTTGAGGGAGCGGAGGTCGTGTGGCAGTCGGGCTACGCCTCCGGCATCGACCCCGG
>Ga0209062_1005737_pt1 | contig 11834 bp, 8 predicted proteins | sample Coa_R2_2_FD_187158 | JGI IMG/M metagenome (GOLD analysis project Ga0209062, IMG submission 187158) | Surface soil microbial communities from Centralia Pennsylvania, which are recovering from an underground coalmine fire - Coalmine... | ecosystem: Environmental > Terrestrial > Soil > Unclassified ...
TCCGGGCGGGACGCGCTTGGGGTCGCGCGCGATCACCCAGGAGTGGGCGCCCGCCGCGCGCGCGGTCGCGATGTCGACGGCCGCGTCGCCCACGAAGGCGAGCGAGCGAGGCGGGACGCCGAGAGCGCGCGCCGCCTCGACGACGAGCCAGGGGTGGGGCTTCGCCGGCATGCGCTCCCCGGCGCCGAGGACGGCCCGGAAGCGACGCGCGAGGCCGAAGCGCCCGAGGAGCTCGAGCGCCGTCGGCGCGGGCTTGTTGGTCGCGACGGCGAGCGGGACGCCCTCCTTCGCGAGCTCCTCGAGGGCGGGCTCCACGTCGTCGTGGGGCCGCACGACGCGCGCCGCGACCTCGGGGAAGATCGCGCGGAAACGCTTCACGACGAGGGGCCCGAGGTCGGCGCCTGCCGCGAGGCGGGCGACCTCCTCGAAGGCGCGGCCCTCGTGGAGCCGCGCGTCCTCGAGGCGCCACGCCTTCGCCCGCTCCGGGCCGACCACGTCGCGGAGGGCGAGGACGGTCGCTTCGTAGACCGCGTCGAGCGAGTCGAGGAGCGTCCCGTCCATGTCGAAGGCGACCGCCACCGGCGTTACGAGCGTGGACATGACAGAAGATTAGCCGCCGCGCGCCCTTTCGTCCCGTTCGGGGGCTACCACGGAGCGCGGAACGTGGTAAGACCGCCGGAGATGAGACCGTTCGAGACCCTGCTCGTCACGGTGTTCCTGGTGGGCTGCGCGGGCGGCCCCGAGAAGAAGACTTACCGCGAGGATCCCGAGGCCTCGGCGCACCTCGAGAAGGGGCGCGCCTTGTTCGCGAAGGCCGAGACGGCGCCCGTCCCGACCGCGGCGCTCGTCGAGGCAGCCGTCGAGCTCGCGCAAGCGGCGAAGATCGTGCCCTCGCCCGAGCACCGCTTCGCGCACGCGCGGGTCGCTCTCCTCCTCGACCCCGACGCCAAGGACGCGCGCGACGAGCTGCGATCGTGCATCGACGAGGTCCCGACGGACGCGCGCTTCCTGGCGCTCCAGGCCTTCCTCGACACCGCCGACGCGTGGCGCGCCCAGGACGCGAGCGCCTTGCGGGGCGCGATCCCGGAGGAGGTCGAGAAGGCGCTCTCGGTCGCCGCGGTCGTGACGGCGCGCGAGGTGCGCGCGTTCATCGGCGACGAGGCGGCCGACTGCGCCGGCATCATCCAGAGAGCGGACCGCGTCATCGCCGGCAAGATCGTGCGCGAGGCGTCCGAGCTCGGGAGTCCGCGCGCCTTCATCGACGAGGCCCGGATCCACCTCACGCGCGGGGCCGAGTTCGACCGCAAGAAGGCCTACGACCTCGTCGAGAAGGCCCAGGCGGTGACGTTCAAGGACGACGAGGTCGGGCGCGGGCTCCTCTGGGGTTCGCGGCGGACCGCCCGCACGGCCACTCGTGAGCTGGGCGAGATGCACGCCGAGGATGGCGAGTGGGCGGACGCCTTGAAGTGGTACGGCAAGGCGTTCACCGGCAAGGAGGACCTCCTCGACGCCGAGGGCGCCCCGGACCGGCACGCGATCGTCGCCTTCGCGCGGCTCGGAGCGATCGAGGCGCTCGGCCTCGCCGGCGCGCCCGAGAAGGAGCGCGGGAAGGCGCGCCTCGAGCTCGCCTCGAGCGTCGGCTTCATGCCCGCCGCGATCCTCCTCGCGGAGCTCGAGCCGACGAAGCGCGAGGAGCTCCTCGCCGCGGCGAGGAAGCGGCTCTCGCCCGGCGGTTTCGCCGGGGCGGGCGACTTCGCCGGCCTCGAGAACCTCGGCTCGACCGAGGTCGAGAACGCCCACAACCCGGTGAAGAAGCTCGAGTGGCAGAGGCTCGTCTTCTTCGCGCGCGCCGTCCAGAAGGGCGGCGCCTGCCGGCTCGAGGTCGAGAGGGCGGCGCACGACGCCGTGGACGCCGCGCCCGACAACACGACGTTCGTGTACGCGCGGCAGTTCCGGCATCTGGCCGGGGACCTCTCGGCGGAGGAGCTCCAGGCGACCATGCCCAGGTCGGCCCACCTCCCGGCGTGGCGGGCCTCGACCGAGCTCGCGCTCGCGACGCGCTGCCTCCTCCTCGACGACCGGGCCGGGGCCGAGCTCCACCTCGACTCGTTGCTCCACGCGGGCGCCATCTTCTCGGTCGAGGACGAGATCGCGTGGGGGGCGCTCAAGGTGCTCAAGAGCCGCGACTAGCACCGCTTCGAACTTCTTCGCCGCCCGAGCGTAGAAGAGGAACGGGAAGAGGGAGAGCATGGCCGCGCACGTCGAGGACGACGACGCATCCGAGCTCGACCGCAAGGCCGCCGCGTTCCTGCGGGGCGCCTGGAAGAGCTCGCCGGGCATCGTCGCGAGCCTCCTCTTCCACGGCGCGATCCTCTGCGTGCTCCCCTTCATCATCTTCGCGGACAGGATCCGCGAGCTCGCCGGGATCCCGATCACGATCGGCGTCTCGGCGCGACGGCTCGACCCCGAGCGCCCCTACAAGCCTGTCTCGAGCGCCCCGCCCTCGCTCGATGGCGAGGGCGGCGAGGAGCGCGCCTACCGCTTCCCCGATGCGCGCCCCGCCGAGCGGAACGAGTCCCCCTCCGACAAGACCGGGAACGACCGGATCGACGGCGAGGGTCGCCTCGTCCTCGAGCACATGACGAACGACGCGCTCGCGGGCGGCTTCCGCGGCCGGCTCGGGAGCGGGCTCCCCGGGACGAACGACGTCATGGGAGTCGGCGGCGGCTCGGGGAACGGCGGCGCCCGCCGAGCGGCAGGCACGGGCGGAGCGCTCGGGCGCCAGGCGCTCGTGACGCGCGGGGGTGGCTCGGCCGTGACCGAGGCCGCCGTCGCGGCGGGGCTCTCGTGGCTCGCGCGACACCAGCAGGGCGATGGATCGTTCCGCGGCAAGACGACGTGCGGCAAGTGCCCGGCCGAGGACTCGGCCACGGCGGACGTGGCCGCGACGTCGCTCGCCGCGGTCGCCTTCATGACCGCGGGCTACGGCCCCGACAGCCGGCTCGAGACGAAGGACCCCGTGACGGGGAACACGCTCCGCTTCGGTGACACGGTGAAGGGCGCTCTCAACTACCTCCGCTCGAGGCGGACGAGCTCGGGCTGCATCACGGCGAGCACCGGGAACGACAGCGTCTACGAGCACGCCTTCGCCACGATGGCTCTCTGCGAGGCCTGCCGGCGGAGCAAGGCCCCCGAGCTCCGCGAGGCCGCGACGCGCGCCGTCGAGCACCTCCTCCACCGCCAGAACCCGAACTGGGCCTGGCAGTACGGAGTGCGCGACGGCGACAACGACACCTCCGTCACGGGCGCGTGCATCCAGGCGCTCCGCGCGGCGCAGCTCGCCGGGATCGAGGTGCCGAAGCGGAACCTGGCGGACGTCCAGCGCTTCATGGACCGCGTCAGCAACAAGGACGGATCGACCGGCTACACGAGCCGGAACGACAGCACGCCCGCGACGAACGCGATCGGGATCTACGCGAGGCACTTCCTGAGGCCGGGCAAGGCGGACCCGATCTCGGAGCTCGGCGCCAAGAAGGTCGCCGTCGCCGTGGGCGCCGCTCAGACCGAGACCGATGCCTACCTCTGGTACTACGCCATGCTCGCTCTCTTCGAGCACGAGGGGCCCAAGGGGCCGAGCTGGAAGGCCGTGAACGAGGCCGTGACGACCGCGCTCGTGAACCGGCAGAACCGGCAGCCGGGGTGCGTCATGGGCTCCTGGAACCCCGACGGCGACCGCAACTTCTCGGGCCAGGGGCGCGCCTTCATGACGGCGGTCTCCGTCCTCACGCTCGAGGTCTACTACCGCTACGTGGACATAACCCCCGCGCCCGAGGGTTCGGGCGAGCCCTGTGCCACCCAGGCACCCCGGTAACCCGGGGAACTCGGGAGGTGGTCGGGGAGTAAGAGAGGGCGGGGACGGATGAACCACGCTCTCGAAGACCTGGAGGAGCACGGCTCCGACCTCGACGAGGCCGCCGACGCCTTTCTGAGGGCGGCCTGGCGGAGCTCGCCGGGGATCTTCATGAGCCTCGTCTTCCACGGGCTCCTCCTGGCCGGGCTTCCTTTCATCATCTTCCAGGAGAAGATCCGCGAGCTCGCGGGGATCCCGATCACGATCGGCGTCGACGCGGTCCGTCTCGACCCCGAGCGGCCCTACCGGCCCGTCTCGAGCGCCCCGCCGGCGCCCGACGGCCAGGGGCTCGACGAGCCGCCGGCTCCCTTCCCGAGCGCGATCCCGGCCGAGCGCAACGAGTCCGCGGAGAACAAGACCGACAGCACGCGCGTGGACGGGAGCGAGCGGACGGGTCTCCAGTTCCTCGCGAGCGATCCCGCGGCGGCGGGCTTCCGCGGACGGATGTCCTCGGGGCCTCCGGGGACGAACGACGTCCTGGGCGTGGGCGGCGGCTCGGGGCGCGGCGGGGCGCGCGGAGGCGGCGGGTTCGGCGGCCAGGGCGGACGCCAGAGCCTCGTCGCGCGGGGCGGTGGCTCCGCGGCGACCGAGGCGGCCGTCTCGCGCGGGCTCTCCTGGCTCGCGCGTCACCAGTGCGCCGACGGCGCGTGGCGGGCGAAGGACGGCTGCACGAAGTGCCCCAAGGAAGACTTCGACGTCCCCGACGTCGCGACGACCTCGCTCGCCGTCGTCGCGTTCATCGCCGCCGGCTACGGTCCCCGGAGCCACGTCGAGATCAAGGACCCGGTCACCGGCACCATGCTCAAGCCGGGTGACACCGTGCGCGCGGCGCTCAAGTATCTCCAGGGGCGCGTCGACGCCGGCGTGCCGGTCAAGAGCGCGAAGGTCAAGCAGGACGTGGAGTCGGGCTGGCCCTCGACCGCCTACGAGCACGCCTTCGCCACCATGGCCTTCTGCGAGGCCTACCGGGCCTCGAAGGACGCGGCGCTCGGGAGGACGGCGCGGAAGCTCCTCGATCACCTCGTCGATCGGCAGAACCCGGGACGCGCCTGGCAGTACGGCTACCGCGACGGCGGGAACGACATCTCGGTCACGGGAGCCTGCGTCCAGGCGCTCCGCTCGGCGCGACTCGCCGGGCTCGAGATCCCCGCCAAGTCGGTCGACGGCGTCCGCAGCTTCCTCGGCTACGTGAGCGCCAAGGACGGAAACTTCGGCTACACGAGCCCCCAGGCGTTCGGGCAGACGGGGACGGCGATCGGCGTCTACATCGCGAAGTTCCTCGATCCGGGCGGCACGGGGACGACGACGGACTCGTTCGCGAAGCTCCTCCCCAGGTCGGCCGAGAACGTCGCGAAGACCGTCGGGAACGCGCAGACGTGTGTGGACCTCTACGGCTGGTACTACGCGATGCTCGGGCTCTTCGAGTACGAGGGGCCCAAGGGCGCCTCCTGGAAGTCGGTCAACGAGGCCGTCACCACCGCGCTCCTCCGCATGCAGCGACGAGGCGACGGCTGCATCTGCGGCTCCTGGGACTGCGCGGGGGATATCTATCTCGGCGCCTACGGCCGCCCGATCGCGACGGCCATGGCCGTCCTCACGCTCGAGGTCTACTACCGCTACGCGACGGTGCTCGAGCCCGAGCCGGCATCCGCGGTCGAGCCGGCCGCGACGGCGGCGCCGCGATGACGGACGACGAGCAGGTCCCCGACCTCGACGACGCCGCGGCGGCGTTCCTCCGCGCCGCCTGGCGGAGCTCGCCGGGCGTCGTCCTCTCCCTCCTCTTCCACGGGGGGCTCCTCGCGCTCCTTCCACTGATCATCTTCCAGGACAAGCTCCGTGAGCTCGCGGGGATCCCGATCACGATCGGCGTGAGCGCCGTCCGCCTCGACCCGGAACGGCCCTACAAGCCGATCTCGAGCGCGCCGCCGACAGCCGATGGTGCGGGGCTCGAGGAGCCGTCCGCCCTGTTCCCCGACGCCGCCGAGGCCCAGCGAAACGAGTCGCGCGTCGATCGGTCGGAGAGCGAGCGCGTGGACGGGCAAGAGCGCGTGGCCCTCCAGTTCCTGGCGAACGATCCGGCGTCCGGCGGCTTCCGAGGCAGGCTCGGCGAGGGCCCACCCGGGACGAACGACGTCTTGGGCGTGGGCGGCGGCTCCGGGAACGGCGGGGCCCGAAGCGGCATGGGCTTCGGCGGCGGCGGCGGCCGCGCCTTCCTCGTCGTGCGCGGAGGCGGCTCGGCCGCCACCGAGGACGCGGTCCGCCGTGGGCTCTCGTGGCTCGCCCGTCATCAGGAGACGGACGGCGCCTGGAGAGCCCAGCTCAAGAAGCCTATGGACGTCATGGACGCTCCCGAGGTGGCGACGACCTCGCTCGCCCTCGTCGCGTTCCTGACCGCGGGCTACGGCCCGAAGAGCCAGGTCGAGATCAAGGATCCGGTCACCGGCCGCATGCTCCGCTACGGCGACACCGTCCGGGCCGCGCTCCGGTACCTCGACGGGCGCATGGAGACGGGCCTCCCGCTTCAGAGCCCGAGGGTCAAGCTCCCCGCGGATGAGACCGCGTTCGCGATCTACGAGCACGCCTTCGCGACCATGGCCTACTGCGAGGCCTACCGCGCCTCGCACGACCGCAGGCTCGAGGAGCAAGCGAGGAGGCTCCTCGCCCACCTCGTCGCCCGGCAGAACGCACGGAGCGGATGGCAGTACCGGAGCCGCGACGGAAAGAGCGACCTCTCCGTGACCGGAGCCTGCGTCCAGGCGCTCCGGTCGGCGCGGCTCGCGGGGCTCGAGGTCCCGACGTCGTCGGTCGAGGGTGTCCGGGCCTTCCTTCGTGACGTGAGCGATGGGAAGGGTCACTTCGGCTACATGGATGCCTCGGCGCTCGGTTACTCGACGACGGCGATCGGGATCTACGTGGCGCGGTTCCTCGAGCCGCGCTCGACGCGCACGACGTCGGACGCCTTCGGGAAGGTCCTGCCCCAGGCCGCCGAGAACGTCGCCAAGAACGTCGGGGACGCCCAGACCATGCTCAACCGCTACGACTGGTACTACTCGATGCTCGGACTCTTCGAGTACGAGGGGCCGAAGGGACCATCGTGGAAGGCGGTCAACGCCGCCGTGACGACGTCTCTCGTGAAGTCGCAGGCGAGAGGCCAGGAAGACACGGCGGGATCGTGGGACCCCGACGGCGACGCCTTCCTCCAGTATTACGGGCGCCCGATCGTGACGGCGTTCTCCGTCCTCACGCTCGAGGTCTACTACCGCTACGCCGGGGTCGCGGAGGAGGGGCGCTGAGGGCGCCCCCCCTCGCGTGGGTCACTTGTTCTCCTTCGCCTTCTTCTCGCAGAGGTCGGCGAACTTCGTCCCGGCGGCGCCCTTGGCGCACTTCTCGTAGAGCTGCGCGGCCGAGGCCTTGTCGCCGCTCTCCTCGCACGCCACGGCCTGGGCCCAGGTCTTCTCGAGCCCGAGGGCCTTCTTGCAGTCCTTGTCGTTCTTGAGGTCGGTGAGCTTGTCCTTGGCCGTCTTGACGCACTCGGCCTTGGGGCTCCACGTCTTCTGGACCTCGGTGTAGGCGTCGCGTGCCCCGAAGACGTCGCCCGCCTCGCGGGCCGCGTCGCCCTCGGCGATCCGCTTCGCGCCGTGGTCCTCGATCCACTTGTCGAGGGCCTTGGCGTTGTCGCCGTCCGCTCCGGTGTCCTTCTCGAGCTTGGCGAGCTCGGCCTGCGCGGTCTTGAAGTCGCCCTGCTTGATCGCGGCGCGCGCCTTGTCGAACTTCTTGGAGTACTCGGCGACCGGCGGCATGTCGCAGTCCTTGAGGAGCCCGTCCACGCCCCCGTTCGTGATCTTGCCGTGGGCGTCGATCATGAACTGGGTCGGGAACGCCTTGATCCCGTAGTTCGTCTTCGCCTTGGGCGCCGAGATGAAGCAGTAGTTGCACCCGTGCTTCTTGATGAAGGCCTCGATCGTGGCCTTCGGCTCATCGGAGACGCCGACGATGATGAGCCCCTTGTCCTTGTTCGCCTGATAGAGCTTCTCGAGACCAGGAGCCTCCTGGTTGCAGGGGCCTCACCAGGTGGCAAAGAAGACGAGCTGGACGACCCGTCCCTTGAGGCCCTTCAAGTCGGTGAAGGGGTCGCCCTGGACGACCTCGAAGTTGCCGAGCGACGGCGGGATCGTGCCGGCCGCGAGCTCGGCCCGCGCCGTCTTCGGCGCGGCGAGAGCCACGGCCACGAGCGCGGTTGCCCAAAATCGACGCATGGAGTGTCCTCCGGGAAGACACCACTGTAACGGCCACATGCCCCGCGCGACAGGGTCAGTCGTGGTGCGGGACCTTGCCCTCGGTCAGCTCGAACATGGCCTCGATCGGGCGGCGGGCGCGCTGGAGGAGCTCGGGGTCGAGGTCGATCTCGGGCGAGAGATCGCGGAGGCAGTCGCGCACCTTCTCGAGCGTGTTCCTCTTCATGAAGGGGCACTCGTTGCAGGCGCAGCCCGCCTTCGTGGCGAGCGTGTGGAAGGTCTTGCCCGGCGCCTCGAGGTGGAGCGGGTGCAGGATCCCGGCCTCGGTCGCGATGATGAACTCGGTCTCGGGGCGCTTCTTCGCGGCGGCGACGATCCCGCTCGTCGATCCCACGTAGTCGGCGTGCCGGAGGACGGCCTCCTCGCACTCGGGGTGGGCCAGGACGGCGGCCGCCGGGTGGCGCATCTTGAGGTCGAGGAGGGCGCGCTCGCTGAACGTCTCGTGGACGATGCAGGCGCCCTGCCAGAGGCGGAGCGGTCGGCCCGTCTTCTTCGCGAGCCAGGCGCCGAGGTTCCGATCGGGCGCGAAGATGATCGGCTTCTCGCGCGGGATCGCGTTGATGACCGCCTCGGCGTTCGAGGACGTGCAGGTGTAGTCGGAGAGCGCCTTCACCTCGGCGCTCGAGTTCACGTAGGTGACGACGACGTGGTCCGCGTACTTCTCGCGCCAGCGCCGGAAGAGCTCGGGGGGGCAGCTATCGACGAGCGAGCAGCCCGCCTTCATGTCGGGCAGGACGACCTTCTTCCGCGGGCTCAGCATCTTGGCCGTCTCGGCCATGAAGAGGACGCCCGCGAAGACGATGACCTCGGCGTCCGTCTTCGCCGCCTGCCGCGAGAGCTGGAGGCTGTCGCCGACGAAGTCGGCCACGTCCTGGATCTCGGAGTCCTGGTAGTAGTGCGCGAGGATGACCGCCTTGCGCGCCTTCTTCAGCGACTCGATCTCGGTCTCGATGTCCAGGGCGACGCTCATACCTCACCAGCCTACGATGATGAGAACGGGCTCAGCCCCGTTTCATTGCACCTTGCGGATCTTGTTGTCGCCCGTGTCCGCTATGTAGTAGACGGGCCCCGAGCCCGACGCGACTCCTTTGGGCTGGCTGAGTTGCGCCGACGTGGCCACACCGTTGTCGCCGTTCGTCCCGGTCGGAGTCCCCGCCGTGTTGTAGGTCCCCGCGAGGAGGCTGATCGTCGAGCCGGTCACGAGCCGGACGACCTCCTGCTGCGAGTCGGCTATGACGAGGTTCCCGGACGGGTCGATCGCGAGCGCGTCGGGCGACACGAGGAGCGCCGAGGTCGCGGGGCCGTTGTCCGCCGCCGCCCCGCTCGTCGTCCCCCCGCCCGCGAACGTCACGATGTTCCCGCTCGCGATCCGGCGCACGCGCGCGTTGCCGGTGTCGGCGATGTAGACGTTCCCGGAAGCGTCGATCGCGACGGCCGTCGGGTTGTTGAGGCTGCACGAGGTCGGCGCGACGTTCTCGGACCCGGTTCCGGCCGAGCCGGTCCCGGCGAAGGAGCTGACCGTCCCGCCCGAGGTCACCTGGCGGACGAGGTTGTTCCCGCTGTCGCAGACGTAGACGTTGCCCGAGCCGTCCACGGCGAGCCCGAGCGGCTTGTTGAGCGAGACCGATCCTCCGCCGGCGAAGGTGGCGATCGCCCCGCCGGAGGGGATCTTCTTCACGAGCTGGTTGCCCGTGTCGGAGATGTAGACGTCGCTCGAGACGCTCACGGCGATCCCCTGGGGGCCGCTCAGCGACTGGGCGATCGTCGAGATCGTCCCGGCCGGGACGATCTTGCGGATGACGTTGTTGTTCGTGTCGCAGATGTAGAGCGAGGCGTCGGGGCCGAGCGCGATCTGCGTCGGTCCGGAGAGCGTCGCCGCCGTCGCCGCTCCGTTGTCCCCGCTATCCGACGCGGCCCCGGTCCCGGCGAACGTCGTGATCGTCTTCCCCGTCGTTCCACCCGTGCCCGGGAAGGTGAACGCGGATGAGAGGCTCCCCGTGCCGCCGTCCGGGTTCGTGATCGTGATCGTCACGACGCCGCTCCCGGAGGGCGCGTCGCACGTGAGCTGGGTGGAGCTCTGGACGCTCACGTTCGTCGCGTCCGCCGAGCCGAACGCGACGGTGCAGTTGGCCTCGAAGTTGGCGCCCGTGATCGTCACGCTCGTCCCCGCCGACCCCGACGTGGGCGAGATCGAGCTCACGGTCACCGGGTTGGCTCCGGTCTCGTAGTAGAAGCCGTCGTGGAGCTTGGCCCGCTGCCCGTCCGAGTTGAGCACCGTGACCGTGGTGCCGCCCGTCCCCTTGCCGGCGGGCGTCGTGGCGGTGATCGAACCGCTCCCCGCGATCGCGATGTTCGTGCAGCCGACGCCGTCGATGAACACGAGCGTCGTCACCGCGAAGTTCGTCCCGGAGACCGTGATGGACGTTCCGCCCGCCACGGGTCCGGCGTTGGGCGAAACGCCGGTTATGTAGGGCGGGTCCTGGTGGCAGCCCGCGAGGCTGACGAGGACGAGGGCGAGGAGGTGGCGCTTCCGCACGGAATTCTCCGAGGTTCCGACGTCCAACCCGCCCCCGAGTTTACCCTCTTTCTAGGGGACCTGGCGGACCTCGAAGTTCCCGGAGTCCGCGATGTAGGTGACCGTCCCGTTCGAGGCCACGGCCCTCGGCGCGTTGATCTGGGCCGAGGTGGCCGGCCCGCCGTTGCCCGAGTTGCCGGCGGTGCCGGTTCCGGCGAGCGTCTCGATGACGAGGGTCGAGAGCGACACGACGCGCACGCGGTTCGCGACCGAGTCGGCGACGTAGAGGCTCCCCTGGCCGTCGAGAGCGATCCCCGTCGGAGCCTGGAGCGTGGCGCTCGTGGCGGGCCCGCCGTCGCCGACGGACGAGGTCCCCGTGGAGCCGGTCCCTGTCCCGCCGCCGAGGCCGCCCGTTCCGCCCGTGCCCGATCCGACCGAGGCGGTGCCGCCGCCCGCGACCGTCGTGATCTTCCCGGCGACGACCTGGCGGACCCGCGCGTTCCCCGTGTCCGCGATGAAGACGACGCCCGACGTGTTGACGGCGATGCCCGCGGGCGAGCTCAGGAGGGCGCTCGTGGCCGTCCCGTTGTCGCCGCCGAAGCCGGCGCTCCCCGTGCCCGCGAAAGCCGAGATCGTGCCGCTCGCGACGGACCGGATGCGGTTGTTGCCCGTGTCGGCCACGTAGACGACGGCCTGCGAGTCCACCGCGACCGCCTCCGGCGCGGCGAGGAGCGCGCTCGTGGCGGAGCCGCCGTCCCCGGAGTTGCCGCTCGCCCCGAGCGTGCCCGCGACGGTCGAGATCGTCCCGCTCGAGAACGTGACGAGCCGGATCGCGTCGTTCCCCGCGTCGGCGATGTAGAGGTTGCTCGCGGTGTCGAGCGCGAGGCCGGCCGGCTGATTGAGCTCGGCCGAGGTCGCCTTGCCGCCATCGCCCGCGAGGCCCGCCGTACCGTTGCCGGCGTACGTCTTGATCGTCCCGGAGGGCGAGATGACGCGGATCACGTTGTTCCCGGTGTCGGCCACGTAGAGCGTGCCGTCCGTGAACAGCGCGAGGCCGCGCGCCGCGGACAGCTCGGCCGAGGTCGCGGCGCCGCCGTCGCCCGCGTAGCCGTTC
>Ga0209062_1005742_pt1 | contig 11830 bp, 10 predicted proteins | sample Coa_R2_2_FD_187158 | JGI IMG/M metagenome (GOLD analysis project Ga0209062, IMG submission 187158) | Surface soil microbial communities from Centralia Pennsylvania, which are recovering from an underground coalmine fire - Coalmine... | ecosystem: Environmental > Terrestrial > Soil > Unclassified...
AAATCGAGCGCCGCTATCAAGCGTTCAACCGCTCTGGCTTGAGTGAAGAGGACTGGCAGCAAACCCTCCGTCAGCAGGGCAGCGTCACCAGTGTCGTGGCGGAGGAAATGACCAACTGGGCCGACCGGTTGCCGGGGGATATTGGGAGTCGCTTCTTCAAGTCAGCTATGAGTGATAGCCGAAAAGTCCTCATGCCACCGTTGTTCGTGGCGCATGATCGCACGTTGTCGGCGCTGGGAGACGCCAAGGGCATTGCCCGGTTACGAGACGCGGCGTTGTTGGAACTGGAACTGATTCCCACCATTCACCCCACGACGCGGAAGCCGGTTTCCAGTGGTCAGGGCAAACTCAAGCTGCCGGGACACTCAGAGTGGTTGCCGGTGGAGCTGCCTCAGATTGAACGCAAGCTCACCGACTTCACGCCGTGGACGCAACTGCAAAGGCCAGCACCACCCGTCCAGCCAGGTCAGACACCCGATTTTCACGCTCAAGTGCGGCGCTGGCTACAAGATTGCTGGCAAGATGACCCGCCACCAGAAGCACCACAATCGACCCGTAGTCGCCTCGACGCGTTACCAGCCAGTGACCTGAAAGATTTAGGTGTCTACCTGCGGAAGAAGCAGGAGATTGCCATTCGAGATCTCAAGAAAGGGTGGGGCAAAAACAACGGCTTGAACGCGGAGCAGGTGACTGAACTTTTACTGGAACTGATCAACCTTCACCTAATCGAAACCTTCTCAGACGGCACTTCGCGTGCGGAGTGGGTGCGGTGGGTCGAGACCTAGACAGAATCAGGGTTACGTCAGGTGCCGTGTGCCGTACGGCAGTTTTACGGCACCCGATACGGCAGTTTTACGGCAGTCCACACGGCACTAATTACGGCACTTTTGTAGCGTCAATTCCTAACACTATGTTCAGCAATTCCAATCCTGTGATCGTCAAAATTCGGCGTGAGCTGAGAGGGAAATTACCAGACGAATGGCTGGAAGAAGTCGTCTCGATTCTGGAGTACCAACTGACCTACCAAACCATTGACGAGTTGGCGACCAACGACCTGCTGAAACTACGGCTTGGAGCCGGGTTGAGTCCGACGCTGAACGCCGCCCTGACCCAGGCCGTTAGCCCGACGTCACCACCAATAGAGCCGCCAGAAAGCAGACCCTTTCCGTTGCGGCTCCCGTGGCAGTAAGATCAGACAAACTTTGTATATCTTTTCATCCATCACATAACCTCGTGCTCACTGGCGAGGTTTTTTTGTTGCACCTGTATTGTCGTTAAAACTGGCGTCGCCGTTGTCGCTGCCGCAGGCTGAGCAAAAAGACGCGCTGTTCCAGGGTCAGCTCGCTGAACCACAGCCTCATAATCTTGTTCCAGTTCCAGTGCAGTGGCGGCATTTGTGGTTATCTTTTGGTTGAAGTGAGCGCAATCAGGTTTGCCCTAGTTCTCTATTCCGGCATATAAACCCGGTTTCGGGCAGGCAAAGCCGCTTTTCTGCTACCCGTCGTCACAGCGGCATTGGTTTTGCCTGACTATGCGGCGAGCAGGTCAGATCAGCCCGGCTACCAGATTGATCGTCATCGCTAAGAGACTGGTATTGAAGAAAAACGAAAGAATGCCATGCAGTAAAGACAACCGCCTCAACGTCCGGGAGCGGACAGCGACATCCGACACCTGGCTCGTCATGCCAATGACAAAGGAAAAGTACAGAAAATCCCAGTAGTCAGGCTCCGCGTCACCCGGAAAATCGAGGCCGTCGTCCTTGCACTCGGCTAACGTCTTGCCTTCCTGGTAGTAGAGGCGCGCATAGTGGGACGCAAAGATCGTGTGCACTAGCAGCCAGGACCCCACAATTGTGAGCCCGGAGAGTGTCACATGCACCAGCACGAGACTGGTCGGCGCACCTTTTGTGTTCTGTAACAGGAAGACGATCGCCAAGATGCTGATACAGGCGGCTGCCGTAATCAGGCTCAACAGCACCCAGCGCCCTGCATCCTGGCGCTGCGCATTTTGGTGCATGAGTGCCGGTGTGGCAGTCCACATTAGCCCCCAGGTCCAGGCTAAGAAGCAGAGCATGCCCGCGTCCCACAGACAGAGTAGCCGTGTCGCCCAGTGCAGCCCAGTCGGGAGTACGAGCGCCACGAGACCAGTGAACAAAAGGGAGCCCAGCAAGCGAGTGCGGACGCTCCACTTACGGGACAGTTTGAGTCGAGACGTCGGGTTCACAAGGAGAGGAAATAAGGGTAGACAGCGGCAGTATACCCATGATGACTGTCTGTTGATCTCAAGCGTTACAAAGGCTTGAGAAGGTGGCACGGTGGCAACTAGTCAATGCCCCGTAGTGTGGCTCAGTCTCTGCGCTACTGCTGCTTTGCAACGGTGCAGTAGGATAAATAACACTCAAATAGCTTCTGATCAGGCGTTTGTAAATTTTATACCAAGTCCAGTGGACTAAGTCTGGACTGAACGGATTCCGAGAATCTGCTGAAGTGCCTTTCTAGCTGTGCTTTTGAAGACTCTTGCTTGCTTTTACACAAAATGAGGCAGTTGGGAAGATATTGTCTAAGGCAACATTGATCGAACTTAAGTTTTCCGTAGAGAAAGTCCGAGATCAATATCCAGGAAGTGACAGTGATCACCGATTCACAGCCAAAAGATCACACTAAGCAATAAGTAATCTTTTTTTCCCTGAGTGAAGCATTGAATAGTCACAGCAACCGGCAGGTCGACGCTAACACTATCCAAGGCAGTACACCAACCGTTGGTTTGTTGTGTCTGCTATCGGACTTGCTATACAAACTTCCCAACAGGAAATAGGCGAAATGAGAGAAAAGGATTTTCGAGAAAAATTTGATGGGTTAACAGAAAGACAGCAACAAACTCTTTGCTTATTTTGTCAAGGAAAAAAATACGAAGAAATCGCTTCTAGAACAGATACAAAAGTAGGAACTGTTAGATCAAATATGTCAAAGATCTACAAGTCTTTTAAACGTCCAGGAGATCATTATACTTTTAGGCAAGATGACATGCGTGAATTTTGTAGATTTATGCCAGAAGATCTAAAAGAGCTAGCAAATAGGTTTTTCCCGAACAAAGCACTAAGGACGTATCGTTTTGATCTATTTCCGGCTTTAGAAGAAGATATACCTGAAATACACCGATTGTGTGAGGAGTATTTTGGAGATGATTTGCTTCCGGCTGAATTACGAAGAGATTGGCTTAAGCGAGATAGAAACTCTTTTAGGGTGATGAAAAATCTTAATGGCAGAATAGTTTCTTTTTTTACGGTTTTATTTGTAAAAGATTATTATTTCTCTCAGTTCATCCGGGGGAATTTGATAGAAAGAGATTTGTTAGATCATAGTATTATTTCGCAGACAACAGCACAAGGTCCAGGAGAAGACAGCATATATATCAGCGTAGTTGTGGGAAAAGAGAATTCGAAACTAGGATTGTGTACATTACTCTATCTTGTAAAATATATTGATCTTTTACGTCGTTTCAGAAGAATAGATAAGATCTATGCGCTAGCAGCAACGGATGCTGGAAGGAGAAATATTGAGCTGTTAAATTTTGAGTTGTATTCCTCGGCAAGCAAGAGAAAGGACAAAGAAGATCTTTATATATTTGATTGCGAGAAAATTAGCAATTTATATCAACACTTAGAAGATGTATATCCATTGTTTAAAGAGGGTCTGCACAATATTGAGTTAAAAAGTGAAGATAGGTGGAAACCAGTTTGGTGAATTTTTGGTGTCACAGTTCCGCCTTTGTATAGCTGCCCCATTTTGGATGCTTGGATTGTTGTCAGTGAGCAGTCTATACCAACGGAAAGTCAAGCTTTTTCGGCATCGACAGACCCATTACAGTTGATAGTTGGACAGTTAGGCCATTCAAGGGTCTAATCAAGACCTATGCTCAAAGTCAGCGGAGCAGTTACCTCCTCCGCTGACTTTGAGCATAGGTCTCATTGGGCTAGTTCAACTGTTCTGCAAAGGTTCTAAAACGCAAAGGGAACTAATGGGGCTAGTTTCACTAGTCCGTTGAGGACATCTCCTATTCCGATGTCTGAATGACCAGTCATAGAGCCAGGCGCTCGACCATCAGGTTGAGCATTTGATGGAGTTCTATATCCTGGAGCAGGGGTATAGATTCGTATAGGTCTAACACCAGGTCTTACCCGGATTACAGATGATTGTGGTGAAGATGGATTGTTGAAATTCCGATCCTGATAGGGTGGTGAACTAAAACCTGGGTTCCCATATTGATCAAAACCTGGGTTCCCATATTGATCAAAACCTGGGTCCCCATATTGATCAAAACCTGGGTCCCCATATTGATCAAAACCTGGGTCCCCATATTGTTGATCCTCATAAGGGGAACTGGGATTGAGGTTATCACCAAAATAAGGCTCAGTTTGTGCGGAAGCTGAAGTGTTAAGGGAACAACTCAACAACATAGTTACAGCGGCTGTTGAAGCAAACGAAGCAACGCTCTTGAAGTTCATAGCAGCAATCTCCTTTTGATTTAGTGAAATGCGACATCAGACACAAAAATCCTGATCAAGCACAACATCAATGCCTTCAGCGTTCATCCCTCCATTGCTCGGCGCATTGCTCTCCTAAAACGTTAAACAAAGCACCACTCACCAGACAACCTAATCCTGGGGCTAACTCACAGCCAGCCTCGGCTCCGAGTGCTGCAGCCCCAACACAGGCCGACCGTCTCCAACTATTGGGAATATCCCATGTTTGTGGACTGGAAGGATAAGCTTGAGGAGAAGGCACGGTTAAATCCGGCGCGGGAGGAATACCAAAATAATTAGGTCCATCAGAGTCATAAGGAATACTGCTTCCGGCTCCTTCACTACACATCATTTGGTTAGGAGAGAGGCACATCGGACCCTCCTGGGTTTGCGCTAGAGCCGGAAGTGCCGCTGGTAATAGAAGTAATACAAACGCAAAGCTAGTTCTAATCATGTAAAACAATCTCCAGCACGATAGGTGGAAACAGGAAAGTATCGGCTTTGCAGGCTGATTCAATCGTCGACCAACAGACTGAAAAGTTTTTACGCAAGAGGTCGATAAAACCCACTAAGCGTCTTAAAACTATCGGATCAACGAATGGGTAAATGCTTCCTGGAGGCTAAAGAGCCCGAGATACAAACGTTCAGGTATTTCAGAGTTCGCTAACTGAGACCCGGATGCCAAATAGTACGTTTGAACTTGTCTAACTATTACATATGAAAAAGCTGAATGGCTCGAATGTTGAAAACCAACATCTTCAACACAGGGGGTCGAGTAGTATGAGACCCAAGACGTACGTCTCATCGAGACTGAGTGGGATAAAAGCACCAGCTTTGGAAATCTTATGTATCAGCGGTTTCAGCCTTAGCGTACGTTACTGTTCCATTGCCACTCAAACGCCTACAGTGCCAATTTGTAACAGGCACACCTACTTGCCACAGATCTCGCAACACAAAAGGACTAACCAAACTACAGTTTGAGGGAAAACAGCCACCACTACTGTGCAATGTGGTTTTGCCTGAAAACTTCAAAGACAAAGACAAGTTCAAGGATCAAGACTGCGCTGAGATGCCTGCTGCATTGCACAAGCGACATCCGAATCGCTACGAGAGCCTTGAAGACGCGAAAAAAGAGGTGGATGAGGCAAGGCAAAAACAATGGAAGTGACCCATCGATAAGATTCGCTGAACGACCGATCGCTCTATTCGCTCTGGATTGCCGAAAACTGGTTCAACCAGAAGCAGTCAAGACGTTTTTTACCGTCGCATGATGCCAAGCCCTTCCTCTTTTGGTGGGAATCTTTTGAGCGTTCAACCAAGCCGCGATCGCGCTGAAAGACTTGTCTGAGCGCCGATGTTTTTGAATCAGGGCGATGACTGCTGTCTCAGAAGCATCAACCACTAGCGTTTTAGCGACTGCCCTTTGACCGAGCTTAGGAGCACCATAGGCATAGCCCCCCTGCTCAGCCTTAGCCTTTCGTCCCCCCTGAGTACGTTCGTTGATGACATCACGTTCTAGGGTGGCGACCGCTGCCATGACGGTGAGGATCATGCGCCCGGTGGGGGTGGAAGTATCCACCTGCAGGTCAAGCAGCACCAGTGCTTTGTTATGGGGCTGTAGGGTATCCTCGACGAGTGCCAGCACATCACGGGTATTCCGAGCAATGAGATCGAGCTTCAAGGCAACAATCCCATCGGCCTGAGTCTTGACCATTTCTAGAGCCGCTTGGAACTGAGGACGATGTTCAGCGTTTTTGCTGCTGCCCACTTCCTGAAAGATTTGGACGAGTTCGTGACCAAAGGCTGCACAATAGGCGGTAATCCGTCTGCATTGTTCCGACAAAGAGGTGTTATCGGCTTGTGATTCGCTGCTGACGCGGATGTAACCAACCAATTTCATGTTCAAAGCCTTTTTGTGATGGCTTTTAACTCTACTGCGTCGATAAATTATTGTAATAATCTATCGATACGTTAGGCTTAAAGCCCTATGTAGTAGGAATTTAAGCCTGTTGAAAAAGATACGACACGCGCAGCGATCGCAAGTACTTGCAGAAATCAAAAGCGATCGCTGTGAAGAGCCATTTAGATGAGTCAGAGTCACGGTTACTGGTATCGGGCAAAAAGGTATACTCCACCTGCATCGACTAATGGCACGCTGGCGTCTCTGGGGCGTGACATACCAGCGAGGCCGGTTCAAACGGCAAGCCAACGCTCAGGAGCAGCTGTCCGCGTGTCAGTCATAGCTACAGCCGTTACACCCAGGTCTTGCGGCCACCAATCAGCCGCACTGAAGCTGAACTGGGAGAAAATGGTGCAGAGCCGTGTCTTGAGTCAGACGGAAGGATTGCTTTATGAACGACAATCGCGACAAGGAACACTGTGAAGCCGTCGCGCGAACGGAGGCAACGGCTCGAGTACCGCTGACACTCACGCGCCGCCAACTGCTGAAAGCGGGCTTCAGTGGCGTGGGTGTGGGGAGTGCTCTCTTAGCAGACACACTGTTGACCCCCAAGGCCGCTCGCTCCGTGCCAGTCACGTTGCGTTCCTTTCACTTCAATGTGGTGACGGTCAATGCTAAGGGCCAGGTTGTGAGCCGTCAGCCAGGGACAGCCAAGTTTTTCACCGAGAGCCTGGGTCAGGGAGTCGGACTGGACATGGTCTCGCTTCCGGGTGGCAGCTTTGTTATGGGGTCTCCAACCAGTGAGGCGGGACGAAACGAGCCCGCACCAAGACAGAACCCCCAACCCAACCGGGACGAAACGCCGCACCGTGTGACCTGTAAACCGTTTTTTATGGGTAAATACGCCGTCACGCAGGCCCAGTGGCATGCTGTAGCAGCGTTGCCGAAACGAAAGCATGACCTTGATCGCCATGTTTGGTTTACAGGAGCCAGACGGCCACTTGACCTTGTTGCTTGGGACGAGGCTGTAGAGTTCTGCGCTCGCCTCTCGCACAAAACTGGACGGCAATATCGTTTGCCGAGTGAAGCCGAGTGGGAATATGCCTGTCGCGCTGGTACTACCACCCCGTTTCATTTTGGCGAGACGATTACCACCGACTGCGCGAACTACTGCGGCACGGAGCAGGAAGAATACACGGTATTTCCCAGCCTTTCAGAGCCACCAGCACCAACGAAAAAGCTCCAGGTAGCCGCACCGCCGACCGACTTGAAGGACAGTGCGGTTTTAGTGTCTGAAGGGAGAACCTACCCTGGCTCCTATGGTCAAGGACCACAAGGAGTCTTTCGAGCCCAGACAACGGACGTGGGCAGTTTTCCCCCCAATGCCTTTGGACTGTATGACATGCACGGGAATGTGTGGGAATGGTGTGCGGATCATTGGCACGACAATTACCAGAGAGCGCCCACCGACGGGAGTGCCTGGGTGACTGGTGGTAAGGCTGATCGTCGAGTGCTGCGTGGCGGTTCTTTGAGCTCCGATCCACGGTATTGCCGTTCTGCCGCTCGCTCCTACGTCGAGGGTTTTGACTTCGACGCTTTCGGGTTTCGGGTTGTGTGTGCATTGGCGTAACGTTGCTTTCTGTAGAGTGGACGGAATAGCACTAGACGTGCGAGCAACAGGCGGTCAGTCTTCAACCACAGCCACCACCGTAGTCCCAGCCAGCCGTAGCAGTGCCCTGATGGGTTCACCGTGACGCCAGACATCGACACTCAGGTTATTCTGTGGAAAGAAATTGCCCGCACCCGTTGCTGCTGCCCTATGTCTGACCCCATACCAACCTCTGACAGTTTGATTCTGCTGGTCACGCCTGACGACACCACACCGACAGAAGGCCAACGCGGTTGGGGGGAGGCCATTCAGAAACGGGCGACGGCTCTGGTGGAAGTCAAAGTTGACCCACGTGTGTTAGAGCGACAACTGACAGGCTTCCTCGCCGTCGTGGGGTGGGTGTTCCAGCAGGCCGACCAGCAGGTGCAGTCTCAACCCGGCACCCCAGCCGGTGTGCAACTCTCAGAGGTCGAGCTGTCGATTGAGATCGGTGCCAAAGGGGAAGTGAAACTGGTCGCTGGGGGCGAAGTCGCGGGCAAAGGGGCCATTAAGCTCAAGTTCACGCGACCCCAGACCACACCATGACGGGAAATAACTGGGCGATCGTGGTGGGGATTAACGAGTATGAGCACCTGCCCGCAGACGACCACTTAAAGTACGCCGTGAAAGACGCCCTGGCCATGCAGGCGTTCCTGTGTAACCAGGCGCAGTTCCCGGCAGCCAACGTGTTGGTGTGCTGTGACCCACAGGTGGCCGGTACCTGCCGTCCCAGTCGCTCCGGTTTGCGCGACCTGCTGCTCAACCAACTACACCCCGCACGTGGGGCCGACAACTTCTGGTTTTTCTTTGCGGGACACGGGATTGTCCACAACCACCAGGACTTCCTGCTGCCCTCTGACGGCAACCCAGATGACTTAGAGGAGACTTCCCTGCCGATTAGCTTTGTGACGAACTGCTTACGGGACTGTGAGGCGCACAACGTCGTGTTGGTGCTCGACATGTGCCGTAACCGCACTCGCAGTGTGATTGCAGACGGGAGCCGAGACATGACCAGCACAATCGGTGAGCAAACCCTGGAACTGGCGAGAGCTCAGGGTATGGTGACGCTGTTTTCCTGTAGCCGGGGCGAGCGTTCCTATGAACTGGCAGCGCTGGAACAGGGTGCCTTTACTCACACACTGCTGGCCGGACTGAAGGAAAGCACGACACCCCGGGTATTGGAGCAGTATTTGACCAATCAGGTGCCGACGCTCAATCGACAATACGGGAAGCCAGTCCAGGTACCGCTGGTAGTACCAGAACCGGGGTGGAAGTACGACCGGCCCTTACTTTTGAGTGCCGCAACGCCCTTTGACCTTAGTTTGTTAGCCGTCCAGGCCCGGGACGCGGAACTGGAGGGGGATTATGACCTGGCAGAAGCTCTGTGGTGGCAGGTGATTGAGGCGGATCAGTCTACTCAGAGCGATCGGGCAGGGGCGCGGCGAGCCATTGGTCGCATTGGGGGGAAACGCAGAGCACAGTCAGAGCCAGCACCAGCACAACCTGAACTTGAACCACGGCTAGAAGTACAGCCACAACCGGAAAAAGAGCCACAGCCGGAGTCAAAACCATTACCGGAGCCAGACTTTCCAGGTGTATTGACACCCCATGTAGAGAAGTCTGAACCAGTGGTAGTTCCGGGTATTGCTTCACCTGAAGACGCGCTCTCATCAAAGTCTGAAGAGATTTTGACGCTTGAAGATGATCAGACAGCTCCAAATTTTCAGTCAGAGCTAGAAAGCCAGTCTAGGCAGACAACGTCACTTAGTGAGTCGAGCCAGTCTACACCGCTTTTAGGCTTAGAGCACGAAGCAAGGGAAACACCTATCACATTACTAACACCACCAGTTGCCCACAATGACAGGCTAAAACCAAGCATTCCTCCAGCACCACCCTTTAGATTGACTCGACGCCACTTTCTGTGGCTGGGATTGGGGGGAACTGTGGTTGGGAGTGTCTTGCTGAGAGAAGCGTTGAAACCCAGACCAATCACGTTTCAGCCTTTTACCTTTGATGTTGTGACAGTCAATGTCAAAGGAGAACAAATCAACAAGCAGCCAGGACAGGCGCAAGCTTTCACCGAAGACTTGGGCAATGGAGTCGCCTTGGTCATGGTGTCAATTCCGGGTGGCAGCTTTCAAATGGGTTTGCCAGCAATTATATCGGAACACTTACCTGGCCAAACACAACAGCAGCCAGTAGCCGTTGCTGCCGCTTTCATGGGAGGTTACGCTGTGATTCCTGCGCAGTGGGAAATCTCAGCATTGTCACCAGGGAATTGGAAGCTTGCCACTTTCCAATCTACGATAAATCCCGCGCAAGCATTTAATCTACCTACCCTTCCAGATCTACCTACTCTTCAAGCAACGCCACTAGAGAAACACCCGGCTGAAGAAGAACCACAGCACCCAGTAAACGTTAAACCGTTTTTCATAGGAAAGTACGCAGTGACGCAAGCGCAATGGAAAGCCGTTGCAGCACTGCCACAAGTGAAGCAGAAGCTTGATCCAGACCCGTCTTACTCTAAAGGAGCCGAACGCCCAGTAGAAATGGTGTCCTGGAACGAAGCTGTGGAGTTCTGCGAACGCCTCTCACGCAAAACAGGAAGAGTGTACCGTTTAGCTAGTGAAGCAGAGTGGGAGTATGTGTGTCGGGCTGGGACAACCACGCCGTTTCATTTTGGGGAGACGCTAACGACTGATCTCGCGAACTATGACGGCAAGTACACCTATGCGTCTGAGCCGAAAAAAGAAAACCTGCTCCACTCCATAATCAAGACAACCAATGTGGGCAGCTTTCCACCTAATGCCTTTGGTCTCTATGATATGCACGGCAACGTTTGGGAGTGGTGTCTCGATCACTGGCACGACAATTATCAGGGCGCACCGACTGACGGGAGTGCCTGGGTCACAAGCGGAAACTCTGAACGCCGAGTGCAGCGCGGCGGTTCCTGGTACAACGGTCCGAGGAATTGCCGTTCTGCCTCTCGCTACTACAATCCGCCCGACAGCCGCTACGACGATGTCGGTTTTCGAGTTGTTTGTTCTGCGCTGTTAATTCCGTAGCTTTTTACCCCGCACCTCGTGCCGCTTCCGCTAGAACTCTCTTGCCCTTTACCCCCTCTCGACGCTTTACCCTTCCGGCTACCCTCTACCCCGCCCAAACAACTGGGCGCGTAAGTCCTGCACCGTGGCCTCCCACTGTGACCGTTCCCGTCGCCACGCGTGATTCCGTGGGTCTTTCTGACACTTCAAAGTGGCTACGTGCAACGCCGCTTCCGCCTGATTCAGGGCGGCCAATTGTTGTTGTTTGAGCTGCCTGGTCATACAGAATCACCCTGAGTTTGCCTCAAAGCGATCCAGTCTAACCGATTCCTTTGACTCCGGTCGGGAGCCGGACACCCCACACCGTAGCAGCTGACATCCGGCTAACGCGCCCGCATAATACGTACCCAACCCTCTGCTGGGCGAGAGCCGCCGCACCTCAATGGGACAGACCCCACGTTGTCACCGTCCCGCCTGTGTGACCCACACGCCAACACAAAAAACCCCTGTCACGTCGGACAGGGGTCTGTGTCAATGCGGCAACAACCAGCCGCGCGTCATGAACTTACAGCACGGCGCGGCCCGCGACACGGTTCCAGATATACGAGAAGACAATTGCACCGATCACAGCGACAACAATCCCACCCAGAGACAACCCACTGGCCGTCAGTGCGAGCGTTCCCGTGGTCAACAGGGTAAACAGGCTCCCCCCGACC
>Ga0209062_1005746_pt1 | contig 11823 bp, 7 predicted proteins | sample Coa_R2_2_FD_187158 | JGI IMG/M metagenome (GOLD analysis project Ga0209062, IMG submission 187158) | Surface soil microbial communities from Centralia Pennsylvania, which are recovering from an underground coalmine fire - Coalmine... | ecosystem: Environmental > Terrestrial > Soil > Unclassified ...
ATCTCTGTTTTTTGGTGCGAGCGACTTGTATGGTTGAATAGCCAATTAGTTCTAAAAGTTGTCTGAGCAAGACAATCGGGGACTTTTCTCCTTTAATAACATCTATGTGTAGATGCCGCTCAAATTCTGGGGCATACTGTTTGCAGTGGGTGAGGAAGTTTTGAAGGACATCAGTTTTAGCAGAGAAAATTCTGTCTTTTAAATCTTCAACTAACCCTAGTAAATTGATGTCGCTTGCCAAATTATTTGACCGCGTTGCCAAATTAGTGACCAGATTGCTGAATTAATGTCCACCTTGCCAAATTGAACTGAAAGGAACATTAAAACCAGTGATCGCTCCTAGCAAATGACACTTATTCTAACACTTTTGGGAAAAATGTTCAACTCAAGGGACTTTTTAAGAAAGAACACATATTTTAGCAGAATTCTAAAAGAGGACAGTTATTTTGGCAACGAACTTTTACTATAGTGTTTTGGGGTCTAAATAATAAAACTCTTACCGAGCAAGGGTTTTAAGGTCAATATTATCAAGGACATTAATTTGGCAAGTGGTCAAATATTTTGGCAAGCGACATCAGACCAATTCAGATGAGGTCAAACTTCGTAGTTATTGCAGCTTGTTTGAAGAAATACTTGATAGCAGTAATGGGCAGAAGGTTTATCTATTTGTTGTTCTCGGAACAGAATTGCAAACCTTAAATCCTCCTATAGTTGAGCACGTGAGGCGTTTTTCCTATGCCAATCAAGCGCGACTAGCACAGATTCTCAACGAAGGTAAAGATTCTGGAGAGTTTAGTTGTGGGGATATTCAGGAGACAGCAGCAATGATCTTTGCTCTATTGAAGGGTGCTTTTTTATTAGCCCGTCTTCATGGAGGAGCCGCAACGTACCAAGCAATCATCGAGCAGCAATTGATGCAATTAATCAAATAGCATGGAAGATAGCTCCCAACTGATTACCTTTGATGCTTTGCTGGGAATAAATCTCCACACAGTGGTCTATTCTAACGTAACTTTGATATACTGAGTGAGTTATAAACAAAACCTTTTTGCTTTTGGTGGTTTCAGTTCTTTGATTTGAGAGTCTCTTACTCTCAGGTATGATAAAAGAACTAATTAACCACCTATTTTTTTGATTTTAAAAATAATTCTTTGGAAACAAGACTATGTATTTCTAACGTAGATTTGTTATAATGAGATCTAGATTTTTTTTTGACATCTTTTAATGTGGTTCGGGTATCGTTAAGATCTGAACCTATTTTTTTTGACAGCTAAAAATATATCGAAGTAACAACAAGTTTTTGACTTTGGATAATATTTTTATTTTTAGAGAGATCACATCGGATAATATTTTAGAGCGACGCATCACATTGAAGTGTGATGCGTCGCTCTGCTCTAATCTCAGTTCTAAGTCCTCCTAGCTCTAGCCCCCTGGCCTAGAAAGTAAAAGTGGTTCTCAATACCCCGATAAAGGCATCTGCATCCTTATTTTGATCTGGGGCATTCAAGTAAATCACACCTGGCGTTAATAAAATGTTGTCATTGACTTGATACTTGTAGAAAGCTTCCACATGCAATGGCAGCTTGTTAGTTGCTGCTGAACCAAAGAGAGCCTTTGCATTGCCCAAATATGGCTCAGCCCCAACAATTAGACCTCCCATATTCCCCTTGAAGAACAAATCGGGAAAGGCAAATGTCAGCGCATAGTTCCAGATTTGCCCATTAGGACCAGACCTAGATTTGATATTGGCATTTGTGTAACCACCCCAAGCACTGACAACAAACTTAGGATTAAATTGGTATGACGCCTCTGCACCATAGGAGTTTGTTGACACTGCAGCATTTGGCCCACCAGGAAAATTGGCTAAGCTTGTTCCCACGACACCCGAGATTGTTGAGACACTCTGGAGAGAGCTGAACCCAAGACTAAAAATAGGAGTACCTGGTGTATGGTAACTGTTGATATAAGTGAGGGCAAAAGTCAGTTTTTTATTTGGATTGACTGTGAGTTGACCTAATGCTGAATAACTGCCATTGAACAAACCATTACCCTTAAGTGGACTAGCTGGAGAATCTCCTCCTCCAGCTAGGTAACCAGCACTAAGCTGAAAGGCATTGCTAAACTTATAATTGAATCCTAAACCTGTTCCCCCACCAATGTTGTAGATGGAGTTATCCTTCCCATACAGAGTTAAAGAACCAGTTCCCCCATCCGAGCCATCAATGTAAGGATTGGCCGTTGAAGCTAGATAGTCTGTATGTGCTCCCAAAAAAGGAGCGATGTAAAACTGAGCTTTTTCCCCAATTGGGAAATAGTAAGCTAACCAATCGATAATTGCACTGTCGTTAGGATAGCCTTCTTGAATTGTCTGAGTGCCTGTAGCCGTTGGTACTCCGGGAGGAGCCGCTGGGTTTCCTTTAAAGGTAAAGTTAAGGGCATTGCCCGCGCCAATTCGGGTATGCAATGTATCTTTGCCTGTAAAGCTAGTCTGTAAATCCAAGCGAACTCGGTTTTGAAAGACAGCTTGATTATTGGTTCTTGCTTGATTAGAAGCAGCACTAACTGTAAAGATTGCTTCTCCCACAAGTTTAGTGGTTGTAGAAAACTGCCGTGATTCTAACTGGGCTGTTTGGGCTTCTAAATGATCAATTCTACCCCGTAGTACAGACACTTCATTGGCAAACTCCTGTTGCAATCTTTGCAGGGTTGCTAGGTCTTCCTTACGAACTAAATCACCCGTTGCAGAAGCAATCAGCTCATTGATCCGATTTGAGCAGGCATTGACTCCAGCTGCAAATTCATAGCGAGTTAAAGCTCGATTACCTCGAAAAGTTCCATTTGGATACCCTGCAATACAGCCATATCTTTCAACTAGAGACTGCAGTGACTGAAATGCCCAATCTGTAGGCTGAACATCTGTAAGCTGAGATACAGATGTTACCTGAGCGATCGTCGGTAGTGTAGACTCTGTGTCATCTATTATTTGATTTCTGTTCTCAAGTGAGATAACCCTGCTATTAATTGAGGTTTCGTCTGCAAGCGCCGCTTTATTAAATGAGAAAGTGAGAGAACCAATCCCAAAAATGACAGGAGAACAAAGCAGACAACGCCATAAAGAAGATTGATTCATTATTTCTCCTCAGATACTTGAAAATAGATGCTTGAAAATAAATAATCGCACACATCTGCATTAACTAAAAATCGGGGGTTCTAATTTGTATCGATGGAATGATAATATTGCCAAAACTAGAACCATAAAATTGCCGAAACAAAAGCTTTAATACCCATTGTTTTATGTTTACGATTGGGTGTTTGCGCAGCGTCCCAGAGGGAGCTAGCTGGCCCAACATCAAAGTTAATCGCCTTTCGGGGCATAGCAGAAGGCATTGGCTTAAGAGGCTAGTGCCAGCAATCACTGCGCGCTTTCTTGGTAAAACTTGGTAGAATTATGCTGCTTTGTTGAGGGCTGCAGCTTCTTCTGGAGCCTGAGCAACCAATCGACGCCTGCTATAGAAAAAGTAGTAAAACATTGATAAAACCAGGACAATTGCAGTTCCCCACACTCCCGGCTGATACTCTGGAGTATAGAAGCAAGCAATTAGAGCAAAAATTGCTAGAGCAGTTCCCAATGATGCTCCTTGAATTCCCAAAGGGCTTTTGTAGGGCCTGGGTAGGTCAGGGCGAGCAAGCTTAAGCTTAATGTAACTCAGCATAACCAAAATATAAGAGATTACAGCTGCAAAAACTGTCATATTTAGAATTACAGCATCTACCGCAACGCTCTTACCTTGGTCAACCAGTACAACACAAATCAATCCCACTATAGTACATAGAATTAACGCCCTAACAGGAATATTGTTTTTGCTCGTAATAGAGATCCAACGTGGCAGATACCCAGCACGGGAAAGAGAAAATAAGATACGCCCACAACCATAGACGATCGAGGACAAACTAGCCCCTAAGGCAAGAGTTAATGAGAGCGTTGTAAGAAGTTCGCTAGTGGAACCTTTGCCGAAGTAAGCTTCCAGTCCTTCTGCTAGTGGCACGCTAGACTTCCCAATTGCTGCTGCACCACCACCTACGCCTGAGTTTAGAACTAGAGTAAAAATTGAAATGACTGTTAGAGTGACTATGCCTGATATTAGTGCTGTTGGCATACTCTTGGGGGCGTTTTTAGTTTCCTCACTTGCCATTGGGAGTAACTCAATCGCTTGGTAGAACCAGATACCATAGGGCATTGCGGCAAAAATCCCCTTCCAACCCTTAGGCAACCATTTTGCTGATTGTCCAGGATCAGCTGGAATATTAAAGAGCAACTCTGGTCTAAAAACGCCTGCTGACATACTCAGGTAGAATAAACCCAACACCATAATGGCTACTAAAGTCAGGAAAAGGCACACTTGCAAAGTTAGTTCTAAACTACTGATACAGACTCCAACAAACAAAGCATAGATCAGTACCCATACAAGGTAGCTAGGCACTGCGGGAATTACAGGCTTAAGGTAGTTGCCCATGGCATAGACGAGTGCTGCTGTTCCCAGCACGTACTCAATTATGATTGCCACGCCACACATAAAACCCCCAAAGGGACCAAAAGCATTACGAGTGAACGAGTAAAAACCTCCAGCATGGGGTAGTGCTGCAGACAATTCAGCCAGAGTATAGATCATGCATATATACATGATTGCCATAAGGAGGGTAGCGATACTCAAACCCCAAAAACCACCCACGATCAAACCATAGTTCCAGCCATAGAAATCTCCAGAGATAACCGCACCAACACCTAAACTCCATAAAAGAAACGCACCAGTGTTTCCGCTAAGTCTCCGTCGCTTCAGATAGTTTTCAGAGACATTGTTGTAAGAAACTAAACTTTTAGACTTTTCTCTGGACATATCTACGTTAATTAACCTTACTACTTTAATTTCATTGTCAATTTGGTAGAAAACCCCTGTCGCTTTATAAATGTTTTTACTGAAAAAATACAAAAATAAGTTACAGAAATAACAGGTTTTTGTATTTTTTTGTGAAGTCTTTCACAAATCACTTATCATATGTAACAAGAAACGCTTTCATTTCAAGCTGTTGGACGATCCCTACAGAAAGAAAACGCAAGATTACTAGCAGTAATAAAATCAAGCTTTATTGCCTAAAAAAACAACATTATACTTGATTGTTTCTATCAATGCATATGTATTAGTGAGCTGTATAATTATACATTGCTTACAACACACACTAACAATTGCTACAAAAAAATGACTGCTCCCAAAGCAAGCAGTCGCGATTGAATCAAATTCACAGATTATCTTGTCTAATCTACTTGAGAACTTCAATTTCGTTTAACTGATGAATTAGCACATTTGCTCCTTCTAGATTCTCTGACCTCTTTTGCCAATTTATACCAATACAACCTGCTGCTTGAGCAGCACAAGCCATCTGCATATCACCTACAGAATCTCCCACCATAAGAGTCTTAGCTGGTTCTACTCCTAATGATTGGCAAGCTTGTAAAAATAATACTGGATCTGGTTTGCTAGGACCTTCATCAACACCCACTTGTACCTGGATGTAAATACCTAAATCATGATGCTCTACAAAAGCAGATACCTCTTCAGGGCGAGCAGCCGAGAGAATTCCTAGCTTCAATCCTGCTTCAGAAAAGTTTTTAAGCGTTTCTCTGCTACCTACAAACATTGGTGAGGGGGTGTTGCTAACGAATTTTTCAGCCTCTTTGAAGGCTTGACGTGCGATCATCAAAGAATCGAACCATCTCTTCCCAGTTTCAGCAATATATGCTGCTGCTGCAATCTCTACTTCACGACTACTACCAACAGCTATTAACCCAGATGGATCTAAACTATCACCATCAATACCAAAAGCCTTTAGTAGATGCTTTTCAAGTCCAGGGACTTGCTTGTCTATGACCTGTGCTATTTGTTGCCCTTGTTTGGTCAAATAAACCTTTGAATCTTCTAAAGTCCCGTCTTTATCAAATAAAATTGCTTGTATGTTGGGAAACAGCAAATCTCTACATTTTATAGTAAACAAAAAAGAATACCTCACTTATCAGTTTGTTAAAGTTAGCTATGCCCTTCAAGCTCGCGTAGTGCTCTTGCCAACAACATGTTCTCTTCCTCTGGTGCTTTGGCTACAAGTTTTTTGCGAGAGTACAGTAAAAAATAAAGGATCATAAAACCAAAGAAGAGAAGTATTCCCCAGACGCCTGGTCTATATTCTGGGTTACAAAAGCAAGCAAATAGAGCGATGATTGAGAGTATTGTGCCAACTACTGCACCCCCAATTCCTAAAGGACTTTGATAAGGACGCGGCAGTTCTGAATGAGTGAGCTTTAGCTTGATGTAGCTGATCATTACCATGATATAAGAAATAACTGCACCGAACACTGTCATGTTAAGTAGCGTTGCTCCGATTGTTTTTCCCGCAAACTGAATGGTTGCAGTGCAGGCAAGTCCTACAAAAGCACCTAAAATTATTGCGATCGCTGGGGTATGAGCCTTGCTAGTAATGGAAATCCAGCGAGGTATATATCCAGCTCTCGATAATGAAAAAAGCGCTCGTCCGTAAGAATAAATAGTTGTATGGAAACTAGCAACAAGACCAAAGAGAGTCAATAGAGTTAATATTACTGTCACCTTCCCCTTACCAAAGATGGCGCTGAATCCCTCTGCTAATGGGGTTGCAGTGTGACCCATAGCGGCTGCCCCACCTCCAACGCCAGTATTTAGAACTAACACGAACAAAGAAAGTGTCAAAAGAGTACCCATGCTCCAAAGTAAAGCCTTTGGAATATCTCTAGCGGTATCATGAGCTTCTTCCGCTGCCATTGGCAAATGTTCGATCGCTAAGTAAAACCACATTGCATAAGGTAAAGACTGAAAAACCCCCATCCATCCATTGGGAAGCCACTTTGAATTTCCTGTTGCTGGGGGAATGTTAAACAGTAGTTCATACTGAAATTTTCCTGAGAATATTGCGGCGACGAAAAAAACAACTAGTACCGCTGCAGCAATTGCAGTAATAATTAATGCTGCTCTCAACATGATTCCTACACCTCGAATGTTGAGATAAACAAAAATGCTGTAAAACAGCAACCACCAAACAGGAACAGGAATCCCAGGAAGCAACGTATTGAGATAGCTGCCAATAAAGAAAACAACTACAGATGGTCCCAGCACATATTCAATGATGATACTCACACCGCAAACAAAGCCGCCAAGCTGACCGAACGCTTTCCGAGTAAATGAATAAAATCCTCCAGCATGAGGCAGTGCTGCTGATAGCTCGGCAATGCTGTAAACCATACAGATATACATGATTGCCATCAACAATGTGGCGATCGCTAACCCGCCAAAACCACCTGCTTCTAAACCAAAATTCCAACCTGAGAAGTCGCCAGAAATAACTGACCCAACCCCCAAAGCCCAAAGTAAAATCCAATTTGCACTACGACGCAGTTGTCTCCGTCGCAAATACTGATTACCTACAGTTTCATAACGAGCAATACCATTAGACTTGGAATATTTAGACATACCAAAACCTTTCTCGTTATTGCCTTTAATATCTCTATGTGCCTTAATAGACTTATTCTGGCCACCCCCTCCAGGGCGGGAACAGTCAAGAGGAAACAGCCCCAAGAGTTAGCCCGAATCAACAAGGCGTCATTGTCCAAATTCCCTTGATTTATCTATGGAGATTTCCTGTGGCCTGTTGCCCGTAATCGAGTTGCTTTTAAACCTGCTTGCTTATACTGGATAATGAGCTAAATTTCTGTGAAGAAGGAAGAGGCAACAAAAAGCCTGCCTGCTGCAGTTCAGTCACACTATCCCTCACAGCCTTAATTATCTTATTAATATCTTCGTCTGTATGGGCTGTGGATAAGTAGCTACATGTTCCGACGACATGAATCTTTCTATAGAGTAGATGATAGCGGAATAACTCCATACTCAGCTTATCAATATCTCTCATAGATTCAGAACTTCCAGAATCAGCAAAAACAAACGCAGAACCAAAATTCTCTACCTTAATTGGAACTTCATTTTCTTCCAAGTAGCTGTTTAAAGATCGAACAAATTGTGTTGTACGTTGATTTAGTTGTTGCTGGAGAAGAGGTCCCTCCGCTTTAAGATATTTCAGGACTGCGTGTGCAGCTGCGATAGCTAACGAATGTTTGCAGAACGTACCAGCGACAAAAGTTGTTTTTGCACTTGGATAAGAATTATCTCCATAATTCCACATACCCCCATCTACTGCATCCATGTACATAGCTTTGCCTGCAATCACTCCAATGGGCAGACCCCCACCAATAATCTTTCCATAAGTCGCTATGTCAGCCTCAACTTCAAAATAAGCTTGCGCGCCACCAGGATGAATGCGAAAGCCAGTAACCATCTCATCGAAGATGAGAGCTATTCCTAATTCTTTTGTCAACTTCCTTAACTGCTGAAGGAACGCTTTTGGCTGTAGTGCAGGTTTGTAGTTTTGCACAGGTACAACTAAAACTGCTGCCAATTCGTCCTTATGAGCCTCTATTTGTTCTAGTGAGCGTGGATTGTCATAATCCAAGACCAAAACATCTTTGACACTGTTTAGTGTTATGCCAGGAGCAATTGGTACGCTATACAAGTCTCCGTCGCACATTTGTGCTTTCACTAGCGCCTCGTCAAAATGACCATGATAGGAGCCGGAAAAGATAACAATTTTGTCGCGCCCTGTTACTGTACGTGCTATTCTTACCGCCGTCATTACGGCTTCCGTTCCTGTATTACTAAAGGTCGCTCGCTCCATTCTAGTAAGTTCACAAATTAACTGTGCCACTTCACCTACAAGCTCTGGCTGTAGACCAACTTGTACTCCTTTTTCAAGTTGATCTGCTAGAACTTCCTGAATAAAGGGCGGATTATAGCCAAATAGATGGCATCCTAATCCCATTCGAAGATCTATGTATTCGTTGTCGTCAATATCCCACAACCTAGAACCAAGAGAACGTTTGACTACAATTGGATAGAAAAGCTCCTTTAGAACCTGAGAAAAACCTTTGCCTAATGAGTTCTGGGAATCGGCAAAAACTGGACGATAAGATTGCCTCAGCAATTTTGATGTTTTAGTCTGCTGAGTGTAGCGCGGAATAAAATTTTCCAAGAATTGTTGTTCTAGATTATACAAAATTCGCACCCCAATAAATACAATTTGCAGCAATAGTCATTAGAAATTGAAGTGCCATATTTTTGAATATTTTGCTTATGGCAGCTTATAGCTAATTTCTAGACAATTAATGGTAATTCTTCTCAAAAGAAGACTTATGAAAATAAGGTGTCATAGACGTAATATCTATACAGGTTTTCTCCTTCACGATTCAATAGATTTTGGCGAGAAACGTTTAAGGATAACTTAGGATCAACAATATGGTTTATACCTGCATATTGACCATTATTTGCACAAATATATCGTCAATCATTACACAAGGTTTGTAAACCGTACGCTAGACGTTCTAGTGCATACCTTATTTCTCCTTTTTTTAAGTAAAAATTCTAGCTATTTTTTCTACTAAAAATGAGCTTGGAATCAGTTTTTTCTCTTAATAAATTAAATTTACGGTGTAATACTTTAGAGGAACAAATTATAAATTTTGTGTATTTTTGTGAATATATAAAGTAATGACAATCTGGATGATTTCTCTTCAGAAGGCACTGAGTTTTAGGGAGATCCAAAAAATAAAATGAAAGCGCCTTTGTGATTGATTTGTGAGGGAGCCGATACCGAGAAAAAAGAAAAAAACCATCTATCAACATGATAGATGGTGGGTGTATTGTTTATTGTTATACTGAGCAAATTAGCATGGAACATATATTGTTGTAGAAAAAAAATACCACCCAGTTACAGTAAAAACCACTTACTAACATGATAGGTGGTGGGATAAAATCTTGTCTAATATTATTAGATTATAATTAGGCTTAAAAACAGTCAATAATCTTCCTCAAGTGTCTTAGAAACCGAATCATTAGATACGGTAAACCGAACCTTTTTCTAGAAAAAATCAGGAAGACCATGTCAGCGCTCACATCTACTTCATGGCTATGTGTAGAGCGACAAATTATTTGACCACGAGACAAATAATTTGTCGCTCTACATTATGGCTATGTCCTAAAACTCCTAAAATATGACGGGTACATAAGTTCGTTTATCTCAGGACACCCATAAACTACTTGGGTGGCTTTGATTTTTTGTGTTATGTCGCTCTACAAATAAATGTCACCCTATAGGAGGGTAGCACTTTTATCACTAATGCTGATGTCTCTGCAACAGACTGGTTATTTAATAGTCAAGCATATGGCTATAGAATTAGAGAACCATGGATATTCAAGAAAACTTAGTGAAGTGAGGCAGACATAACCGTCCGGCAACATTTAACGCACTTATTCAAATTTTAGTTAAAATGGCAGACTCCAACCCTATTGTAAACAAGAACAGAATTACCCACATAGTCTCTTTAGAAGTGGTTGAAAAAGCTGAGAAGGCTTTGAAAGCTCTAGGATTTAAATCAAAAGCTGACTTTGCAAAATCTCAGCTTTTAGCCTACGCTACAATTAGTGACTTTTTTCAGTGTCATCCTATCAAATTGGATTGCTTTGACAAGATATGCACATCCTTAGGGTTAAATTGGCAAGAAGTTGCACAGATTCAACTTCATGAGCCATTAAATTATTTAAAAGGAAACGAGAAATGGCACTTAGTACGGGAAATCGTAGAGCAACCAGTTAAGGGACGAGATTTACGTAATAAAAACTTAAGCGATGCCGACCTGAACAAGGCCGATCTTAGTTTTGCCAAACTGTTTTGTGCCGATCTTAGTAATACCGATCTTAGTAGTGCGAACCTTCTTCATGCCAACATGTTTCGTGCTGATCTTAGTTGTGCAGGATTAAGTGGTGCCCTCTTGGTTTGTGCTGTTATGACTCATGCGATCCTGATTAGAGCCGATCTCAGTGGTGCCAACATGTTTCGTATTAATTTGAGTAGTGCCAACCTAAGTAATGCAATTCTGACAGGTGCTGATTTAACTGGTGCGAACTTAAGTGATGCCATTCTGACAGATGCTAATTTAATCGGTGCTAGTTTGAGAGGTGTTGTTCTGAGATCTGCCGACCTAAGTAGTGCCGACCTAAGTAGTGCTGATTTAAGTGGTGCTGACCTAAGTGCTGCTGATTTAAGTAATATCACAGTTAAAAATACTCGATTCGGAACAAATGTAGGCCTTACTCTCAATATGACACTTCACCTAGAACGAGGAGGAGCAATTTTTGATGAATCATCAGACAATTGTTTTTGAGCACCTAGGCGATCGCCAGAAGACTCTCAAAAAGAGTTTCTCCATCAGAAGGTAGAGAAACTTTTCCATAACTATACATTATAAACACACATAATATACCGCACAATTGCAGTTATAACAAGGCACTAAAATATTATTTTATACTTAAAATAATCGTAGAAATATTACTCAAAATCACATGTTAGAGATTTATTGGGTATATCAGAAGAAGAAATATTAGTGTAAACTTATGAGCCGAATCATCGCAGTTTTTAACCAGGTGGGAGGCGTTGCTAAAACTACCCTGACCCAAAACCTGGGGTACCAGCTAGCACAACTGGGTCATCGCGTTTTGCTCATAGACCTAGATCCCCATGCTGGCTTAACCATTTTTATGGGCCTAGTTCCAAGGGAGTTAGAGCAGACTGTTAACAATGCCATTGTGGATGAGCAACCCCTGCCCATTCATGAGGGAATTCATGATCTGGATCTAGCCC
>Ga0209062_1005750_pt1 | contig 11820 bp, 6 predicted proteins | sample Coa_R2_2_FD_187158 | JGI IMG/M metagenome (GOLD analysis project Ga0209062, IMG submission 187158) | Surface soil microbial communities from Centralia Pennsylvania, which are recovering from an underground coalmine fire - Coalmine... | ecosystem: Environmental > Terrestrial > Soil > Unclassified ...
AGCTGTTGAGCTTGAATTCCATGCGTCCTCTAAAGGTGTGCGCTGGCGTCCTGCACCCGGGCTGGCAATGGCTTGCAACCTGCTCTGGAACCTGATGAACCGGCAAACCGTGGAAGATAAATCTGCAACCAGCCATTCGGCATGGCCCTGGGTTCGGTGGGGTCTGCTGCCCGCATCAGCCCTGGCAATCCTTACGCTGTTCTACGCTCGCGAGAATTGGCGGGGCAAACGTGATTGGGAGCGATACCAACGCCAATTGTCCGCCCAGGGACATGCAATCGCATGGGAAGCGTACATTCCGCCCGCGGTCCCTGATGATCTGAACATCTTTGCCGACCCCAATATCACGGCCTGGTTCGTAGGCCGAGGTGGAAATGCGTTATCTTTGCAAATCACGTCGCAGCGAGGGGTTTTCCTCGAGCAACGGAACACCAATTGCCTGCTTCAGGTGCGGTTCGTGGCACCGAACGCGGAAGTTGATCCCCGGGAAAACGATTTGATTTTGGAGTATCACGATCATGTCCTGTCGCTGGGCGGGCCTGCTCCTAAAACGTTTGCCGCCCCCGCGATTTTTCCAAAGATCGTGATGGACGCCACGCCGCTTAGCGCAGCGATCGAAAATCTGACCAGGCAAATCGACCTTCAATGCACAATCGATCCAGGCCTGAAGTTGAACCGGGATCAAAACGATCCCCCAGTATCGATTGCGTTCGAGGGCGAGACGGGTCTGGGAGCCCTGCTTCGGATTCTTGAGAGCTACGATCTGAGTCTTGAGCTTGATCCGGGAATGCGCGCCGGGAAAGTCGTTAAACGCACTGGGCGGAGTTGCTCAACTACGGACGCCCAGGTCGAGCTTGCGAAGCTCATTGCGACTAAGATCAGTTCGCTCACCAATGACCCTGCGCAGCCCAGCGCGGCAGCGGCATCAGCCTTTACCACGTTTGTCCGAAGCCCCCCTCGCGTTACACCGGGGCGCATTGTTATCCGGTCCGAACAGGTCCCGGCAGCGCTGGAGGTCGGCAAACTCTTTTCCCGGAGGGTCGCCAGCTATTTTTTGAACCCAGAACAAATGCGCGCCGAACTGCAGGGAACGAACTGTTTCGACGTTCGATTGTCTCCTGGGCGGTACACGCCGGCGGCAGATTACCTGGAATGGAGTGATCGACTGGAACCCCAGTTCAACGCGCTGCGCCAGGCATTGAAGAAGCCCTTTGCGAGAATGCCCGGAGACTACAGCAACCCGACGACGATGCCTGTGCCAAACTTCGTCGTCATCAGGACGGTGGTCCAATGCCTGTCCGAACGAGCTCAGTGTCATTTGATACTGAGTCAGCCGGAGGCAGCTTTGGAGGACCTCGAGTTGATGCATGGCCTGTGCCGAATTTTGGAGGGCCCGCCAGGAGGCAAACCCGAGACCCTGGTGGCGGCGATGATTGATGTGGCCGTAAGGGGACTGTACGTGGGAACCGTTGAAGAAGGGTTGAGAATGAACGTGTGGCGCGAGCCGCAACTTGGGGTGCTACAGGACCGCTTATCGAATATCAACTTGCTTCCGATTGTAGCTGAGTCATTCGAAACAGAACGCGCTTCGGTTTGCGGGATGCTCGAGAAAGCGACATACCAGCAGTTCGATAATTTATTGGGCAGATCGGCGCCCACCACCGTTTGGGAACGATTAAAGGATCCTCGCTACACGATGCTGGCAATGGCTCCGCAGGGGTGGTTTTACCAAAATCGCAGAACCGTGGCCCTGCGCGAACAGCACGCAATTGAGGCTCTCGATTGTAAAAACGGACTGATTTTGCCGCAAAAAGCCAGGGAGTTTGAGGACGACATGTCCAAAAGCCATGGACTTTCACCCTATGATTTCCTGGCTGATCTTGTTCCCAACGCCGGGCGGGCGATTCAAACGCTCGCGCGAAACCAAGTGTTAGTCAGAGAGGCCGTGGTGGTCTGCGCCTTGGAACGCTACAGGCTCGTTACTGGACGATACCCGGACAGGGCAGACATGTTGAAACCGCGATTCCTGACGAGCATGCCCGGAGACCTGTTTGGCGGAGCCTCGCTTAAATACCATTTGGGAGCAGACGGCCGCCCGGTCGTGTATTCAATCGGTTGGAACGAAAAAGATGACCATGGCGTCCCAGGCACGAAAGAGCCACATGGATTTGACCTGCAAAATGGCGACTGGGTCTGGTCTTTCGGAGGCAGTTTTATCAAATAGGCCTCGCCTAATCGTCATCGTTCTTGACCATTCGCGAGCTTACGAATGAGCGGAAAAAAGATGGAACCTGTGATGTGGATTTGAGCATGGCCTGCGCTTCAGCTTGCTGATAGTGCTGTTTGTTCTCTTTCACGGCCTCGACGCCGCGGAGGAAATACGCCGTCGTTTCGGAGAGGTTCGCGCCGCGAGCTTTGTCGTACGCATAAATGCCCTTGGCATCCTCAACCAGCCGCTTCAGGTCGGCCCCCGTAAAGCCGTCGGTTGCTTCGATCAGTTTGGATACGTCCGCTTGACGGATCTCTTCCGGCAAATCTTTCAAGTAGTCCGAAAGGATGTTTGCCCGAGCTTCGGGGTCGGGCAGCTTCATTTCAAGCCACAGTTCAACTCGGCCCGATCGGACGAGAGCGGGCGGCAGGTGAGCGACGTTCATGGCAGTCATCATCACACATACCCGTCCGGCGCTCTCACTTTCCAGCCCATCGATCATAGTCAAAAGATAGCGATACAAACCGCGTTCCTCTCCGTCTTCAAAGATGGCATCCGCATCGTCGATGAAGATGACCGAGGGAGCATTTTCTTTTGCCGCTTCGAAAACCTGGTTGATACGGTTATAAAAGGAATCGGTCCCGGCAATGAACGTGCCGTCGATAAGGAAAAACTTCCCTTTCAACCGGTGGGCCAGCGCGCGACCGACTGTCGTCTTTCCGGTACCTGGGGGGCCGTACAGCAAAACTCCGCGTTTGGATCGCAACCGCAGGCGGCTGGCGAGTTCATCGTTTTCGAGCGGAAGGACGATATCGATCTCGAGTTTGCGCAGCACGTCGTCGACACCGCGCAGGTCTTTTAAGTCAACCGCCTGGACCTCGCCCAAGTCGACATTGCTGGCGAGCCGCTGAGAGCGCAGGTATTCGATGAAAACGTCCGTCGAGAATTCGCTGAAATTCGCAAGCCAGCGGCATGCGGCCTTCAGTTGATGCCCGTTGAGCTTTGGGGCGAAACGGTAAATTTTTTCAAAGTCCAGGCCCCCCTGGCGGTTTTCGCTAAAGTTCGCCACAAGGGCTGCGTAATCGTCCGCCTTGAACCGCTCTATCCCGAAGGAGTAGCTGCGTTGCTCGGCGGCTTCGGCCAGGTGTTCTTTCGTGCCGAAGATGAGCTTTTTGCCGGATTCCGTGGCATAAGTGCAAAGGGCCATCATGATGGAGTTGATGTAGCCGCTGCGCGGGTAAAAGTGGCAACCGGCTGAAAAAAGATCGAGCAGATGAACATCATCCAGAATTACCACTGGGTGGGAGCGCAAGGCGTCAAAGACAAGCCGGTACAAGGTCTCCTCCAGTGCCATCGGATGGTTCTTGGAGGAGCTTTCGACAAAGTCGCGGAGGTTTAAAAAAGCTCCCCCGGTTCGCCGGTGCATTTGGCCCAGAATCGTTGTCTTGCCCCGGCCGACTCCTCCCCATAACCGGAAAATTGATCCGGCCTGCAGGCCGGCGGCCAATGCATCAAATACCCTTTGTTGGGTGGGGCACAACTGCGCGTCGGAATTTTGTGGCATAGGTGCTTTTGATTAAGTCAAACTACCTCAAGACCACCGGAGCGCAACGGACGATTTCCGAGGCAGCACCGGCCTGGCAGCGATCCGAAGTGATCGGGGATTGTCGACCCCCAAACCGTGGAAATACCGAGCGACCTTCTCCTTGAATGGCGAGATGAGCCAAACCGCCGAAGCTGAGCCGAAAGAAAAGAAAGGAATCTCCCGGCCGAGTGGCGCGTCCGCGCTCAAAATCACGGCGTGGTTGGTTGTCGGGGGAACTTTTGCCACGGTCGCAATCGGGTTCGCGTATTATTCCCTTTTTTCGGTTTTTCAGCCTTATGACGACGAGGGATTCATTCTGATCTCGCTCAGGTCGTTCTTCGAAGGAAAGCCTTTATACGACCAGGTCTACTCGATGTACCAGCCTGCATTTTACGTCCTGTATTGGCTGCTCTTCGAGGGGTGCGGCATACCGTTATGCCATGACAATATCAGGCTGGTGACCCTGGTCCTTTGGCTGATGGCGGCAGGGTTAAACGGGCTCATCACTCACCGCCTTACTGGGAGCAAGCTGCTGGGACTGCTCGTTTGCCTCATTACCGTTCCATGCCTTGCGCCATTTGCAAATGAGCCAGGCCACCCGCAGGCGCTAGCGTACGTACTGGTCGCGTCGTTGGTGGCACTTCTCAGTTTCGCGCATTGGCTGGAACGACCGTATGTCGCCTTGGGTGCAGGCGCGCTGCTAGGCCTGTTGCTGTTAGTAAAACTCAATGTTGGCATTTTTACCCTTTTACCGGTCGCTTTGCTCTGGGCCACCCGAGCGGGCAAGAACTGGCGGATCTGGCTTGGGACGACGATTGGCTTTCTAATGATGCTGCTGCCCTTGCTTTTATGGCGTGCGCAATTATTGGCTAAGGGCACCCCAGCCACCGTGCTTTGGGTGTTCGAAGCATTCGGGTTTGCGCTCGCCGTCGGCCACCTGCGGATTCACAGGATTACGGTTTTAATGTGTGTGCTCTTATTCGCCGGATGCGCAGTCGCTTTGTTGGGGATGAATTCAAACTCGGTTGCTGCATTGCCAGTGTTCACTGCTGGTCTGCTATCTTTGTCCATCTGCTCCAGCGTTCAGATGTGTATTTCCTCGGGTTCCATTGAGTTCCGGCCTTTGCGCTGGGTGTGGGGATTGGCGGGCCTGGGCGTAGTGTTGGCTGGCGTGATTTTCTTCGTTATGTCGCGCGGGACGACTTTAAACGGGCTCGTGGATGGGTTGGTGCGATGGCCGGCAAAGGTTCCGAGCAGTTTCCTGATTCGAATGCGGTCGAACTGGCTGGGACTCTGTTTGGGGCTGCTTGGGTCTGGTACCTGCGCGACGTATCTGTACTTGCGACGGGATTGGAAGGACCATCGATGGCTCCGAGGACCCATTGCCGCTTCCCAATTGCTGCTTGGCGCCGCCATTCTCGCTGAGTTTTACCTTCGCATCCCGGGATCGCGAACGCTCATGCCGATCCTGAATGACTTGCCGCATTTCTGGATGCTGCCATTCGCCTGGTTGGCGGCAGTGCCGGAGAGCGGCTCCGATGACACGCGGTTTGGCCGATTGACGCTTGTCATCATTGGTGTGATGCAGCCGCTCATCGCGTGTCCCATCGCAGGCACGCAACTGGTCCCAGCCTCGATGCTTTTGCCTGTGATAGGCGCCGTCTGCTGCGCCAATGGACTTCGGCATGCCTGGGCGTCTTTGCCCGCGGTGTTGTGCGTGAATCGATGGGGACCTCTCATCGGCGTGGGGGCCCTTGTTCTCCTGTTCGGCCTTTTTGCCAAGGAAACGACGACGCTGAGGCAATCCTATGAGTCGCGCGTGCCTTTAAATTTGCCGGGAGCGCGGCGGCTTCGGCTCACCGCGGAAGAAGTCGACACTTACCGGGCTGTCGTCGCCGAACTGGCAAAGCCGGAAGTGACCACGTTTTTGACATTACCAGGCATGAACAGCTTTTATTTCTGGTCAAAAAAAGAACCGCCCAACGGGCTGAACGCCAGCGCCTGGGTGATTCTGCTCGATGATCGTGCTCAAGAGCAAATCTGGCAGGCGGCGCGCGATCGCGGCGGGCTGAAGGTGTTGCGCAATCGAAACGTGATTCGCAGTTGGGTTGGAGGGCGGTCAATCCACCAATTTCCATTGGTGCGGTACATCGAAGAAAATTTTCACACCGTTGCGACCTATGGCGGATACGAGGTCATGGAGCGGCAATGACTCCCGCGGTTCTCACCAGTTAAATACCGTCACCGCGTCCAGGTCCTTCCATTGGCCATGCTGCATTTTTTTTGGGGCGGTCCGTCCCGCGTATTGAAGCACCCGGTGTGGAGAATCTTTTTCGATAACGAACCGGAGCGGTTCGACAAAAAGCGAAAACAGGAGATTGCTGGGCTCCATTTTGACGATCGCGACTTTGCGGCCACCCCGCTGCTGGTCGGACTCTTTGCTGAAGGTAAACGCAATCGTCTCGCGGCGCGATACTACGACGCAGCGGCACGAAACCTTTTCACCTCGATCGAGTCGATCCCAGTGGGAGGCAAGAAACGGCCCCACCATGTCGTTTATCAGAGTGTCCGGCTGCAGTTGCTCGGTTCGCGTTGAAACATTGGCCCGCGAGGACGCATCCTTCGAATAGCGGAACACGATGGTCCCTTTGGCGGGATTGTGCGGATCATGCTCCAGTGTTGCGCTTCCGGATGCGCCGGTTTGATAATCCTCCACTTCGTATCGGGTCAGCAGATCATCGTGGTAAAAAGCACGTTCGCGAACGGCCGGCTTGCCATCCGGATAAAAGTACTCCCCCACCACAGTCAGAGCCGCCGGTTCGTGGGTGGCGGACCGTTTAAACCGGAACAGCGGCTGGTTCGTGCTTGTGTCGCTTCCGAAAATGACTGCTGTTAAAGCATCCGGCGCCTGGTACGCGGCTTCGGGCCGGACGCCTTGCGGCGGCAAACTTTCTCCGGCTTGGATTGTGCATCTGCTGATGCAAACGAGAATTCCGAGCCCGAGCCGGAATCCCGCAACGCCTGCTGACGAAAACATTGTGACAGCCTACATCAACAGGCGAGGGGCATTGCGAGCATAAACTCCCAGTGGCACGAATTCCGGCATCTGAGGCGGTTACGAAGCGGTGGTCCCTGGTCTGCGGATCCGCCTTTTCGCGGATAGGTTGAGGCAGTAGTTTTAAGTAGGCTGTTTAGGAGTTCCCCTGAGCCTTTCGGGACTCACCGAGCGTCGGCACGGGGAGCTTTGTAAAAAGGGTTGGAAAAGACCCGAACATCGGGAACATTAGAGGCATGGTACAAAGTGTGACGGCAGGGGCTTGCCCGCCTATGACTGCCCACGAGATGCAAAAGGCCTGGCAGGAAATCAGGCACAGAGTCGAACAGTTGGAAGCAGAACGGGTTTCACTCGAACAGGAAAACAAAACTCTCCGACAGTTGCTGGAACGAACGATTGAGCATCGGCAGAAATCCCACAGCGAACTGGTGCTCCTGCTGACCGGGTTGGTGAGCAAGCTCCCCATTAACGACGTTGGTGTCGTGGTTTCCAAGTTGGTGGAGCACAATACGAACGTCAGCCAGTATCTTGCCGCGCTGACCAAGGGCACCGTGGACGCCAGCGCATTTTCTCAACCTGCTGTCCTGAAGAACCTCGAAGAGACCAAGCGTGAATTGATGGCTGCCATCAAACCGCTGGTGCAGGAACTTGTCCAAATGGACACAAATCTTGAGAAGGAATTTCTCGAGTCGTTGGTTACAGAACCCGAAAATTTCTTTTCGTCAAGCGCCACCCGAGCCAACCGGTGCTTCATAAAAGGCCAGGTGCCGCGTGACCGTATCCTGAGGGAATTTGGCGAAGGCGCCCTGCTGTTGTTCAACGACGTAACGACGGACGCGAAACTCAACCCGCATCCCAAACCCGAAGAGATCGTGCTGTGTTTCAAAAGCGATTTTGAGTCTGTCCTGGACCAGACGCCGGCTTTGGCTGACAAACGCGAGAAGCTGTTGGCGTTGCGGCAGAAGATTCACCGCAGCAAAGCCCAGAACGAAGAGGGGCGATTGCAGAAGCTCGCGTTCCAGAAGCTTTCCTTCATCATCGAACTGCTGCACTATTATGTTCACCAGAACACCGAAGCGGCGGATGTCATTTTTGCTCAAAGACTGCCTGCGGTAGTGGAACAGCTCGTTCACACCGGCTGTCATGAGAAAGTGGAGGAGAAGCTCGTTGTGCAGGTTGAGGGATTGCTGTCGTTCATCTTGAACCCCGACCATCGCCAGATGATCATCAACAACCTGGGCAAACCCGGCGGGCACTCGAGGACGCTGAAATACGTGTTGAAGCTGCGGGCGGAGAAGGTTCCGGACCAGGACGTGGTAGCTGCCGAATTCGTCAAGCACCTGATTCCGACGGCGCCTCAAAAGCCGCCGCTTCCCGCCGCATTGGCGGATGTATTGCGATTGCTCAATCCGTCGATGCAGAAACTGGTGCTGCGGTACCTTATCGCGAGCGACCGCATCCGAAGAACCGATGCCGAGAATCTCGCCAAAGCCGCCGCCGAGGTTCTTGGATTAAAGGATCTCGCCGAAGAAGCCAAGGCGCAGCTTGCCGTACCGCCCGAGGTCGAGCAGCGCATGGCTTGGGAAAAGGTCAAAGATATGATCGCGCGCCGGACCGATGCCACTACGGTGGCGGCCGCCATTCGCGACCGCCTTAATGCCCGCTATGACGCCGATGAAATTCGCCAGAGCTGGCTGGCCCTCACCGAGGCAGACCCAATCTCCCTTATTCGGATTTTCTGCCAGGTCCCATACCGGCCCGACGGCAAAACCGACTCTATTGCCCGTCCTGTGATCGAGACGTATGTAACGCGGTTATTGCACGAAAAATACGCCGCGACTTACCGGAAAGTCGTGAACAGTCTCAAGAACATGTTTGTCGCCAAACCGGACAGCCCGACCCTGCTGAACTTTCTGGCCCTGGTCCGATGGGTGGACACCGCGGCGGCTGATAAATTGTCGGCCGATATCGGCATGGCCGTCCCGGCCCACTGATCAGAGTTGCGTGGCTACAAAAATTCGGCCTGACCCGGGCGTCAAGCTGCCGGCTTTAGCACGTTGATATGAGCGCGCAGGGCCAACTCCAGTTCCTCGGGATTTGTTTGGTCCAACCGCCGCAACACACATTCCCACCGGTAGGCAAAGCTTCCGCCGGGATCGTACCGGCAATGTTTAAACAGCGTGTCGAAGGCGCGGCGCCTCTTTCGATAGTCGCCCTGCATGATAACGATCTGCCGTTTGAAGGCGGCCAGGTAAGCCTCCGCGAACTGCCGCGGATCCGGCAGGAACGATTCCCGAATGTTGACCGGGCGGGCGTATTCCGGGGCGAAGCTCACTAGAGGCTTTTTATACTCGGTAAACGCCCCGCTATGATCTCCCACGAGCACTTCGGAGGGCAATCCATATTCGTCCTCCCGGACGATCTCGTCGCCGTCATCAAACGCCGGGCGCGCGCTGTCGAATGAGCGGCCAACGATCATCCCGGCGGCTGCGGCTTCGCCCAGCAACGAGGCCAACTTCAATGCATACCCCTCTCGGGAGTAGCGATCCATGGACAGCTTGTCGGTGGCGATGCCCGAAAGATACTCGCGTTCAAAATAGGTGCTGCGAATTTGCTGACCGAAATACAGGTCGTTCTTGCCACGGTACGTTTCCGTAAGCCTGCGCATGGACACCCGCCGGCACATGTTCATCCCCAGTTGCCGGCACCCAAGCCGGCGGTCCAGCCAGTAATCCGTGTATTCGTCGCTTTCCTGGATGGATTGGAGCAAGCCCTTGCCCTCGTCGAGGTGCTCCCAAACGCCCCATTTTTGCAGGCGTAAGAATCTGCGCAGCGCTATCGGCTCGCCTTCGGCCTTGAACTCGGCCAGGAAGACTCCGCGGCGGACCTCTTTGAGCGGGCGCTCGAGCGAAAGGGATTCGGGCACCCGTCCCAGGTTGATGTACGCCAGGTCACCGTAATCCCGAATAAAGTTGAAGATAATGTCTTTGGCGCGGGGGTCACAAATCCGCTGCAGTTCCGTATCTTCCGGATGGCTCTGCGCCTCTTCAAACACCGGGTCGAGCATGAACTCGCCCTCCTCGAACCTGCCGCCGGCAAGCCACTCGATCTGGAGAAAAAATTCGGGGCTCAAGCCGCTGAGCAATTGCTCGGACTCTGTTTCGTTGCCTTCCAGGAACAACGCGGAGACCAGGCGTTCGGACCAGGCTTTGTTGTCGGGATTATCCTGCCTGAGATTTGGGTCTACGGCCGCTTCGAAGCTCTTGACCAGCGCATTGTAGCGGGACTGCAGTTCTTCAGCCGGAATTTGCTCGAAATTGACCCCTGCGAATTGCGCCGGCCCAAAGTTTTTAGCCTCGGCCCCGAGGAATTCCACTTCGAGCCTGCCCAACCGATTGGTGCGACTGCAGTAATCGGCGATTTCCTGCAAGTGCCGGGCCAGGATCGGTGGTTCGAGTTTCCCGAGTTTCGCAAACTCGCCGCATGTGAGCCAGCGGGTGCCGGTGAGTCGATTGTAAAAATAAATAGGTCTATCGTGGATGGCTACTTTCGAACCAAGCACAAGCCTTTGCTTGGCCTCGCGGCCCTTAGGCAAAGAACTCAGGCGCCAATATTCGCCCCGCAATTTGATGGCTTCCCTCACCCGAGGGTCGGACACCGAAAGGAACTTCACCTGCCGTTTTGAAACCATGGTTTGCAGCAATTCATCGGCCGCAAAAGCCAGTTCCATTCGCTCCGGATCGGGCCGGATCAGGATATGGTCAGCCTCAAAAATAAGGTCGACGGAATTGGCCGCGACGGATGCCTCTTCGTCCGGAGTCAGCGCGGGTTGACCGGCCGCCAATCGTTGAGCGTTCAGGTGGTCCGTGAAGTTGACCCTCTGCCAGGCGTGCACTGCAGGCGCTTGAGTGAAAAGGACGCTGTATGGAGGAAACAACGTTCCAATCCGCGACAGGAGCTGACCCTGGGGGTCTCGCGCGAATGGCCGCGGCCCGATTACTTCGAGTTGCATGGAAGTACAAACATGAAGCCTCTGCCGCGCTTTGTCCACTCCCTCAGAAACATTTTAGCCTCACGCTAAGACGCCAAGACGCAAAGATTTGGGTCTGGAAATTCTTTGCGAGTAACCGATTATATCGGTTGCGAGGCTCCACGGCCTGGAAGTGCTTACTTTTATCGTGGAAGCGTCAAAGCGCCCTGGAGCGGACGGCGTTCTTCCGAATGCCGCTGCTCGTAATGAAGAAATCAGAACGGCTTAAAGGCGTAGAGTTTTCGATCCTCATCGCGCACGGCCCACCGGTTCTCGGGCCAGACTGAGCCCCCATAACGAAGGAAAATCGCCGAGCCGTCGACAAAGGCGAAGTTTGATCCTCCCGCGCCGCCCCGAGGCACACGGAACGGCGAATGGCACCCGTGTTCGACCCGGTCCGCGTCATTTCCGGTGCCTTCGAAAAGATCCATGTAGTAATCCTGCGCGAACGGGGGGTTCTCGTTGGGCTCATTTTTCTTCTCACCGAAAATGACAGTGTCAGAGGGTTTGAGCACATTGAGCTCCTTCATGCTCATGGGGACCGTGAGCACATTGGTGAGATAATCATTCCAGCCATTGATCAGGTAACTGCGCGGCGCGCGATCCGGAGCGGTCGGTGAATTGACCATGGTAGGGGGTACGCCGCGCTGTGCGTCCGTGGGACAAACCAGGAGATTGGTGTTGTGATAGTATTCCAGGAGCAGGGTGGGCCATCGATACGAGTTGGTGCGCGGAGGATAATATCCGTTGTTATCGTCGGCGTAGAGTTTGAGCGAGAGGCCAATCTGTTTGAGGTTGTTGACGCATTTGATGCGGTTCGCCGCCGCTTTCGCTTTGGCCAGCGCGGGCAGGAGCATGCTCGCGAGGATGGCGATGATCGCGATCACCACCAGCAGTTCGATCAGGGTAAATCCCGTTCGGCCCGCGGTCTCCGGGATCGG
>Ga0209062_1005753_pt1 | contig 11818 bp, 6 predicted proteins | sample Coa_R2_2_FD_187158 | JGI IMG/M metagenome (GOLD analysis project Ga0209062, IMG submission 187158) | Surface soil microbial communities from Centralia Pennsylvania, which are recovering from an underground coalmine fire - Coalmine... | ecosystem: Environmental > Terrestrial > Soil > Unclassified ...
CCAGGCGCTCTTCCGCATCCTTCGCCTCTTCCTCTCCGTCGAGCAGCGCGGGCAGCCGGGCATCGAGGTTGGCCAGGCGCTCGGCATTCCGCAGCCACCGCGCCGAAGGCAGAGACCAGCGCGGTTTGTGGGAGCCGAGTTCGTCTCCGCGGCGGAGTTCGTCCACGGCCTGCCGGTACAGCCCCTTCTGCATGAGCGCTAGACCAAGGTGGCAGTGAGCATCGGCGTAACCCTTCCTGAGTCGGATGGCCTCGCGGAATTCGTCGATGGCATCGTCCAGTTCTCCCTTGGTCGCCAGGGCACTGCCGAGGTTGTGGTGAGCCACGGGGTCATCTTTCTTGATTCGGATTGCCTCGCGGTAGTAGGCGATGGATTCATCCAGCCGGCCTTTGTCTCTCAGGACGTTGCCGAGGTTGGTGTAGGCGCTGGCGATGTTCTTGTTGAGGCGAATGGCCTCGCGGTACGCGGCGATGGCTTCGTCCAACCGGCCTTTGTCATGCAAGGCGTTGCCCAGGTTGTAATGTGCCTCGGCGTAGTCTTTCTTGGCTTCGATGGCGGCGCCGAACTCGGCAATGGCTTCGTCCAGCCGGCCTCTGCTCTTCAAGACTGTACCGAGATTGTTGTGCGCCTCGGCGAAATCCTTGCGAATGCGGATGGCCTCCCGATGCTCGGCGATGGCGTCGTCCGGTTGGCCCTTATCCGTCAGAGCGTTGCCGAGGTTCGTGTGGGCCTCAGCGAAGTTCGGGTTGAGGAGAATGGTCTGGCGATACTCGGCGATGGCATCATCCAACCGGCCTTTCCCGAGCAAAGCGTTGCCAAGACCGAGATGCGCTCCAGGCAAGTTCGGCTTGATTCGGATGGCCTCGTGGTACGCGGCAATGGCTTCGTCCAGCCGGCCTTTATGTCTCAGGGCGTGGCCGAGGTTGGTGTGCGCCTCGGCGAAATCCGGGTTCAGTCGGATGGCCTCGTGGTACTCGGCAATGGCTTCGTCCAGCCGCCGCGAACTTTTCTCCAGGGCATAGCCAAGATTCAGGTGGGCGCCGGGGCTTTGTGGGCGGAGCGCCACGGCCGCCGCCGCGAAGCGAATCGCATCCTCTCCTTGCGAGGGTTGAGTAACCGCGAAGAACCAATACAGATCCTCATTGACCCAGAAATCGTTGGGGTATCGCCGCTGCGCCTCGCGAAGAAATGTCTCCGCCTGAGCGCGAGCCTGCTTGTCCTCGGAGAGGACGCCACCCAGGAAAGACAGTAGGGATGCGGGGAGCTGGAACACTTCTTCGGAGGAGGCCAATCGCCGAAGCTCCTGCCGGTCCCACTTTTCCAGGGCTTCGCGCACGCGGCTCCGCAAGGGGTGCGGATCCGCCAGTTGAGCAACACGGAGCAACACCTTCCAGTTTGGATCCTGCCCTCTTCGGTACCCCCGCCGGATCCTGGCCCATACGTCGAGGACCTCGGCAAGCTCGGCCGCCACCGTGCTTTTCCGGCGAATGCGCTCCGCCGTTTCCTCGACCGGCAGCGCCTCGACATCGAAGCCGGCTTCCCGGAATGTCTGAATGTACAGGGCATCCATCCCTTCCGCATCGAATCGGCCGTCCTTGACAGCGGTCATCTGCTCCAGGCGGACTTTCTCCAGCTTGTCCAGCAACTCGAGATCGGCCAACCTTGCCCGCACGCTCTCGCGGAAGTCCTCCTCCACATCGGCCCCGGCCACAAGTCCATCGGCCCGCCGCGCTGCTGATAAGGCCTCCGGCAAGCGGCGCTTCTCTTGCCAGTCCGCCGATTCCTCCAGCGCTCGAGCAATCACTTCCTGGTTCTTCGCTCGCCGCGCCGCCCGATCGCTCGCCACCCAGCCGATGCTGCCCGCCAAGACCACCAACCCCATCAGCAGCGCCGCTAGCACGCTCGCCACCAACGGCTTATGCCGCCGGCTCCAACGCGCCAGCCTTGTTCGCAACGATGGCGGTCGCGCCCGGATTGGACGGTCCTCCAGAAAGCTTCGCAGGTCGTCGGCGAGTTCCTGCGTGGTGGCATAGCGCTCGGCCGGATTCTTGGCCATCGCCTTGTGTACGATGGTTTCCAGCTCCAGCGGGACCGTCTTGTTCCGCCGCCGCAGCGGTATCGGCTCTTCAAAGGCAATCGTCTGGAGCATCTCCTCGCGGCTTTCGCCGCCGACGGCCGGCCGCAGCGCCAGCAGCTCGTACAGCGTCACGCCCAGGGAATAAATGTCGGTGCGGTGATCGATGACCATGCGCTTGGCCAACGCTTGCTCCGGACTCATGTAGCGCAGCGTGCCGACCACATCGCCGGTCAAGGTCAGGCGCGTATCGCTCTGCATCTGAGCCAGGCCGAAATCCGTGATCCAAAGAGACCCGCGCTCGTCCAGTAGCAAATTCCCCGGCTTGATGTCGCGATGCACGATGCCCAGTTGGTGAGCGTGGTCCAGCGCCTCGGCTGCCTGAACTCCCAACTGGGCCACGGTACGGATAAAATCTCGCGCTTTGGGCGTGGTCAACGTCGAGATGCGGGCCGCCGGGCCGGCCGTTTCCGCGCCCGAATCCGCCGGAGCATTCACGCCGGATAGATAGGGTGCAGTCATCGCCTCGTCGGGCTTTGGCGTCGTTTCCGGTTGTCGCGACAAGCCCCGTAATTCCGCGATGATATCGGAGAGGGTTCGGCCCTCGATGAACTGCATGGCATAGTAGTGGATGCCGTGCTCGCTGCCCACGGAATAGACCGGGACGATATTGGTGTGGTGCAACGCCGCCGCCGCGCGGGCTTCATTGTGGAAGCGCTGCAAGTGCCGCGGATCCATCGTGGCGGCGAACGGCAGCACCTTCAAGGCCACCCGCCGTCCCAGGGACAGCTGCTCCGCCTCGTAAACGACCCCCATGCCGCCCCGGCCGACTTCGCGAAGGATGCGGAAATCGCCAAGTCTCTCCAGGGCTGGCTTTTCGACGCCGGCGCTGTTAGCCGACTCCGCTCGGGCCGAGCCGAGCAGCCGCATTGGATCTGTCCCTGCGCTATTCATCGAACAATCCTCGCTTCCCCTCGGCGTGGAAAAGATGCCGATCGTGCCGCGGAGGAGGAAGCTTTTTTCAGTCGGGCGATGCTCTCCCTTATACCCGAGCTGCCGGAGGAGACGTGGGCGACGACATCAGATGCCGCGTCTTCGACGGTCGAAGCGGACGGCGATCGTAAAGAGCGTTTTGCGGTGCATAGCCTCTTTCTCCGGATGAAGGGCCCCATTTGGTTTATTCTACAAGTCCGCGTGCGGATAGGCCGGACCGAATTGGGTTTGCCAGCGCCTTCCGGGGAAGCATGTCGATACGAAGGCCCACGCCCGGCGCTGGTGCAGGATGGCGGTCTGCGGCAACCGGGCGAAGATGGCGGCGCATCTGGCCAGGAGGGGCGCGGAATGAAGAAAGGGCTTACGCCGCGCCGCGCGCCGACAGCTCATTCGACCGTGACGCTTTTGGCCAGATTTCGCGGCTTGTCCACGTCGCAGCCGCGCAGAAGCGCGATGTGATAGGCCAACAACTGCAATGGCACCACGGACACCAGCGGTTGCAAATAATCCGGCACGTCCGGCACGCAAATCACCTCATCGGCGCGGGCGGCCACTTCCTCGTCGCCTTCGTGGGCCACGGCAATGACCGGACCGCCGCGTGCCTTCACTTCTTCGAGATTGCTCATCACCTTGTCGAAGATCGCGCCGCGCGGCAGCAGGAACACCGATGGCGTGTCCTCATCGACCAGGGCGATCGGCCCATGCTTCATCTCGGCGGCGGGATAACCCTCGGCGTGAATGTAACTGATCTCTTTCAGCTTCAACGCCCCCTCCAGTGCCACGGGGAAGTGATACTGCCGGCCCAGGTACAGGAAATTGGCGACGTGACAATAGCGCTCGGCGATGCGGCGAACGGCATCGTGGCAGGACAAGGCGCGGCGCACGGCATCGGGGATGGAACGCAGCTCGCGGATGATTTTCGTCCCTTGCAAGCTGGACAGGTGCCGCAAACGGCCGAAGTACAGGGCCAACATGGTGAGAACGGCGACCTGGTTGGTGAACGCCTTGGTGCTGGCGACGCCGATTTCAGGCCCAGCATGCAGATAGACGCCGCCGTCGGCCTCGCGGGCAATGCTGCTGCCGACGACATTACAGAGGGCTAATGTTGGATGGCCCTTGCGCTTCGATTCGCGCAGGGCGGCCAGGGTATCCGCCGTTTCTCCCGATTGTGTGATGGCGATGACAATCGTGTTGCGATCGATGGGCGGATTGCGATAGCGAAACTCACTGGCGTACTCGACCTCGACGGGAATGCGGGCGAACTCCTCGAACAGATATTCACCGACGAGCGCGGCGTGGTAGCTGGTGCCACACGCTGTCAGAATGATGCGCTCGGCGCGGCGGAGCTGCTGAGTATCGAGGTTCAGGCCGCCGAAATGAGCCGTGGCGTCGGAGTCGTCAAGCCGGCCGCGGAGAGCGTTTTCCAGCGCTTCGGGCTGCTCGTAGATCTCCTTGAGCATGTAGTGATCGAACACGCCCTTGTCGGCCTCGCTGGCATCCCAATCGATGGTATGGATGGCCGCCTCGACCCGCGTTCGGTCGGGATCGAGGATCTGCCAATCGTTGGCCGTCAGCACGCACAGCTGATGGTCCTGCAAATAGACCACGCGCGCCGTTTGGCCGACAAGAGCGCTGGGATCGCTGGCGAGGAAGTTTTCGCCGTCGCCGATGCCGACGACCAGTGGGCTGCCCAACCGGGCGCCGAGGATCATGCCCGGGTGACGGCTGCTGAGCACAGCCAGGCCATAGGTGCCCTTGAGCATCGCCAGCGCCCGCGCCACTGCCTCGATGAAGTCGGCCGGCGACGTGCTGTCGGCGTCCAGCTGGCGAGCGATGAGCTGGGCAATAACTTCGGTGTCGGTATCACTGTGGAAGACGACGCCGTCGCTTTCGAGCTGGCGTTTGAGCGTGGCGTAATTCTCGATGACGCCGTTGTGGACGACGGCGATGCGTTGATCGCTGCTGGCGTGTGGATGGGCGTTGCGGTCGTTGGCGGGTCCGTGCGTGGCCCAGCGTGTGTGGCTAATGCCGGTGACACCGTCGGCGGGGTAATCCCGCAAATAGCGCGCTAAATCTTGAATGCGTCCGGCACGTTTCCGCACCAGCAAATCGGAGCCGGTCAGCGTCGCTAGTCCGGAGCTATCGTAACCGCGATATTCCAGCCGGTGCAATCCTTCGAGAAGAAGGGGTTGCGCCTCGCGGGCGCCCGTGTAACCGATGATGCCGCACATGAGCTTGTTCCTCCATGAACGCCGGAATGAGGTCATCCTGACCCGTCGCGGAGTCAAACGAGTTTACCGCGAACACCCCATCGTGAACAAGAGAGTTTGGAAAGGGAAGGAATGGCAGGCGCTTGAGGAAGAGCTACCCGGCCTGGACTCGAACCAGGAATAGCAGAGCCAAAATCTGCTGTGTTACCATTACACCACCGGGTATCCGCCTGCCATTGTAGCGGCTGACGGCCGAAGGGGGTAGAGCATTGGCCGGACGTTCTCTGTCTTAGCCGCGATCCGCCTCTTCTTTCCGCGGCTGGAGCAAGCGAATTCTCACCAACAACGGTTCCTGGCACCTTTTTCTTTCCCTTTTTCTTTCCCGCGGGCCTGTTCGGAACTTTGCCAGAGCCAACCCGCACAGCCGCCCAACCCGCCCAGCACCACGACGAGAGCCAGCAGACCATAAGCGGTAGCTGCCGCGGGATAGCGGCGCAACCATTTGATGCTCTTCTCGATCCGCCCGACCGGTCGCGCCTTCACCGGCTGGCCGGCTTGCCAACGTTGCAGATCGTCGGCCAGCTCGGCGGCGCTGGCGTAGCGTTTGTGCGGCTCCTTCTGCAAGCACTTGTGACAGATGGTTGCCAGATCGACGGGCGTTTGCGGCTGGAGCTGGCGCACGCTCACCGGTTCCTGTTCCATTACCTGGAGCACAGTCTCCACGCTGGTGGCCGCGCGAAAAGGCGGGCGGCCGGTCAAACACTCATACAGGATGGCGCCCAGCGCATAGATATCGGCGGCTGGGCCGGCATGTTTGGATTTGCCGCCGGCCTGCTCGGGCGCCATGTAGCTCGGCGTGCCCAACACCTCGCCGGTCCCTGTCAATCCCGTACCCATTGTTTGACGACGGGCCAGGCCGAAATCGCTGATTTTCGGTGTGCCGTCCTCGGCAAACAGGACGTTGGCCGGCTTCAAATCGCGATGCACGATTCCTTGCGTGTGCGCGAAATGAATCCCGCGCGCCAGTTGCTCCATCAAGCGCGCCGCCGCGGCCGCGGGCTGCGGGATGCCCTTGAGCTTTTCGGCCAGGTGGCCGCCCGGCATGTACTCCAGGGTGAAGAAGGGTTGCCCTTGATGTTCGCCGTATTCCAACAGCACCACAAGGTTTGGATGCTGTAAGCAAGCGATCACTTCGGCTTCGGCAAGAAACCGCGCGCGTTCGTTCGGCCCCGCATAGCCGCCGGCCAGGATCATCTTCAAAGCCACGATGCGGTTGAGCCGTAAGTGGCGGGCCTTGTAAACCACGCCCATACCGCCCCGGCCTAGCTCCTCCAGGATCTCGTATCCAGGCACCGCCCCCGCCGGCGGCGAAGACGCCGTAGGACCCGAAGATCCCAGTGTTCGCGCGACCTCGTTCACCAAGCCCGTCTGCCCGTTGCTGCTTGCCGTCTGGGCGCACATATTGGGAGCGCCAAACGCGGCAGAGGAGCTGCGAGGCTGCACAAGGTCCTTCACCCGGCGCAGGACACCGATGAGCCGGCCCAACTCCGCGGCTAACTCGGGGCAGTCGCGGCAAAGTTCGGCAACCGGCAGGTCGCGTCCCTGGAGCTGCTGCTCCTGCCAGGCCGACAAGAGGGCGTTCACGCGATCATCCATCGTGGTTCCTCGTCTTTGAGGCAGCGATGCGGAGATCTGGCGTCCCGCCCGCCGGCAGCCAACACTTCGCTAGAGCAAGCGAGCAAGAGCATGAATTGGTCGTCGTCGCCGGTGACGATGTCACGCGGATTCATGAGACGAGTCCAGGAGTCTTGCGAGTTCCTCGACGGCCCGTCCCCACAGCTTGCGGACGGCGTCTGTTGTGCTGCCCAACTTCTCCGCAATTTGGGCGAATGTCAAGCCCTTGGACGTGTACAAAAAAAGCACTTGCCGATAGTTTTCGGGCAGCTGCCGCATCGCTTTTTCGAGCTGCTCGTCTCGTTCGCGGGCTTGCGCATGCCTACTGGGCGTCTCCTCTGGATTCCGGGGCAGCTCATTCGCCGGCAGCTCAGCCAGGGGGATTTCGCGGTCCAGTTGCCGTTTCTCCGCCTCGAACCGGCGCCGGACATCCGCCACGTTGTTTCGCAAGATGCCGCGCAGCCAGGCCAGCAACTCCTCCTCGCTGCCGCCGTGGAAACCCGGAAAATCACGTCCCGCTTCCAACAAGGTATCCTGCACGATGTCGGAGGGAGCAACCTTGGCCGAAATCGCTGGTGTCAGCTCCTGATTGGCCACCAAGAGCAGATAGCGCCGGCAAAACTCCAGCAGCCGCCCCAGCGCTTCCCGATTGCCTTCATGGGCTTCGACAATCCACTTCTCAACCTCCGCCGCCTCGCGTGGCCTCTCTGATTCCGACGACACGGTCCCTCTCCCTTGGCGTGGAAATTCCGAAAAGCAGGCGAGAATTATTGTTTGTCCAGTATAACGGCCATCTACGAGGAAGGCAAACAAGTCGGAAGGGCAGCGGGAAGGCGCCGGGAAGGTGGATGTGTTCGTGGATTCTGATAGGGTGTCTTTTTGGCGTGGTTAATGAGTTAGCCCATCCATTACTCCGGCAAGTAAAGAATACGCCCGCACGATTTGCACAACACGAACAGCTCCTGTTTCAGTTCGTTGTGCTGCTGGGCGGTGATTTCGGTGTAGCAGGCGGCGCAGGTCTGTCCGGCGACGGGCGACAGCGCATCGTGCCCCCTGGCGGCGATGTTGCGTTCGTATTGTGTGCGGAGATTAGCCGGCAGGGCCGATTCTCGTTCTTCCAGCTGTTTTCGCGCCTCCGCCAGTTGCGATTGATAGTTGGTCATACGTTCTTGCATCCCCGCCTCGAACTGAGCGTGCTCCGCCTTGGCCTGCTTCACCGCTTTCTCCAGTTCGGGCAGCTGGGCCGTTTTCTCCTCCGTTTCGGCGATGCCGTTTAGGATTTCTTCCTCCAGTCGCAGACAAGCTGCCTTGGCATCGTTGATCTCATGTTGCAGCGCGTCGTATTCTTTCTTCGATTCCGCCCCGTTGAGCTGCTTCTGATATTTGGCGATCTGGCCGTGCGTGGATTTCAATGTCCCTTCCTTGCTGTGGATTTCGACCTTGAGGTGCTTGATGGCGTCCTGCGCTTGACGGAGGATTTCTTCCTGACGCGCGACCTTCCCTTGCTGGGCCTTTTGCTGGCGGGGCAGACGGTCGATTTGCTCTTGCAGGTCGTGCGCGAAACGGCGTAGACGATGAATCTCGCGGAAGAGAACAGCGGGACCTGACATGACAGTCTCCTTCGACATTCCTGATGAGCCGCGACCATAAGGGAGCGGAGATGGCAACCGCTCCCTTACGGTCGCGGCTCATCAAGGAACAAAAAAACCGCCGGTCTTTTGGACCGGCGGTCGCGTGTCTCAGCGGCGCAACATGCCGTCGAGGAAGCCCTCGAGTTGCCGGCTCCTTACCGGATGTTGCAATTTGCGCACCGCCTTGGCTTCGATCTGCCGTACCCGCTCGCGCGTCACCTTGAAAATGCGGCCGACTTCTTCCAGCGTGTACGTGTAGCCGTCGCCCAGGCCGTAACGCAGCTTGATGATCTCGCGCTCGCGATACGTCAAGGTCTTGAGCACCTGATCGATCTTGTCCTTGAGCATCTCTTGCGTGGCCGCCTGCACCGGCGATTCGGCGGTGTCGTCTTCGATGAAATCGCCGAAGTAGCTGTCCTCGCTCTCGCCGACGGGACGATCGAGACTGATCGGCGGCCGGCTGATCTTGAGGACGCGGCGCGTCTCCTCGACACTGATGTTCGCCGCCCGTGCCGTTTCCTCGATGGTCGGCTCGCGGCCCATCTCTTGCAGCAGCTTTTTCGAGACGTTGCGGAGCTTCGACATCGTTTCGATCATATGCACCGGAATGCGGATCGTGCGGGCTTGATCGGCGATGGCGCGCGTGATGGCCTGGCGAATCCACCACGTCGCGTAGGTCGAGAATTTGTAGCCGCGGCGATATTCGTATTTGTCCACCGCACGCATCAGGCCGGTGTTGCCTTCCTGAATCAGATCGAGAAAACTCAGGCCGCGATTGCGGTACTTCTTGGCAATGGACACGACCAGCCGCAGGTTGCCGCCGGAGAGATCGCGTTTGGCCTGCTCGTACTCGGTGAAGCGCTTGCGAACGATCTCGACGCGCTTGCGGAGACTGGCCGGCTCCTCCAGGGTCAGCATCATGTAGTCGTGCAGCTCTTTTTCGAGATTGGCCCGCTCCTCCTTACAGGCCCGGCTGCCTTCAAGCGTGGCAATCTTTTGTTCCAGCTCGTCCATTTGCGCCGACATTTGCTCCAGCTTCTTCATCAGCGGCTGGACTTTCTGCGTGCGGATGGACAGCTCCTCGACGAGGGTGACGGCCTTGCGGCGGCGGATACGCAGGGCACGGCGGAGCCTGCGTTTGTCGCTCTCATCGGTGCGCGGATCGAGGATCTTGGCGAAGTCCTCCTGATTCTGCTCCATCAGATGTTCGAGCGTCTTGAGATTGTGCGGCATGCGCTGGAGGATCTTGTCTTTCTCCAGGTTCTCGGTCTGCGAGATTTTGACGGTGCGGTCAAAGGGCAATTCGCCCAGGTGAACGCGTTTGAGGGTCTCGACGACCTGCACAAGCGCCCCATCGCACTCCAGCACCTTGCGGCGGAAGCGCTTGCGCGTGACCTCGATTTTCTTGGCCAGCGCGATTTCCTGCTCGCGTTTGAGCAGGGGAATCTCGCCCATCTGCGTGAGGTACATGCGCACCGGATCGTCGATACGCCGGCTGTCTCCTTCATCGAGGAAGCTGATGTCCAGCTCGGCGCGGGTTTCGTCATCGAGGACGGAGCCGCCGCCTTCGCGCTCCTCGGCCTCGGACTCGTCAATCAGCTCGATACCCTGATCTTCCAGCAGGATGAGGAGCTGATCGATCTTTTCCGGATTGGCGTCGTCATCGGGTAAATGGTCGTTGACCTGACTATAGGTCAAGTAGCCTTTTTCCTTGCCCGACTCGAGCAAAGTTTTCAGGCCATCGTCGATCTTCTCCATCAAACCCTCCCTCGCCCTCACGAAAGTTCTGAGTTCTGAGTTCTGAGTTCCTTATCGAGTAATGAGTAACGTTACTCAGAACTCAGAACTCGGGACTCAGAACTTTGATTTTGCAGCTGCCGGAGCAGTTCCCGGGCCGCCGCGGGATCGCGGACGGTATTCAGCTGTGTATGGAGTTCCTGGGTCACGGGCCGAAGCCGTTGCTCCTGAAAACGAGCCAGGATTTGCCTCAGCCACGTTTGCCGGTCGGGATTCATCCGCCCGGTTTCTTGCAGTTCGAGTGCTTTCGCCGCCAAGGGCACGTTGTCCAGGCGGGGACGCAAGAGATCCAAGGTAGGCGGTTCACCCGTCGCCAGCAGGTCGTACAGACCGCTGAGCAGCTGACGCAATCCGGGATGGGCAATCTCGTTGGGCCGGACCGCCGCCGCCGCCTGGTCCACCAGAGCTGGCTCTGCCAGAAGCACTTGCAATAGCTCCAGCTCCAAGGGCGCCGCCTTGGCCGCGCGTTGGGGAGCCGCGGGCTGGGGGGCCGGTTGCTTGTGTGCGCGTAATTCTTTCAGCCGTGCCCATACGGTCTCCTCCTTGAGTCCAAGACGTTGAGCGATCCGGTTGATCATCAATTGTGCCTTGACCGTGCCGGCCTGTCCGTGCATAGGGGGGGCCAGGGCGATGATGCCCAGCACCGCGTCCACCGCGCGCCGATTGTCCTCGACTCCCAGGGCGCCGCTCTTGGGCAGCACCTGGTTGAGCTTGAACTCCAGAGCATCCACCGCCGACTCCAACACGCGCCGGAAGGCGTCCGCGCCTTGCTGGACAAGTAGATCGCATGGGTCCAGTCCCTCCGGGAGCGTGGCGATGGACAAATCGACATCGTGGCCGGCGAAAATCTCCAGGGCGCGATCGACGCCGGTGTTGCCGCCCGCGTCGGCATCGAAAACCAGCACCACGCGCCGCGCGAACCGCTTGGCCTGCTGGACGTGCTTGGCGTTCAGCGCCGTCCCCATCGTCGCCACCACCTGGCCAATGCCCATTTGATGGGCCATCAGCGCATCGGTGTAGCCTTCCACAATCGCCAGGTAGCCGGCTTGCCCGGCGGCCTGGCGCGCTTGGTCGATCCCGTACAAATGTTCGCTCTTGTTAAAGAGCGGCGTCGTTGTGGAGTTATAATACTTTGGCCCCCGGGACGATAGAGGAGATGTAGGCAAAATGCGTCCGCCGAAGCCCACGGTCTGTCCTCGCGCGTCCCGAATAGGAAACTGTACGCGGTCTCGAAAGCGATCGTAGTAACCGGGCTGGTCGCTCCGCGGCGCGATCAAGCCGACCTTTTCCAACAGTTCCAGCGACACGCCGGCCGCCTCGGCCCGCTGCACCAGCCAATCGCCGCTCCGCGGCGCATAACCCAAGCCGTAACGCCGCACCGTTTCTCCTGTCAGGCCGCGCGCACCCACATAGCGCCGCGCTTCCTCCGCCAAGGGCGA
>Ga0209062_1005754_pt1 | contig 11816 bp, 10 predicted proteins | sample Coa_R2_2_FD_187158 | JGI IMG/M metagenome (GOLD analysis project Ga0209062, IMG submission 187158) | Surface soil microbial communities from Centralia Pennsylvania, which are recovering from an underground coalmine fire - Coalmine... | ecosystem: Environmental > Terrestrial > Soil > Unclassified...
ATTTTCTGTGATGACGTGGGATGATCGCAAAGGGAGAGGCCAAGAGCCTTTCGGCTCAGGCCTCCACTCGCTCATTCTGCCAAGCTCGGTTGGCTGCGTTCAAGCTGCACTCTCCGCTCTTCCGAGAGCTTCACGGCTTTGATCAGCGTCAAAACCTTCGGAACAAGGAAAGGAAGCACCACGGCGGTCGCAACCGAAGCCGCTGCCGTCAGGAGCTTGACATAGCCTGCGAGCCAGTACGCCGGATTCCAGACCGTCAACGCTCCCATGAAGTGAGTACCGGCGCAGGCAAGGATGAATACCCCGAAGGCCACAAAGATCCATGAAAAAGGCATATCCTCACGGGCACGGTAGATGAGATAGATCAGCGTCGAGGAGATCGCCAGATAGGACAGTCCGATCAATAGGTCGGAGCTGACATGCATCCAATAGAGCTGCGGTACCCACAGATAGCACATTCCGTGAGGCATGAAGGACTGCTCTCCAAAGCCGCTCGCAAAGAGATTGGCCGCAAGCTTTGGCCAAGCAACCAATAGTATTCCTGCCGGCACAAGCAGCGCTGCGCCATAGGATAGGATTTGCCTGCTTTTCGACATCCCCGTTTCCTCCCTTGATTCGCCGGGAACAATCTATCGCCGCATCATGAGGTTCGAGATGGGGAGCAAGATTTCTTCCGCCACCCCCGCCGCATGATTTCAGCTTTTTTGTGTAATCAAATTAACATCGTAGCCCGCATCCTCTGCGCTGGCTATCATCCGAATGGATGATACCGGTTCAAAAGCTCTATGAGTTACGCATATCCAAGTCTGCGGCAGGAATAATGCTTCCCAGCTCGCGCCCAAGCGGGATCTGATTGCGTCCCGGCGCCACTTTGACCAGTGCGTGCCGGGCTGACCGCCGTGTTGGAAATTCAACTGCCAGAAGGCGAGCCGGACATGGCCATCTCGAAGAACAGGCGGATGAGTTCCGTTTGCCGCTGGGTTCCGGTCTTATCAAAGATGCGCTGGGCGTGCGTGCGCGCGGTCGGCCTGGCAATTTTCAGTTTCATTGCGGCTGCGGAAAGGCCGTTGCCGCCAATGATTTCTCCGAGAACGCGCGTTTCGCCAGGGGTTAGCCCAAATCTTTCCGCAAAGCGCTGGACTTGGGCGGAAAGATCAGACCCAAGATCGGCGGCGAAAACTGCGGCGGCCGGGCGGTCGATGTCGAAGAGAGAAAGCGCCCGGTTTGGAGCAAGCGGAATGACATGAGCTAGAAGCGGCGGCCTGCCTTCGCCGCGTGGCAGCTCAAGAGTCCCGCCGATCTCGCCGCCTGCTCGATCAGGCCGCGTGCCTTGCCTCGCGAGCGCATGGAGGCGCTGGGTGAGGATGGAGGTTGAAACCACGAGCCTCCCACGCTCGCAGTGCAGGCCTATGCCACAACGTAAGAGATCCTCGGCCTTGGCGTTGGCGAAGAGAATGCGGCAATCCTCACTTAAAAGAATGACGGCGAACCCTGCGGCCGCGACCGCCACACCGAGCGAATCTGTCAGCGCCCGCGCCCGGGAAAGGAGCCGATGCAGCTCCGCCGCGCGCTTCAGATGCGGCGCGAGCGTTTCCAGGAGGTGCCATTCAGGAGGTTCGACCCAAATCGCATCTTGCGATCGGTATATCGTCAATATTGTGGTTGTGTCCGGCCTGCGGAGGAGACCAATCCCGGCGACATCAGCCAGTTGCTGCGGACGGAAATATTCATTGTAAAATGCTGAGGCTCTAAAGCTGTCAGTCTGGGTGATATGCGTGCCGGTTCGGACCTCGCCCGGACGGATGGCCCGGGCTGTCGCGGCAAGAGGATTTATTCTGTAGGCAGCCTGAAGAGCATTTCCATCGGCGTAGGCGGGATCGATATTGAACAGCGCTGCCCTGTGTGCTCCATCAGCCTCATGGTTAACGAGCGCGCCGCTGACCGACCCCGTCGCTTCAACGATCCGCCTGACGACCTCATCCCAGCGAGACGGATCGATAATGGTATCATAAATTGCGGCGATCAGATCGCCCACGCTGTCATCGTGCGGCATTGAGCGCGTCCGGCATTGTGACCAGCGTCAATGCTACACGATGCCGCAGTTGATGTCAGCCTATGCCCGAGCGCCCATTTGGAACGATTGACAATATCTGTCAGACTAAAATACCGCCAGAGCGAGGAGCGTGAGCTCCGAAGCAATCGAGAATTTGCCTGCGGCTCGTGGATTGACTTGGGTCCGACCTTGCAGCTTGAAAATTCAGCTGTCCATTTTCAGCGCCGCGATAAAGGCTTCCTGCGGGATCTCGACCTTGCCGAACTGCCGCATCTTCTTCTTGCCTGCCTTCTGCTTTTCCAGGAGCTTGCGCTTGCGGGTCACGTCGCCGCCATAGCATTTCGCCGTCACATCCTTGCGCAAGGCGCGCACGGTCTCGCGGGCAATGATCTTCCCGCCGATCGCGGCCTGAATCGGAATCTGGAACATGTGCTGCGGAATGAGTTCCTTCAGCTTTTCGACCATGGCGCGGCCGCGCGACTCGGCCCGGTCCCGGTGGACGAGCATGGAGAGCGCATCGACCGGCTCAGCATTGACGAGGATCGACATTTTGACGAGATCGCCCGGCCGGTAGCCGGTGATCGAATAATCGAAACTCGCATAGCCCTTAGAGATTGATTTCAGACGGTCATAGAAATCGAACACGACTTCATTAAGCGGCAAATCATAGGCAACCATCGCCCGCTTGCCGGCATAACTGAGATCCGCCTGTACGCCGCGGCGCTCCTGGCAGAGTTTCAGCACGGCTCCGAGATAATCGTCTGGCGTCAAAATCGTTGCCCGGATCCAAGGCTCCTCGATCGCCTCGATCTTGGTTGGGTCGGGGAGATCCGCCGGATTATGAAGCTCGATGGTTTTGCCGTCGCGCTGCACGACCCGATAAACGACCGAAGGCGCCGTCGCGATGAGATCGAGGTTGAACTCGCGCTCAAGCCGCTCCTGAATGATTTCGAGATGCAGGAGGCCCAAAAATCCGCAGCGGAAGCCAAAGCCGAGCGCCGCTGAGCTTTCCATCTCATAAGTGAAACTCGCATCGTTCAGCCGTAAGCGCCCCATGGCGGCGCGAAGATCGGCAAAATCTGCCGCATCGACGGGAAACAGTCCGCAAAAGACCACCGGCTGCGCGGGCTTGAACCCGGGCAAAGGCTCGGCGCAAGGATGGCGCGCATCGGTGATCGTGTCGCCTACCCTTGTGTCAGCGACCTCCTTGATCTGCGCCGTGATGAACCCGACCTCGCCAGGGCCCAGCTCCGCCACATCCTGCATGCGCGGCCGGAAGACGCCGATCTTGTCGATCTCATAATGGGCGTTCGTGCCCATCATCTCGATTTTCTGGCCCTTTCTTAGAGTCCCATCAATGACACGCACAAGAACGACGACGCCAAGATAGGCGTCATACCAGCTATCGACCAAAAGTGCCTTCAAGGGAGCGGTTTCGTCACCCTTGGGCGGCGGCAGCCGCGTGACAATCGCCTCGAGGACATCGCCGATCCCCTGCCCCGTCTTCGCCGAAATCAGTACGGCCTGCGACGCGTCGAGCCCGATCACATCCTCGATCTGCTGCTTGATGCGCTCAGGTTCGGCCGCGGGCAGATCGATCTTGTTCAGGACGGGAACGATCTCGTGGCCCGCGTCGAGCGCATGATAAACATTGGCCAGCGTCTGAGCCTCAACCCCCTGGCTAGCATCCACCACCAAGAGCGAGCCTTCGCAAGCCGCAAGCGAGCGCGAAACCTCATAGGCGAAATCGACATGCCCTGGCGTATCCATCAGGTTCAAGACATAGGTCTTGCCATCGTTTGCCTTATATTCGAGCCGCACCGTCTGCGCTTTGATGGTAATGCCGCGCTCGCGCTCGATATCCATCGAATCGAGCATCTGATCGACCATCTCGCGAGCGGCGACGGTTCCGGTTGCCTGAATCAGCCGGTCAGCGAGCGTGGATTTGCCGTGGTCGATATGGGCGACAATGGAAAAATTGCGGATTCTTTCAATTGTGTGAGTCGTCATGCCGCCGCAATAGCAGGCGCGGGCCGCGAAGGAAAGGCGGCACGCAAATGCAGGCGAGTGATTGCATCTCTAAGCTTGGTTTAGGCGCCTGCAGTCAAACGTACGGCTTATATAGTTGTTAATAGTACCGCTACAGTTGAGCCCGCCGGCAGCAAAACCGCCCCAGCTTAAACGTCTCGGTTTAGCTGCACAATTCGCTAGGATCTCGGCGTATTTTGTGCTAGTAATAATTTATGTTAATAATAATCAGTCAAATTGTGTGGTTAATGTCCGATCATAAGCGATGCTGATGAATTTGTTAGCCAGGGGGATGAAAGGTGTGGGGTTAACAGCCGCCCTTGCAGCGGCTGTTCTGGTTCTCTTGGCTGAAGCGCTGGCATTGGTGGCCACGGCAATGTTGGCACAAGCCATGAGTATTGAGCAGGCGGGCCTCCGGAAATACAATCGAGACGCGGGGGGCAATGTCATTGTTCTGCCCCGGCCTCGAATCCCCGCCTGGTTAAAACTAATGGTTAGGCGCCTACTCCTATATCGCCGGCAACTGTCGCCCCGTACACGCACGGCAAAAGCGAGGAGCGAAATAGTGCCGCTAGAGCCCCGTATTGGCTTCAGATCACGTGGCTCTTGGTATCCGATGTCATCAGACCTTCCGCCGAGGCACAGTTAAAGGATTGTTCCCGCGTACTCCATTGCTCGCTATATTGCATCGCGCCGGACGGGCGGCGGGAGGAAAATTACAGCAGCAGCTAGCCTCGCACCGGCAGCCGGATTATGAGCTTTTCGCGTGAGCCAAAATCGCGATCGAAAGCCCGAGTTCCCACGCCCTCGTGCTGCGGCGGGCATCCATGCGGAGCTGCGGGGTGCGCACGGCCGCACCGGCAAAATCGCCCGCAAAACGCCTGTGGAGTTGGCGCATTGCCCATCACAGTCACGAACGCCTCTTGCTTTCACGCATCAGGCGAAATGTTTGTCTGTATAAATCAAAGATTCCCCATCGGCTGGTAACCTAAAAACTTCTTGATCCGGTCCAAAAGGCTATCGCGCACCTCGCGATAGGCATCAAGAACGCGCTCGCGGGAGCCTTCGACGGCTGTCGGGTCAAGCGTCGGCCAGTATATGACATCGGTTGCGAGCGTACGGGTAAATTCGAGCGCCTTGTGGTGCGCCTCCGGCGAGAGGGTCACGATAACGTCGAAAGAGGCATCTTCAAGATCCTCGAACGTATGGGGTTGATGTTTGCTCAGATCGATCCCGATCTCATCCATCACTGCAATGGCGAAGCCGTCGCTTTGGCCTCGCTTGACACCAGCCGATGCAAAATAGACGTCTTTTCCAAAGAAGTGCCGCCCAAGCCCTTCCGCCATCGGCGAGCGGACGATATTCCGCGTGCAGGCGAACAATACGGATTTCGGACGATTTTTGACGGCGGCGTTCATCTCGTCGGCGCTGCGGCCTCTCGTGCCGCCGGCATGGGTCTCAGCCCTTCCAATGCAACGCAACGACGAGCGTGAAGAGGCGCCGCGCCGTGTCCGGGTCACATTCGATTTTGCCCTTCAGCCGTTCCCGGAGAAGTTCTGCTGCTTCATTGTGGATTGCCCGCCGCCCCATATCGATCGCTTCGATCTGGCTTGGCATCGCGGTTCGAATGGCCGCGTAATAGCTTTCGCAAACCATAAAGTAATCCTTGAGAAGACCCCGGAAGGGCGTCAGCGAGAGGATATGCGCGATCAGAGGGGTGCCGTTTTGGTCAGCGACCTCCAAGACGAGTTTGGCATCCTGCAAGGCGATTTTCAGAGCATAGGGGCCAGCGTCGCGGCCCGGCAAGGCGAAGCTGTTTTCATCGATGAGATCGTAGATCGCGATTTGCCGCTCGTGCTCCTGGTCCGCTCCGCCACGGCCGATCGAAGCCTCGTCGAGGACCACGGAAACAAGGCGGTTGCGCTCGCTGGGATCGCTACGGCTCATGATGTCCGATGGTCTATTCGCAGGGCGACCGAGCGCGCGTGTGCGTCCAGCCCTTCTGCCTCCCCAAGCGTAATCGCAGCCGGTCCGAGCCTGCCGAGACTATCCGCGGCACATTTCAAAATAGAGGTTCTCTTCATGAAATCGAGAACGCTGAGCCCCGAGGAGAAGCGGGCTGACCGTGCCGTCGGCAGCACATGGTTCGAGCCGCCTACATAATCACCAATCGCCTCGGGCGTGTAGGAGCCCAGAAAAAGAGCTCCTGCATTGCTGATTTGCTCACCCAGAGCCTCGGCGTTGGCGGTCATGATCTCAAGATGCTCGGGCGCCACCCGGTCGGCAAGCGCGATGCTTTCCTGAAGATTGGCCACGAGAATGATTGCGCCGAAGTCTCGCCAGCTTGCCGCCGCGATCTTCCTGCGCGCGAGGCTTGCCAGCTGCTGTTCGACCGCGGCCTCGACGGCGCTGGCGAGGGCCGCATCATCAGTAACCAGGATCGATTGGGCCGCCTCGTCATGCTCGGCCTGGGCGAGAAGATCGGCGGCGATCCAATCCGCATTGGCATTGCCGTCCGCAATGATCAGGACTTCGGAAGGTCCCGCAATCATGTCGATTCCGACCGTCCCAAAAACCCTTCGTTTGGCTGCGGCCACATAAGCATTGCCAGGCCCCACGATCTTGGCCACCGGCGCGATCGTTTGCGTTCCATAAGCAAGGGCTGCAATCGCTTGGGCTCCCCCGACCCGGTAGATTTCATCAACGCCCGCAAGCTTTGCTGCTGCCAAAACAAGCGGATTAAGCCGTCCCTCCGGCACGGGCACGGTCACCACGAGACGCTTCACACCGGCAACCTTGGCCGGCACCGCGTTCATCAGGACGGAAGATGGGTAGCTCGCGGTGCCGCCCGGAACGTAGAGCCCCACTGCCTCGACTGGGCTCCAGCGCCAGCCGAGTTCGACGCCAAGCTCGTCGGTATACCGCAGATTCTGCGGCAGCTGCCGCTCGTGAAAAGCGGCAATCCGGTTATGAGCGAAACGCAGTGCCGCGAGGGCCTCCGCGGAACAGGAATTAACTGCCGCATCGATCTCGCCCGCGTTCACCCGCAGCCCGAGCGTCTCAAGATCAACCGCGTCAAACTTGTGAGAATAAGCTATGAGCGCGGCGTCGCCTTGTGCAATAACCTGCGCGATAATTGCTCCCGCCGCTTGATCGACATCCTCGGCAACCTCCCGCTTCATCGCAAGAAGTGCATTAAACGAAGCATCGAAATCCGCGCTGCGCGTATCAAGCCGCAAGGGCATTCGCTTTCCTCCTTGACCCGCGCACCAGGATGACGGCCGGGGATGCTCATGGTCTCAAAACAAACAGGATTATCCGCCGCCCGTCCAGAAGAACCCGGCGGCCATAAAGATGCTCAACCGTGCGCCTTCAAAGCAAATTCTCGATTTCCCCTTGGAGCGCGTCCGGCGTGACTGAAGGCGCAAAGCGGGCGGTGACCTTTCCCTCCCGATCAATAAGGAATTTTGTAAAATTCCATTTAATCGCCTCGGTCCCGAGCATGCCCTTGGCCTCACCCTTAAGAAAGCGGTACAGCGGATGTGCCCCTTGGCCATTGACATCGATCTTGGCGAACATCGGGAACGTCACATCATAGGTACGGGAACAAAAACGCGCGATTTCCTCCTCATCGCCGGGTTCCTGCCCGCCAAACTGATTGCAGGGAAAGCCCAAAACAGCAAAGCCTCGCGGATGATATTTCCTGTGGAGTGCTTCAAGGCCCTCATATTGTGGTGTAAACCCGCATTTGCTTGCGGTATTTACCACAAGCAGCACTTTTCCGGAGAAATCCGAAAGAGGTTTTTCGCTCCCGTCCAGGGCGCGGACCGTAAAATCATAGACCGTGCTCATTTTCATCCCAAATCCAGCTGGACGCGCTTACGACCATGAGTTCCGGCATGGCCCCCGAGTCCCCGCCTCAGCCGCGCTCAGCCGGCTCAGTGCGGGTCGGTGTTGGAAGTTTCGGCGGGTTTCCGAGGCGGCGGTCCAGATAAAGTCCAACCTCCTCCGTTAAATGCTCGATGCAATTCTCGAAGAAATGATTCGCGCCCGGTATGACCGCGTGCTCGATCAATATGCCTTTTTGTGTCTTGAGCTTTTCAATAAGGCCCGTAACCTCCTTCAAAGGCGCGACGCGATCCTGGTCTCCGTGCACGAAAAGGCCAGAAGACGGACAGGGTGCGAGAAACGAAAAGTCGAAGCGGTTAGCGGGCGGTGCAACGGCGATGAAGCCTTCGATCTCTGGCCGCCGCATCAAGAGCTGCATTCCAATCCAGGCACCAAACGAAATTCCAGCAATCCAACAGCAGCGCGCTTCCGGATTGATCGACTGTGCCCAGTCAAGAGCCGCCGCGGCATCGGACAATTCGCCCTGACCGTGATCGAAGCTGCCCTGCGAGCGTCCGACGCCACGAAAATTGAACCGCAGCACGGAAAAGCCGCGCTCCGCGAAAGTGTAATAAAGATTATAAACGATTTGGTTGTTCATCGTCCCGCCGAATTGCGGATGCGGGTGCAAGACAATCGCAAGGGGGGCCCCGCGCACGGGCGAGGGGTGAAACCGGCCCTCGATGCGGCCGGACGGCCCATTGAACATCACCTCAGGCATTCTTACTCCACTGTGATTGCGCAGTTTATGTGACTAAACAGCTTGCCGTGCACGCCGCACGGATGCCATGCCGTACCGGCGCTTCGCGTGCGTGCTGTTGCATGTACATCCCTATATATTGTTCTCCTGCATGATCTCAGCCTAAAAATCTGCAAGATTTTTAAAGTATCGTCCCTCAAAGGATCTGCATGCTGCACAACGCCCCCTCTTCCGGGCACACAATCCCGGCCTCCCGGCCCTGCAATTGGGCAGGACGGCCGCTCACCGGCAAAGCTCCACAAAATCCTTTGAGGCGCGAGAGCGGCCTCGGCGGTCTTCTAGCACGCGATCCCCCTTGGATTGCAAGATCCTTCGTTTTGACGCAATTTCCGCCGCTGGGCCGCCTGGCTGCCAAGCTCATGAGATTACGCAATTCCCGTGTCACGCCCGCGCGTTTACCTTGATCATAATGCAACATCGCCCCTCCATCCGGCGGCGCGCGCGGCAATCTGCGCAGCGCTTGAACTTTGCGGCAATGCCTCCTCCATTCACGCTGAAGGGCGAGCGGCGCGGGCCACAATCGAGGCCGCACGCGATGAGATCGCTGCCTTTGCTGGCGCGGCGCCTGCCGATGTGATCTTCACCTCTGGAGGAACCGAGGCCTTGAATTTGGCGCTGACGCCTTACATTCAGACACCGGACGCAAAATCGCACCCATTCGACCTGCTCCTGGCTGGGGCTGGCGAACATCCGGCAGTTCTTGCCGGTCATCGCTTTCCGGCGAACCAGCTTGAGCTTATCCCTTTGACGCCTTCGGGCGTGCTCGACTTCGCAGCACTTGCGGGCTTGCTCTCGCGCGCGGCTGCCGCCGGGCGGCGCGTGATGCTCGCCCTGCAGGCAGTCAACAACGAGACCGGCGTCATCCAGCCGGTAGCGGAAGCAGCGCAGATGGTTCATGGGTCAGGCGGGATCGTCGTCTGCGATGCGACCCAGGCAGCGGGCAGGATTCCTTGCGGCCTCGGCCATCTCGGCGCCGACGCGCTCATCATCTCGGCCCATAAATTCGGCGGGCCGAAAGGCGCTGGAGCCCTGTGTTTTGCCTCAAGCTCTTACCACATAAAGAATGCGCTATTGCGCGGCGGGGGCCAGGAGCGGGGGCTCCGGGCGGGCACCGAGAATACCGCTGCGATCGCCGGGATGGCGGCCGCCCTCTCCGCTGCAAAGATCCGGCTAGCCGGGCAAGCCGGGGCGCACGCCATCTGGCGAGACGAGATGGAAAAGGAAATCACACGGGCCATTCCAGATACTGTATTCTTCGGCACGGGTGCGGAAAGAGTGCCGAACACATCCTGTTTCGCGGTGCCTTCCATTGAAGCGGAACTTTTGCTTATTGCTTTGGATATCGAGGGTTTTGCAGTATCGTCAGGTTCCGCTTGTTCGTCAGGAAAGGTGAAACAGTCTCACGTCTTGAGAGCAATGGGCGCCGAGGCGAAGCTAGCAAGAGGGGCACTTAGGGTCAGCCTCGGCTGGAATTCGCGGCGGGAAGACTGCCTCTTTTTCGCCGAGGCGCTCAAGCGGACAGTTAAAGCAATCCAGGCGAGGCGGGATAAATCCGCGGCGTGAGGCCGTGGCCCTTTTTTCCGTCAGCGCCTTTTCCCGCCTAAGATAGGGGTATAGTACGGCAGAGATAGGTGACGGGAGATAGTTTACGTCTGAACCAGCGGTCCTTGAAACCGCCAAGGTGAGGAGAAGAGCATGGCTGCGGTGCAAGAGACCGTCGACCGCGTGAAGGCGGTCGACGTCAGCGAATATAAATATGGATTTTCCTTCGATATTGAATCTGACAAAGCGCCTAAGGGCCTCAGCGAAGAGATTGTCCGGTTCATTTCAGCGAAAAAGAACGAGCCTGCTTGGCTGACCGAATGGCGGCTTGGTGCCTACCGGCGCTGGCTGACGATGGCTGAGCCGCGCTGGGCGCGAGTCGACTACCCGAAGATCGATTACCAGGACATTTATTATTATTCGGCACCCAAGACGGCGTCTGGACCTAAGTCGCTCGATGAAGTCGATCCGGAACTTCTGAAGGTCTATGCAAAGCTTGGCATTCCGCTGCGCGAACAGGAGGCTCTTGCAGGCATCAGTCCGGAGCGCAGAGTCGCAGTCGATGCTGTGTTTGACTCCGTCTCGGTCGTCACGACCTTCAAGGAAGAGCTCGCCAAGGCGGGGGTGATCTTCTGCCCCATCTCGGAAGCTGTCCATTCGCATCCGGAACTCGTGCAGAAATATCTCGGCTCGGTGGTGCCAACAACCGACAATTATTTCGCGACCCTGAACAGCGCCGTGTTCTCCGACGGCTCTTTCGTTTATGTTCCGCCGGGCATCCGCTGCCCTATGGAGCTTTCGACTTATTTCCGGATCAACGAACAAAATACCGGCCAGTTCGAGCGCACCCTGATCATCGCCGATAAGGGCAGCTATGTTTCTTACCTCGAAGGATGCACGGCGCCGAAGCGCGATGAGAACCAGCTGCATGCGGCTGTTGTCGAACTGATCGCGCTTGACGATGCCGAGATCAAATATTCGACCGTTCAGAACTGGTATCCCGGTGATGCAGAAGGCAAGGGTGGAATCTTCAATTTCGTGACCAAGCGCGGCGATTGCCGCGGAACCAATTCCAAGATTTCCTGGACGCAGGTCGAGACCGGCTCCGCGATCACATGGAAATATCCATCCTGTATTCTGCGCGGTGACAATTCACGCGGTGAATTCTATTCGATCGCGATTTCCAATGGCCGCCAGCAGGTCGATTCCGGCACCAAGATGCTCCACCTCGGCAGGAACACCACCAGCCGCATCATATCGAAGGGCATTTCAGCCGGCCGTTCCCAGAACACCTATCGCGGTCTTGTCTCGGCACACCGGAAGGCCACCGGCGCGCGCAATTTCACCAATTGCGATTCGCTGCTGATCGGAAACCAATCCGGCGCCCATACTGTGCCCTATATCGAGTCAAGAAATCCGAGCGCGCAGTTCGAACACGAGGCGACGACCTCGAAGATTTCCGAGGACCAGCTCTTCTACTGCATGCAGCGCGGCCTTTCCGCCGAAGAAGCGACGGCCCTGATCGTCAATGGGTTCGTTCGTGAT
>Ga0209062_1005761_pt1 | contig 11807 bp, 6 predicted proteins | sample Coa_R2_2_FD_187158 | JGI IMG/M metagenome (GOLD analysis project Ga0209062, IMG submission 187158) | Surface soil microbial communities from Centralia Pennsylvania, which are recovering from an underground coalmine fire - Coalmine... | ecosystem: Environmental > Terrestrial > Soil > Unclassified ...
TCGCTCAAGACGTTGCTCATGCCGACGAAGGCTACAGTGCCTATGTCGGGATCAACGTCCCAGGCTTCATTCTCGTTGGCCGGTTTTCAGGTGACCATCATTGGCCGGTTTTGGGTGACCGCTGAGGCTTGCCAAAGCCGAGCAGGAAAAACAGGCATTCTTGGAGGCAAGTCAAAATCAGAGTTGGGGTGCGATTGAGCATAAAGAAATTGCGGTGGGTCCCCTCTAATTTAGACAGTCAGGGCCTCGTTTTTTAGTACACCTGCGAAAGCCAAGAAGGCCTCGTGCGGGGTGCGGTTTTGGACTCCGCGATGAGGGCGGTCGTGATTGTACTCCTCGATCCAACGAGCGATGCCGGCTCGTGCTTCTTCCAAGCTGCGATACCCCTCGATCTCGACTCCGGATCCCGAAAGACCAAGTGCTTGTCTTTAGCTCTTTAGCGGACAGCAGCAGATGCCACGCCAACATACTTGTCGGCGCCGCCGTAATAGAAAAGCCATCGATTACCGTCCGGTACCAGTCCCTCCACGAACACGACGTTTGGAACTTGTCCAACCTTCTCCCAATCGTACTGAGGTTCAAAAAGTGGCTGCTGGGAGCGAGCCACGATCTTGGTAGGATCTTTTCTGTCAAACAGTACCCAGCCGGTTCGATAGACGTTGTTGTCGTCTGCTCCGTTATAAATCAGGAAAATGCCCTTGTCGGTGATGACAGGTGCGGGCCCAGGCTCTACCACCTGCGAGTCAAACATCTCCGGGCGGCTTGTCAGTACAGGATGATCAAGTACATCCGTCCAGTGGAGCAGGTCATCGGAGTATGCAATCGACATCTGCGTCATCTGGTGTTCCCCGTCGGCCAGATAGTACATCCAATATTTGCCGTCAATTCTTTCGGGGACAATCGCGCCGGATTTGGTCCAACCTACATTCCATTTTCCCTTGTAGGCTGGCATGATGACGCCCTGGCGCTTCCAATGAATGAGGTCTGTGGATGTAGCCATGCAAAGCTGCGCATCGCCGTGGATCGATCCGGTGGCATGCACACCGCTGCCGCCTTGATTGTTGTAGCCAGTGTAGGTGAGATAAAAAGTATCCCCGATTTTCACTAAGCGGGGGTCCTCAACGCCGCCACCGCTTTCGTAGGGCGCTTCTGCGACCATGACCGGCTGAGGTCTTCTCACGAAATGGACCCCATCTTGACTGGTGGCGTAACCGAGGGAAGATTTGCCACGATGGTCTTGGGCCCTATACAGCATCACAAATTTGCCGTCATACTTCACCACGCTTGGATTGAAGGTGCCCGCCGATTCAAAGCCGTCTCCTTCAGGGGCAAGGATCGGAGAATCAGAGACTCTGCTCCAATTTCCAAAAGGCAACGTAATTTGTGAAGTTGCCGCAGTCAGGACAAGCACAAGCAACTTGCAAGAAATTATCCGCGCGCCTGGAAACGCGAGAAAATTTGTCATGGAATATTCACCTCCTGCTGCGGCAGCCTATACCTGGTTTGCAATGTGACCGGCGTGTCGACCATCGAATCGATAGTCAAAGGTCCGCGACCAGGCGCACGACTCCCTTCGCCGCTACATTGATGGTGTCGCGGACCGCTTTACCGTTAGCTCTCCAACGAACGGATGCCCCTTGTGCCGGAGGGACCCTAAGCATCGCGGAACGGGCTTGTCCCGTGGGGTTGTAAAGCACAAAGTTAAGCTGCCGCGGTGGAAACCGCTGAAGATCATGGGTATCGACCAGATCGAGGTTGACCAACATCATCTCGCGGTCGGTGACTTGGCCGAGAGCCTCAAACATCAGATACATCCAAATACACTCACCCGCGCCGTAGATCTCCTTTCCCACCTTGCCCGTCTGTCCGCCCAGCTCCAGCGTTCCCAGGTTTTCAAATGGAATGAATCCCATGGTGACGTTTTGGCGGTCTTCCGTGCACTTTTCGAAAAAGCTGAAGTTATTGCGTCGCTGCTGGTCCATGAAGCGCAGCAGGCCTTCGATGACGATTCCCCGTTTCATGATTCCCGTCCAGGGCAGAATCGCCTCGACGTTTTCTTTGAAGGCGGGATAGAGAATGGAAGCGGCGGCCTGCACCATACCGCGAATGTCATGCGTTTTCTGGCTCGGATCGGAATACCAATAGAACATTCGTAGCTGCTCGGAAAGAAGATACTTGGCTTCATCCTGCAATCCAAGTTCTGTCGCTGCCAGAGCTCCATATGCGAGTTCCTGAGGTTCATGAAATAGTCGTTCGGAAGGAACAGTGCAAAGTGCCCGGATTGCCTTCCGTGCCTCATCGCGATACACCTGATCCTTCGTCATGTAATTCGCCAGTATGGCGCCCCACGCGTACAGACCGTTTATTGCGTAGTTCGTGCCTGCGCCTTGAGCTTTTAGGTTTGCGACTTCGTAATAAATCGGGAAGAGATAGTCGTAGTCGTGCGCCATCTTCTGCACAGTAGCCAATGCATCCAGAAAGTTACTCTTGACTTGCGTCAATCCGGCTAAGGTCCCGAGCATCGGGTATTTGATCAATCCGTTCTCGAACGGATACCAGGAATCCGCCCGCTCGTTCGGCTTACGAACAAAGTCGTTACTGATGCTGTGCGTGTTGGAGTGATAGAAGCCCGGCAGGTCATCAAGAAATTGGCCGCATTGGGCCTGGAAAGCCGGGGAGGGGTGCAACCGAAGATACAGAAGTGAGGGCCACAGAACATCAGCGAGGGTCATCAACTCAAAATTGTTGGCAGGCTGTTCCCAGAGCTGAGAGGTTTTCCTTACGTATGCGGAGAGCCCAGTGTGGCCATTGGCGCGGATCTCGGTCTCGGCTCTGTTTTGCAAGTTGGCCACAGTCCCTGCGGCAAAGTCCTTCCAAGTGCCGGCACACTTCGGCCAGGTGAGTCGTTCCTCGAAAATGGGCAGCAACGCTTCCATCCAGCGCGTGACGGCGGCTTGTTCGGTCAGTAGAGCGGGCATGGAGCGCTGCATGAACCAGTACGTGAACCTGACCTCGCCGGCGGGTAGCACATCGCCTGTAGCCTGATCCGCAATCAGACCAATCCCCATTTGCTGTGTGCCGTCGGTATGAATCCGCGAGATACTTGAGCAGCGATAGAGCAGGAACCGTGGAATGTTCTGCATTCCCATCCAATCCATGTCGCCGACATCGAAGAACATCATGGTTTCGATCCCGACATTCTCGTCCAGCAAGTAAATTGCCGGCAGATCATTACCCCAGGCTCCCAGCGAATTACGCGTGGGCTGCTGCAGCAAGACGCGCCTCCAGCTTCCCGACTGCCCTTCCATCAGAGTTGAATTCGTGGTTAGCCAGATCACGATCTGCGGCTCCACCTGACTTGCCTGATGAAGCTTGATGTCGCGAGGCAAGCTCAGCTTCGTGGAAAATCGAAACCAAGGATAATTCCCTTCAAGATTCTGAGCCGAGATGTTTGCTTCCCAGCTGTATGAGAGCGATTTCCCGTCGAGACCTTCCGCACTGGCTGACCCTCCGCAATCCAGGGCTGAGCCACTCTTTGAAATGCTTGACGCACGAAGGGCGAACGACGGGCCGGTCACCAGAGAAGCACCCGGTAGCGTAGCCGGTCGCCACTCATTTGCCACCCGCAAGAAGTTCTGGAAAACAAAGGGATCACCTTCCGTAGAGACACGCAACTGCTGGTCGCCGTTGTCAAGACTCGCTAAGGCGGTAGGCGGGTCGTTTGCCAGCATGAGATTCGACCGTTGCGACCCTTGGGTGTAGCGGGCAGCGGCCGCGCTGATGACACAGGTCTTGATAAAGCCACGGCGGCTGAGAAGGTTCATGTAACTGTCGGCAGGGCATGATTCTGTTCCCTGCTGAAGGCCAGGCCCCGCAGCAGGGATTTCACATCAGTACTCAATCTTGAGTCCAAACTGGATGGTTCGCGGCCCGGAGGCGCTGGTAATTGCTCCAAACCCGCAGGCAAACGCCTGCTGGCACGTAGCCGAACCGGCGGGGGCAAACGGCGTACCCAGTTGTGTAGCGAACCCTCCGGGGCCGCCCGGTTGATCCAAAATGTGGCGATTGAAGATGTTGAAGAATGATGCCCGAAAATCGATCGCTCCTCTCTCGGCGATCTTGGTGTTCTTTCCGATCGTGATGTCTTCATTTCGGCCACCGAACGAGCGAGCACTGGCAAGAGTTCTTGGCTCATTACCGAAAGTGAAGGGAGCAGGCGCGGAGAAAGCATTCGCATTAAAGAAAGGCGTGGTGAACGGATTCAGGTCCCGGCCATTTGACTGTTTCATTCCGGGGATAATGTTCACGCGGGCACTGCCTGTGAAGTGACATCCTGCGAAAAGAACGTCACCCGCTGTACCCGAGCATGGCGAGTAGACGGCGGTCGGCAGTCCGGACTGATAAGACAACACCCCGGACACCGACCAGCCACCCACAACGCGGTTTGTCCAACCCCCTGAGTTCAACAACCGCTTTCCACGCCCCACCGGGAGCTCATAGAAGAAACTTGCGACCAGCCTTTGGGGCGTGTCGAGCTCGCTGACCGCCTTCTCTGCTTTGCGATCGTAGGAGTTCTGTCCAATCCAGGCGTTGGCCCCGATGAAGCCCTGCACGCCTGGCCCCGAGGAATCCGCATCCGTAATGTTCTTCGAGACGGTATATGAGACGAGAAAACTCAATCCCTCTGCGAAACGTTTGTTCACTTGCGCCTGCATAGCATGGTAGGTTGAGTTTCCCGTTCGATCCGGGGTAAACGAGTTGTCTTCCTGGTTGAAATCTCCGTACTGGGGGAAGGGTCGGATCGCCTGATTAATGGGCCCGGTGAACGTTGGGTACGGCAGCTTTACGCCTGCAGCGATCGATTTCGGGCAGGTTGCCGCCGCTAGGCAACTTGAATCCATCGTCAGCTCAGTACCTAGCGACAGATAAGTAGGGGTTACCTGATTGGGAATAATGTTCAGCGCCGGGAGGTGAGTTCCCTTTGAACCAACGTACGCGACGCTAGCCTGCAGGTTCTTCGTGATCTGCCGCTGCACATCAAGGCTCCAGGATTGAATGTCGGCTGGTCGGCCGCTGTTCCGCGGAACCAGCAGCACACCTCCGTTCCCGTTTTGACCCTCAGGTGTAAGCGGACCTGACGGGGGTAAGATGTGGGGGAAGCCGCTATCGATCTGGAAGGGCGCGCCGTTACCTACGCTCAAGTTCTCAATATTGAAAAATCCCAAAGCATCTTGATCGGCGAACGAGCCTTCTTTGAGAGGTTCGTAAAATATGCCGTATCCGCCCCTCAGAACTGTTTTGTCATTGATGCTGTAGGCAAAGCCCACGCGTGGACCAAAAGCTTTCGTGTAGGTGTCTTGGAGTCGTGTTTTTCCGTTCCGGCCGGCGCCGTTTCCATAATAAACATAGGCACCCAGAATGTTTCCCGCACCGGGGTTCGGAACAGTGGGGTCGACTTCGGAAAAGCGATCCTGCGATTCCCGAGCGGGCAAGTCCAAGTCGTAACGCAGGCCATAAGTCAAAGTCAGCCGCGACGTCGCTTTATAGGTGTCCTGACCGTAGAACGAGAAATCCTTGTAACGTACGCCGAGGGTGTGCCCGTAGTTCAAGGTGCCGGCATCCACCAACCCGAACAGGGCACTGGCCACAGCGTAGCCACCACTCCCATTCAGGCTGGTCTCAGCCGCGTTGAAATGAAACTCGCCCGACGCTTGCGTAAGCCGACGTGTATTAAACTGCAGGGCACGCAAGCCGCCTCCGAATTTCAGAGTGTGCTTCCCCCGAACAAGGCTCACCGAGTCGTTTGCCTGATACACGTTGTCGGCAAACTGGGAGTCACCGCAGTTGTTCAGGATGTCCTGATAGTTCGTCCCGATGAACTTTATGCAGGGAAACGTCGTATTGGCGACACCCGTCAGGCCCAGCTTTGCCGGCCAACCCTGACCCAAGCCATTCGAGGCTTCTGTTCGGAAACGGCGGCTGAAGCCCACCAGAAACTCGTTCACCACAGTTGGACTGAATGTGTAGTTGTGGCTGAACCGGACATAACGGGTGGATTGCGGAGTTTGGGAGCCCAGGAAAGGCGCCAAAATCGAACTGCCTCCGGTCTTGGTATTGTCATAGTCAAATCCAAACGAAAAGCGCTGCTTGTCCGAAATGGTCTGGTCGATTTTCAGGTCCCATAGGTTTGCGGTCGTCCTGGAGGTGGACTGGTCGAACACGTTATTGGTTAACCCCCCGCTGGTTTTCGGCAGCAATGAGAATACTTTGGTCATTACTGCGCTGGGCGTGTAATTGGGGTCATTACTCAGAATATTGCCCGGTATCGCGGCATGCGTGGTCGGATCATAAAGCTGGGTTCCGGGGAGCAATGCAGAAAAGTCGCCGCTCTTGAAGGACTCGGGGATATATGTAGCCGGCCCGGAACTACCGGTGTGAAATCGGAATCCCTCGTAATCGAAAAAGAAGAAAGTCTTGTTTCGACCATCGTACAGATGGGGCAGATACGCCGGACCGCCGACCGTAAACCCAAAATCGTTTTGGGTGTCTACGGGTTTCGGAGCAGGCGCTAGTCCGTGGCTCAGGTTATAGCTGTTCTGCGTGTTCAGCGTCCACGCTCTCGCATCCAATGCGCGGTTGCGAAAAAAATCGTACGCAGAGGCATGAAAGTCATTAGTGCCCGATTTCATCGCAAGGTTGACAATGCCGTCGCCAGACTCACCGAACTCAGGGGCGAAATTGCTCTGAAGGACCTTGAACTCCTGTACCGCCTCCGGCGATACGCCCTTGTTCCATTGTGTGTTGGGCGAGACCAGCGAAATCGACACGCCATCGACGAGAATATCAGTTCCTCCCATTTGCCCGCCGTTCACTTTAAAATCGTCCGTAGAGTTGCTTCCGGGATTATTGCCCACATTGCCCACGAAACCGGGTACCAAAGTGATGAACTGAGCAGGATTGCGAAGCGTGCCCGACACCTCCAACGGAAGATTTTCGACCAACGTGCTTTGAACAGTGGTACCGACCTCGGAACTCTCCGTTTCCAATTGAGCAGCATCGGCCGTGACCGTTACGCTCTGCGTCGTGGACCCTACCTCCAGCTTGATGTCTAAGCCTACAGTGCTGTTGGTCGCGACTGTGATTCCTTCTTGTGTGTACTTTTTCATGCCTGCGGCTTCAACCGTGACTGTGTAACGGCCTGGCGGCAGGTTGGACAATGCAAACACGCCCGCACTGCTGGTCGTTGCAGGAACGCTCAGACCGGTGTCCATGTTTCGGCCCGTCACGATGGCTCCCGCCACGAAGGCGCCTTGGGGATCGACAACAGTTCCCCGGATATTCCCGTTCGTGGTTTGGCCGTTAGCCCCGACCACCAGGGCCAGACCGATCAGGCAAGGCAAACAAAGCGAACGCAAGAAGTGTTTCACTCCGGCCTCCTTGGGAAATCTCTCCGCGGTTCCGTAGGCCCTCTACAGAAACTCATAGATCGCGGGTCAGGGCAACCCACGGTTGGTCGCTAGTATAAAAATACTAGACCGTGACAAAAGGGACTAGCCTGTGAATTCTTTGTGATTCACATCAGAATTTGGTCGTACTACCGGTCTTCCTTTCAAGTCGTTTGAAATCGAGGAGTTGTGTGGTAGGATGTCGCTCGCTTCTGGTCGCCCTGTCGCACCAAGTGATGAGCAGCTCTGCATCACCATCGGCCGTAATCCACGATTCCCTCAGTGATGAGAGATGGCAACTTGTTCAGCGCATCTTGGCCAGTCCTCCATTCCAAAAAAGTGGCCGCCTACGCGACCTGCTTCAGTACATCACTGAGCAGACGATTCGCGGCTGCGCTCATGAACTGACTGAGCAACACATTGGGGAAGCAGTTTTTCACAAGGCAACCGGATACAGTCCACTGGAAGACAGCTCGGTTCGCGTGCATGCTCGCCAGCTCCGTCTTAAGCTCCACGAGTACTTCGATGGAGTTGGGCGCGATGAACCGCTCGTTGTGGAGATTCCCAAGGGAACTTATGCCCCGGTCTTTCGAGTAGCGAGAAGGGTTGAGAGTGGGCGCGTACCGGTCGTGGCACCTATCGGCCCGATCACGCCAGGCTTGAATCAGACCGCTGCGTCTTGGATGCTGTGCGGAGTATTGGCCCTGCTTTGCGTGGCTTTACTCGTTTATTCTCAGCGAGGGCCCAAGAGCACTGGTTTTGACGAGGCACTGCCTCCTTGGCCCTTTAGTCAGATCTTTGATACCCGCCACCAGACAGTTGTTGTCGTTGCGGATGGCAATTATGGCATGTTACGAATCCTCACGGGCCAACGTGGCTCGCTTGAGGAGTACTTGAATCCCGACTCTTTACAGAGTGCAGCCGGGAAAAAGCTGGGCCAGGCCGGATCCGAACTTGTGGGGTACATCTCCGATTCCACGCTCACCTCGTTTGCCGATGTTGCCGATGCCGTTTCGATGGTGAAGATCGCCGGCCCTCTGCAGAATCAGGTTACGGTCCGCTCAGCCAAAGATGTGAAGATCAGGGACTTGGATCATGAGAACTACATTTTCATCGGAAGCCCGGCGTCGAATCCGTGGGTGTCTCTTTTTCAGGACAAACTCAACTTTCGGGAAAATGAGACGGAGGTCGGCAAGAGCGTTAAGGCGTTCTTGAATACTAAACCTCTTCCCGGTGAGCAAGCGCGATACGAGGGGCTGCGGTGGACGGGAGCAGAGGGAGAAGATTATGCGACCATCGCCTTGCTTCCCAACCTCACCCAGGATGGCAGCGTTCTGATTTTGCAAGGGCTTCAGCAGGAAGGCACAGAGGCTGCCGGTCGATTCCTGGTCGATACCAAGAACCGCCAGCAGCTTCAGCGTGCGCTGGGAGTTCCGGTCTCGGATGGCTCTGCGGGGAACCTGTGGTTTGAGGCGCTGATACGCTCGCGAACGGTTTCAGGCGCGCCCAATTCGACTTCGTTAGTGGCAATTCGCCGCATTCGTTGATTTCGCATTTCACGGATTCTTGGGCCAACGGGCTTACCGCCGTGTACAGCAGAAATATTTTGCTGGAGGCGAACTGTTCCCGCTGTTCAAGTTTTAGTGCTAGTCTCAGTGGTATGCGTCGGCAGAGACACGCTTCGCATTTTGTGGTGAACCTGTCTTCGCCTCTCCATCTAGCAATTCTCGGCGCCTCCCTGCTTCTCGCAGCGGCAGGTGTCGCGCAAAGTAAGCTCGACACTCTTCTTAGACAAGCACGCGTGGCGGAAAAGCGGGGAGACTACGCAGGCGCGGCGGGCATTTATGAACAGGCCCTGGCCAGCGCTCCCGGAAGTCTGGAGGTGCTCAAAAGAATCGGAGTCTTGGAACAGACCGAACTTAAATTTGATCGCTCGATCGCGCACTTTCGGCAAGTGCTCGCGCTCGACCCGAAGTACCCGGAAGTCAATTTTTACCTGGGTGTCTCTTACTTCGGAAAGAATGAACTCCATGAGGCGATTGAAAGCTTCCAGCGCGAACTGGCGACTCCTGGCCCCCACCCTCGTTCCCGCTACTATCTGGCATTGGCACTACAATCGTCTGGCCGAATGGACGACGCTGTGGCAGAACTGAACCGCGCGGTGGCCGATAACCCGCACGATGCTGACGCGCTCTATCAACTCGCTAGGCTACACAAAAGCGCCTCCCTGCAAGCCATCGAGCGGTTGAAGGCTATCGACCCGGACTCGTTCCAGCTACACACTCTCATGGGCGAGTCCTACGCTCAGGAAAAACGCTACCCGGAGGCCATCGAAGAGTACCGATTGGCACTTAAGAGAAATCCGCGTGCTGAGGGGATTCACTTTTCGATTGGCGTGGCATACTGGGTTCTGCATGAACCCAACAAAGCCGAGCAGGAGTTCACGGAGGCATTGAAAGAAAACCCTGAAGACCCGATGACCAATTTGTATCTCGGCGACATTGCCGTACAGGACCAGCGCTTTGATGAAGCCTTCCAGTATTTGCAGGCCGCGGAAAAAGCACATCTGGACGTTCCACGGATGCACACTCTGCTGGGCACGTGCTATCAGGTACGCCATGATCCTGAAAGCGCAAAGCGCGAATTCATGGCTGCCATCAAGGGCGACCCTTCCGCGGCTGCCCCGCACTATCTGCTTGCGCAGGTTTACAGGGAGTTGCACGATCCCGACGCGAGCGCGCGCGAACTGAACGAGTTTGAGAATCTTTCGAAATCGGTTGCCGGCAAGGCTCAGGACTCACTTGGGGCTGCTACCCCAGAGTCGAAGTAGGTCGCTTGATCTGCAGGCTCACTCGAGTGCACCGTGCAGTTGCCCATGCGAGTTTTCTGTTACTTTGTCTGGTCTTTGTTCCTGCATCGACTATATTGTCCCAAAACACAGACTCATCTCCTGCGATCCAGCCTAGGTTCTCCGACGTAACGCCGGCACTCGGCGTTCACTTTCAGCATATCGCTTCGCACACTTCGAAAAAATACCTGATTGAAACCATGGGTTCAGGAGTGGGTCTTTTTGATTATGACAACGATGGACGACTGGACATTTTTGCGGTCAATGGAGCGCCGTTAACCGACCCTACACCAAGAGGCGCGATTCCGCAGAAATCGGGGCCCCAGCACTGGAACCGACTCTTTCACCAGAAGCCAGATGGCACCTTCGAAGATGTAACCGAGAAGGCAGGCTTGCAAGGCGTGGGCTACGGATTTGGGGTCGCCATTGGCGATTACGATAATGATGGCTTTGAAGACTTGTACGTGACCAGCTATGGAGAGAACAGGCTGTACCACAACAATGGAAACGGCACCTTTACCGACGTCACTGCAAAGGCGGGAGTCGAGGGCGGCGGCTGGTCGACCAGCGCAGCGTGGGTCGACCTAGACAATGACGGTCTGTTGGACCTGGTCGTGGTCCGATACATGCAGTGGGACTTTTTCGACCTCTGGTGCGGCGAACGCAAGGAGGGATTCCGGGCCTACTGCCCGCCGGACTCATTTCCTCCCTTAAGTCCGCTGGTCTATCACAACGACGGTAACGGGCATTTTACGGAGGTGGGGCAAAAACTCGGGTTCTCCAGACAGGGCAAGGGCCTGGGGATCGCGGTCGCAGACTACGACCGAGATGGGCATATCGATCTTTTCTTCGCCAACGATTCGATGCCGGAGTTTTTATACCACAACACTGGTAATGGGACTTTTGAGGAGGTTGGACTGCGATCAGGCGTCGCGGTTGATGGAGAGGGCCGCTCTTTTGCGGGAATGGGAGTCGAATTCACGGATTTCGACAACGACGGGCTTCCAGATTTAGTCATCACGGACCTGGCCGATCAAATGTATGCCGTATTCCGTAACAATGGCGAAGGCGCGTTTACCTATGACAGCTATCCGTCGGGCATCGGACGGATGAGCTTCGCGCACTCTGGTTGGGGGATGCGATTTCTCGATTATGACAACGATGGTTGGAAGGACCTTATGATCGCCCAGGGGCACGATCTGGATAACATTGAGCTAACGTTTCCCAACCTCCACTACAGCGAACCCATGCTCCTGGCAAGGAACACGGGCAAGAACTTCGTGGATGTGTCACAACAAGCTGGGGCCGTGTTTCAGCAGCCCTGGGTCGGCCGCGGTCTGGCGACCGGTGACATTGATAACGACGGAAGGGTAGACGCAGTTGTTACCCTCAGCGGTCACCCAAAACCGGCCAATGATGGTCACCTGAAAACCGGCCAACGAGAATGAAGCCTGGGACGTTGATCCCGACATAGGCACTGTAGCCTTCGTCGGCATGAGCAACGTCTTGAGCGA
>Ga0209062_1005762_pt1 | contig 11806 bp, 15 predicted proteins | sample Coa_R2_2_FD_187158 | JGI IMG/M metagenome (GOLD analysis project Ga0209062, IMG submission 187158) | Surface soil microbial communities from Centralia Pennsylvania, which are recovering from an underground coalmine fire - Coalmine... | ecosystem: Environmental > Terrestrial > Soil > Unclassified...
AACTACGAGCCGGGCGGGGTGCGGGTGTTCGACGCCCAGACGCTTGATCCCGTCGCCACCATCCCTGCTATCGGCGCAGACGGCAAGGCTTCGAAGGCGCTCGGCCTTGTCGATCTTCCCGGACGACGCTTTGCCTTTGCGCTCTATGATGCCGGCGAGATCTGGATCGCGGACCTTTCCGCGCCCGAGGCGCCGGCCGTCAGCAAGCTGACCGGGGTGGGCAAGCTGCCCTATGACGGCAATGTCACGCCGGACGGCAGGCACTACCTTGCCGGCCTGTTCGGCGAGGACGGTGTGGTCCATGTCGACACCTGGCAATCGCCGCTGAAGGCCGAACGTATCCTGAATGGCTATGGACGCGGCGAGGAGGCACCGCCGGTCTACAAGATGCCGCATCTGGAGGGCTGGGCCGCGGTCGGCGACAAGCTCCTGCTGCCCGCGGTCGGCCATCACGAATTGATTGCGGTCGACCTGCGCAGCTTCGCGGAGGTCGGCCGCGTCGCGACCTATGGTCAGCCTGTTTTTGCAGTGGCGCGGCCCGACGGCCGCCACGTGTGGGTCAATTTCGCCCATCCACTCAACGACACCATCGACGTCGTCGATACGGAGAGTCTCAAGGTCATCCACCGCTTTGCGCCGGGACCTGCGGTTCTGCATATGGAGTTCACCCCGCGCGGCAACGAGGTCTGGGTCTCGGTACGCGATGCCGATCGCGTCGACGTCTACGATGCCGCCACCTTTGCAAAGAAAGCGGAGATCCCGGCGCAAAAGCCGTCGGGGATCTTCTTCACCGCGCGCGCGACGAGGATCGGGCAATGACGCCAACCCCTCTCGAACTCGATCTCATCGACCGCTGGCAACGCGATTTCCCGCTGACCGAGCGGCCCTTCGAGATTGTCGCCCGCTCCGCCGCGCTCGGTCAGCACGAGACGCTCAGGATGTTCCGCCGCATGCGCGACCACGATGTGATCTCGCGCATCGGCGCCGTGGTGCGGCCGAACACGGTGGGCGCCAGCACGCTCGCGGCGATGCAGGTCCCCCGCGAAAGGCTGGAGCAGGTTGCCCGCATCGTCAGCCACCAGCCGCTGGTCAATCACAATTACGAGCGCGAACATCCCCTGAATCTCTGGTTCGTGATCACCGGCGCCGGCCTTGACGCGATCGCCGGGACCATTGGAGCCATCGAAGAGCAGACCGGACTTGGCGTGGTCAATCTGCCGATGCTCAGGGCTTATCACCTGGATCTTGGCTTCCCGCTTTCTGCGGGTCGGCAGCCGCGGCGCGCACAGGTCGGGCTTGATGCGGACTACTGCCCGAGTCCGCTTGACCGGAGCATCCTCGCCGCGATCGAGGACGGGCTGCCGCTGGTCGAGGAGCCATACCGGATGGTGGCGAAGCAACTCAAGCTGGGGGAGTCCGACCTCATCGCGCGTCTGGAGCATCTCGTTGCGACAGGCGTCGTCACGCGCTTCGGCTGTGTCGTCAGGCACGACAAGCTCGGCTATCGCGCCAATGCGATGGCGGTGTGGGATGTGCCGGATGAGATGGTCGATGCTGTCGCTGCGAGCTTCGCGCGTCATCCACGCGTGACATTGTGCTATCGGAGACCGCGCCATCAGCCGGTTTGGCCCTACAACCTGTTTTGCATGGTGCACGCCAAATCGCGCGGCGACGTCTATGCCGTAGTTGACGATGTCAATCTGCACGCCGACACGGGGTTGAACAGGCAGGCCGTGCTGTTCTCCACGCGCCGCTTCAAGCAGCGCGGCGCGGTGTTCTCCGATCCAGGGAAGCACGCGAATGTCCACTGCTAGTCCGACGGGGAGGGCCATCATCAACGGCCTGCAGGGTGGATTTCCGCTGACGCACCGGCCGTTTCGCGATGCGGGCGCTGCACTTGGGCTGACCGAGGATGAACTGATCGAGGGCGTTCGGGACCTGATCGACGCCAGGCAATTGAGCCGGTTCGGGCCGTTGTGGAATGCGGAAATGCTCGGCGGCGGTGTCTGTCTTGCCGCCATTGCGGTGTCGCCGGAGCGTTTCGACGAGGTGACCGAGTTGGTCAATGCCTATCCGGAGGTCGCACATAACTACGAGCGCAGCCATGCGCTCAACATGTGGTTCGTCGTGTCGGCCGATGACCCTGCGCGCATCGTTGAGGTGATCGCGGAAATCGAGCGCGAAACCGGCCTTGTGGTGTACGCGATGCCAAAGACGCGGGAATTCTTTGTTGGGTTCAAGGTAGAGGTTTGAGCATGCTCGATGTCATCGACCGCAAGCTTGTCGTCGCCACCCAGGCCGGACTTCCGCTGCAGCGCGAACCTTATCGCGCGCTTGCCGAAGAGATCGGCCTGGATGAGGCATCTGTGATCGCGCGCCTGCAAGACTTGCTTGCCAGCGGCGCGATCCGTCGGATCGGAGCGATCCCCAACCACTACGCGCTCGGCTTCACGGCCAATGGCATGTCGGTATGGGACGTCGCGGACGCGGCGATCGCCGATGTCGGCGCGAAGGTCGGTGCGCTCGACTTCGTCACGCATTGCTACGAGCGTCCGCGACACCCGCCCCTGTGGCCCTACAATCTGTTCGCGATGGTGCATGGCCGGACGCGCGACGAGGTGCACAGCAAGGTTGCAGCGATCGCAGAACTGATCGGTCCTGAGCTGCGCGGCCATGAGGTGCTGTTTTCGACCCGGCTCATGAAGAAGACCGGCCTTCGTGTTGCAGCCTGATCAAGGGAGAAGCGGTCATGTTCCGACTAAGCCAGTATCTGCATGAACTGGAGGAGCCGCCGCCCATCGGCCTGGTCCGCCAACCGCCTGGGCCGGTGGTGATCTGGAACCTGATCCGCCGCTGTAACCTGACCTGCAAGCATTGCTATTCGATATCAGGCGACGTCGACTTTCCGGGCGAGCTGTCGACGGCCGAGGTGTTTCGCGTGATGGATGATCTCAAGGCGTTTCGCGTCCCGGTGCTGATCCTGTCCGGAGGCGAGCCCCTGATGCGGCCCGACATTTTCGAGATTTCCGTGCGGGCCAAGGCGATGCGGTTCTATGTCGGCCTGTCCTCCAATGGCACACTGGTCGATGCCGCCATGGCCGATCGTATCCGCGATGTCAGCTTCGACTATGTCGGCATCTCGCTGGATGGCATCGGCGAGACCCATGACCGCTTTCGCGGCAAGCGCGGCGCCTATCAGGAAGCCTTGAACGGGCTGCGGCTGCTGCGCGACCGCGGCACCAAGGTCGGCGTACGCTTTACGATGACGGAGGACAACGCCGCCGAATTGCCGCGCCTGCTCGACCTCGTCGAGCAGGAGGGCTTTCCGAAATTCTATCTGTCGCACCTGGTCTATGCCGGGCGCGGCAACAAGAACCGTGGCGACGACGCGGCATGGCAGACCACCCGCAATGCCATGGACATGGTGATCGATCGCGCCTGGCGCTGGGCGCGATCGGCCGCCGATACCGAGATCGTCACAGGCAACAACGATGCCGACGCAGTCTACCTGTTGCATTGGGTGGGACGCGTCGTGCCGCATGCCGCTGCGGGACTGCGCCAGAAGCTCACGCGCTGGGGCGGCAATTCATCGGGCGTCAATGTCGCCAACATCGACAATCTCGGCGATGTGCATCCGGACACGATGTGGTGGCACCACAGCCTGGGCAATGTGAGGACGCGTCCATTTTCGGTAATCTGGTCGGATCTCTCCGATCCGATCCTGGCGGGCTTGAAACGGAAGCCGCGCGTCATTGGCGGACGCTGCGGCGCCTGTGCTAATTTCGACATCTGCAACGGCAACACCCGCGTGCGCGCCCAGCGGATCACAGGCGATCCCTGGGCCGAGGATCCCGGCTGCTACCTCACCGACGCCGAAATCGGCCTGGCCGAGCCGGTGCAGCGCATCAAGACCAGCATCTATCGCGGAGCACGACATGAAGTGCCGCTTTCTCCTTGAGTTGAGCTGTGGACTGCTGGTGTGGCTCGGGCTGTCCGCTTCGACAACGGCAGCGCCGGACGCCGCCAGGCTTTATGCCGACAACTGCGCCGCGTGTCATGGCGCGGACCGGCTCGGCCGGCTGGGGCCGGCGCTGCTGCCGGAGAACCTGGGTCGCATGATGGGCGTCCAGGCCGCATCGGTGATTGCCGACGGCCGCGCGGCGACGCAGATGCCAGGCTTTGCCGGCAAACTCGGCAAGGAGGAGATTGCCGCGCTCGCCGGCTATATTTCCGCGCCTCTGCCGTCCGCGCCGGTCTGGGGCGCGCAGGAGATCGACGCCAGCCGGGTCATGCATGCGTCCGCGCCCGCGCTCGATCGTCCGCGCTTCGATGCCGACCCGCTGAATCTCTTTGTCGTCGTCGAGGCAGGCGACCATCATGCGACGATCCTTGACGGCGATCGGTTCGAGCCGCTGGCGCGCTTTGCGACCCGGTTCGCCCTGCATGGGGGGCCGAAATTCACCCCTGATGGCCGCTACGTGTTCTTCATGTCGCGCGATGGTTGGGTCAGCAAATACGATTTGTGGTCGCTGACCATGCTGTCGGAAGTGCGCGCGGGCATCAACTCCCGCAACATCGCGATCTCGCGCGACGGCAAGCACATTGCGGTTGCCAATTATCTGCCGCATACCCTCGTGGTTCTCGCAACCGATGACCTCCAAGTGGAAAAAATCTTCGACGCCAGGGACAGGAACGGCCGCCCGTCGCGGGTCTCGGCGGTCTACCAAGCGCCGCCGCGCGACAGCTTCATCGCGGCGTTGAAGGATGTTCCGGAGATCTGGGAGATCGCCACCAACCCGAATGCGCCGCCGGTTTATGCGGGATATGTGCATTCGCACGAGCAGGGCATGATCGAGGCGCTGCCGTCCTCACAAGGCTTGTTCGCATTGCGGCGGATCGAACTGCCGGAGCCGCTCGACGACTTCTTCTTCGATCCGCCTTATCGGAACCTGATCGGTTCGGCCAGGGAGGGCAGGGCAATCGTCGTGAACCTCGCGGTAGGCCACGATATCAAGCAGCTGAATCTGCCGGGACTGCCGCATCTCGGCTCGGGAATTTCCTGGACCTGGAACGGCCGCCCCGTTCTGGCAACCCCGCTCCTGAAGGAGGGCAAGATCAGCGTGCTCGACATGAACGACTGGTCGCTGGTCAAGACCATCGATACGCCGGGGCCGGGCTTCTTCATGCGCAGCCACGAGAATACGCCCTATGCCTGGACCGACGGCATGATGGGTTCGAAGAAGGACACGCTGTCGATCATCGACAAGCGCTCGCTCGAAGTGGTCCGCACCGTGACGCCGGAGCCGGGCAAGACGGCGGCGCATGTGGAGTTCGACAGGGACGGACGTCATGCCCTGGTCTCGATCTGGGAGGACCAGGGAGCGCTGGTGGTCTATGACGCCGCGACATTTGCCGAGATCAAACGCATCCCGATGTCGCGCCCATCCGGCAAATACAACGTCTGGAACAAGATCACCTTCTCCGACGGGACCAGCCATTGAAAACCGGACGCCACCTCGCCGACAGCGCTTTTGCTTGCAGCCCATGGGGAGTGGCGGCCTGGCGCTGACAACGAAGGCGTGTTCCGGATCGTGCGCGCCCTAACCGACCGCCGTCTGGTATCGGAGGTTGCGCTCGGGTTCATCAGTGGCGTGCCGAGCATCCGGGATCCATTGGGTGCGCTGACGACGAAGCGGATCATTGTTTATCCGCTATTTGCCTCGAGTGGCTATTTCACGCGCGATCGCCTTGTGCAGTTGCTGGAGGAGGCGGAACCAACGGTTATGAGAGCAGAGAGTCCGACAATCTTGCAAAATATGCATCTGCCGTATATCTTTACGCCCGCGTGCCGGCCACCATTTGCGGCCTCGATCGGCAGCGCTGCAGGGATGATTCATGCGACTGACGAACTTTACCGACTTCGCGCTGCGACTGCTGATGTACGCGGCGGCCCACGAAGACCGGCTGATCACCATCGAAGAGGCGTCCGAAGTCTATGACATCTCGCGCGCCCATTTGATGAAGATCACGAATACCCTTACCAGGTCCGGATTTCTGAAGGCGGTGCGTGGACGCTCTGGCGGTCTGATGCTGGCGAAGCCACCCCACAAAATTCGGCTTGGCGATGTGGTTCGTGCCACGGAGCCCGATTTCGCGCTGGTCGAATGCTTCGCCGCAGGCAATCAATGCATTATCACGCGCAGCTGCCGATTGCGCGGGATCCTGCACGAAGGACTGGATGCGTTCAATTCGGTCCTCGACAAGTACACGCTCGCCGACCTGATGCTGAGGCCGAAGGATTTTGGCGTGCGGCCCGCGGTGTGATCGCGAGTCCGAAACGCGCGATCAGGCCGCGTGCGCAGATGGCCCCCTGACCCGACCGGCCGCCGCGCGAATCGCCGCGACCGCCATCCAATCGCGAAGAATTCCCTTGTCCTCCTTCCAGAACGCCGCCCGGCGCCTGACATCCTCGAGCGTTTCGCCGGGATGGCATCGCTCAAAGTCCTCGCGGATGAGCGATTCGAGGTAGGCTCGTTCGGCCTCGTCGGCCGGGCGCACATAGTGATAGCGATCGCTCAGCATTTCATTCCTCCATGTTCGGATTCTCATCGATCGCATCGCGCTCCAGCATCGGGACGATCCAGACGGAGAATTCGCTGACTCCGACCGCAGCGACGAGCGAGATGATTTCCAGGCGCTCGGCGCGAGACAAGCAGCGGCCATCCCCGCAACGCGCGAGGTTGCGGTTCCGCAGATCGCCAATCGGCGCATCGGGCTTCGACGCGTCAAGCACGTTCTGAACTCCTGTCGGGCCGCAGGCGCAGACGAACCCGCCAGACATCGGGACCCTTCTCCAGATACGACCAGGCGCATCGCGAACCGTGGGTCGCTTCGAACTGCAGGCGCAGCCGCCGGGGATCGTGATCCGCGACGATCTGCAACGATTGATCCGGCGCAAGGTGCTCGAACAGCCGCGAAAGGATGGTTTGCCGGCAATGCGGATCGATGTCCGCCACATGGATCACGCGTTCACTGTCGTTGGGCTGCACCGTCTGGATCCTCCGAAGGTTCGCTCTGCAGCGGCGCGGGCGTCGGATGCTGCACCATCCATTCGAGCTCGAGATTCAAAGCGGTGATGTGGCGGATCAGCCGCTCGGCCTGGCTCGGTTCGAGCATCCGGCGCAGGGCCGCCTGGAAGTACGGCTTGAAGATCTTTCCGGTGATCCCGCGGTCGCCGACCATCAACTCGACGATGTTCTCCTCAAGCGGGGAGAGACCATCGCTGGTCGTCGATAGATCGAAAATGCGGTTGAGTGCCTGCTCCACCTCGCCCCACTTGGCGCGCGAGATATGGGTGAGCACGTTGTTGATGTGCGGGTGGGCGCGAAAGGCGGCGTAGATCCGGAAGGAGAGTTCGGGCGTCGCCGGCTCCGGGCGGCGCTCCGACATGGAGAACTCCTCGGTCGGCAGCAAATATTGGGGATGGATCGCACCTCGAACGGGCTGCACCGTCTGGTTTGCGAGCCGAAGCGGAATGGTCATCGATTGACCTCCTGGCGATTTAAGATATATTGAAGATATATCTTTTAGGACGCGTTGACAAGAGGGAAATCACGATGATCGACAGCCGCCAGCAAGCCGAACCGCCAAAGCCTTCCGGACGCGGGATCGCGTTCAGCGACGACAACACATTCTTGGTCGACGCCGAGCTCATAGGCGAGCTCCTGCGCTTACCGGCGTCACGCGTTCCCGGCTTGATGCGTGAAGGAAAGATCACGAGCGTCTCCGAACGCGGCATCGACGAGCATGCCGGCGAATTCCGCCTCAGCTTCTTCTATCGCAATCGCCGTGCGCGGCTGAGCACCGATCTGGAGGGCCACATCCTTCGCAAGTCTGTGATCGACTTCGGAAATCGCCCGCTTCCAGATGCGCCGAACAGATTCATCACCCAACATGTCGATTTGCAGCAGCGTTGAGTGGACGCACATCGGCGATGGTGGGCGACGGCTGCGCCGGTCCGCCGAAGCCCATCATCTTGTAATTCCAGGCTTGGCAGGTCCCGGACGCGGTCTCACGCAGCTTCTCGGCCGTTTCCTTCTTCGCGGAATCCGCCTTCATCTCGATCTCGGCGGCGACGATTCCTGCCGCCGAACACGTGGGACGGATTCCGCCGCCCCACGGCTTGCCTAGCGGGCTCTTCTCGGTCCCGCTGCGGGACCCGGATCAGGCGTCATCGGGATCGAGGATGGCCAACTGACGGCAGACTCGCTCGAAGTCCCGGAGCACGCGCGGGTTCGCGAGGATGGGGCGTTCGCCTTCGGTCGCGCGTGCGGGCGGAGGAGCTTGACCCTTGCACGGGGCGGGCGCCGCCAGCAATTCCCGTTTGCGGTCAAGGCGCCGGAACATCTGGTGAGGGAGCATAAGTCACTGATCTTGTTCTTTACTTTCTCGCCTGCCGTGCCCACCACGCTTCGCCCTTCGGGCCGCGTGGCGCAGCCCGCGCACGCCGAAGGGCGAAGCGTGTCCGGCGAAGCTGGAGCGCACCGGCAATCCACTTGCAACCGGAACGGCGTCGGGCACTTAATGGTGCCGACGCCGTTTTTGCATCAGGCAGGTGACTGTCGGGGTTATTCATGGCGAAAGCATTCAAGGTCGGCGATCACGTGAGCTGGAATTCGGAGGCCGGACGTGTGCACGGCACCATCCTGCGCGTCCACAAAAGCGACGTGAATTACAAGGGCTATGTCCATCACGCGAGCCCGGACGATCCGCAATACGAGATCAAGAGTGACAAGACCGAGCACGTCGCCCTGCACAAGGGCCGCGCGTTGCGGCACCTGTCGCGCTGATGTCGTATGGCGATGCGGGCGGAGCGACCGTGACGATGACGCATCCTTTCTACACGATCGGCCATGGCACCCGTCCGCTGGCGGAGTTCGTGGACCTGCTGCAAAGCGTCAGCGTGACGCTATTGGTCGACGTCCGTACCATGCCGCGCTCGCGCACCAACCCGCAATATAACCGCGAAGGCTTGCCGGCCGCGCTGGCGGCGTTCGGCATTGATTATGAGCACATCGCGGCGCTCGGCGGATTGCGCAGCCGGAATCGAAACCTGCCATCTTCGCTCAACGCATTCTGGCAAAACGACAGCTTCCACAACTACGCCGACTACGCCATGAGCGCCGACTTTCGCGACGGATTGACCCATTTGCGTCAGCGCGGACACGCTCAGGTCTGCGCCATCATGTGCGCCGAAACCGTGTGGTGGCGCTGTCATCGCCGGATCATCACCGATTATCTGCTGGCGTCCGGCGAGACGGTGTTCCATGTGCTCGGCCCGGGGCACATCGAAGCCGCGGTGATGACTGAGGCGGCGCAGGTCAATCCCGATGGCGCGCTGGTCTATCCCGCCGGGCAGGGTGACCTGTTCGATCGGGCGCCTTGAGCGCGGCGTTCTGCACAAAGCCGTCGTAAATCTGGAGGTGCGACGCTTTTACCGAGCCAAGTTTAATGGAATTTGTGTCACAAGCCGGTGTTTAGCTCGCGTCGCGGCACACTGGCTTCCAGGGGAAACGCCATGAACAAAGTCCGGCTTTCAAACGCAGCCATCCTGTTGGCGGCTGCAGCAATGCTCTTATCCGTCACGACGGCCAATGCGGAAACCATCACGCTGAAGGCCGACCTGAAGGGAGGCAACGAGGTCCCGCCCAACAGCAGCCCGGCTTCGGGCACCGCGGAGGCGACGTTCGATACGTCGAGCAAGCTCCTGACCTACACCATCACCTACAAGGACCTGACGGGCCCGGCGCTGGGTGCGCATTTCCACGGACCGGTCGAGGCCGGCAAGAATGCGGGCATCGTGCTTCCCTTCAAGACCGTGCAAAGCCCCATACAAGGCAGCGCCACGCTGACGGATGAGCAGGCCGCGGATCTCCTGGCGGGCAAATGGTACGCCAACATTCACACCGCCGCGAACCCCGGCGGCGAATTGCGTGGGCAGATGATGAAGTGAGAGGGGCGGCGCGGATCGCAGCGCGCTGCTCGTTATTGCGCCCTCGCCCCTTGTGGGAGAGGGCTGCTCCGCTCGGAGACACGGGCGAGTTTGGGTGAGGGGTTGTCACCGCAGATAGACCTCTTGCTCATTCTGGAGTTGAATCCGCGGAGAGAGACCCCTCATCCGTCGCGGGCTGCGCCCGCGCCACCTTCTCCCACAAGGGGAGAAGGAAAAAAGAGTGCTGAGACTCACGCCACCAGCGGCGCATCGAGCGCGGCGCGGATGTCCGACCTCGCCTGATGGATTTCCACTAGCTCGGTGAATTTCGCGATCGGCACCGGCGGCGAGACCAGATAGCCCTGGCCTTCCTCGACACCGCAGGCGAGCAGCGCCTGCACCTGGTCTTCGGCCTCGATGCCTTCGGCAATCACGGTCATCGCAAGGTCCCTGGCGAGGCGGACCAGCATCTCCACAATCGCCGTGGTCGAGCCGTCGCTGGTGATGGTGTCGACGAAGAATTTGTCGATCTTCATGGTGGTGGCGCCCAGGGCTTTCAGCTGCGAAAGGCCGCTATGGCCGACGCCGACATCATCGATGGCAACGCGGAAGCCGAGGTCGCGCAGCTCCCGCACCACCTCGGCCGCGCGCGCGATGTCGTCGAGCTTGTCGCGCTCGGTGATCTCGAGCACGATCTGGCGCGTGGCGACCTTCGCCGCAGCGACGACGCGGCGCAAGGTCGGCACGAAATCTGTATCCAGGAGATGGCTGGGCACGACATTGACCGACAGCTTGAACTCCTTGTGCTCGCGCAAATGCGCGTTGAGCTCCCTCAGCGCGCGCTCGAGGATCTGCCAGGTCATGGGCCGGATGCGCCCGCTGGATTCGGCGAGCGGAATGAATCTCATCGGTGGCACCACCGAGCCATCGTCACGGATCCAGCGCGCCAGCACCTCGCAGCCGAGAATGGCGCCGCTCGTCAAATGGAAGGTCGGCTGGTAATAGGGTTTGAACTGCTGCCTGGCGAGCGCGCGGTCGAGCTCGGCCAGCGGCCCTTCAACCCGGCGGGTGCGGCTCGCGATCAGCCCGAAGACCAGTCCGAGTGCCGTGGCCAGCAGCATCGCCGGCCAGTAGAGCTGGCCGTTCCAGTTCGCGAGCGCTGCGCGATCGACGCTGATTGCGGCCAGCAGTGGATAGCGGGCCGAACGCCTGACAAGATCGATCGGATGGCTGAGGGTGACGTCATCGAGGGCGAACTCGCCGAGCGCCTGGCCGTTGGCGAGCTTGACCACAACCTTGCTTTGCGCGCGCAACTCGGCCGGCATGATGTCGAACAGATAGGAGTTGATGCCGAGGATGGCGACGACCGAGCGCCCATCGCCGAGATCACGCATCACGCCCAGCGCATCGGCCCCGAACTGCTCGACGCGGAACAGCAAGAGGCTGATGTCGCGCGAGAACAGCATGTCCTGGCGGCTGACCCAGCCCTTGTCGAACTCCAGCGTCTCCGAATACGCCGAACAGATCACCGAGCCGTCGGAATTGACCAGGCGCACGTCCTTCACCCCGGGGCGCTGGTAGACGCGCAGCCGCAACGCCTGCAGCGCGGTGGGCTCGCAGCCGATGTTACCGCCCTTGACGATCTCGTCGATGCTGGCGGCACCGGAGTCGACCGCGACCTCTGAGCGGCGCAGGACAACCTCGGTCAGCTCATTGAGCTGGCGCATCTGCAGGCTCTCGATCAGCGCTTTCGCGGCAAAATGGCCGCCGGCGCAAAACGTCGCAAGGCTGGCAGCGACGACCGCGACCGATCGC
>Ga0209062_1005767_pt1 | contig 11799 bp, 8 predicted proteins | sample Coa_R2_2_FD_187158 | JGI IMG/M metagenome (GOLD analysis project Ga0209062, IMG submission 187158) | Surface soil microbial communities from Centralia Pennsylvania, which are recovering from an underground coalmine fire - Coalmine... | ecosystem: Environmental > Terrestrial > Soil > Unclassified ...
ACACGATTCTCGAAATGGCGGAGTACAAGAAGACCGGCAAAGCAAGGCGGCTGATTGTGGCTGGTTGCTTGGTCGAGCGCTACCGCGATGAAATTCAAAAGAACATCCCCGAAGTGGATGCTGTGCTCGGGACCAACGAAATCGAGAGCATCACGGCTCTCTGCGAGGGTACCGAGCCAGAGGTGCGCGCCCGCGAACCTTACCTCTATCACGATTTGACCGCACGTGTACTGACCACGCCGCGGCATTCGGCTTACATCAAAATTGCCGAAGGCTGCGATCATCCCTGCTCCTTTTGCGTGATTCCACAGTTTCGTGGCGCCTTTCGGAGCAGGCGTTTTGAAAGCGTCGTGAATGAGGCCAGCCGTCTGTTTGCCATGGGCGTTCGCGAGATCAATTTGATCGGCCAGGATACCACCTGTTATGGTGAGGATCTTGGTCTGAAGAACGGACTCGCCCATCTGCTCGCGCGTCTCGCGCAGATTCCGACCGAGCTGCCCCGCTGGATCCGGTTTCTCTACGCGTATCCAAACAAAATCACCCAGCAACTCTTGGACACGATCGCGGCCCACGACGCGTTGGTCAAATACATTGACATGCCGCTGCAACATGCAAGCGCTCGCATTCTCAAGCGCATGAAGCGTGGAGCAAACGGCGATATCTTTCTCAAGCTGATTGAACGAATTCGTACGACGATTCCTGGCGTCGCCATTCGCACCAGCATGATTGTGGGCTTTCCGGGGGAAACCGACCGCGATTTTGAAGAGCTTTGCCAGTTTGTTCAAGCCGCGCAATTTGACCGGCTCGGCGTCTTTTCCTATAGTGACGAGGAGACCAGCCAGAGTTTTCATCTCGATGGCAAAGTCGATCAGAGAACGATTTACCAACGCAAGCGTAAACTGATGGCGTTGCAGCGGCGCATTTCGCTCGCGAAAAACAAGCGATTAATTGGCATGGAACTACCCGTGCTCATTGAAGGCCCATCGAAGGAAACCGAACTGTTGTGGGAAGCGCGTCTGCCTACGCAGGCTCCTGAGATTGACGGCGTCTGTTTCATCAACGATTTCGGCCCGGCGCCAGCGAAACCTGGCGAGATGCGCAAGCTGCGCATCACCCGTGCCTATGCTTACGATCTCGTGGGCGAGCTTATCGATCCAGCCGAGCGCGCTTATCGGGCTACGCAAACTTCTACCCCCTTTCCTATCTTGGCGGCTGTTTAGCTCGAGCATGTGCGCAAAAGCCGTCCCGCGCGATGATGCGGATCACCAGCCTACATAACCCAACTGTACAAGCCATTCGCCACGCAATTCGGGCTGGCAGGCCGCTCGAAAATGGCTTGATCGTGGCCGAGGGACCACATCTGTTAGAGGAAGCCTTGCGCAGCGCCTGGAGTGTGGAGCAGATCTGGACCACCGCCGACGGCCGCAAACGGTATCAGACGCTGATCGAGAGCGCTCACGCCGATGTGCAAGAGACTTCAGAACGCGTATTTGAAAGCCTGAGCGGCACCCTGCATCCTCAACAGGTGTTAGCTTTATTACGCAAAAAAGAGTGGAAATGGGAGGATCTGGTTCGCGGAAAAACGTTGGTTGTGGTTCTGGATGGCATCCAGGATCCAGGAAACGCTGGAACGATCGTACGCTCGGCTGAGGCGTTCGGCGCCACGGGCATTGTACTGCTGAGCGGTAGTGTAAACGTGGCAAACGGAAAATTTTTGCGTGCTGCTGCCGGATCTATCTTCCGCATGCCATTCCTAGACCATATGGAGATCGGCCATTTATTGAATTTATTTGAGCACAGCAGCTTAAAGCGATATGCTTTGACCACGAGGGCAGGAACAGACCTGCTCGATGCCGACTTTCGAGGCGAAACCATACTCGCCGTTGGCAGCGAAGGAGGAGGGCTATCGCCGATGCTGCTTGAGGCGGCCGAGCCGCTGTCAATTTGCACCAGAATAGAATCGCTCAACGCGGCGGTGGCTTGCTCAATCGCGCTGTTTGAGGCTGCAAGGCAAAGGAGGAGAGGCCGATATGAGCCTGTTTGAAAGCTTGCAGCCGAATCTCGATGTTCAAGATCAGTTTACGGGCCCCCTCGCCGACCGCATGCGCCCTCAGACACTCGAGGAATTTTTGGGCCAGGAGCATCTGCTCGGGCCGGGCAAGCCGCTGCGGGCGCAAATCGAGAGTGGCCAGCTCACCTCGCTAATTTTATGGGGCCCCCCAGGCTCCGGGAAAACCAGCCTGGCGATACTCATCGCCAGACAAAGCCGGGCCGAGTTCATCCCCTTTAGCGCCGTATTGAGCGGAATTAAAGAGATTAAAGCGGTGATGGCTGATGCCGAACGTGCACGCCGCGCGGGCCGGAAGACGCTGCTGTTTATCGACGAAATTCATCGCTTTAACAAGGCGCAGCAGGATGCATTTCTGCCCTATGTGGAGCGGGGTGACGTGGTCTTGATCGGCGCGACGACCGAAAATCCATCATTTGAGGTTATTTCTGCGCTGTTGTCGCGTACCAAAGTGTACACGCTTCGAGCCTTAGAACCCTCCGAGGTCGTTGCTTTGCTCAAACGAGCTCTGGCGATCCCGAGACGAGGCCTGGGCCATCTCAATCTAAAGATTGCGGACGAACTGCTCGATGAGATTGCAGTGGCCTCAAGCGGGGACGCACGAGCGGCGTTAAATACGCTGGAAATCGCCGCGGGTTTAGCCCGGGACGGTGTCATCGGCGAGCAGGCGGTGGCAGATGCCTTGCAACGCAAGGTACTGTTGTATGACAAGGCAGGGGAGGAGCATTATAACCTGATTTCCGCCCTGCATAAGTCGGTACGATCCAGCGATGTGGATGCAGCGTTGTATTGGCTGGCGCGCATGATGAAGGCTGGCGAGGATCGGCTATATCTGGCGAGGCGTCTGATGCGTATGGCGATTGAAGACGTCGGGCTGGCGGATCCGCGGGCTGTCGAGCAAGCCGTCGCCTGTATGCAGGCGGTACATTTTCTTGGCATTCCCGAGGGAGATCAGGCGCTTGCTCAGCTCACTATCTATTTAGCTCTGGCTCCGAAATCCGATGCGGCGTACCAGGCTTTGAACCGGGTGAATGAAACGATAGAGAATACCACAGCGGCCCCGGTGCCGCTCCATCTCAGAAATGCGCCCACTCGCCTGATGAAGGAGTTGGGCTACGGGCGTGGCTACCGTCACGCTCACTATGAAGAAGATGCAGTAACCGATATGACCTGTTTGCCGGAGTCGTTGGAAGGCGCGGTCTTTTATCAGCCAACCGACCGAGGCTTCGAGCAAAAGCTTAAGGAACGTTTGGAATGGCTGAATCAGAGACGCGGGAAAACCCCCAATTTTATGCATTAGAAGCTTATGAAGCAGCAAAATACAGGCTCGGTTTATGTAAGCTTGAAGATCGGAGCTTCCTCCCGTGTCGACTAACCCGTTGACTATGACGAAAAGCGGAAACGAGCCCCCGCCTGGGACGACGGAGCGCCGGCGCTCCAGCCGGTTTCCGATCGAACGGGAGTTGCGCTACAAAACGCTGAACCAGCGTACAGAACCCATTTCCGGTACCGGGAAGACGGTTAACATCAGTAGCTCTGGCGTACTGTTCACATCCGAACACGAATTACCGATAGGGACCAGGCTGGAGATTTCCATCAGTTGGCCCGCGCAGCTCAACGACAAATGTCTGCTCAATCTCGTCGCCCGCGGGCGAGTAACCCGCCAGGCAAAGGGACAGCTAGCCATTCAAATTCAACAGTACGAATTTCGTACGCAGAGCCGGCTCGGTAATCCGCAATCCCGAGAAGCAAGCTGACGAGATATCAGGCAGCCCAATCGATCTAGATTCTAGGCGTCAACTCCTCGAGATCAGGCGCTCTCGCTTCTACCTCGCTTCCCCCTCGCCTTGCCCGTGTTATACATTCCAAAAGGTAAATCCTATGAGACGCGTGGCTTTCGCAATCGCCGGGTGGACGATGTTGGCGGCGCTTCCAGTCCTGGCACAAGTAAAGATGACCCGGGAACAGATGATGTTCTACACCTCGGAGTGGAACGGTGATCGTTTCCCTGACGGCCGTCCCAAGGTGCCGGACGATCTGTTGAAGCGGGTTTTGGATGTCTCCATTGAAGACGTCTGGGACTACCTGCGAGCACATGGCTACCGCAATCAATTCGAAGGCGGCTGGCAGATGCTTCACGAGGATAGGCCCTTTGCGGGTCGTGCGCTTACGGCGCAGTATATGCCCACACGGCCGGATATGGTGAGGGCCATTGTCGCTGAGGGCAAACAAGAAGGGCGCGTAGGAAGCACCAATAGCTGGCCTATTGCTGAATTGCAGAAAGGTGACGTGTATGTGGCCGATGGGTTCGGAAAAATCATCGAAGGCACCCTCATCGGCTCGAATCTCGGCAACGGTATAGCTGCTCATGGCGCCAACTTCATCTTTAACGCTGGCATCCGCGATCAAGAGGAAAATCGGGAAATCCCCAATTTCAACGGTTTCTATCGCGGTTACGACCCGTCGGCTTGGGCCGATATGGTCTTGACTGCAATCAATGCCCCGGTGCGCATCGGACGTGCCATCGTCTTGCCAGGAGATCTGGTTTATGCTAACCGAGATGGCGTGCTGTTCATTCCGGCGATCTTGGCAGAACAAGCCATCAGTGCGGCAGAATTTACCAATCTCAAAGACGCTTTCAATTTTGAGCTAAACCAGCAAGGCAAAAATGGCGCGCAGTTTGAAGGAGGCTGGAATGCCGCTAAATATCAGGCGTTTGTCAAATGGGTGGATGCGCATCCGGATCGCTTGAAGATGCCGCGTAGCGAATTTGACAAGTTAGTCTCCGAAGCGATTCGCTCACACCGGGAATATTAAGCTACTATATTGGCTATTCAACCGGATCTCAAAGGCGTCAGAATAAGAGACACAGGGGGGACGAATGAGCAAGTTACATGCAAGTTTGGGTGTGGGGAGTTTGCTTTTGCTTGCCGCGGCTATGCCAGTGCTTTCCCAAGTAACGGGCGGCACGATTTTGGGCACGATCAAGGATCCAAGTGGCGCTGGCATTGCTGATGCAAAGATCACGATCACCGAAGTCAATAAAGGAACTTCGACAGAGTATCGCACCGATCAAAATGGGGATTATGTCGCGCCCTTCTTGATTCCGGGTACCTACCGGGTCGTTGCCGAGAAAGAGGGATTTCAGCGTGGAGTTTCAGCCGAGATTCCCTTGCAAGTCGACCAGAAGGCGCGTATGGATATGACCCTTCAGGTAGGGCAGGTGAGTCAGACGCTGGAAGTGGTGGCGACTGCTCCGCTGGTGCGTTCTGATAGCGCGGAACTAGGTGAAGTCATCAATCAGCATGCGGTCGAACAATTGCCGCTGAATGGCCGAAATTTCGCGCAGCTTGTCTATCTGGTTCCTGGCGTTACACAAGGCCAGGCGGGCGAAAATCTTTCTGGAGCAAGTACGTTCAATCCGCGCGCAGCTTCTGATTTCAATGCTCTTGGAAGCCAGGCCAATGCGAATGCCTGGTTAGTAGATGGCATCATGGACAACGAATACACATTTAATACGGTCATGGTGCAGCCTTCCGTTGAGTCTGTCCAGGAATTCAAAGTGCTGACGGGAACTTATTCAGCGGAATTTGGGCGCGGGGCAGGAGTTGTTACCACACAAACGCGATCGGGGAGCAATCAGTTTCACGGCAGCTTATTTGAGTTTTTGCGCAACAGCTACATGGACGCGCGCAATTACTTTAACGCTCCGCCTCAACCACAGCCACCTTACCGGCGCAATCAGTTCGGAGCTTCGCTTGGCGGACCCGTAATCAAAAACAACACCTTTTTCTTCGCGGACTATTATGGCTGGCGGGAATCCAAGGGCCAAACTTTTATTAACACAGTACCTACGGCTCAAGACCGCACGGGAAACTTTAGTGATAACCCTGTCAAGATCTATGACCCGCTCACGACAGCAGTTGACCCGACGACCGGAAAATTAGTCCGCACTCAGTTCCCCAACAACACCATACCTCCCGACAAACTGAACGCCGTTGGAGTAAACGTCGCGAATCTTTATCCGTTGCCCAATATTCCCGGCGCCGGTTTGCAAAACAACCGGGTGGATACGCTGGCGCGTCAGCTCAATGATAACGGCGGCAATATCCGCATTGACCATACCTTTGGAGCCAAAGACTCGATGTTTGCCCGCTACAGCTTTGAGCAGTTCAATCTCTTTGATACGCGGGGCCAGGGAGGCTGCTGTATTCCGACTCCTGCAAGCGTAAAATCCCGCTTTGACCTGGGTCCGTTTATTGCCGGCGGCCAGAATACGGTGCTCGCAGCTTCCGGCTTGGCCCTCAATGAAAGCCATATCTTTTCACCTACAGTCGTAAATGAATTCATCGCTGGATTTGCACGCACCAATCCATTTACCAAGCAATCGGATTTCGGACACAATGCGGCCACCTCTTTGGGGATTCAGGGAATCAATATCAGCCAGTTCACCACCGGAATTCCGACGATCAACATCAGCAATGTCCCGGGCCTCAGCGCCTATACTTCCCTGAATGGAGGTCCATCATTCTTGCCGGCTCACCCTGTGCAGACCTCCTACCAGCTTCAGGACAATCTCTCCTGGACCAAGAACAGCCACGGGCTGAAGTTTGGCTATCGCATCATTCAGGACCAGGTTTCTCCCTTCACCAACACCAATACTCGAGGAGTGCTTAATTTTGCCACGAATCTGACGAATGATCCTTCTACCGGCACCCAGGGCAATGGCTTAGCCACACTGCTTTTGGGCTATCTGGCAAATGGCAATTCCCCGGGCGGCAGCCGTGGATTTTTGCAGACCCCTTATTACCTCACCGTGTGGGAACATGCGGCCTTCATCGAAGACGATTGGAAAGTAAGTTCGCGACTGACCTTAAACTTAGGCCTGCGTTGGGACTTGTTTACACCTTACACGGAAAAGCGGAACCGGCTGACGAACTTCGATCTTGCGACCTTGACATTAGTCTACGCCGGAGTGAATGCCACCCGGGCGGTGGATTTAGAGACGCGCTGGAATGATTTAGGGCCTCACATCGGGTTTGCCTATGATCCTGCCGGCAATGGCAAGATCGTGTTACGTGGCGGCTATGAAATCTCCTATTTCCCAGAGCAGACGTCAGCTTCGAATTTCCTCGGCCAGCAGGTGCCCTGGACGATTTCGCAGAACACGGCTGTCGTTCCTCAGTATCCCTTGGGAACCGCCATGGGCACGGTGCCGACGATCAACAATCCCTTTGGACCGCCCGTGCCGGTGCAGCCCATGACCACGGCAGATCTGGTGGCAGCCAATCCAAGCGTAATCGGTCAGTCTTTTACGAATCAGACGCCTTATTATGAGACCTGGAATTTCGATATTGAGCATGAAATCGGAAGCAGCATGCTTGCCGAAGTCGCCTATGCGGGCAGTCGCGGCGTTCACCTGATGTATTGCTACAATCCGCAAGAAGTAGAGCCCGGGCCTTCCAGTATTCCTTCCAACCTGAGGGTGACCATTCCGGCAATTCCTACCTTCCGCAGCATCACCGAATGCGATCCGCGCAATAGCTCCACCTATCATGGGTTCCAGGCTAAATTGACGAAACGCCTCTCAGGCGGCGTGCAGTTCCTTGCCAGTTACACATGGTCGAAATCGCTCGACTATGGTGGTTCGGCAGCGAGCGGCGGGGGAGCCGTCGGTAATCCTCAGACGGTTACGAACCTAGCGGCCGGCCATGGTCCTTCCGGCTTTGATATCCCGCAGCGTTTCGTGGGGAGCTGGATCTGGGACTTGCCTTTTGGGCGGGGCCGTGCGTTGGTGAATAACGGCCCATTATCCTACATCGTGGGCGGATTGGAGCTCGGTGGGATCGCCACGATTCAAAGCGGTTTGCCGTTTACGGTGTATCTCTCGGGCAGTTGTCCAAACAACGCGACAAACTGCTGGCCGGATCGGATCGGCTCCGGTCAACTCTCGAATCCCATGTACTCCCATTGGTACGATCCCACCGCCTTCGTTGAGCCATGCCAGGTGGCGACCGTAAACGGTATCTGTTCCCAACCTGCCTATCGCTATGGAGATTCCGGCCGCGGCATCCTGCGGGCCCCAGGCACCTTCAATTTCGATTTGTACGCACAAAGGAATTTCAGCATTCGGGAGCGCCTCAATCTTCAATTCAGGCTGGAGGCATTCAATGCACTCAACCATCCGCAATTAGGCTTTCCGAATCAGAATGTAAATCCCGGGAATCCGGCGGCAACCTCGACCGCAATCACTAGCACGATTGGTGATAACCGCGACTTGGAAGCCGCGATCAAGGTGGTGTTTTAGGAGTTTATGATGCAAGACTGGCAGAAGTCCACGTGGAATCGCCGCAGCATGTTTAAGGCGTCAGCAGGCATGCTCGGCGGAGCGCTACTGGCAAATGCTGCGGAAGCAAGTCAGGCAGAACAGGTTCAACGCCCCAGCAATGGCGGCTCGATCAAGATTACGGATCTGAAATGCGCCATCATTGGCAACAACCCGACAGTTCGCATTGTTACGGATCAGGGCATTTCTGGCTACGGACAGGCGGAGTCTACTAAGCCGTATCTCAAACCCATGGTGCTCTTTTATAAGAGATACCTTCTAGGCGAAGACCCGACCGATGTAGCGCGCATCATGCTGAAGATCCGCCGCATGGGTGCGTTTAAGCCTTGGGGTGCGGCGGTTAGCGCGATCGAGGTTGCACTTTGGGATATTGCGGGGCAAGTAGCCGGGTTACCGGTGTATAAGTTGCTCGGCGGGAAGATTCGCGACCGCGTGCGAGTCTATGGAAACTCGATTAATAACGTGGCAAAGATGCCCCGGACGCCCCAGGACTATGCCGAGATCTCGGCGGCCGTAAAAGAGGCGAAAGAGGGCTATACGCTGACCAAGCAGCCGGTCGGCTTCCACAATCCCGCCATGCTGACTGCGGTGCCGGATGCCTGGTACGACGAACCACGGACCGGCCCGCCGCACTCGAATTATGGCCTCCTGACGGAACGGGGCCTGGACTATATTCTCGCCTGTGTCGAAGCCAGTAAGAAAGTTTTGGGCAAAGATATCGGTCTCGCTCTGGATTGCGGGCCGGGCTGGACTGTTAAGGATGCCATCCGGTTCGCGCGAGCTGTTGAACCCTACCATCTCGCGTGGCTTGAAGATCTGATCACCGGCGACTACATGCCCTATCCGAACGCCCAGGTTTTCAAGCGGGTCACCGACAGTACTTCGACCCCGATTCACACCGGAGAAGAGATCTATCTTCGTGAGAACTTTAAAGATCTCATCGAAAATCAGGCAGTTGATGTAATCGGGCCCGACCTGGAAGATGTCGGCGGGATCGCGGAACTGAAATGGATTGCTGAATACGCCAATCTTCACGGCATCCTAGTGGCTCCGCACGGAATCTTCGATGGACTGTTTGGGGTGGCTGCGCAAGTCCATATGGGAGCGACCTTGCCACAGAACTATATCGCCTTCGAATATGCCAAAGGCCAGCCGGAATGGTGGTATGACATCGTCGATGGGCTGCCGGACCCTGTGGTTAAGAATGGATTTATCGAAGTGTGGGACAAGCCCGGTCTGGGCATTACGTTTAATGTGCGGAAAGCCAAGGCGCACCTCAGAGAGGAAGATCGCGACTTCTTTGATTGAAGCGATATGCGCTTCTGGGAAGACCCCAGAGGTGCATCCTCAATATAAGGATTTTTGATAATCTGTTCCCGGTAAAGCCACTATGAACGTAGTCATGCTGCGTCATCAGTTGCGTTCCGAACCTTCTTTCGAGATTGACGAGTCGTTCATTCGGGATCTGGTTCGCGATCTGCACCGTGTGGATGCCCGGATTTATTGGATCGACCTTCTGAGTACGGCAGCCGTCGGTTGGACTGCCTTTGCCTTTGCGGTGGCTGCACCTCTGTTTTCCTTTCGCATGTTTGCTTGGGAAGCGGTTGCCGTTTTTTCTCTTTATCGAGCACTTTGCTTCATGCATGAAATCAGTCATCAAAACCAGCGCTCGCTGCCGGGCTTTGAATTGGTTTGGAACTTGCTCGTCGGTTATCCCATTTTGATGCCTTCGTTTATGTACTGCGGCGTGCATCAGAATCACCACAAACTCACCACATATGGCACCGCACAAGACCCGGAATATTTGCCCTTTGCGCGCTCGCGCCGGCTGACGATCCTGTTCGCGCTCGAGAGTTTCTTGATTCCTGTGTTCCTGCTTGTGCGGTTTTTCATCCTAGGGCCGATAAGCCTCTTCTCAAAGGTGTTCGCGGAAAAGCTTGTCATCTATGCCTCTTCGCTGGCGATGAACCTGCATTACCGTCGCCAAGCCACACCAGCTTTGGTTGCTAAGGTTCGCCGGCATAGCGCCGCGATCATCACTCTTTGGGGTTTTGCTGCCATGGCGGCATTTGGGGGCTGGCTTCCATTACGCACATTCCTCATCTGGCTGATGGTTTGCTCTGTCATCAGCTTCGTGAATACCATTCGCACGCTGGGTGCGCACGCATATGAGAGCTCCGGTGAGCCGTTAGACCGGCTGGGTCAGTTGCTGGATTCTATCGATACTCCAGGGCGCTTCTGGACCGAGTTGTGGGCGCCAGTCGGCCTGCGCTATCACGCGCTGCATCATTATTTCCCTGGCATTCCATACCACAACCTCGGAGAGGCATATCGTCGCATTACAGCCAGTGTCGCTGTGGGAGCCAGTTATCAAAAGGTAACGAGCCCCAGCTTGCAGCATTCCCTGCGCATGTTATATGAAAAAGCGGGCAAATGGAACTGAGAAAGCAAGCATGTCGGTAGGGCTAAGCTAACCCTCACACCGGTGGAGGCGCTGCTGCCGCTGCATGCATTTCGGCATTATTACGCCACCTGTTCCAGGGCATCTCCATCCTTTTGGGGCGCTTGGCCGGGAATTGATACGGCGCGGGCATCGGGTTGTGGTTCTACATATGCCGGACCTGCAGCCCGCTGTGCAACGTGAATGTTTAGAGTTTATCTCCATTGGCGATCCGATCTGCCCGCCCGGTTTTCTCGGAAGCTCGCTCAGCACGATTGGCAAGCTGGGCGGTCTTCATGCGCTTCGTTTCACGCTAAGCCAAATTCGCCGGACCACGGAGATGTTTCTGCGTTACGCCCCATCGGCGATCCGCTCGGCCGGGATCGACGCCTTGCTGGTCGATCAGACTGAGCCTGCAGGTGCTACGATCGCGGATTACCTCGGAATTCCATTTGCCACCATCTGTAACGCGCTTGCCCTCAATCGCGAGCCAGATATTCCGCCACCGTTCACCTCCTGGAGCTTTCGGCCAGGACTCACAGGTCGCTTGCGCAACCAACTTGCATATGCGGTGCAGGACTGGATCATGCGGCCAATTCGGGAGACAATAGCTCAATATCGCCGCTCCTGGGGACTGCCGCCGCTTGCCTCAGCGGAGGATTCTTACTCCAAAATCATACAAATCAGTCAGCAAGCACCTGCGTTCGATTTCCCGCGCCAGAAACGGCCTGCCAACTTCCACTACGTGGGTCCACTTCGCTCGTTTGAGGGATCTCGGATTCCATTTCCCTGGGAGCGGCTGGACGGAAGACCGATTATTTATGCGTCCCTTGGCACGTTGCAAACTGGCAAACGAAAAATCTTTCACTGCATCGCAGAGGCTTGCGCTGGGCTCGATTTACAGCTCGTTATGGCGCACTGCGGAGCTTTGAGTGAAGCAGAAGA
>Ga0209062_1005774_pt1 | contig 11779 bp, 7 predicted proteins | sample Coa_R2_2_FD_187158 | JGI IMG/M metagenome (GOLD analysis project Ga0209062, IMG submission 187158) | Surface soil microbial communities from Centralia Pennsylvania, which are recovering from an underground coalmine fire - Coalmine... | ecosystem: Environmental > Terrestrial > Soil > Unclassified ...
CTCTACATTCTATTATTTACTTTTAAAGTAGCACATGTCTGTCACACGACGAACTTTTCTAATACTTCTACTATTTATTCCAATTTCCCTTGCAGCGCACTTTTTAGAATGGGGAGCGTTAAGTGTCTTTATTACCTCAGCGTTAGCGATCTTACCTTTGGCTGCTTGGATGGGTGAAGCTACTGAAGAAATCGCGGTAGTGGCTGGTCCAACCTTGGGAGGACTATTGAATGCCACCTTTGGTAATGCGACTGAATTAATTATTGCCTTAATTGCTCTCAATGCAGGATTGGTGAATGTTGTCAAAGCTAGTATCACAGGCTCAATTATTAGCAACTTACTGCTTGTCTTGGGCTTTGCTATGCTATGTGGGGGTTTACGTTACAAAGAGCAGACATTTCTGCCGTTTATGGCACGTGTAAATGCTTCTTTAATGAACTTGGCTGTCATTGCAATTTTACTGCCAACAGCAATGGACTTCACCTCCAATGGAATCATTGACACAACTGCAATGCAGAGGCTTTCTATAGGCGTGGCTGTTGTGCTCATCCTAGTTTATGCATTGACGTTGCTATTTTCGATGAAAACCCATTCTTACCTCTACGATGCAGCCTTAGTTGAGCAAGAGCAACCTGAATCTGCAGACAAGGATCTTGCAGAAGGCAAACATGAGGTGAATCTATGGTTATGGATTGGGGTATTGTTCTTCGCTACAGTATTTGTTGCCTTTGAGTCAGAACTATTGGTAGATTCACTGGAAGTAGCAACTTCTCAACTAGGTCTAACAGCACTATTTACAGGTGTGATCTTGGTACCAATCATTGGTAATGCAGCTGAGCACGCAACAGCAGTTACAGTAGCAATGAAAAATAAAATGGATCTTTCAGTTTCTGTAGCGATGGGATCGAGCTTGCAAATTGCGCTGTTTGTAGCTCCAGTTTTAGTGCTAGCAGGTTGGATCATGGGAAAACCAATGAATTTAGATTTTAATCCTTTTGAACTGGTGGCGGTAGTGGTAGCAGTGTTGATTACTAATTCCATCAGTTCTGATGGTCGGTCAAATTGGTTAGAGGGTATATTGCTGTTAGCAACTTATTTAGTTTTGGGATTAGCATTTTACTTCCATCCTGTCATTGATGGGATTGGTTAAACGTTTCAAGCTTTTCCCCAATTTGGGGAGAGGCTTAGAGAAGGGTCAGAAAGTAACCCAATTTTGTCAAACAGATGGTCGTGGGAGCATCTTGCTTCCTACTTTACCTTATTCCAAAGCAAGCTTGATACTCACACTAACATAATAAGATGATAATCAATTTCCAGGAATTTCCTTTAGAGGCTGTGTAGAATTGTGTACTATCTTTTATGAGATCAGCACAATGTCTAATTTAACTAATGCACTTCTCAAAGGATTGCCAACCAAAGCCAAACTCTTCTCACAAAATCCAAGGAAGCGTCCTCATTACCATATTCTTGTTCAGACAGAAGATCAGCAGTTCGATATTGCAGTTAATATTGCCTCAGAAGACCCAAATACTGATGATGTAAGAGTTCTGTACGCTATCAAAAAAAATATTACACCACCCCAGAAAGATGCATTACTGAAGCTGACAAACGGAATGTTTGATCTGCCAACTCAGGAAATTCATGGTATCGACTTTGTCCGTGATCACCTAGTGGCAAAAGATGAGATGAAACCTCTACCTTTATTTGATCGTTCCCAGCCCATTGAGAATCAAGGTTCAGAAGAGATCAAACAATTGGTGGATCAAGTGGTTGCTGATCCCAATGCTGTAGTGTATGCATTCGGACATCGATATGATCAGAGATCGCCGCGGAATGCTGCATGGGGATTTGAGCCAGATGATGGAATTCATAACATTCACATGAATCAAGGTAACTACACAGGTAACCACGATAACGAAAACGGACGAGGCGAAGATGGCGCACTGTTCATCTATTTTCCTGACACCGATATTTGGCATGCTGTGTATATTGCCTTTCAAACACAATCATTCGACAATGATGCTAATGGCTACCCATTAGATGATCCTCAACGCACTGCTGGACATTCTCAGGGTCCAGGTCATAAGCACCATCGTCATTAGAAGCTATATTTCTGATAATTTAGGTGTTCCCACGTAAATACCCACAGAAATAGCAGCTTGGACAAGCTCACTACGAGAATCTACAGATAAAGGACTTTTAGCCACAACCTCTGTTATGGGAACAGCTACGACTTGTCCATTTTGCCAAGCCAGCATGTTCCCGTATTTTCCTTGAGCCACCAAATCAACTGCGGTTTTCCCAAACACTGTCCCTGTTAAGCGATCCAACGCAGATGGAATTCCACCTCGTTGGATGTGTCCTAAAACCGAGACTCTCATGTCAATAGGATTAGGACTACAATGAGCGATTTGCTCAGCAATGTACTGACCTATACCACAGATATGTGTATGATCAGATGCAATAGGTGTACAATTATAAACATCATTTGCTATGCCGGCACCTTCTGCAATCACAATGATTGCAAACTGGCGATGCCAGCGATCGCGCAATTCTGCTAAGTGCTCACATATACCCTTAATAGTATAAGGAATTTCAGGAATTAATATCACATCTGCACCACCTGCAATACCAGCATGTAACGCTAAGTGACCGGCTTCGCGTCCCATAACTTCAACAATCATCACGCGATCATGACTAGCAGCCGTAAAAGTGAGCCGATTGAGCGCATCTACAATGGTATTAACAGCAGTATCAAATCCAATAGCTCGTTCTGTTAATGCAACATCATTATCAATTGTCTTTGGTATCGCAATTAAATTCCAGTTGCCAAGGCAAGCTAATTTATGAAGAATAGCAAGACTACCATCACCGCCGATCATAATCAAGGCATCTAGCTCTAATGCATGATAACTGGCAATAATCTCATCAGTACGAGCTAAAGTGTCTCCTTTATTAATGGTTCCCAAAATTGTTCCGCCCATACTGAGCAATGGATCAATACCACGCAAATCCCAACCATGCATATTGAGTGCGATCGCCTTACGTTCAAGTAAACCTTGAGTGGCGTAAGGAATACCTACAATTTCCCAATTGTAGGTGAGTGTTGCATGGCTAACCACTGCCCGAATCACACAATTCAACCCTGGACAGTCACCACCACTAGTCAAAATGCCAATCCTTTTTTTATTGCCCATTTCTTTTCATTGTGTTTATCAACTTATAACTGAAACCATCTGCCAGTAAAATTCCCCAATCCCCCTTGTCCTCCTTGTCCCCCTTGTCCTCCTTGTCCCCTCACTCCCCACTCACTGCTAACCAAAGTAATACGATGGCTCGTAAACATGACCCCATTCGACTTGATAGGTTTGAAGCGATCGCATATACTGAGCACGTTCAAAGGCGCTGGGATTGGGGCAATTTTTCTGACTCATGCTTCCTTGAAGCAGGCGAATTGAATCATATTCGTGTTTCTCCATCCATGTGCACATTTCCTGCTCAATCACCTGAATGTGATTGATACCATGTCGCAGCAATACAGAGCAAAGCATGGCAATGTTTGCTCCAGCCATAAGCATTTTCAACACATCCTGTCCTTTATGAATACCACTAGTAGCAGCTAGGTTCGCATTGATTCGACCGTAAAGAATTGATAGCCAACGTAAAGGCAGGCGCATTGCTTGCGGAGTGCTTAAAATGATATTTGGTTGCACCTCTAGGGTTTCAATGTTAATATCTGGCTGATAAAATCTATTAAACAACACCAAAGCATCAGCCCCTGCATCATCTAAACGTTTTGCCATATTTGCCATATTGGTAAAATACGGACTCAATTTCACTGCTACAGGAATAGTCACTACCGCTTTGACAGCATGGAGAATGTCAAGATAAGTCTGCTCAATTTGTTCACCAGTCAATTCCATGTCTGTAGGAACATAGTAAATATTCAGTTCTAGTGCTGATGCTCCTGCTTGCTGTATAAGTTTAGCAAAGTTGGTCCATCCTCCAACTGAAGATCCATTTAGGCTGGCAATAATCGGGATGTTTACCCTTTCGGTAGCTCTATAGATATGATCCAGATATTCTTCTGGACCGACATGAAAGTTTGTTGGTTCAGGAAAATAGGTAAGAGCTTCTGGAAAACTCTCCGTACCGTGTGTCAAATGATGATGTAGTTCATACACTTCGTAAGTTAGCTGTTCTTCAAATAGCGAATGCATGACCACAGCTGCTGCACCCGCGTCTTCCATGCGTTTAATGTTGTCAATATTTTCAGAAAGGGGTGATGCTGAAGGCACAAGTGGCGATCGCAGTGTCATCCCCATGTAATCCGTTGTTAAATCCATTGGCTATATATTTCCTAATTATAAATTTTGATGAGAGTTCAATACCTGTTGTGCAGCAAGATATTGATACATTGCATAGTGGGTCTTCACATCCTCTTGGGCTTCTTGAAGTAAATGCTTTGCTGTCTTTGGGTCACTCTTAGTCAACATCTTGAAACGGTTCTCCAAATACATTGATTGTTGTATTGGCAGTTTCGGTGTGTGTGAATCTAGTTGTAGCGGATTTTGGTTCTGCTTAATCCGGTCAGGGTGGAACCGATATAGCAGCCATCGACCTGAGTCTACAGCAGCTTTTTGAGCATGCATTGCAGTACTCATGTTGATTCCGTGGGCAATGCAATGGCTATAGGCAATAATCAGCGATGGACCAGAGTAAGCTTCAGCTTCTAAAAATGCTTTGAGGGTATGTTCATCCCGTGCACCCATGGCCACGCTAGCAACATAAACATTGCCGTAAGTCATTGCCATTAAACCCAAATCTTTTTTAGGAGAAGGCTTACCACCAGCCGCAAATTTAGCTACAGCAGCCTTGGGAGTCGCCTTTGACATTTGGCCACCCGTGTTGGAATACACCTCAGTATCAAGAACGAGAATATTCACATTTCGTCCACTAGCAAGAACATGATCTAATCCCCCAAAACCAATGTCATAAGCCCAGCCATCACCACCAATAATCCAGACACTCTTCTTGACTAGGTAGTCAGCAAGGGATTTAAGCTGCAGAGGTAGACTTCTAGAGGGTCGCTTCTCATGTGGTGCGGGTTCTACCAGTTCATCCAACCGCTGTTTTAAAACGGCAACGCGATCGCGTTGTTCACAAATATCGGCTTCGTCTTTTTGCTCAGCGTTGAGGATACTATTTGCCAGCTCCTCACCGACCTCAAGTGCCAATTGTTTGAGCAATTGAGCCGCAAACTCTGCCTTTTTATCAATTGAAATGCGGAAACCCAAGCCAAATTCGGCATTATCTTCAAATAAGGAATTCGACCAAGCTGGACCACGACCTTCAGCGTTATGTGTCCAAGGGGTTGTGGGTAAATTGCCGCCATAAATGGAAGAACAACCAGTAGCATTAGCAACAATCATGCGATCGCCAAATAATTGCGTTGCTAACTTTATATATGGTGTCTCTCCACAACCAGCACAAGCTCCAGAAAACTCAAACAACGGCTCCTGCATCTGCTGTTGGTTAATATGAGTTAACTTTAGCTGTCGTCGGTCTGGATTGGGAATACTTAAAAAGAAATCCCAATTTTCTCGCTCTTGTTGGCGTAATGGCTGTTGGGATTCCATATTGATTGCTTTTCGTCGTGGTTCTGCCTTGTTTTTTGCAGGGCAAACATCCACACAAATGCCGCAACCTGTACAATCTTCAGCTGCAACTTGAATTGTAAATTTCAACCCATGCCAATCATGATCTTTTGCATCGGTACTCTTGAAAGTTGATGGCGCATTATTTAGCTGCTGTGGTTCGTAAACCTTGCTACGGATAACGCTGTGAGGACAAACCATGACACACTTACCACACTGAACGCAGACATCAGAGTCCCAAACTGGTATTTCTTGGGCAATGTTGCGCTTTTCCCATTTTGCTGTTCCAGTGGGATAAGTTCCATCTACTGGTAAAGCACTCACTGGTAGATCGTCACCCTCACGGGCGATGATTTTGCCTAACACATCACGGACAAAAAGTGGCGCGCTGTCAATGGAACTGGAGACGGGATAATTCTCTGCATCCGCTTGCTCATGTCTGCGGTTATTATCTTGGATAAGCATATGTACTTCATGTAGGTTTGCCAGTGTTGCATCAACTGCATTGATGTTCATCTGTACAATTTCATCGCCCTTTTTGCTGTAAGTCTTGTAAATCGATTGCTTAATTTTCTCAATCGCTTCCTCTTGTGGCAGTACACCAGATAAGGCAAAGAAACAAACCTGCATGACAGTGTTAATTCGTCCAGCCATCTTTGCTTGACGAGCAACTTTATAGGCATTAATCGTATAAATTCTTAACTGTTTTTGAATAATTTGATCTTGCACTGATTGTGGCAAATGTTTCCAGATCTCATCTGCCTCATAGAGAGAATTCAGTAAAAAAGTTCCACCTGGGACTATATCTTTAAGAATAGGAAACTTTTCTAAAAACTCCCACTGGTGACAGGCTATAAAGTTAGCTTTGCTAATCAAATATGTAGAGTGGATTGCTTGTGAACCAAAACGTAGGTGAGAAACTGTCACAGAACCCGATTTCTTGGAGTCGTAGACGAAGTAGCCTTGGGCGTAATTGTCTGTCTCTTCTCCAATAATCTTGATTGAGTTTTTATTAGCTCCGACTGTGCCATCTGAACCTAATCCATAAAAGATGGCTCGTACTATATTATCCGGTTCAATGCTAAAGTCAGGGTCATAATCTAAGCTAGTGTGAGTGATATCATCATGAATGCCGATGGTGAAATGATTTTTTGGTTCTGCTGCAATCAGGTTGTCAAATACAGCTTTAACCATCGCTGGAGTGAATTCTTTGGATGATAAGCCGTAACGACCACCGACAACTATAGGGAGTGGGGGAGATTTTTTTGTGTCTTCTACTTCCTCTGCTCCCCTGCTCCCCACTCCCCATACCTCATGCAACGCAGTCACTACATCTTGATAGAGGGGTTCACCAGATGCACCTGGTTCCTTGGTTCGGTCTAAGACTGCCATGTTACGAACAGTTTTTGGCAAAGCTTCTACAAATTGCTGAACAGAAAATGGGCGGTACAGTCGTACTTTGATCATGCCTACTTTCTCTCCGTGGGCATTTAAGTAATCTACTGTTTCATGCACTGTCTCACAGCCAGAACCCATTAACACGATGAGCCTTTCAGCAGATGGATCGCCATAATATTCAAATAATTGATATTGTCGTCCTGTCATCCAGGCAAATTCATCCATCACTTTCTGGGTAATATCCGGACAATTTTGATAGAAAGGATTGACCGTTTCTCTTGCCTGGAAGTAAACATCAGGGTTTTGTGCTGTACCACGTAATACAGGTTGGTCAGGGGTGAGGGCTCGTGATCGATGCTCAAAGATCAATTCGTCGGGTATGAATGACAGGAGATTTTCCTCTGTTAGGAGTTCAATTTTATTAATTTCATGGGAGGTACGAAAGCCGTCAAAAAAGTGAAGGAAAGGTATTCGCGATTCTAAAGCTATCCTGGTGGAAATCAGAGCAAAATCTTGTGCTTCTTGCACTGATGCAGCACATAGCATAGCAAAGCCAGTAGAACGAGCAGCCATGACATCACTGTGATCGCCGAAAATAGAGAGAGAGCCAGTAGCGAGCGATCGCGCAGCGATGTGAAAAACAGTAGGTGTCAGTTCTCCTGCAATTTTGTACATATTGGGGATCATTAGCAATAATCCCTGTGACGCAGTGAATGTCGTTGTCAGTGAACCAGTTTGTAAAGCCCCATGTACTGCACCAGCGACACCTGCTTCACTTTGCATCTGTACTACAGAGGGTACAGTGCCCCAAATGTTTGGTTTTCCTTCACAAGCCCAAGCATCTGCCCACTCAGCCATTGGGGAAGAAGGAGTAATCGGGTAAATAGCAATGACTTCATTGAGTCGATAAACAACTCGGGCAACAGCTTCATTCCCATCTATGGTTGCAAAGGTTTTCATCGTTTTTAATTTTCCCTTATCCTCATGCCAGTCTTCACAGGACATAAATTAGCTGCTCAGGGCTCTCAACTCCCTTTTCAAGAAGGTGGCGTGCTTCTCCCTTAATAACATCAAGCTGATATCCTAAGAGACGAAATTTTGCTTCACCCCTCTGTTTTGATCAACGAAAACACCTGTTTTTCTTTACGTTAAAGGTAATAAAACAATTTGAGGACTTTGTGAGGAAGTAAAGAGACGACAAAGCTGATTTCATTTCCTCACAAGTTTCTCAAGTTTTTTGCCTAGTGTCAAAAACAGAATTTCCTTGCTCTACTTGGTTTCTCTCAGGATAACCAATCATACCTTGCACACACTTTTAGATCTAAGTATCAGGGTGGAATTTCTGTATATTGCATTTAACCTTTTAAGAATAAAGGTTGTTAGGGCTTGTTTGTATGAACATGTTAAGATGGGTAGCCAATTCAAAAAGAGCTTTTAAAGCAACACCTGAGTTATCTATAAATTGGTCGGCAAAACTTACAGAGATTGCACACTGCAATGTGGAAACTGTGCTGCAAGCATTCGATTCCAACATAGAAGGGTTGAGTGAGACGCAGTCCTTTAGCCGATTACAAAAATATGGATTGAATGAAATTGCCCGAGAAAAACCGCAAAAGTGGTATATCCAACTCCTGAAAACTTTTCAAAATCCTCTGGCAATTTTGTTGATTGCACTAGCGATGATTTCGCTGGCAACAGGCGATGCTAAAGCAGCTACAATTATTTTCATCATGGTTGTCTTTAGTGTGCTTTTGCGCTTTTCTCAGGAGTTTCGCTCCAGCCTGGCGGCAGAAAAACTCCGAGAAATGGTAAGAACAACATGTACAGTCAGCCGCAAAGATAAACGAAAAGATATTTCTCCTGAAGTTTTGAGGGAATACGGAATTACTTTACATCCCCAGGAACCACAAAGGCTAGAAATTTCTATCAAGTTCCTTGTTCCTGGTGATGTCATTTACCTTGCAGCGGGAGACATGATTCCTGCAGATATCAGGATAATATCAGCTAAAGATTTGTTTGTTAGTCAGGGATCGCTGACAGGTGAGTCGCTACCGATAGAAAAATATGCAGAACTATTAGGTAGTGATGCAGAGATAAAAAACCCCCTGGAACTAGCTAATTTATGTTTTCTTGGCACTAATGTTGTTAGTGGTTCTGGGACAGCAATTGTGATTGAGACAGGAAGCAACACTTACTTAGGATCTCTAGCCAAAACTGTTGTTGGGCATAAAACAATGACCAGTTTTGACAAAGGAGTTAATGGAGTCAGCTTTTTACTGCTGCGCTTTATGCTAGTGATGGCTCCAGTGGTATTTCTCATCAATGGCTTTCTTAAAGGCAATTGGACTGAGGCTTTCTTTTTTGCACTGTCAGTTGCTGTGGGTTTAACTCCTGAGATGTTGCCGATGATTGTCACTGCCAACCTTGCTAGAGGGGCTTTGGTAATGTCTGACAAAAAAGTGATTGTGAAAAACATTGACGCCATTCAAAACTTTGGCGCAATGGATATTTTGTGTACTGACAAAACTGGTACGCTCACTCAAGACAGAATTGTGCTCAAAATCCATTTAGATATCTATGGTGAAGACAATGATGAAGTGTTGGAATATGCTTATTTAAACAGCTTCTATCAAACTGGTTTAAAGAATCTGCTTGATGTTGCTGTATTGGAACACATTGAACTCCATGAAGCGTTAAAAGTTGAACAAAGCTTCCACAAAATTGATGAAATTCCCTTTGATTTTGTGCGCCGTCGGATGTCGGTTGTTGTCGAGGAAGAAAATCATCACCATGAGCTAATTTGCAAAGGTGCTGTTGAAGAAATCCTCCAAGTTAGCACACATGCTAAAGCTAATAGCCATATTGTACCTATTGATGAGTCAATTTATCAGCAAGTGACGCAGTTAAACCGTGAACTCAATGAAGATGGGTTGCGGGTTATTGCTGTTGCTTATAAAGAATTACCTCTAGATCAAGTTAATTACTCGGTTGCTGATGAGAATGACCTAATTTTACTAGGTTTTATTGCTTTTCTCGACCCACCCAAAGACTCCGCTGCACAGGCGATCGCCGCGCTCAATCGCAATGGCGTGCAGGTAAAAATTTTAACTGGTGACAATGATATTATTGCCCGCAAAATCTGCAAAGATGTAGACTTATACGTTCATCACACCTTACTAGGAAGCGATATTGATGCATTATCAGCAGATGAATTAGCAGATTTAGCTCAAACAACAACCATTTTTGCCAAACTCTCTCCCGTGCAAAAAGCCAGGATTATTGAGGTGCTACGCCACAAGAGTCACATTGTCGGCTTTATGGGGGATGGGATCAATGATGCAGCTGCTTTGCGAGAGGCTGATGTGGGTATTTCTGTAGATACGGCTGTGGACATTGCTAAGGAGTCGGCAGATATCATTTTATTAGAAAAAAGCTTGTTGGTGCTAGAAGAAGGTGTGATTGAAGGGCGTAAAACTTTTGCCAACATTGTCAAATATATCAAAATGGGCACTAGCTCTAACTTTGGCAATATGTTTAGCATGTTGGGTGCTAGTGCACTCTTACCATTTTTGCCGATGCAACCAGTGCAGATACTCATAAATAATTTGCTTTACGATTTCTCTCAAACTGGTATTCCTTTTGACAATGTAGATAGGGAATATTTAGCAAAACCACGTAAATGGCAGATTGGTGATATCCAGCAGTTTATGCTTTACATTGGGCCGATTAGCTCTATTTTTGATTATACGACCTATGCCGTGATGTGGTTTGTGTTTGGTGCAACCACTGTAGATCAACAGGCTTTATTTCATACAGGATGGTTTGTAGAAAGCTTGATGACTCAAACTCTGATTGTTTACATTATCCGTACAGCAAAAATACCCTTCTTTCAAAGTTGGCCAGCTTTGCCTATGCTATTGGTAACGATGACGATTATGGCTGTGGGGATCTATCTTCCTTTCTCACCAATTGGCTCAAGCTTGGGATTTGTTCCTTTACCAAGAAGTTACTTTTTGTGGTTATTGCTGATTCTGTCTAGTTATTGTGTGCTAACACAGTTCGTAAAAACTTGGTTTATCAAACGCTATGGGTATAACTGAATAGCATCAAAAATTGCTTTTTGCAAGATGATTAGCTACAAGTTTATAAATATCTAATATTTGACTCATAATTTCTTTATATTGTATTGTTTTTCTGTAGTAATTAAAGTGAAAAAGATTTGTGTTAAGAGGGAGCATCCCATTTTTTAACTAAAAATTTAAAAATAAAAAAGCAATTGCCTGTTTGTAACGCTCTTAAAATTATTACTACAAAGAAAAATTATTTACAACTCACCAAATCTTCACAAGCTTTTCATGAATTGTCGTGATAGAGTTTGAGCACCTTTGAAGGGTGTAAGCTATTTTTTTCAACCTTATCAAGTAGTCGTTCCAACTGATAAATGGTGCATCGTTTCTGCTTGGCTCCAACCCTTTGACAAGAAAACTCTGGCAGATGCTACAAGCGTTGAAGTTAGTCTTAATTTTTTGTTAAATCTAGAGAAACAAATGAGTATGCATACATTCTTTCTAAGATGCTTAGGTGTTTTAGTCTCTTTAACTGGAGTCATCCTATATACCTCTTTGGCTGAGGCTGAGTTATTTGTTCGTATTACCGGAGAGCCTACTAACGGCGCTGCTATCGACTCTGAAGGCAATCTCACGGAAGCTGGAAGGACTTATAAA
>Ga0209062_1005786_pt1 | contig 11768 bp, 12 predicted proteins | sample Coa_R2_2_FD_187158 | JGI IMG/M metagenome (GOLD analysis project Ga0209062, IMG submission 187158) | Surface soil microbial communities from Centralia Pennsylvania, which are recovering from an underground coalmine fire - Coalmine... | ecosystem: Environmental > Terrestrial > Soil > Unclassified...
GTGTTCCACAAAACATAAGCCTATGGGAATGTTCGATGGAACCAGTCTCCCGGCGGTCTGGTTTTGCTCTGCCCGGCAACGCCGCTCACGCGGCGTTTACTGGTCTATTTTGCATCCGGCGCTTATATACGCTGCCGTGGCAATTACCGCGGATGTCATGGGATGTCTTGGGGCTCCTGCCAAAACTTCAGAAGCTCAAAGGAATCAAAAGGATGGATGGTAGCGCTAACGGGAATCGAACCCGTTTCGCCCTGTCCGGGCGGGGCCGATCCAGTCTCAAGTAGTTGATTCTATATGGATGAAGACCCGGCTAATCTGCGCCTATACCCCTACGGAATCCCAGCGTGTGATCAATGTGTGATCAAAGACCTCCTTGCAGTAACGGTCTACGCACCCGGATTGTGCGCAGAAGAAACTGCCGCGAAGAAGTCGTTTTCCTTGCCGGTCCCTTTGCGCACAGGTTTGCGCCTGTGCGTTCTGATCTTCAGACGCGAGATTGTGGCCCCCAACTTTCAGCCTCTCCACGAGTCAATCTTGCGCCCAAAATCGACGCGAATTCTGGAAAGCAATCCTTCGATGCCTCCACTCACGAAACGTGGTTCACGACCTCGGCGAAACCGCCCTCGCACCGGGTCAATAGTTTCTCGTCCTTGAAGTCATAGCTCCAGGTCTCCTGACCGTTCTTATAGAGCTTGAACCGCAGATACGTCCCGCCGAACGCGGTGCCGTAGAAGATCGTCTCGATAATCCAGATCTCGTCCACCTTCGCCAGTTCAGGGAAGGAGGCGCGGCGGCTTTCGATTTCCGCGAGCATGCTCTCGGGCAGGAGATTCATGTGCTGCCGCTCCAGCAGCAGGATGCGCTTGTCCGCCGGTGTGTTCACCAGCTTCGGGAGTTTTTTCTTCAGGGCTTTTTCGATCACGTCGCCAAGGTTGTTGTCGATCTGCTGGCGGCGGATATGCAGCGCGCCCGGCTCCGCCTTGTCGCCCCGCCGCAGCGGCGTCACACGGATGGTCAAGGTGACCGGGTTGATGCTGGCGCCGTTGATCGGACAGGCGTGGTCGGATTTTCCTTCGGGCAGCGTCAGCCGGTTTGTCTTGAGCCAGTCGTGGACAGACTGCACGATGGCCGCCCGCGCGGCGGGCGGCTGGTTCTGCAGCGTCCCCACAGGCACGAAGACCTCGATCCAGATGCCGGGCACCAGCAGCGACTGGTCCTTCTCGATGTCCGTGAAGTCTGACTTCGCGAAGGAGGCGAAGTCTTCCTTCTCCTGCACGAAGGGCTCGATGATCGTATGCTCGATCGCCAGAGTCCTGCCATCGGATTTCCGCTTGGCAACCTGGTCGACGGCCGGGTTCGTTCTGTCGATGGCGTCGGGTTTGAGCAGCTCCGCATCCGCCCACGAATAATCCTCGTACGCTGACAGAAACAGCTTTATAAAGGGATCTTCCCTCGTCGCTCCCATCGTCATGCTTTCAGCATGTCACGAAACGGCGGATCGCTTCCAAGTACTTCCGGTTGCTATTTACAGAATCTTAAACCTTCGCGTGTAGGCTGGGCACGAAGGTGTGGACGATCATGACCGGCGCAGAAGACGACATCGAGACAATGAGCGAGGACAAGCTGCTGAGCCTGCCTTCGGGCAGTGTGCCGCCCGGCCTGCTCACGCTGCTGTGGTCGCGCCATGCCGACATCCTACATCAGCGCAGCTTCGATGAATACAATCGCGAGCTTTCCGGCGCGTCGTCGCGCCATCTCATGCTCTATCCGGGCCAGAGTATCGAGGACAAGCGCCGGATCGAGGAACAGGAGCAGCGCCGCCGGTATGCGGAGGCCATGCTAGATGTACGGCGGCGCAGCGACCGGCTTCTCGCCGACATCGAATTCCGGGAACGCGAGGTCGAGAAACGCCGCCAGGAAATCGAGGACCGGGCGTTGCGGCTGCATGACGGCCGCCGCGTTTATTTTGACGGCACCGGCTACCGCGACGAGACGGGGAGGGTACTCTCCGGCTCCGATGCGACCGAGGCCGACGTGCTTCACCGCGAGCGCCCAGATGCGCCGACATGGCAGGAGCGCCAGAAGACGATTGACGAGCAGGCGGAGCTTGAACGGTTGCGGCAGAAGGTGCTTAAGGAGAAACAGAGCGCCGCCGCGGATGGTCAGGGCCTCTCGGCTCCCGAGAAGGAGCAGCGGTCTCGGGGTGCGCAGGCGCGCATGAGTTCGTACGAGCAGGAATTTAACGCTCAAGTGAAAGCGGAGCATGACGCGATGGCGAAGGTGCCGGACGTGGCAACTGCCTATGCGGATGCATCGCTCGACGATTACGCAGGACCGGCCGGAGGCGAGGGCAAGAGTTCCGCGCCAGATTTTGCGCGCGCGGCGGCGGGACTGCCGACGGCGGACAAAACGCCGGAGATCGTCCCGGCAACCGCAGCGAACACGCCCAAGGCATCGGTCTAGGACCGTTTCAAACCGTCCATTTTCCTCGAAAACAAAGCTGGCAGACCGTCCTGCGCAGTCAAGGGTCTTCGATGAACGGCGTGCCGCCGCCCTTGACTTTGCTTCGTCCGGCCTGCTTAACCCCCTTGTCCTGTTCAAGAGGAAAATGGAGGTTTTAGAACGCTAAAGAAGGAGAGGAGGATGCCCCTCGTTGGGGGCATAAAGAAGATGGAAAATCACCGTAACAGATTCATTCGATTCAGGTTATCATTGGACATGCGGTTGTTGATCGCAGTGATAGCCCTCAGTTTTGTGATGTTCCCCGCGCGGGCGATGAGCCTGACCGAGTTCGAGGCCAAGCCCGCCCATGACCGCGCCGTCTACGTCGTGGACTATGTCGAGAAATCCACCGCCGGTCTCTACGAGAAGAACCCGAAGATGGCGCAGGCGATCCGCGACTGGTTTTCGCGTGAGCAGGCCGGCAAGCCTTATTCCGAAGGCCTCGAAAAGCTCTTCGTCGAAATGACCGCGCTTGACCTGTTGGGCCGCGAAGGCAAGGCCGACCTCTCGAAGATCCAGGTCGAAGGCGTCATAGTCAAGGTCATCAAAGACAAGTTTCCCCCGCAGAAGCAGTAGCCCGGATACGGCCCTGCTAGCGTAAAATATTCCCATGGCGCAGGAGCCGACGAAGCCGAAGCCCGCCGAGGCATCGCCCGACGAAGTCGAGAAGTTTCTCAACGAGCAGAAGGCGCTCGAAGCGCACCGGCAGGATCTCATCAAGGAATTGCTTCGCGAGAAAGAAGCCGCCATCAAGGCGTTCGACGAGAAGCTCGCGAGACTCGGCTACGAGGAAAATCACCGCGCGAGGCGATCCCACCACAAGAAGCCGGACGAGAAGAAAACCAGCTGAGCCATCGCACATTCTGCATTGCGGCAACTTCTCAGGCATGAGAGGATTTGCGATCACCTTGAAGATTTTCGCCTCGGAGATCGTGATGAAGAAGTTGGCCATCGTGTTACTCCTCGTACTCGCAATATATGGCAATCCCGCCCGAGCCGATGATGATGACGTTGATAATCCGACCTTCCACGGCTACGCCTGCACCGAGGACTGCAGCGGTCACGAAGCCGGGTATCAATGGGCAGAGGAAAACGGAATTACCGATGCCAGCGACTGCGGCGGTAATTCACAATCCTTTATTGAGGGTTGCATCGCCTACACCGAAGACGAAGGGGACGTGGGTGACGATATGGATGCGCACCCAGATTACGATGAAGGGGAATGAAATGTATAACCCTTACCGCCACGGCGTGTAGCACGTGGCGCTGTTCAGCTCTCCCATCAACCCAATCTGCGTCCGCCACACCACTATGTCATCGAAGTAATCCGGCCCCGGCGTCGGGTTCATCGCGTGCGCGATGGAGTGGCCGTTGTTGCCGAGATTGATTTCCTCATCACGTCCGGCCGTCCCTGCCAGTTGGAGAGGTGAGCCATTCCCCAGAAATGAGCCGATGCCGTTCTTGCCGTGGCTGATGATCGCGACGGCGAACAGCTCCTCGTTGCCCACATCGGCCGGGATCGGCGCGAGTGCGCCTTGCGGTCCGCTATTCACAGGCTTGTCGATATCGTCATAGGTGGACTGGTCGTCCTTGCGGCCGATCTTCTCCACCACCCTGCCGCCCGCGATATCATCGCCGGACGTATAGACCTGCAGATCGCTCGCCGGCGGAAACATCCCGTCATCCGGCGGGCAGCAAAACCGCGCCTTCGCAGGATAGACGTTTGCCAGTTGATCGGAGGGACTGCCCTCGAACCACGGGAAGCGCCGGCAGCGCATGAATATCTTCGTCCCCTTGTTCAGATTGGCCATGACGGGGGAGATTTTGTAGGTCATGAACCGGCCCCAGCCGTCTTTCGCATCGTGCTCCGACAGGTTGAGCGTGTGGAACGGCACGAGCCCCGTGGCCGAGTCGATGCCGCAGGATTTGCGCGCAGAGCCAAACCCATGGTTTGTCGGGTCAATCCCCGGATCGGCCGGACAGGGGAGGGCATTCACGCGCTGCGCATAAGCCGACAGCTCGTGAATCAATAAATCCTGGCGCTTTTGTGTATCGCGGATGCGGTCGGAATCATCCGTGATATGGAATCCGCCGGTGCCCAGCAGCATGATCGCCGACATCAGCATGATCACCGCGACCACAACGATGAATATCGTGCCCTGTTCGCCCTGCCGGCCCGGTGTCACGGGTACTGGCATGAGAGCGCTCCATGGGCGGCCATGATGCCGTCCTGCGTCATCCACCGCACGATGTCATCGAAGTAATCCGGGCCGGGCTTGAGGTTCCATGGCCAGTCGACAAAGATCTGGTCCCCGTCCGCATTCTTGTACTCTGGTCCCGAGTCGGGCGGGTTGTAGCGGTTGGTCGTGCTGTTGCCGAGCAACGCCCCACGGCCATCCTTGCCGTGCGATACCAGCACGAAGGCCGGAGCCTCGATCGCGCTGTCATCGATCATCGGTACGTTCCCTCTGGCGACTGTCGCGCGTGTGAGATCGTCGTAACGCTCGCTGATGCCGGGTGTGCGCACGGGCGAGAGGTTGGTTCCGTCTGTGTGAACAATGATGAGATCGGAATCGGTATCGAATGTAGGCGGCAGCTGGTCGGCGCAGCAGAACCGCGCCTTGATGGCGTTGCGGTTATAGCGCTCGTCCGGCTTGACCCATCCCGGATGCCGGCAGCGTCCGTGGACCTTGCCGGTATCGGCCAGGCCCCCGCTCTGGTCGTTCTTCCTCGCGAACACCGGGCTCACAGCATAGGTAAAGTACCGGCCCCAGCCATCCATGGTGGTCTGGCGCGGAATATTGAGCGTCGCGAAGGGCAGCAGGCCTTCGCGCGTGCTCGCATCGCAGGTTACGCGTTCGCGGCCAAGCGTCATTTCATCGGCGGCCGGATCGGCCGGACAGGGCAGGCGGCCATGGGAGGCGACATAGACCGAGAGGGCGTCGGTGATTGTGTCGATGTGGGCGTAGGTGAGATCGATCTCGCGCTGCCCGTGGGCGCGGTTATAGAGTTCGAGTGCGCCGCCCATGATCAGGCCCAGCACCATGAGGGCAATCGCCAGTTCCGCCAGTGTCATGCCCGCATCGGATCTCATGGCAGCGAACAGCTTCCTTTCTGCGCGGCGAAGATCATATCCTGCGTGCGCCACAGCTCCGTGTCGTCAAATCCCTTCTCCTTGCCGGCGCGCTCCGGCACCGGGATCTCGACATATTTGCGGTCGCCGTTGCCATTCTCCTTCTCGGCGGGCGTCAGGCGCCAGCCGCGCGTTTTCTTGCGGCCCGTGCCGGTGAAGGCCCCTTCACCCCAGAGGCCGTGGCTGATGAGTACATAGACCGGTGCCGTGGCGCGATCATTATCAGCGATCACGGCGCCCGGCTTTGCCGGATCGGGAAAACGGGACATTGGCCGCCTTGTATGAATCCGCGTTCGATTGCCTTGTGATGGCTATCTGCGGCCTGCGATGGACATCGACGATAACGAGGTCATTGGTCAGAAACGATCCCGAACAGCAAAAGCGCGCCTTGCGCACGTTCCGCGGCAGAAAGACATTCGCGGCCTGTTTATGCGTCTGTGGGTCATTGATATTGGCGCCATAGACGATACCGGCGTTGAACCAGTCGGCCGTGCGGCACCGCGCATGGACAGGGATCTTGTCGTTTTCAACATCCTGCGCGAAGCCGGGACTGATCGCATACGTAATAAAGTGACCGCCATCCTTGATCCAGTCGACCGGGATGCCGAGGGTTTTAAAAGGAACGATGCCTTCCCAGTGTGCCGGGTCCGTGCCGCAATCCATCGGCACGATCTTGCCGGCGGGGCCGCTGCCTTCCTCGGCGCCAAATGGCTCCTTGTTCTCGGCGAGGTCCGGTGAAGCCGGGCAGGGGACGCGCAGATTCTGCACGGCGTAGAAATCAATCGCCTTGGCGATGTTATCAAGCTTGGCTTGTGTTTCGATGCGGCGGGCATCACGCATGATCGGAATGGACATCTGGGCCGCCATCGCCAGCAGCACGCCGGATATAAGGATGACCGCGGCCATCTCTGCCAGGGTGAAACCATCTTGCATGGATGAAGACATTACCGGACGAGGGGGCAGGCGGCGAGGCCGATCGAAAACGCCAGATCGTCATAGGAATTATCGCCAACACTCGCCAGAAACCCGCCCTGGCCATCGGGCAGGAGGCTCGCAACCGGAACTGTGCCGGCGAGGCAGGTGTGGCTCAAGGTCTCGAAGCAATTGATCTGCGGGTCTTCCTCGAAGCCGATATCGGCAAAGGCGGGATGCGCCGGATCGAGGCCGGCGTGATCTAGGGCCGTCGCCTTCTGGCAAACGAGATCATGGTTGGCGCCCACCTTCTCGCCGACCTGGTGGCAGATGTTCTCTGATCTCAAGAGCCGCCCGGCGCGGCCGGGGTTGAGATTGCTGTAAAGATGATAGGCGCTAAAACTGCCGCCGGGGCTCAGGATAGGCGTTTCGCCGTTCGATGCAACCGTGACCAGCGTCGGCGGGGTTTGGTCCGTGACCTTGGCTGTCGTCTCGTTAGGCAGGCCGTAGTTGGCGACGAACTTCACGTGCGAGAGATCGATGCTTTTATAGCCATCATTCCAGTCATAGCCGTTCGGGATGACGAACAGGCCGATCGCGCGAACCTCCGGCATCCATGGCACCGGCACGTTGATGGTCTCTCCGACCGGCCAGGTGCGCGTGTCCTTCAGGAGGATCTGCACGCCGTCGATGGTGCCGTCCTCGCGGACGAGATAGAAGCCGAGGCTGTCCGCGCGCTTCTCATCCCCGGCCGTTTTCGTCAGCGTTGCTTTGAGCTGGAACTTCGGCCCCGTCAGCGCCATGTGCATGCCGTAAAGGGCTGTCGAGCCCATGCCATCATTGCCAAAACTCTGCGGCACGCATGAATAGGGCAGGGCCGCCGACGCAGCTGGAGCTGCGCAACTTCCATGGCCCGTGCGGGCATAGAGCTGATCTGCACTCAAAGCCAGAACGATATCGCCCTTATCACTGCCACTGTTTGCCTTTAGTGTCACCGCCATATCGGCTGAGGCGAGAGGGGACGCCACGCCGTCCATGTAACGAGGAATATCGGCAGCAAGGGTTGATTTGACGGGACCGCCGGCAGCCGGTTCAATCTCGTTCAGCGCTGCAGCGGTGTCATCTTCGGCCACCGTCATATTAGCCGTGTTGGGAATGGCCGGTTTCTGGCCGCAGCAGGACAGCGCCTTGGAGCGATTGAGCGGGTTGCCGTCCGCGTCATACCACGCGGCGCTCCGGCAGGAATTGGAGATCTCAACGGAAGGAGAGGCGGATTGCGGATCGGTCGTCAGCCACGGTGCCGGAGCATACGTTATATACTGCCCCTGCGCATCTATGGTCAGGCTCTGCGGGATTGCCAGTTCCTTCCACGGCACCGGGCCTTCGACCGCAGCAAATGTCGAGCATTTTCCGCCGTCGCGCTCAAGCCCGGCAGCCTCGGTCTTAGCATTGGGATCGGCTGGACAGGGTAGGCGGTTGTGAGTCTGCACGTAGGAGCTCAGTACACTCGCGATGAACTCCACGCGCGCTTTCGCTTCGTCTGTCTTCATCTGCGCGAAGTATTTTGACGTGTCAGTAATGCCACCGCCGATCAGCAAGCCCAGAATACAGATACAGATCGCCATCTCCAGCAGCGTGTAGCCCGACTGCAGGGAAGATTTACAACCTCTGATATTCTCTGTGCCCCGCCTGCACTTATTGCGTTCTATTTTTTGTTCCTGTTCAGGGTCAAGCCTTTATAGAACGGCCTTCAGAGATTCCGCCAGATTTATTTCCCGTAGCAAAGTGGGGGCATTGACGAAGGAAATGTTTTCGGCTTGGATGCCGTGGACAGTTTTTCCGACCCCCTACCGGAAAAGGTAGTTTGCCGGAGATTTTGTTTCGGTAATTATTTGCCGGGTTTTGTTTTTCAGCGGGAGGTCTCTTATGCGTGTTGCGGTCAGCCGTCAGGCACTGTTGTCGCTCCTAGTCCTTACTCTGATCGTGTCTCTTCTGAATCCGAAGCCAGCTCAGGCTGCGACGTACCACTACTACGGGCCAGCCTGGGATCTTTCTCAGTGCGCAACACACTGTCCAACCGGTACCTGCGTAAACGGCAATGTTACGGGCTCTGTCGAATTCCCGGGCATTTCCATCCCCGCTGACGGATGGTTATATCCGGCAAGTATGGGCAATTGGTCCATTGAAGCGACCGGCATCGGTACTCTCGGCCCAAGCAATCGTCTTAACGGATCTACGAAATTTCATTTCGCCAGCGGACACCTCGATGGCTGGACATTCTCGGCTAATTACGACTCCGCCGGTCACAATCCGGTTATTACGACGCTCGGTGCAATCCCTGGCTATTATGACAGTGCTTCAGTCGGATCTCCTAGCATCACATCCTGTGGCTTTGTCTCGCCGACGGGGGGGTCGGTTTCGTTCGGGCAGTGGATCGGCCCCAGAATGATCGGCGCTCCCCAAGACTATAAAACTTGCGTTCCCAATCCAAACCCGACGCACGATCACCCCGAGCCCGATCCTAATAAGACTTGTCCGGATGGCCTCATTGCCCAGGGCGACCCCGTTGATATTTCTACGGGTAACGTTTTTGAAGAGATCACCGATTACACAACAGTCGGCGCCAATCCACTGGCGTTCATTCGTTACTACAACAGCATGGCCAGCGACAGTACTCCTGCAACGGCGCTCGGACGTAACTGGCGCTCGAATTACGACCGTTATCTGCGCGGTGTAACCTCCGCCGAGGTCGATGCGGAACGTCCGGACGGCAAGATCATCACCTTCATTCTCGTTAGTGGTGTCTGGACGCCCGATACTGACGTTGACATGACGCTAACGAATTCCGGTAGCACTTATACCCTGAAAGATCACGGTGACATGGTCGAGACCTACACGGTCTCCGGCAGCAGGGGCACCTTGAATTCGATCGCACTTCCGAACGGCTACACGCAGACCCTCAACTACACGAGCGGCGTTCTGACAAGCGTTTCGGATTCCTACAGCCGATCGCTTTCGTTCACCTACACGAGTGGTCTTCTCACCGGGGTCAGCACGCCCGACAGCGCGACTCTGACGTACGGTTATACAACGACCGACGGCAAACCGCTTCTGACATCGGTCACCTACAATACCAGTCCCTCAACCAGCCAGACCTACGTCTATGGCAATTCCAGCTATCCGTTCGCACTCACGGGAATTACTGACGAGAACGGTAACACCTACGCAACCTGGACTTACGATGGTTTAGGCCGTGCAACGGACGCGCAGCACGCCGGCGGAGCCGACGAGATACAGATTTCATACTCCGGTGCTACCACACGCGTTGTAACAAATGGGCTCGGCGAACAGGAAACCTATACGTTTGCCTGGAAGCAGGGCGTTCTGAAGGTTACCTCCATTGCCCGCGCAGCCAACTCTCCAGTAGTTGCCGCGACTCGCAGCTTCACCTACGACACGAACGGCTATTTGGCGACAGCCACCGATTGGAACGGCAACTCAACGCACTGGACCAACAATAGCCATGGCGAGCCGACCAGCATCACCGAAGCCTATGACACCGGCCGCGCCCGTACCGCGACCATTACCTATGACAGCACTTGGGTTCACAAGCCGTACACGATTACGCGGACCAACCAAACCGTCGATTACCGCTACGATTCCTCGACCGGAAACCTGCTGACGAAAACACTTACCGACACAACGGGCGGTTCGACGAATGGTCAGACGCACACCTGGACCTACACGTCCCGCGCCACCCGCTTGTCAATCATGAGTGGCGAGGGATAGTCACTGCCTCCATCGAAGGGAGCCGTGACATTAGCAAAGCGAGATCTTCAACCGTGTGGACGGTGCTTGCTTCCGACGCGGAGAGTCCAGTAAGAGTGAGAACATCCGCAAGCTTTTCTGGAACTCTCCGATTAGTGCGAACTGCCATCTCGCGCAGCGCATCGAATACATCGTCATCGGCTAGTCCGAAAACCTCGGCAAGATCGTCTTCGGAACGAACCTCCAAATCGGGTGCTCGCATCCATCGGCGAAGAAAGGCAAGAAGCTCGGCACTGATAGCTTCTGGAACTGCCAACTCCTTCATTCTGTGCTCGAACGCTTCAGCGTGCCCCGTTCTCCGTGCCTGTCTAATGCGTCTGAACTTGAGGAACCCAACAAGTTGAACGAGCGCGAAGCCGAGAAGAAGCACAACGAGCCCAACAAAGATATTCATCTTCATTGGTTGTTACCGCTCCCAAGCGTCCCAAGCGTTTGCTGTTCGTAGCACGATCTGATCGAGTTCAGGTCCGCCACAACGGTTACTACTGTCAGTGCCGGCGCAAATCTAGCGATCACCCCAGCAAGGTTTGTAGTCTGAGTGATGCCAGAAATCGTAATCGTATAAATCGGTTTTGAAGTACGTGCTCCCTGCAACACCTCTCTCAGAAAAATCGAGATCGGCGACGTAAATTGAGAGGAACCTGGAAACGTGAATGGTTTCGAGATAATAGGCGCCGAGGCAACGGCATTGACGAATGCGAACACGTCGGTGATCCCAAGCGTCGAACCGATGCACCCGTTGAGGATTTCCTTGTAATTGGGCGGGTCTAATTGCGACTGATTCGGTGGAGTAGTGAGATCAGGTGTCCAAGTACTGTAGCAGGTTGAAATATCGAAAACTGGACCGTCCCCGCATACTGCCAAATACGGGTTCTGAGTCGATGGATAACCGGGTACTGTAATGCCCAAATTGGAGCCGCTGACGCCCGTCCCCGTGACGCTGAAGCAAGGTGGATTGTCTTGAGGGGAACACAGACCAGTGGGGTCGGTGCGATCAATCGGATCTCCGCCCACATAGCCGTAGTGGTTCCAATTGTCCGGTAAAGTGATTGCGTTCGGCGCTCCGCCCGGCCAGAGATCGGGCGTCAAGAACCTCCCCGTTCCCGGCACATGGTATCTCTGATCAGCGTAATCGAGCCCTGTCTCAGCGTCCCTAAAATATCCGGTAAACTTCTCCGTCCCATTGGTCGTAGCCGACGGTTTTTCCTGCCCATAAGGATAGTATTTGCCAATCGACCCGAGCCGATCCGCACCTACATACCCGCCCGCGTTCTTGATCAGCTTGCCGCCGAAGTAGTAGTTCGTTCCCGTCTGCGTCGCGACTAGTTGCGGTCCGCTCACGAAGGCTACCGATACTCCGAACCCGGCCGCGGTTGCCGCGACGCTCATCGTG
>Ga0209062_1005792_pt1 | contig 11752 bp, 13 predicted proteins | sample Coa_R2_2_FD_187158 | JGI IMG/M metagenome (GOLD analysis project Ga0209062, IMG submission 187158) | Surface soil microbial communities from Centralia Pennsylvania, which are recovering from an underground coalmine fire - Coalmine... | ecosystem: Environmental > Terrestrial > Soil > Unclassified...
CGCCCGGCTCACCTTGCGCGCGCTGGTCGACGCGGCCAAGGCGGCCGGCGCGAAGAAGCGGGACGCCTCGCTGGTCGCGGCCGAGATCAAGCAGATCTCCGACGAGTGGCTGAAGGAGTGGATGCCCAAGCTCACCAACAACGAGGCGCCGCTCAATCCCTATCGCGTGCTGTGGGACCTGCAGAACACCGTCGACGTCGCCAACACCATCATCACGCACGACGCGGGGTCGCCGCGCGACCAGCTATCGCCGTTCTGGAAGACGACCCAGCCGCACACCTACATCGGCTGGGGCAAGACCACGCAGCTGGGCTACGGGCTCGGCCTCGCCATGGGGGCCAAGCTCGCCTGCCCGGACAAGCTCTGCATCAACGTGTGGGGCGACGCCGCGATCGGCTTCACCGGCATGGATTTCGAGACGGCGGTGCGCGAGCGCATCCCGATCATGTCGGTCCTGCTCAACAACTTCTCGATGGCGATCGAGCTGCACATCATGAAGGTGTCGACCGAGAAGTACCGCTCGACCGACATCTCGGGCGACTATGCCGCCATGGCGCGTGCCTTTGGCGGCTATGGCGAGAGGGTCACCAAGCCCGAGGACATCGTTCCCGCCATCAAGCGCGGCATCGAGCAGACCAGGAAGGGCGTGCCGGTGCTGCTCGAGTTCATCACGTCCAAGGAAGTCACGATCTCCGTTCCGAAGTGACGAGGCCCGCATGACCACGATCCTGACCGCAACTTCCGAGTACAGCGTCGAGACGCGCAACGGTCTTTGGATGAAGGCGGCCGACGCCGAGAAGGTGACGGGCTGGGCCCTCAAGCCGGAGGGCATGTGCCGCGACGATCTTTGCGTGCCGCTGCCGCCCGGCGCGGTGTCGGGCGGCGAGGTCGACGTGGCCGCCTTCTGGCGACGGTTGGGCGGTCCGGCTGTGGCCAACAAGGACGGCGACGTGTGGGCGCTGGGCACGCCGGCCGACGAGCGCAACGCCCAGCTCCAGGGCCTCGAGGCGCCGGACTTCGCCTTGCCCGATATCGACGGCAAGGAGCGCCGGCTCTCGGAGCTGCGCGGCAAGAAAGTCTTCCTCGCCACCTGGGCCAGTTGGTGAGGCTGCAGGTTCGACTTGCCCGTGTGGCAGCAACTCTACAGCGAGCTCAAGGACAAGAACTTCATGGTCGTCGCCGTCGCCGAGGAGAGTCGGGGCGCCGACCACGCGCGGCAATGGATCGAGGCCGCCAAGTCCGACTACTGGCAGCTGGTCGACGTCGAGCATCGTCTCGAGGATCTGTACAACCTCGTGAACGTGCCCCAGGCCGTCTGGATCGACGAGCAGGGCAAGATCGTTCGCCCGCCCGAGACGGCGGGATCGACCGATCACTTCCGTCGCATGGACCTCAAGACCCGCACCATGTCGCCCGAGGACCAGGCAGCTCGGCTGGCGGCGCGTGCAGCCTATCTGCAAGCGGTGCGCGACTGGGTGACTACCGGCAAATTCGCGCTCGATGACGACCAGGTTCGGGCGCGACTTCCCGAGGTGACGCCCCAAATAGCCGAGGCGCGGGCGCGTTTCCGGCTCGGCGTGTGGCTGCGCCTGAACGGCGACCCGGTCGAGGGCGACCGCCAGATGGACGAGGCGAGCGCGCTTCATCCCGAATCGTGGAGCATGTGGCGGCAGGCAGCCGATCTCGACGAGGTCGGCAAGGCGAGCGGCCCGGACTTCTGGGAGCGCGTCAAGGCGCTTGGGGACAAGCCCTACTATCCGGCGCCCGACCTCTAGGTCATGCTCCAGCGCATGAGATTGCGCTGGTACGATCTCGGATCGCCGCGTGCCGACCGGGCGCACGGCAAGAGCGTCGAAATCATCGGCTGGCCCGTGGCGGCGCTCGGCACGACGCAGGCCGACTACTTCCTGCTGATGGCCGAGGCGAATTGCTGCGCCGGCTGCGTGCCCAACAATCCGCTGGCTGTCGTCGAAGTGTTGGCGAGCGACCCGGTCGAATTGGCGAGCGGCGCGCTGCATCTTTCCGGCACCTTGCATGTCGAGCAGGAGGCGGGCGCCGGCTGGCGCTACCAGCTGCACGGCGCGCGTCCGGCCAAAGGCGTCACGCGCCGCAAGCTGCTGGCGGCAAGCCCACTCTTCTGCTTGCCGGTCGCAGCGCTGGCGCAAACCGACAACGGCGCCGCGGTCGATCTCCATAGCCACGCCGGCAATCTCATTCCCGCGAGCTACGGCCGCCAATCGCTGCTCGATGTCGCCGGGCCGATGCGCAAGGGCGGCATGTCGGTCATCTGCCTCGCCATCGTCGCCGACTCGCCCATCATCAATTCGTCGAGCGGGCGCTTTCGGCCGGGGCGCGATCCGCGGCCAGGCGAGCTCTACAAGTTCAGCCAGACGCAGTTCGCCAAGCTTCATGAGTTGTTGCGCAGCCAGTCGATGCCGATCGTCAAGACCGCGGCCGACCTGCGCACGGCACGGGCGAGCCAACCGTCGGTGATCGTGACGTCGGAAGGCGCCGATTGGCTCGACGGCAGGATCGAGCGCCTCGAGGAAGCCTATCAGCGCTGGCAACTGCGCCAGCTGCAGCTCACGCACTATCGTCCGAACGAGCTGGGCGACATCCAGACCGAGCCCGCCGTGCACAACGGCCTGACGGATTTCGGCGCCGAGGTGATCCGCCGCTGCAACGAGATGGGCATCGTGGTCGATGTGGCGCACGGCACGTACGAGCTGGTGAAGCGCGCCGCCGCGACGACGAAGAAGCCGCTGGTGCTGTCGCACACGGCGCTGACCGACCGGCCGCAGCCTTGGACGCGATGGATCACCCGCGATCATGCCAAGGCGATCGCGGCTACAGGCGGCGTGATCGGGATCTGGCCGGTCAATCAGGTGCCGTCGATCAAATCTTATTCTGAGAGTTTCTTCCGCATGGTCGACGTCGTCGGCATCGATCATGTCGGCATCGGCACCGACCAGTTGGGGCTCGGCGGGCCAAGTTCGATGCCCAGCTATGCAGATCTGCCGCAGCTCGCCGCGGCATTCGGTTCAAGATTCACACCTGAGGAAACGGCAAAGCTGCTCGGCGGCAACTATCGCCGCGTGTTCGAAGCTTCGTTGTCCTAGAGCGGAATGGGATGAGATGGAACCGGACATGGTTCCACCTCATCCCATTCGCGCGCACGGCTGATCGCGGTTCTTTAGAGCATCAAAGCTCCGTGAGCATGGCTTGGTCGCTGTCCCGATTCGGGACAGCGCGCTAGGCTTCGCGCCAGGTCTTTCCAACGGGAGAATCGATCATGGCCGTGCTCAACGTGAACGGTAAGTCGATGCAAGCCACCGTCGATCCGAGAACACCGCTGCTCTGGGTGCTGCGCGACACGCTCGGCCTCACCGGAACGAAGTACGGCTGCGGCATCGCCCAGTGCGGCGCCTGCACGGTGATGATCGACGGCGTGCCGACGCGGTCCTGCCAGGTGCCGCTGAACTCCGTCGGCAGCCGCAAGATCACGACCATCGAGGGGCTGGCCGAGAACGGCAAGCTGAACAAGATCCAGGCGGCATGGCTCGCCAATGAAGTGCCCCAATGCGGCTACTGCCAGAGCGGCATGATCATGGCCGCGACGGCGCTGCTTGCCGCCAAGCCCAACCCGAGCGACGCCGACATCGACGCGGCGATGACCAACATCTGCCGCTGCGGCACCTATCAGCAGGTGCGCGAGGCGATCCACGCCGCGGCCAAGGCCTAAGGGGAGGGTGACATGACGATCCAGACTCCCTTCGGCCGCCGCAAATTCCTGGTCAGCGGCACGGCCGTCACCGGCGGCCTGTCGCTCGGCTTTTCCTTTCCCTTCGCTTCCGCACAAGCGGCGGAGGCGCAGGAGGTCAACGCCTGGGTGGTGATCCATCCCGACGACAAGGTGGTGATCCGCATCGCCCGCTCGGAGATGGGGCAGGGCACGCTCACCGGCCTCGCCCAGCTCGTCGCCGAGGAGCTGGAGTGCGACTGGTCGAAAGTCACGACCGAATATCCGACGCCGGGCGAGAACGTGAAGCGCAACCGCGTCTGGAAGAATTACTCGACCGGCGGCAGCCGCGGCATCCGCGAGAGCAATCAATATGTGCGCGAGGGAGGGGCCGCCGCGCGCGTGATGCTGATCGAAGCGGCTGCGGCCGAGTGGAAGGTGCCGGTGGCCGAGTGCACCGCCACCAACGGCGTGGTCACGCACAAGTCCGGCAAGAAACTGAGCTACGGCCACCTCGCCGCCGCAGCGGCGAAGATGGATCCGCCCAAGGAGGTGAAGCTCAAGGATCCGAAGGACTGGAAGATCGCCGGCAAGCCGCTGCACCGGCTCGACACGTTGGACAAGCTCACCGGCAAAATGATGTACGGCATCGACGTGCGCCTGCCGAACATGCTGACCGCCGCGATCAAGCAGTCGCCGGTGCATGGCGGCAAGATCAAGAGCTTCGACGCCGCCAAGGTCGAGAAGATGGCGGGCGTGAAGAAGGTCGTGGCGATCGACAACAACGCGGTCGTCGTCGTGGCCGACACCTACTGGAATGCGCGCCAGGCCGTCGCTGCCGTGCCGGTCGAATGGGACAACGGCAAGCTGGGCGACGTGCAGCAGGAGCAGATCACGGCGATGCTGAAGGACGGCCTCACCGCGAGCGAAGCCTTCATCGGCAACAAGTCCGGCGATGCGCTCGCCGCGATCGACGGCGCTGCCAAGAAGGTCGAGGCGGTCTACGCCTATCCATGGCAGTACCACGGCACGATGGAGCCGATGAACGCCACCGCGCTCTATACGGCCGAGAAGTGCGAGGTGTGGTGCGGCACGCAGAATGGCGAGGCGGCGCTTGCGGCGGCAGCCGAAGCGGCCGAGCTGCCGGTCGGCAAGTGCGACGTCCACAAGCTGATGCTGGGCGGCGGCTTCGGCCGCCGCGGCCGCGCCGACTACGTGCGCCAGGCTGTGTTGGTGGCCAAGCAGATGCCCGGCACGCCGATCAAGCTCATCTGGTCGCGCGAAGAGGACATGACGCACGACACCTATCATCCGACGACGATGTGCAAGCTGACCGGCGGTCTCGACAAGGACGGCAATCTGGTCGGCCTGCACGTCCGCATTTCGGGCCAGTCGATCCTCGCCTCGCTGGCGCCGCAGAACCTGCAGAACGGCATGGATCCCGTGCAGTTTCAGGGCTTCGCGTCGGGCGGCGCCGAGGCGGCCTACGGCTACAACGTGCCGAACCTGCTGATCGACCACGCCATGCGCAACCCGCACCTCACGGCGGGCTTCTGGCGCGGCGTCAATACCAACCAGAACGCCGTCTACATGGAATGCTTCATGGACGAACTGGCCGAGGCGGCGGGCAAGGACCCGCTCGAGTTCCGCCTCAAGTTGCTGAAGCCCAAGTACGCCGCGGTGCTGAAGGCCGCGGCCGACAAAGCGGGCTACGGCAAGCCGTTGCCGGCCGGCCATTTCCACGGCCTGGCGCAGATCATGGGCTACGGCTCCTACGTCGCGGGCGTGGCCGAAGTGTCGGTCAGTCCCGAGGGCCAGCTCAAGGTCCACAAGATCACGGCGGCGACCAATCCGGGCCACGTGGTCAATCCGGCGCAGGTCGAGCGCCAGATCGCGGGCTCGTTCGTCTATGGCCTGTCGGCCGCGCTCTACGGGGAGATTACGCTGAAGGACGGCGCCGTCGAGCAGACCAACTTCGACAGCTACAACGTCATGCGCATGGACGAGATGCCCAAGGTCGAGGCAGCGCTGGTCCCGACCGGCGACTTCTGGGGCGGCGTCGGCGAGCCCACGATTGCCGTTGCCGCGCCCGCCGTCATCAACGCCATCTACAAGGCGACCGGCAAGCGCGTTCGCATCCTGCCGCTGATGCATCAAGAGCTGAAAAAGGGGGCCTGACACGCCGTCCCGCCGCACCGTTCTCAAGCTGATGACGACCGCCGGGCTTGCACCGGCGGTCGTTTGCGCTCAGGGCGCGGCCAAGATCGTCGTCGTGGGCGGCGGCTTCGGTGGCGGCGCCTGCGCGCGCCAGCTGAAGAAGCTCGATCCAAGGCTCGACGTCACGCTGGTCGAAGCCGACAAGACCTTCATCGCCTGCCCGATGAGCAGCGAGGTGGTGGCAGGCCTGCGCGACCTGAAACAGCAGGAGTTCGGCTACCAGGCGATCGCGCGTGCCGGCGTCAGCGTCGTGGCGCAGGCCGCCAAGTCGGTCGATCCCGGCCGGCGTCACGTGACCTTGGCCGGCGGTGACCGGCTCGCCTACGACCGGTTGGTCATCGCGCCCGGCATCGACATCGATTGGACGGGCTTGCCGGGTTATGACCAGGCGGCGGCGGAGAAGATGCCGCATGCCTGGAAGGCGGGCCCGCAGACCATCCTGCTGCGCCGCCAGCTCGAGGCGATGGACGATGGCGGCGTCGTGGTGATCTCGCTGCCCGAGAGCCTGATCCGCTGCGCTCCGGCGCCGTACGAGCGCGCCAGCCTCATCGCCTGTTATCTGAAGGCCAGGAAGCCGAAATCGAAAGTGCTGATCCTCGACGCCAAGGACTCGTTCTCCCAGCAGCGCCTGTTCCAGAAGGCCTGGAAGGAGCTCTATCCCGGCCTGATCGAATGGGTGCCGCTCAGCCAGGCCGGCAAGGTGACGTCGGTCGACCCCGCGACCTGCACCTTCATCACCGACTTCGAGAGCCACAAGGCCGCCGTCGGCAACGTTATCCCGCCACAGAAAGCCGGGTCGATCGCCCATGCGGCCGGCGTCGCCGACCGCACCGGCTGGTGCCCCGTCGAACCGGTGATTTTCGAATCGACCTTGCAGCCAGGCATCCACGTTCTGGGCGATGCCGCGGTCCTGAGCGGCCTCGCCAAATCGGCCTATATCGCGAGCGAAGCGGCGAAAGCCTGCGCCGCCGGCATCGTCGCCAGGCTGGCCGGACGCCCGCCGGCCGAGCCGCAGCTCGGCAATGTCTGCTACAGCGTGGCCGCGCCGGATTACGCCTTCAGCATGAAGCACAGCTACCGGCCGCAGAACGGCCAGCTCGTCGAAGTGCCCGGCACGAGCTCGATCAGCCCGCTCGATGGCGACGCGGCGCTGCGGGCAAAGGAGGCGCACGAGGCGCAGGACTGGTTCCGCACCACCACCGGCGAGATCTTCGCATGAGCGCGCTTCGCCTCGCCGCTCTTCTGCTGCTGGCGGCGATCGGCGGCGCCGCCCACGCGCAGGAACTGCGCTCCTACGTCATCGTGGGCGATTCGATTCCCGATTCGCTGACCGGCAAGGCGGGCGACCCGGCCCGCGGCCGCGCCCTGGTCGCCAATCGCAATGTCGGGCTTTGCCTGCTCTGCCACAGCGCGCCCATTCCCGAGGAGCGCCTGCAGGGCAACCTCGCGCCCGATCTGGCCGGCGTCGGCGCCCGGTTGAGCGAGGGCCAGCTTCGCCTGCGCATGGTCGATTCCAGTCGTCTCAATCGTGACACGATCATGCCGCCCTATTACCGCTTGGCCAAACTGCAGCGCGTGGCGAAGAATTTCGCCGACAAGCCGGTGCTGAGCGCCGAGCAGATCGAGGATATCGTGGCCTATCTCGCGACGTTGACGGAGCAGGCGAAGTGAGCGGCCGGCGGGATTTCCTGGCCGGAGCGGCGGCAAGCGTCGTGCTGCTGCCGGCGGCGGCGTGGGCGTCACCGGACAGCCTCGCGCTCGCGATCCGCGAGGTCGTGGGCGACAAGGAACTGCGCGAGGGCAAGGTCAAGCTCGACATCCCGCCCTTGGTCGAGAATGGCAACACCGTGCCGCTCACCGTCTCGGTCGACAGTCCGATGACCGACGCCGACTTCGTCAAGGCGATCCACGTCTTCAACGAGAAGAACCCGCAGCCGCACGTGTTCAGCGCCACGCTCAAGCCGCGCAACGGCAAGGCGATGATCTCGACCCGCATCAAGCTCGCCGACGCGCAGAAGGTGGTGGCCGTGGCCGAGACCGGCGCGGGCGAGTTCTGGACGGCGAGCGCCAACGTGATCGTCACCATCGCCGCCTGCATTGAGGAGCCTTCGTGATGGCCAACGTCATGGTGAACGCACCCAAGACGGCCAGAAAGGGCGAGGTCGTGCAGATCAAGGCGATCGTCCTCCATCCGATGGAGACGGGATATCGCGTCGGCACCAACGGCCAGATGATCCCGCGCAACATCATCGAGCGCTTCACGGCCACCTGGAACGGCGAGGAGATCTTCGACATGAAGTTCTCGCCGGCGATCGCCGCCAATCCCTTCGTCACCTTCTTCGCCACGGCGAGCGAGAGCGGCAAGATCGGCCTGCGCTGGAAGGGCGACAACGATTTCGACGTCGAGCATTCGGTCGATATCGCCGTCGAATGAGGAGTTGGCTCGCAGCCCTCGTGCCGGTCTTCGCGGCGACCTTCGCCCTGGCACAGCCGGCCACAGACGGGCGGCGGACCGGCTATCAGGACATGAGCCCGGCGCTGCAGCAGATGGAGGACGACGACAGCGCCAACCCGGGCATGCTGTTCGTGCAGATGGGCGAGGCGCTGTGGCGTCAGAAGACGGGTGGCGCCGACAAGGCCTGTGCCGACTGCCATGCCGACGGCAGCATGAAGGGCGTCGCGGCGCGTTATCCGGCGATTCCCGCGAAAGGCGACAAGCCGGTCGACATCGAGGGCCGCATCAATCTCTGCCGCACCGGGCAGCAAAAGGCCGAAGCCTTGAGGCCCGAGAGCGAGGACCTGCTGGCGCTCACCGCCTACGTCGTCCAGCAGTCGCGCGGCGAGCCGATCGCCCCGCCCGACGATCCGCGGCTCGCCCCGATGCGCGCGGACGGCGAGAAGATTTTCAAGCAGCGCCAGGGCCAGCTCAATCTTTCGTGTGCCAATTGTCACGACGACAATGCCGGCAAGAAGCTCGCCGGCGCCACGATCCCGCAGGCCCATCCGACCGCCTATCCGGTCTATCGGCTCGAATGGCAGACGCTCGGCTCGCTGAAGCGCCGCCTGCGGGGCTGCCTGATCGGCATCCGCGCCGAGCCCTACGAGGTTGGCGCGCCGCAGTGGGTGTCCCTCGAGCTGTACCTGATGAGCCGTGCCCGCGGCATGCGGCTGGAAGGCGTGGGGGTGCGGCCTTGATCGCGTTGACGATGACCGCACGACGGGCCTAAGGGAACCGCCGAATCGACATGCCGATCCTTCTTCGCCGCGCCTTGATCGCCGGCCTGTCCGCGATGGCAACGGTGCGTCCGGCAGGCGCCGATCCGATGAAGCTCAGGCTGGGCACGGCGCTGTCCGGCGGCGGCGTCGAGCTCTATGGCCTGGCGCTGATCGACGGCATCCGCTCGGTCGATCCGACCTTCGAGATCCGCGCGGTCACCACCAAGGGCATCCTCGACAACGTCGCGCGCCTGGAGGACGGCAGCCTCGACATCGGGTTGGTGTTCGGCGAGGTGGCGCACGAGCTGTTCGCCGGCATCGGCCGGCCGCGCACCAAACTCACCATCCTGAGCGTGATGTATTCCACGCCCGGCATGTTCGTGGTGCGCTCCGACAGCCGCTATCGCCGGATCAACGACCTGCGCGGCCATCGCGTGGTGTGGAACGGCAGGGGCGGCGGCCTCGCCGTCCAGGCGCGCTACGTGCTGGAGGGGCTGGGGCTCGATCCCGACAGGGACTTCGAGGCGATCTACACCGACAAGCTCGAGGTCGGCCCCGACATGGTGATCGAAGGTCGGGCGGCGGCGCTGTGGGGCAGCGGCAAGCGCTGGCCGGGTTTCGTCACGGTGGCGTCGAGTTCGCGCGGCGGCCGCTTCATCGCGCCCAACCGGAACGAGATACAGCGCATCCGCGACAAGCACGGCTTCCTGGCCGAGTTCACCGTGCCGGCCAGGATGTATCCCGGCCAGTACGACCCGATCCAGACCGTCGGCAGCTGGGCTTTCGTCATGGCGCGCGCCGACCTCGACGATGCCGTGGGCTTCCGCTTCGCCCAGGCGCTGCACCGCGTCGAGCGCATGTCGATGCTGTCCAAGCAGCTCGCCGAATCGACGGTGAAGAACACGCTGATGGCCGTGCCCAGGCGCGAGCGGCTCAATCCGGGCGTGCTGGCCTACTACAAGAAGGCGGGGCTGCTCGCCGAGTAGCAAGGATTTTCGCCGCGGCGGGGCGCGCGGAGATGGTTCTTCCGCGAGGGCCATCAAATTCGACGACCCGTTCCATTGTCGCCCGAGCGGTTGCACCGCTAGCCTTGCCGCATGCTTTCCTTCGTCGATGCCGTCGCACGCTATGTCCTGGCCGGGCCGCCCGAGCCCGCGCTGTGGGCGATCCGCGTGCGCGGCCAGGTCGTCGGCCTGCTGGTGAGCGAGCAAGGCGGGCGCCGGCTGAGCTGGTTCGCCGATGCCGACCAAAGGCTCGCGAGCTATGCCGGCCCGCTCGACGGCGACATCGAGGCGCTGGCCGCCGCGCTCGGCGCGCGGCTCGGCAGGCAAGTGGAGCTCGAGACGCTGCCGGGCTAGACTGCGTCTCGACAATGGCTTCGAACTCCCAGGATATGGACGCCATCGATCGCAAGATCGTGGCGCTCTTGCAGGACGACGCGTCGCTCTCGCTCGCCCAGATCGCCCATCGCGTCGGCCTGTCGCAAAGCCCGTGCTGGAAGCGCATCCAGCGGCTGGAGAAGGCCGGCATCATCCTGAAGCGGGTCGCGCTGATCGACCCCGAGTCGATCGGCATGGGCCTCACCGTGTTCGTCTCGATCGAGACCGGCGATCATTCGAGCGCCTGGCTCGCCAAGTTCGCGCAGACCGTGACCGCGATGCCCGAGGTCATGGAGTTCCACCGCATGGCGGGCGACATCGACTACATGCTGCGCGTGTCGGTGCCCAACATGCAGGCCTACGATGCGTTCTACAAACGCCTGATCGACACCATGCCGCTCAAGAACGTGACCTCGCGCTTCGCCATGGAACGCATCAAGTCGACCACGGCCTATCCGCTGCCCGCCGAGACCAAGGCGCCGCGCAAGCGTTAGCTGGCCGCGATCTTGTGCAGGGGCGGCGAGGCCGGCGCGCCGCGGCCGCCGGTCAGGACACGCCAGGCGATCGCGGGAGCGAGCACCGAGGGCGGCGGCGCGAGCAGGCTCGCCACCTCGAAGAAGCGCCGCAGCACGACCGGGTCCCGACTCGCCGCCCGGTGAACGCGCTCCATGTAGCGGCTCAGGATGGCGAAGCCCGCCGGGCGCCGGCCGGCGACCTGCGGATAGCGATAATCCTCGCCGGTGGCGATCGCCCACGGGCTGGCAACGATGCGCGCGGTCTCGCGGAAGAAGCGCGGTGCGAGCTCGCGGTCGCCCGCGGCAAGGCAGCGATCGAGCGCGCGCGCTTCCGACAAGGCGACCGACATGCCCTGCCCATAGAGCGGGTTGAAGCTGCACACCGCGTCGCCGGTGACGAGATAGCCCGCCGGGAAATCCTTCAGCCGCTCGTAGTGCCGGTGACGGTTCGAGGCGAAGCGATAGCTGGCGATCGGCCCGATCGGCTCGCGCCCGCTCGCCAGATCGGCGACCTCCGGCGTCGGCAGCGAACGCGCGAACGCCTTCCACTCGGCGAAGTCGGTCGGCGGATAGTCGCGCAGGCAGCCTGCCAGCGTCACGATCCACCGGTTGCCCTCGGCGCCGAGAACCGCGGCAAAGCGCGTCGATTGCGGCGCCGTGCCGGCGATGATGGCGCCGGTGCTGCC
>Ga0209062_1005794_pt1 | contig 11745 bp, 5 predicted proteins | sample Coa_R2_2_FD_187158 | JGI IMG/M metagenome (GOLD analysis project Ga0209062, IMG submission 187158) | Surface soil microbial communities from Centralia Pennsylvania, which are recovering from an underground coalmine fire - Coalmine... | ecosystem: Environmental > Terrestrial > Soil > Unclassified ...
CGGGGACTGGCGGTCCCCTGGCAAGACGCAGGTCCGACCGCGGTCGGTTATCGACACCGCGGTGCCCGTCCCGGGCCATGCGACCGCAAGTCGCAGGCCCCCGGTGCGAGAATTCACAGGCCGTGGGTGGTGCGCCTTGCGTTAAGCCTGCCGTACCGGCACACTGGTAAGGGGCCATCTCAGACGTGGCGCGTCCCGGCGCCGTCAGGAGTACATTCGTTGCAGCATCTAACTTTGCCGCTCGCGATGACGGTGCACGACGCCGTCTACATCGCGGTCACCGCCATCACCTTCATCGTCGTGCTCGGCGTGCTCGTCATGGTGCACGAGCTTGGCCACTTCCTCACCGCGCGCCTCTTCGGCGTGCGCGTGGAGGAGTTCGGCATTGGCTTCCCACCACGCGCCTACCCGGGACGGGACGTGGTACGGCGGCGGCGGGCGGAGGGCAAGACCGTCTACTCGCTCAACTGGCTGCCGCTGGGCGGCTTTGTGCGCCTGGCCGGCGAGAACGGCGTGACAGGGCAGACCTCCGCTCCCGGCTCGGAGGGCGAGACGCGCGGCGGCTCGTTCTCGCTCAGCGGTGACGCCGTATCGGCGGACGATCCCGGCGCCTTTGCTTCCAAGCCGGCCTGGCAACGGGCCATCATCCTGGTGGCCGGCGCGTTCAATAACATGGCGCTGGCCATGCTACTGGTTGTCTTCATCTTCACCGTGATCGGCACGCCGCGGGTCGGCATCGCCGTGGCCGGCGTGGCCGTGGGCTCTCCGGCCGCCCAGGCGGGAATACAGTACGGCGACGTCATCCGGCGCGTCGACGGCATCGTGCCACGGGATCAGAGCGACGTCCGGACAATCGTGGCCGATCATCCCAATCAACCGACGACGCTGGAGCTGCTGCGTAACGGGCACACCGTCACCGTCCAATTGATAGCGCGCGGCCAGCAGGACGTGCCCTGCGATCAGGGCCCGATTGGCATCATCACCAACCCCATCAATCAGCACTATGTGCCGGCCGGCCTGGACCGAGGGGTGAGCGCGGCCTTGAGCGTGCCGGGCACGGTAGCCGGCGGGCTGGCCTCGTTGCTCGGCTCGCTGGTCTCGGGCCAGCAGGTCGCCGGACCGGCGCCGGGGAGTACGACGGGACAGACCGCCAACTGCAATACCGCCATACCGCTCCCCTCGCGCTACGCCACCGCCGGCGGACAGTACACCACGGCCGACCACGTAGTCAGCGTGCCGGGAGCGCTGACCGAAGACCCGTGCCTCGCCAACAGCGGCAGCGGCGTGGGCGTCACGGGGCCGATCGGCATCGTGCGGCAAGTGGGCTGCGAGGCCAACGCCATCCCGACGCAGGGTTGGGTGCCGTTGCTGACGCTGGTGGTCGAGTTGAGCGCCACCCTGGCGGTGATGAACCTGCTGCCGATCCCGGCGTTGGACGGCGGGCGTCTGCTCTTCGTGCTCATCTCCGTGCTGGCACGGCGGCGCATCCGGCCCGAGGTGGAGGGCCTGGCGCACGCCATCGGCATGGCCGCGCTGCTCACACTGATGCTCTTCATCTCCTGGTACGACCTGGCCAACCTGATCAACAACCGCCCGGCGTTCTAGGCAGGGAGTGAGTTCCCCCGATTCTGTTCGGGCTACGAGGATTGATGCGGACTTTGGAGCGCGGACGTCCTCGTCCGCTCACGTTTGCGGTCGGGAACATCGGTGCTCCCGAACGCAGTGATTCAGCGGTCGCGACTGCGTCCGAAATCTGGCTGAACTGGGCGTAGATGCGGCCCCAAGTTAAGGCAACTTTGGGGGACGATTTGCAGGGGGTGGCGCCACGCCGCCAGGATCGATCCTCGGCGCCGCCCGTTAGGGCGGTTATCACCCACTCAGTGTGGCGCCGGCTATTCGTAAGTGGGCAGGGGAACCCGCGTCGCTTTGAACGGTCCAGGTGACCGTCAACGTTTCGCCAGGGGTAGGCGAACGGTACTGGATGGTGTAGACGCCGTCGAGGACCGAGTTGTTGTTGAGCGAGATGGAGGTATCAGTGTAGGGAGCAGCTATGCCATCGTTCAGCGATGCCGTCAGGACAGCGGTGCCCTGCTGCTTGATGCCCACGTAGATCACCAAAGTTCGGGTGGTAGTGGTGGCTGGCACCGTGAATTCGAAGCCATCTCCAGCAGACGTTGTGCCGCCAGACTGTTTGAATATGGTCAGGTCCTGATTGGTGCTTACATTTGAATCTGGAGTGCCATCGCTGCCCCACGAAAAGGTGGACGCATAGTTATAGAGGCTCTGCCCAAAATACTGCCCGCTAGCTGTCGGCGACATCACGGTCATGCTGCCAATGCAGACGGTGCAAGAGTTCTTCCTCTCACCGGATACCGTAGCTAACTTACCCCATTGCTCCCAGTCATCGAGCCCGGTATCGTTAGTGAGGTCTACGCTTGAGGGTGGCGACGTACTCACGCTGCCCTGGATGTAGCTCGGGTCCAGTGTGGCTGTAGCAGCCGGGGTATTGGTGCTGACAGGCGTCTGCGTGCTCGTTGGCGTACTGGTCGGCAAGTTCGTGGGCGTTGCCGTGGGTGTATTGGTCGGTGTATTTGTCGCCGTCGGCGTAGGCGTACTGGTCGGCGTGTAGGTAGGCCGCGCCGTATAGGTCGGAAATGGTGTATAGGTCGCGTTGGGCGTCAACGTCGGCAACGGCGTCGGCGGTATCGGCGTGTTCGTCGGCGGCGGAGACGGCAGGGCCAGCGCCAGGCTGGCAGGATCGACCTGCGTGTCAATGACTTCGCTGAAGGTATAGCCGTTACTGAAGAGCGGGGTGAAGCCCGTGTACTTATAGCGCAGGGTTATGCCGACCTGGTCGCCGGCGCTGCGCAAGGTGTAGGTGTACGGCGTGGTCGAGCTAGGGACGGTTACAGTCGGCACGAGCGACGCGTAACTGCTGGAACTGGTAAAGTCGAAGCCACTGGGGAAGTTGTAGACCAGGTCCTCGTTCGGGTTGTCACCGGCCGCCGCTTCAGCCTGAGTATCCGCCTTGAAGATAATGACGCTCTGCAAATTGGCCGGGTTGAGCTTACTAGCTATGAGCCCTTGCGCGATCGATTGCAAGGCCTGCGGATCGGGGTTGTAGTTGGGCGTGGCGCCGAAGGCTTCCAGATAGCGCGCGCCCTGGCGTGCCGCGTAGGTGGCGCCGCTCTTGGCCGACATCATGAAGCCAGTGTCGATCATGCCGAGGAGCATGAGCAACAGCAGCGGCAGGACCATGGCAAACTCGACCACGGACTGCCCGCGCCGCCCCTGACGGCGGCGCGAGCTTGAGTTGGGCGTCACGTTCTGGCTGTTCATCCCTGGCCTTACTGAGTGAGGTGCGGCGGCGTGTTCAGGATATACGCCTCGAACGTGACACGGTCGGTGACCGACGTGCCGTTGGTGTAGTACTGCAGATACCACCACCAGGGGTTCGGGTTGTTGGAGGGAGCGCCGATGGTATCGTAGCCATTCGGGCCCCCGCCGGGTGCGGGGATCTGGGTGAGCAGATAGACCCAGCGTCCGTTGTACGGGCGATAGTTGGGCGTATTGGTGTGGTTAAGGTCGTACAGGTTGTACTGCTCGTAGTAGGGCACGGGCGTTGCTGTCGGCCCGGGTCCGGGTGTGGCAGTTGGGATGGCCAGCCAGTCGGCGTACGGCGGCGTATTGGTCTGCTGGCCCCAGTCCTTCCAGTCCGGGACGGTGCTCCCGCCCGAGAAGCAGTTGGGTACGTTGCCTTGATGGATCGGATCGAACGGATTGTCCTCGGCCATTGTCTGTCCATTGGCCGCGGCCTGGTTGCCGTTCTGCGTCGGTGGCTCGATACCAATGGAGATCAGATAGCCGTTGTCGGGGTGCGGGCAATCCAGCACCGGCGTTGTGCCCGGCGTCACGGTTCCAACCGGTTGCGGCCCGGAGTAGACGGCGAACGCAGTGTTCGTGGGCACAGGTGTCGGCGTCGATGTAGTCGTCGGCGTGGAAGATGGAGTGGCCGTGCTCGTCGGCGGCGTTGCCCATGGGACCGCGGCAACGTTCGGGCCGAGCGGCCGGGCGACTACCTGGTTGCCGGCTCGCACTAGGTGCAGGGCCAGGACCGACGTATTGGGGATGATGATACCCGGTGCCGGATTGAAATCGGTGGTTCCACCGGAGGGCGTGTTGGTCGGCAAGGGTGTGGGTGTGCTGGTCGGCGTGTTGGTCGGCGTGTTAGTTGGCGTATTGCTCGGCGTGTAGGTTGGGGTATTGGTTGGGGTATTAGTCGGCGTGTTGGTCGGCGTCCTCGTCGGCGTGTTGGTCGGCGTGTTCGACGGCGTCGGCGTGTTAGTCTTGGTCGGCGTGTTCGACGGCGTCGGCGTAATGGTGGGCGTACTGGTGTTTGACGGCGTCGGCGTGATCGTCGGCGTGTTAGTCTTGGTCGGCGTGTTCGACGGTGTGGGCGTGTTGGTCTTGGTCGGCGTGTTCGACGGTGTGGGCGTGTTGGTCTTGGTCGGCGTGTTCGACGGCGTCGGCGTGTTGGTCTTGGTCGGCGTGGCTGTTTTCGTGGACGTACTGGTATCAGTCGGTGTATTGGTTGGTGTATTAGTGCTAGTCGGCGTATTCGACGCGGTAGGCGTGTTGCTCGGTGTTGCCGTTGCCGTGCCGGTGTCGGTGGCGGTCGGCGTGTTTGATGGCGTCGGCGTATTGGACGGCGTGGGCGTTAGGGTCGGTGTATTGCTCGGCGTCGGTATGGAGCCGGTGATCGGGAACGAGGTAATCAGGGACGTAGTCGAGCTGGTCGTGCCCTGTAGAGAAGTCTGGAAAGGGATGCCATTTCCGTTGAGCGTGGACGTGAACCAGAAGAACGGCGCATAGCTGCCATCCGGCCGCACGACCTGCATGGAGCTACCACCGACGAGATCGCCGGGGTCGAACATCTTGATCAGCAGCCACTTGCCGGCGAAGATGTGGTCGACCTTGGCCAGGTAAATGACGGTCCTGTTCGCGCCGGGCACGTTTACGTAGGTGGAGATGCGGCCCATCCCGGCCACTTGTGGCTGCCCGATGGTATTGGGATCGGGTGTGACGAAGTTCTGGCAGTGGGGTATACAGCTCGCGTTCTGGTTGTCGTCGACTGTGACAGCCCGAATGGCGAAGTTATTGACCTCAGACCCCTCGCAGTTTGGTAGACCGTTGCCGGGCACGCTATCGGAATAGCGCGTGGTGCCCGACGACGGCGTCGGCGTTGGATAGGGATCGTTATAGGGACTAAAGGGATGCCCATTGGAGTCGTTGGTCAGGCAGGTATTGACGTTAACGATATAGGTGCCCGGGACGTTGGCCTTAACTCGGGCCAACGTATACCACTTCATTGTGGTGTTCGGGTCACAGCCGCCCGTTGCGGGGTTGAGGCCGTTGTAATACCTGCCCTCCGTCGGCGCGATGATAGTATCGGCAGGCATGGCGCCGGCGCCGGGCTCCGGAAAGGTATCGGAGATGCCACTCGTGCCAGAGATCACTGAGCCAGATGTAGGGTCGATCACCGATTTCCGGTTACCGGTGAGGGGATCCTGCCAGTAGAGCCGGTAGTAGGTGGGATAGTGCCCGTAGCCAGTGATTTTAGGTTCACTCTCATAGCTATGCCCCACCGGATACGGAAGGCCAAACGGGAAGCCTGTGAGGGTGTCGCTAAATGGGCCGGTGTATTGTCCTGTGTTCAGGTAGGCGCAGGTTTCAGCGTCGTACACCTGAATGTAGGTCGTGAACGTTTGTGGCGTCGTCGACGAGATAGGCGGTATCGTCACCTGATAGTCGTAGCCGTCGAACTTGGGCGAGGCGCTGGCGCGGAACGGGTTCTGCATCGAATACCACTCCGGCACCGATGGCGGGTTGTCGACAACCGGCGGGTCGGAGAGCACGTAGAGCGGCTCGTAGGGGTCGCCCGCCTCTGTCCAGTGGTCGGGGCCGTTGACGGAGAGCATGAGGTTGGTGGGGCTATAGGCTGTGGTGCCGGCGGGGGTGAATGTAGTAATGGACTGTGTCGGGTCGCCCAGCGTATTGGAGGGATTGCCCATGGGCAAGGGCGCCGAATACTGCGCCGTCGACTGCCGCGTGATGGTCGCCGACTTCAGGCCGAACACCGGCGCGAAGAGCAGCGGGAAGTTCTTCTCCTGAACGGTGACGGTCACAGAATTGATGGGATTGGTGCTGAAAAGGGCCGTGACGTCGGCCGTTACACCGCCCGTCAGGTTGAGGTTGCGCGTCACGACATCGCTGGCCATGCTTTCGGCCGACAGGTCGCCGTTCTGAGTCACCGCCGCCAGGGCCGCCTCGTCGGCCGCCTTCTGCACACGCAGCCCCTCGGCATAGAAACGCGCCCCGTCCACGCCCAGCGCCATGGTGCTGACCAGCATGACCATCAGCAGGGCGACGAGAATGGCGCTCTGTCCCCGCGACCGCTTGAGGTAGGGATAGATGCTGAACAGCGGGATAGGTGCTCGTTTCTTCATGGTTTCACATCCTCCACTAACAAGAGGGCACAGGCGTGTTGGTCACCGTAGGGGTTGCCGTAGGGCTGCCGGTCGGCGTCGGCGTCAGGCTCGGGCTGGGCGTGGTGGTGGGCGTGCCGGTCGACGTCGACGTCGGCTGGACGATCGGGTAGCAGGTGGCTGTGGGATAGACCGTCGACGGCGGATATGGTGTCGACGTTGGGTATGGTGTCGAGGTGTACGTCGGCTGCGGCGACGGCAGGGTCAGGCTGTTCGAGCCAACCGCGTAGAGCGGCTCGACGCGCAGTATCGTGCCATCGGTCAGCGTGAGACCCTGACCGAACATCGGTATCAGGAAGTGGAAGTTGTAGGTGACGAAGAGGCCCACGGGCGGCGGTGGATCGACCACGCTGCGCTCATAGGGCGGCCAGCCTGAGCCCCCACCTGGGACGGCATAGGTCCAGCCGCTGCTGGTGCACGCGCCAACGTCCTGCAGCGTCGGGCTGATGGCATTGTAGATGGTGATGGTGCCCAGGTTATTCGGGTCCAGCCTGTCCGTGGCCAGGCTGGAGCGCAGGGCGGAGCAGATCTCGTCGTTGGAGTTGGCCTCAGAGGCGTGGATGGAGGCCGCGCGCCCGGCGTCGCGGACGGCGTTGGTCAGCGTCGACTTGGTTATCACGACGATGCTGAACTGCAGGATGGCGAAGACGACGGTGAACAGGATCGGCGCGACAAAGGCGAACTCGACGATGGTCTGGCCGGCCGGCGTTCGCAGTGCGCGCCGCCGTTGCGGGCGACGGCGGCGTATCGGTGCTGCGCGCTTCTGTCTCATCGTCTTTCTCGACACCGGCTCTGTTCTCTCGCGGGCCATACTGGGCCGCCACAGTCAAGTAGGATGCAACGTCCATGTGGGAGGCTTGGCGCACGTTTACAGTGCGCCTCCCTGCGCCGACTGAGCGGGAATACAGGTATCCCGGAGATACTATCGGCGCAACCACGAGCATGCTCAATACCCAAACACGGTTCGAGCGCCTAGCATTTTCGGGCTACGGAGCCCGAGGTTCTCAGTCGCTTGTTGGTGGCCGCGGCAACCGCGCCGGACATTGCGGCGGTGCAGGCGCAGCTTATCTGACGCAAGAATGCGAGATGGATGTCGCAATGCCGCCCTGGGGGCGCCGTGGGCCGCTACCGGCGCCTACGGCGACTTAAAGCGGGCGGGGATGCCCTCGCTCCGGAGTCCAAGCTCGTCCGTATAGTGGGCAGGTTGGCGATTGGTGGGCCGCGTGACGTGGACATGACCCTCCCCGCGTCTGCCCAGGTGACGCGGGGAGGGGCGGTGAGCCTGCGAGTGCCGAGGCTTATTCGTAGCGCAGCGCTTCGGCCGGGTAGATGCGCGCCGCCTGTCGGGCCGGCAGGTAGGTGGTGAGCAGCGAGGCCAGGTAGGCCAGGGCTACGATGCCCAGGATCTGGCCCCACGGCACGATCACGTGCAGCGAGGGGTTCGACTTGCCGATGTAGGCCACCAACTGCCGGGCCAGCATCACCCCAAGCCCGACGCCGAGCGCCGTGCCGACCAGCGAGATGAAGCTGGATTCGATCATGAAGCTGGCCTGCACCATGCGCCGCCGGAAGCCGATGGCCCGCAGCACGCCGATCTGCTGGCGGCGCTCTACCACCGAGCGCGTGGCGATCACACCCAGCGCGGCGATGCCCACGATCAGGCCCAGGGCCATGAATCCCTCCAGCAGGTAGTTCATCCCGCTGCCGATCGACTGGTCGGTGGCGTACTCCACGCGCGTCTCCACCACGTCCAGACCGTTGGCCAGGAAGGCCGAGCCGAGCGCCTTGGCGACCGCGTGCACGTCCTGGCCGGGCGCCACGCGCATGTAGTAGACCGCGGGCGCGGCCGGCGCGTCGTGCGCGGCGGCGAGCGTCGAGGCGCCGGTGTAGAGGCCGTTGCCAAAGTACGACTGCTGGTCCAGCACGCCGATGATGGTGAGCCGCGCGGTGATGCCGTTGCGCATGTCGCGCATCTCGATAGTGGCCGGCCTGAATTGCGACTGCTTGTAGTTGAGCCCGTGGACGACGAAGCTGCGACCGCCGTTGCCCGAATTGGCGGCGAAATCGGACGAGACGACGGCGTAGCCCGGGTGCGAGCGAATGGTCTGCCACACCTGCGTGTCCGTGGCGTACCCGACGGCACGGCTATGCAGGGTGAAGCGCGTCCCGGCCAGGTAGGCGTCGTCGGCGACGTTGAGCAGGCCGGGTTGCCAGGTCTGGTCCTTCTGTCCGGGCTGGCGCAACCCCGCGGCCACGCGGCCCAGGCTGCCGGCCGAGCTGATGCGGTTGCGCAGGGAAGGGTTGCCCTTGATGGCGGCCGAGATGTCGGCGATCGGGCTCAGCGGGCTGGCCGTGGCGTGGATGTCGTAGCCGCCGTTGTCGCGGTTCAGGTCCAGGGCGATGCCGCTGAATGAACTGTTGAGCACCGACATGACCATCAGGGTGAAGATGACCAGGCTGAACATGGAGAGGGTCAGGCCGGTGCGGAAACGGTACTGCATGGGGTAGCTGATGGCCGTGCGGAGAACCGGCGCCAGCGCCCTGGCGCGGCCAAGGACGGCGAGCAGCGCGCCGAGTAGCAGGTCGCCGTTGTACATCAGCGTCCAGACACCGCCCAGCACCAGCATCATGCCCGACAAGAAGAACATCTCCACGTCGAAGTTGAGATCCGAACGGATGGCGTCGAAGGGCAGCAGCCAGAAGACGACCAGCGCGAGGCCGGCCAGGGTGAAGCCGATGCGATTGGCGATGCGCTCGGGGGTGCGGGCGACCTTCAGCAGCCAGCGCAGCAGCATGGCGGCCCCCACCAGCAGCAGCGAGATGCCCAGGTCGAAGGGGAAGAGTTGTTTGCTAGAGATCCCCATCTGCAGCATGAGAGCGCCCAGGGCCAGCAACAGCGGACCGCGGCTGATGAAGACCCTGAACGCGCTGACCAGGTGCCATGGCGCCGCCAGCAGGGCTGCCAGTGCCCGCAGAGGATGGCCGGCCCGCAGCCGGCGCCCGGCCAGGGCCAGGTCCTTCCAGGGGCGGGCGAAGGCCGCGGCGATGCTGCCGTCGATGCGGCTGCCGTCGGGCAGGTCACGAATGGCGGCCACGATGTTGAGACGGCTGGTGCGCCAGGCCGAGAAGGCCACCGTGGCGAAGGTGACCAGCGCGCCCAGGCAGAAGGACAGCACCACGCTGCGCGGCGAGATCTGCGCCTGCAGCGAGATACCGAAACTGCCGAGCAAGGCGGAGATGACCGAGACCATGCTCAGGCCGATGACGATGCCCAGGCCGGCTCCTACCAGCGCCGCGCCGATGTCGTAGGCGTAGCCCTCGAAGAGGAACTGCTGGATCAGGTGGCTGCGCCGGGTGCCGACGGCACGGGCCATGCCCATCTCGGGGCGCCGCTCCGCCGCCAGCATCACGAAGATCAGGAAGATCAGCATGATGCCCGCGGCGATGGAGAAGAGGCCGAAGACCAGGAAGATGGTGGTAAACTCGCTGCCTGTCTGATCGGCCGCGTTCAGCCCATCTTGCTTGACGCCCTGCACCGTGTAGTCGCTGGCCGAGACCAGAGCGGTGTCGAGGGATCGAGCGATGGACGGCGCCGTGATCTTGCCCAGGACGCCGGCCACGGCCGGGTCGGTGACCAGGCTCTTCAGCCGGTCGCTTACAACTGGCCTCTTGATCTCGCGCTCCAGCGTACGCAGATCGCTCCGGGTGGTCGCGCTGAGGCTCTTGTCCGCCTGCAGGCCGTGCAGGGCCTTGAGGCCGGCGGGCGTCAGCAGGAGGCGCTGGACCGTGGCCACCTGGGCACTATTGGCCAGCGGCGCGCGCAGCGCCGGCAGCACGCTATCGGTCAGGGTTGCGCCCTGTATGGCGTCGCCGCGGTTGGAGACCAGGATCACGTTGACCTGGCCGGGCAGGCCGGCGATCTGCTGCAGGCGATCCAGCGGCAGCAACACGGCCGGGCCGCTGCCGGCGCTCCTGGGGGAGAGGCCACCCGTGGCCAGGTCGCGGCCTTGCAGCGTGTCGCGCACCGTAAAGTCCACCGCCCGGCCGCCGAGGTACACGCTCACGTGATCGCCGGGATGGGCGCTGAGTGCCGTGGCGGCTTTCTGATTGAAGTAGACCTGGTTGGGGCCCAGTTGCCCCAGCGTCACGGCCGTGCCATCGGCACGCGTCAGCGGGCCAAAGGCCGCCGGGTAGGTGCGCGGCAGGGCCTCCAGCACCGCGCTCGACTTCGTCTGGCGCGAGGTCAGGTCCTGCAGGGCCACGCTCTGAACGATGGCACCGGTCACGCCGTCGGCGCTGGTCCCCGCGGCCTGTCGCAGGCGACCGACAAGGGAGTCCGGGATATAGCCGGGACCGGTGCCGTCGGCCGTGGCGCCGTGCTGGACGGTCTCGTCGACGGCGCCGAGGCCATCGACGGTCAGGTGCCGTATGGTGTAGCCGACGGTGTCGCCGGTGCCGAAAGCGCTGGTGATGATCACGGTGCTGAGCATCAGTCCGACCACGATCAATACGGTCTGGGCGCGGCGGCGGGGGATATTGCGCAGGCCCAGGGCCAGCAGCAGGCGATTGCGCAAGGCCAGCACGGCCAGCAGCGCGGTCAAGGCCGCGAACAGCGCCACGGCGATTGTGGTCAGGGTGTCCATGGGGATGCCAAAGAGCGAGTTCATCGCGGTTCTTCTCCTCTAAACAGGTTGCTCGGACGGAGGTCGTAGAAGGCAGCAGACTATCTCTGGGACCGCGGACGGGGACGTCCGCCCCCGCCGGCCGCCTCTCCTGAGGTGCGAACGGTCCAGGCTGTGGCCGCCGGCTTCCAGCGGCGACAAACGGGGCGGACGAGGACGTCCGCGGTCCGGATTCAGCGGGCCGCGCTGATTGATCTGGTCTAGCCGCCGATGGCGATCGGCTCGCGCATCCGGGTGGCCGGGCTGACGCCGGCATCTTCGATGCGCCCGTCGCGCATGCGCACGATGCGGTTGGCGCGTTCGCCGACTTCGAGGGCGTGTGTGACCATCACCAGAGTCTGGCCGGTCTCGGCGTTCAACCGCGTCAGCAGGTCGAGCAGGTCGCCGGCCGACTCGGAGTCGAGCGCGCCGGTCGGTTCGTCGGCCCAGACGATGGCCGGGTTGTTGACCAGGGCGCGGGCGATGGTGACGCGCTGCCGCTGCCCGCCGGAGAGCTCGGCCGGGCGATGTTTGGCCCA
>Ga0209062_1005795_pt1 | contig 11743 bp, 8 predicted proteins | sample Coa_R2_2_FD_187158 | JGI IMG/M metagenome (GOLD analysis project Ga0209062, IMG submission 187158) | Surface soil microbial communities from Centralia Pennsylvania, which are recovering from an underground coalmine fire - Coalmine... | ecosystem: Environmental > Terrestrial > Soil > Unclassified ...
CACGGCGGTGTTCGTTGATTGCTGCCCCAAAACCAAATGCATTGATCCTGAAAAACTCGAGGCTGCCATCACGCCAAAGACCCGCGCCATCATCCCCGTCCACTTGTATGGCCAATGCGCCGATATGCCCGCCATCAGGAAAATCGCCGACCGGCACAAGCTCCGCGTCATCGAAGACAATGCCCAGGCCATTGGCGCAAGCGGCGCCGGGTTCAGGATTGGCGAACTGAGCGACGCCACTTCGACCAGCTTCATCATTCAGAAAAACATGGGCACCTTTGGCGACGGCGGGGCGCTGGTCACGAACAACGCCGAGATCGACGCCAAAGTGCGCAAATTGCGCAACCACGGTTCAAACGCCCGAAACGTGCACAGCTTCGGATTCAACAGCCGGTTGGATGATTTGCACGCCGGGATTCTCAGCGCAAAGCTCAAGCACATCGACGAGTACAATGACCAGAGACGGAAATGGGCGGCCCGCTACACGGCAGGGCTAAAGGGCTGCAAGAACATCGGTCTGCCGGTTGAACTTCCCGGTTATCGTCACGTGTTCCACTTGTATGTTGTCGAAACGCACAAACCGGAATGGCGGGATCGGCTCGTCGATTTCCTGGTGAAGAACAACATCGATGCAAAGACGCATTACTCGATCGCTATTCATCAGCAGGCCGGGTATCCCTGGGGCAAGGCGGCGCGTATTGCCGGAAGTGTTTCCAACGCTGAAGCCAACGCCGCTTGCTGTGTCAGTTTGCCCATCTTTCCCGAACTGCTAACTGAGGAAAGCGACTACGTGGTTTCCAAAGTCAGGGAGTGGGATTCGCAACAGGCCAACTGAGTCCCGCATGCAGAATTATCGAGTCCTGGTGGTTGGCATGGGAAAACGCGGCATGCACCATGCCGCGGCATTCAACGCCAACCCGCGGTTCCAGGTTGCCGGGATTTGTGATATCGATCCGAAGCGGCTTGCCGAAGCTGGTTCCCGGCTGGGCAATCCCCAGGCGAGCACCGACGCCGCGGCTTTGGCCAAAAGTTTGCAGCCGGATGTCTTCTGCTTTTGCACCATGCCGCACCTGCGCACGCCCTTCATTCGGGCCGCGATTGACGGGGGAGCCCGGCTGATTGCATTTGAAAAACCCGTCGCTCTAACCAGCGCCGAGTTGTTTGAGATTCGAGACTTGCTAAAGGCTGCCGGGGTTAAAGCGGTAGTCAGCCATCAGCATCGCTACGGACCGCACTACAAAATAGTGAAGGACATCATTACAAGCGGCGCCCTGGGTCGTGTTCATACTGTTTATGGAACTGCGACCGGTTGGATGACGCACATGCTTTCCCATTTGATCGATTACACCCTCTGGTTTAACGGGTACGCTCCTGGAACCTGGGCAATGGCCCAGGCCGCTGGCGACGTCAAGTTTGCCGATAATCATCCCTCGCCCGACTACATCGCGGGGTTTGTGCAGTTCGCCAACGGCGTGCGCGGCATCTACGAGTGCGGCGCTGGCGCTCCGGACCAGCCGGAGGTTGGCAAATGGTGGGGCAAGAACCGCATCGGCGCGCAGGGTACCGAAGGATTTGCTGAAGTCCTGACCAACGGCGGTTGGCGGGCAGTGACCCGGACGGGCGGCTCACAGTCCGGTGAAGGGGCCATGAACTATGAACGGGACATGCCACCCTACATTGAGGAAATGGCTGACTGGCTGGACGGCGGTGCTCCGCATTCGTGCAATTTCGATCATGCTTTCCTGGGTGCGGGGATCATGCTGGCCTTGCAGCGAAGCGCCGCCGAGGGGGGCCAGGTTTCTCTTCCTCTTTCGGGCGCCCGGGACGAGCAAGCCCTGCTCAAAGCGCGGCTTGCGGGAAAACCGGTGATGGTCTCTTGCGAGCAGAACCGCGCGGAGTTCGGGCTGGGGCCCAGCTGACCCCGAGAGGCGGTCCCGCTGATGGAAGTTATCATTCAATCCAATAAGGAAGCCGCCGCCTCCCTGGTCGCGCGAATTATCGCTCATGACCTGCGTGCCAACCCGCATTTGGTGCTCGGCCTGGCCACCGGCGCCACTATGGAGCGGGTCTACGGCAAACTGGTGCGAATGCACCAGGAGGAACACCTCGATTTTTCACTCTGCAGCACGTTCAACCTCGACGAGTACGTCGGATTGCTCCCTTCCGATCCCGGTTCGTACCGGCACTACATGGACCACCACCTGTTTCGGGCAGTCAATATTGACCCGCGAAACACGCATCTGCCCAACGGCATGGCGCAGGATCTTGACGCCGAATGCCGCCAATACGAGGCGCTCATCCAGCGTTTTGGCGGGATTGACCTTCAATTGGTGGGCATCGGCAAAGCGGGCCATATCGGTTTCAACGAACCCCTTTCGGCCCTGCGGTCGCGCACGCGGGTAAAGGCCCTTACGCCGACTACAATTGAGCAAAACGCGGCGCATTTCGGCGGGGATGAACGAGTGCCCCGGCGGGCAATTACCATGGGTGTGGGCACTATCATCGAAGCGCGCCGTTGCATTCTGCTGGCCACCGGCGAAAGCAAGGCTGCGGTGGTTGCCAAAGCCGTTGAGGGCCCCATCACCAGCATGGTGACGGCCTCTGCATTGCAGTTGCATCCGCGTTGCACTGTCGTCGTCGACGAAGAGGCGGCTTCCCTGTTGACCGAAACGGATTATTACCGCTGGATTTTTGCCAACGAACCCGAATGGCAGGATTACCGTTGACCGCGCCGAGTTGTCGGTCTCGGGGTCAAACGCGGTCAGGCCGGGGGCGGCGGATTGTGCTTAACCAAAAGAGGAATACTCGCCTGTGAATTGCCGTCGATCGAAATGTCGATCGAGTAAAGGCCGGGGTTTTCGAATTTCAGCTGCTGGAAATTGAAAATGAAGTTGCGCGTCCCGAAATGCACGTCTTCGGGCAGCGCGATTTCAATCGGGATCGGCGGGAAATTGGGCATGATGGAGCGGCCATCGGCATCCACAAAATCAAAGCGCAAGGTGTGTTTGCCCTCTTCTCCGTTAAAAAAAGTCAGGCGCAAAGCCACGGAACACTGGGGATGAAGCGCCGGCATTTGCGCGCTGCAAATGGTGTCAAAAGCGCCAAGCAAATTCAGTTTGGCGTTATCGTCGGTTGCCGCGTCGCATAGGACTGCCACTTGGACGTTCATTTACCCTGGGTAGCTACGTGATGGCCTAGCTTAGCGCAAACCGGCTGCCGGGCAAGTTGGGAGACCGGAACCGAATTTCAAGCGCTTTGGCCGGCGAAGGTGACACCTCCGGGTTGCGGCGCGCGGCTGGGGTCTGGAGGAGCAGGCTGGGAGTAACAAACCTCATTGAGAGCATTTTCTTAGGGATTGAGCTTTCTGCATGTTAAAACGCGCCGCTCTTTGCGTGGTCATCGCTCTCGTCGCCGCCATCTTCGGGTTTACCGGAATCCTACGCTTTACCGATGGTATCGCGCAGTCGGTGTGCCTTGTGTTCCTGGCAATCTCGGTGTTGTCGCTGCTCTTCAGCCTTTTTGAAGAGCCATCCGGCCCTGCGCCCCGTGAATTGCGGCTGAATGTTGAGGCCGCAGGACGCAACCCCCGCCAATAAACCCGGGCGAAGCCGTAGGATGACATCCTGACATCGCGCAGGCTGGGCGCCTGCTGCGTCCTGTTGCTCTTGCGTCGGTGGCAGGTGTGCCCGCCCGGCTGCGCCCGATTGTTCTCACCGCTCTTCTTCTTTACCTTCCGGCTTGTTTCCTTAGCGGCTTGAGGCCATGCTAGCCGCGCAGTTTTCGTTCGTCCGATACCCAGCGCAACGCTCAAATGTCGACAACCGATCCAACGATCACGCCCGAGTTGGTGCAGAAGCACAACCTCACCCTCGAAGAATACGAAAAAGCCAAGGCAATCCTCGGAAGAGAACCGCGCTACACGGAACTGGGAATTTTCTCGGTCATGTGGAGCGAACACTGTTCGTATAAAAACAGCCGCCCTTTGTTGCGGACCTTCCCGACGAAATCTCCCCGAATCCTGGTTGGGGCCGGCGAAGAGAACGCCGGAATCATCGACATTGGAGATGGGTTGGCGATTGCTTTCAAAATCGAATCGCATAATCACCCGAGTGCTGTTGAGCCGTTCCAAGGGGCCGCGACCGGTGTGGGCGGGATTATTCGGGATATTTTCACCATGGGGGCGCGGCCGGTTTGCTCGGTGAATTCTTTGCGCTTCGGGCCGATTACCGGGAGCGCGCACCAGGGCGAGACCGAGGCCGATTTAGTCCGCAACCGCCGGTTGTTCAGCGGCGTGGTTTCGGGAATTGCTCATTACGGCAACTGCTTTGGGATCCCGACAATAGCGGGGGAAGTCTATTTCGACAAATCCTACGAAGGAAATCCGCTCGTGAATGCCTTTTGCCTTGGAGTGTTGCGACACGACCAAATCGTGCGCGGCGCCGCTCGGGGCGTGGGCAACCCGGTTTTCTATGTGGGGCCCGCGACGGGGCGGGACGGGCTGGCGGGGGCGGCGTTTGCGTCGCAAGATTTGACCGAGGAATCCGCCGAGCAACAACGCGGCGCCGTGCAGGTGGGCGATCCGTTCATGGAAAAACTGGTCTGCGAAGCTTGTCTCGAACTGCTGGCGACCGGGGCGGTCGCGGGCATCCAGGACATGGGGGCCGCGGGCCTGACCTGCTCGACTTGTGAGACGGCGGCGCGCGCGGGGACGGGCATCGAAATTGACCTGGCCAAGGTCCCGCAACGCGCTCCGAACATGACACCGTATGAGATCATGCTCAGCGAGTCACAGGAGCGGATGCTTATCATCGTGCAAAAAGGCCGGGAAGACGAAGTGAAACGCATCTTCGACAAATGGGATTTGCCATGGGCTGAAATTGGACGCGTGACAGACACCGGCCGCATGGTCGTCCGAAATCACGGCGAGATTTGCGCAGATATCCCTGCGAAAAAGCTCGCGGACGAGGCTCCTGTCTATCAGCGGGAAGCCCGCGAGCCGGAGTACCTCCAAGCCGTGCGGGAATTCAACCTGGCGCAAGTGCCACCCCTGACCGACCCGGTGGCGATCCTCAAGACTTTGCTGGCATGGCCTTCAATAGCTTCCAAGAACTGGGTCTATCGCCAATACGACCACATGGTTCGCGATGGCACCGCTGTTTGCCCGGGTTCAGATGCCGCAGTGCTTAGGATAAAAGACGATTCCCTCCCGGCAAGCGCTGCCGGCGATGGCTCCACCGGCCGCTCACCCGAAAAGTATATTGCTGTCTCAGTCGACTGCAACGCCGCTTACGTGTATCTCGATCCATACGAAGGCAGCAAGACGGTGGTTGCTGAAGCGGCTCGAAACCTGGCGTGCAGCGGCGCTGTTCCGCTGGGCGTTACCGACAATCTTAACTTTGGAAACCCATTCAAGCCGGACATCTTTTGGCAACTCCGTGAATCGGTTAAAGGCCTGGCTGAAGCCTGCCGCGCCTTCAACACCCCGGTAACCGGCGGCAACGTGAGCTTGTACAACCAGAGTCCTGCCGGTCCGATTGATCCGACGCCCACCGTGGCGATGGTCGGAATCATTGAAGACCCCCGCTGGATCACCACCCAGTGGTTCAAGGATGAAGGCGACGCTGTCATTGTCCTGGGCGAACCGCTCGATTCGAAAGACCCGCTGCAGGGGTTGGGCGGCTCGGCCTACCTGCAAGTCATTCATCATCTCAAGACCGGTACGCCGCCTCGGTGCGACCTGGAAAAGGAAAACGAGCTCCAGCTCGCCTTGAGGGGGCTCATCCAATCGGGTCTCGTTAAAAGCGCCCACGACTGCAGCGAGGGCGGGATGGCCGTTGCACTTGCGGAATCTTGCGTGAGCCAGCAGATCGCCCGCGAGACCCCCAGGCTAATCGGCGCCAGGATCGAGCTGCCCGGGTCGGCGCAAGCCAATGGCACAGCCGGGGCAAGCTACCGGTTGGACGCGCTTTTGTTCGGTGAATCCCAAGCCCGGATCGTCATCACAACCCGTCCGGTAGACGCCGTCAAAGTCGTTGAGCGCGCAAAGTTGCTTGGCGTTCCTGCCGCCCGGATCGGCGTTGTCGGTGGGAACGAACTTGCCATTAAGGTGGGGGATCAGACCTTTTCCTGGCCTGTGGCCGAACTGTACGATGCGTGGTGGAATTCAATCGCCCGCGCGATGAAGGCTTCTTGAGCAGGGGCGCCTCCACTGTTACGAAATCGAGACTCGCGGCTGGATCTGGACAGCGGCCCATGGGATAATGGTCTCGCGTTCGATGCAGTACTACCCAAAACATTATTGCGGCGTTTTCGGCATTTATGGTCACCCCAATGCCGCCGAGTTGACGTACTATGGCCTCTATGCTCTCCAGCACCGCGGCCAGGAGAGCGCCGGCATAGTCACTTCGGACGGTAAACAGTTCCACGCCCACAAGGGGATGGGCCTGGTGTCACAGGTTTTCCGCGGCAACGCGCTCCATAACATGGTGGGGCAGATCGCCGTCGGCCACACCCGTTACTCCACCACCGGATCCTCTCATCTGAGGAATGCCCAGCCTTTGACCGTGGACTGCGCGCGCGGCCAGATTGCAATCGCCCACAACGGCAATCTCACCAACGCCGGAAAGCTGCGCGACGAGTTGGAAGCCAAGGGATCGATCTTTCAGACCACCGTCGACAGCGAAATCATTCTGCACCTCATGGCGCAACCGAGCCAAAACGGGCACCGCCATTCCCTCATCGATACCATTCGTAAGATCGAAGGAGCTTATTCGCTCGTCATCATGACCGAAAAAGAGCTCATCGGGGTTCGCGATCCTTTTGGCTTCCGGCCCCTGTGCATCGGCAGGATTGGGGACGCCTGGGTGCTGGCGAGCGAGACTTGCGCCCTAGACCTAATCCACGCGAAGTTCGTGCGCGATGTCGAACCCGGCGAAATTGTCGCCATCAACGAACATGGCCTGACCAGCCTGCAAGCCTTCTCCGAGCAACAACGGCGGGCATTTTGCATTTTTGAATACGTTTACTTCGCGCGGCCGGACAGCACCCTGGCCAATCGCAATGTCTACAAGGTCCGCGTCGAAATGGGCAAAGAACTTGCCCGCGAGTTCCCGATCGCCGCCGATATCGTCGTGCCTGTCCCCGACAGCGGCAATTGCGCCGCCTTGGGCTATTCTCTTCAGTCTGGCATCCCTTTCGAAATGGCTTTTGTCCGAAATCATTACGTCGGCCGCAGCTTCCTTCAGCCTTCGCAATTGATTCGCGATTTCGACGTCCGGGTGAAACTCAACCTGATTGAAGGGCTGGTCAAAGGCAAACGGGTGATTGTCGTGGACGATTCAATCGTTCGGGGGACGACCTGCAAGGCGCGCGTCAATAACCTCAAAGAGGCTGGCGCCCGGGAAGTCCATGTGCTGGTCAGCTGTCCTCCCCACATGCATCCGTGCGTCTACGGCATCGATTTTCCCGATCGAACCAAACTGATGGCGGCCAATCATTCGCTCGAGGAAATTCGAAAATACCTCAGCGCGGACTCCCTGCATTATCTCTCCCAAGCCGGGATGGTCCGAGCTACAGGTCTGCCTGCTTCCTCGTTCTGCATGGCGTGTTACAACGGAGATTATCCCGTTCCTTTTGATCCTTCCGTGGACAAGCACTCAATTGAACGACGCAATGGGCACGTTCATTCCCTGGCCGATTCCCTCGCCGAAGAAAACGCGCAGATTAAACTTCTGTGAGTTGAGCGTTGAGGGTCGGGTGACCCTACTGACTCGTGACTGCCTCGCGCCGTTCTTGCGCCGTTCGCCGCAATGTCCTTATTGGATAATCGAGGTCGGTTTTAGATAACCATTTCGGTTTTAGACAATTCTTTTGGTTTGCCCCCCTTCCTGCGGTGTCCTTGATTGTTTCCAACGTTTCAAAGTCATGCCATTAAACGGCAGTCTCCTCACAGTCGAACAATGGGAGCAGGTTGCGCGCGAAGCCGACTTTAGCCCTGCGAAAATGGCGTCGCTTTGCTCGATTTCCGAGCGCCAATTACAACGGCTATTCCAGCAGCACCTCCATTGCACGCCCAGCCGTTGGCTCCGGGAACTTCAGTGTCGCCTTGCAAAAGATCTCATTATTTGCGGCTATTCAAACAAAGCGGCTGCGAACGAGTTAAAATTCGCCAATGAATCCCATTTCTGCCGCGAATTCAAAAAAATCTTCGGCATTTCACCGCAAAGTTTCTCCCCTCATAACGACGTCACCCCAAATCCCGGATGCGGGATGAAGTCGCCCTCGTAGCAAACATATGAAGTAGCAAAGATCTACAGGCGGCCCGAATCACGCTCTTCCGCGAGTCCGCAAAGATGCCATCAATGTCTCTTTCGTTGTAGAGGCTTCTGCTGTTCCGGTGTTTCAGTACAGGATTGAAAGAGCTTGATGGGAAACGGTGGGTAAACAAGCCGGATCCAGTTCGCCTTTGGAGTTTGGCGTTTTCTCAACTTGGAGTTGTGATGGTCAGCGGCATGCGTTGCTTTGGATTGGTGCTGGCTGCGGGAAGTGTTTTGTTGGAAACATCGGCGATTGGCGGCGACACGAACCTGGCCGGCGAGGTTGCCGCGACTACCCCGCCGTCCATCAGTTGGATCGGGCCGGTGGGCGGACCCACGACTCTGACCAACATGGTTAAAGTGGACCCGGCCGCTACCGCGTTCCGTTTTTCCGGAGCACGGGTCGGGCCCTGGGACAGTACTTATCCTCATGACCTGTTCTTTGTCGCTTCCGGAATTACAGGCACTTACGCCCAGTTACCGTATCGAGCCGAGTTCGAGACCGACGCTTCGCAACTAGCCATCTTCACTTTGGGCACGCTTGGCCAGTACCGGCTAAGGATCAATGGAGAGTATGTCGGGCTGCCCGCCTCGCAAGGCCCCCCTGCGGATGGAAACTTTTACTGGCTTCAGCTGAGCTTTCCCACGTCGCAAAGGCGAGCCATTCGAATGGAGTCATGGGGACAGGCGTTTGGCGGAGTTGCAACCCAGCAGGGGGACAACATCTATAGTCCCGCAAACGCTCTCGGCCCGCGTTGCATCGTGCTGGGAGATTCCTATACGGAAGGACTGCTGTGTTATGCGCAGCGGCTGGCTGATCTCATGGGGTGGGAAGTGTGGAGCTCCGGAGTGGGAGGGACGGGCTACCTGAATCCCGGCCCGGCCGGGCGAGTCAAATTCAGGGACCGTGTCCAAGCCGATGTTCTACAAAATAATCCCGACATGGTCATTATTGCCGGGGGGATTAATGACGGTTCCTACCCGCCGCGGGCTCTGCAGAACGAAGCCCAGGCGCTTTACCACATTATCATTACGAACCTGCCTTCGACGAAACTAGTCGTGGTGGGTCCGTGGTGGCCAAGAGGCAACCCGCCGCAGTCGATCTTGGACACTCGAGATGCGATCAAGTCAGCGGCCATCGGCCTCGGTGTGACTTTCATCGATCCCATCGGCTCCACAAACGTGCAACAGGTTAACGCCGGGTGGATCACCGGCACGGGAAATGTTGCTACTCCAGCAGGGGATGGGAACGCCGATAACTATATTTCTTCGGATGGCACGCACCCGACGGACTTGGGCCACCAGTACCTTGCGACCAAATTAGCGGCGGCTTTGAGGACCTTGGTGATACCCGATCCGAGTCCGAAACTCGACCTCCAGATGTTGCCCGGCTTGCAAATCAGCGGAAGAATCGGCCGAAGCTATCTCGTTCAGTGGCGCACCGATCTCGCCTCGAATTGGGTGGACGCGACGACAGTGACTTTAGCCTCAAGTCCCCAGCTTTGGGTGGACACCTCCTGCACGAACGCGTCTAAGCGGTTCTATCGCGCGCTGTTGCTCCCTTAACATCCGTGCGCGAGTTTCAAATTCACGTTTCCTGTCCAACAGGCGCTGAGAATACAGCAAGTGGTAGCTACTCCGGATCGGCTTTTACATTACTCGGAATCTTAGCTTGGCTTAGCTACGTCAGGCTGCTCGGTGCTGGAGTTTTCGCAGCGGACTGAGCCTCAGTTTCGCCGTGCGGGTTGCAGGAGCGACAGGAAATTATCAACGCCGGAAAGCTTGTCCCTCATCACCTGAAGCTCCAAGGTCTTTTGACTCACCGTTTGCCTGAGATCCTCTTGAGACACTTTCTGCGCCAATTCGTCCAGGGTCTCTGCAAACTGCCGGAGTTGCAATCGAATCACCTGAACTCGACCTCGATTCAGCTCGAGGTCCTCTTTACTCATTCCGCCAACCAGTAACATAGGTTTAAAGCACTCTTCAAAGTGTGAAGCACGGCGCAGCGCCGTCTAATGGGTTGTAACCCTACCGCCTCCGGCGGCGGTGCGCGCAAGGAGGGTGTCAACGGCATTGTTCCGGCTAAGCAACGATGAGATGTCGCCAATGGATAATCTTTGTCGGTCTTGGACAACAATGTCGGTTTTAGATAATGCTTTGCGTTTGCTGCATTAGATTTCTGAACTCTTAATGGCAATGCGTGGCGCAGCTTAGCTGGCCAACTTGGAATCTTTGATCGACTGCGTAGAGGTGCTGAGAACGCTCGGGTTATCCGATCCTGGGCTTAAAACAGAAATCTAAATATGAAGAAGCAAACAAGGAATACTCGACGATTCGGCGCATGGTTATACGGAGGCATGGCATCGGTGCTGATGTGCATGTCGGCCATGGCCCAATACACCGCGACAGGGCCGGCTATCACGATCAACGATAACGCACCTGGCTCGCCGTACCCTTCGACCATCGATCTGACCAAGTCCAATATACTGGGCCAGATTGAGAAGGTGACAGTGACCCTGAACAACGTGAAACACGGGTATGCCAATGACGTGGGGGCCCTGCTCGTTGCGCCGGATGGCAGCAGTGTCGTGCTCATGCGCAATGCCGGCGGCGGCCAGCCGATGAACGGCGCCACGCTGACCTTTGACGATTCGGGCGCGACCCTGCCGCAATTCTCCGCCATTGGGAGCGGCATGTACGCACCGGGAGATTTCGATCCGGCGTCGAACTTCTTCTCGACGGCGCCTGCCGGCCCTTATGGAGCGAAACTCTCCGGATTGGTCAACAGCACGCCCAACGGCAAATGGAACCTCTACGTTGAGGACGATTCTCCCCTCAATTCCGGCACGGTCGATTCCTGGACTTTGAACTTGTACACGACGCCTTTGCTCAGCCTGGCGACCAACTACGTGAACCTGAACGAAAACGGCAGCTCGAGCAACCTGAGTTTGACTCTCCAGAATTCCAGCACCGTCGCCCATTACAATATAAGCTTCGGCGGACAGGCCACGAATGGCCTGGTCACTGCCACGGGAAGCGTCTCCGGTTCGGCAGGGACAGTGACCTTAACTCCCGTCCTGAACGCCTTCGGTACGAACACGCTGACAATTTTCGTGAGTGACGGACTTGGCACGGTGCAAAGCAATGTCACCGTTGCGGTGCAGCACCTGGACCAGGCGCCTACAATCGCCATCACCAACTCCAGTCTGAGCGTCCTTGCTTCCACTGTCAGCCCTGTCGTCAATGTCGTTGTCGCAGACGTCGACCCTGACCAGCCCGCGAGTTCGCTTTCCATCAGCGTTTCTTCCTCGAACACCAACCTGGTCAATCCGGCCCAGGTGTTCTTCGACCCGGCGAACAGCGGCGGGTTAAGAACCTTTACGGTGGTGCCCAGTGGGAATTTCAGCGGCAGCGCGACCCTGACGTTT
>Ga0209062_1005797_pt1 | contig 11738 bp, 9 predicted proteins | sample Coa_R2_2_FD_187158 | JGI IMG/M metagenome (GOLD analysis project Ga0209062, IMG submission 187158) | Surface soil microbial communities from Centralia Pennsylvania, which are recovering from an underground coalmine fire - Coalmine... | ecosystem: Environmental > Terrestrial > Soil > Unclassified ...
CTGGAGGCCCACGGCAGCCATGTCACCTGGGGTGGCGCTCCCGCGCATCCCGATCTTGCCTGGGCGCGCATGCAGCTCTTCGCCACCAAATTCGAATACAGCGCCAGCTTCCATATCTTCCTGGCCGCTCTTAAAAGCGGCGCCAGCATCCGCTCTGCTGAGCGGAACGCCTTCGGTAAGCCAGATGACGTCCTGGAGCAGGAAGCCGCCGCTAATCTGGCCTCGCATCACTGGCAGCCTGTCTCCGTCTCCGGCCGCCCGCTCGATCCCAAACGGGACTTCGGCGAACATCCCCTCGCTCCCGAAATCGCTGCCGTCTACATCGCCGATGCCGAACTCTCCCAGAACCCACAGGCCGCCGAAACCGCGTTTAATTCCGCGGTCGGCTCCGGCGGACTGGCAGCCGCCCTCGGCTATGAAGGGCTGGCGGCAGTCGCCAAGCTCGAAAAGGAAGATCCCCTGCCTTCGCTGCAAAGAGCCATCGCCGCCGGCAGCAAGAGCGCTTCGGTTTATCTCGCCGCCGCGCAGGAACTCCCTGCTGCACAAGCGCTGCCCTTGCTAAAGAAAGCGGCCGAATTAAATCCTTTATGGGCAGAGCCCGTTTACCTCGAAGCAAAACTCGCCACCGACCCGCATGAGAAGGAAGAGCTCCTCAAAAAGGCCGTGCAGCTTGATCCGCGCGGCACCGCATACTGGATCGAACTCGCTCAGATAGAAACCACAAACGGCGAAGCTTCGGCGGCCCAAGGCGCCTGGCTGCGGGCCGAGCAGTCCGCCCCAACCGGTGCCCAGCGCGAACAGATCCGCCAGCAACGCCTCGCTTCCGAGCAGAAGCGCCTGGATGCTGAGGAAGCCGCGCTCCGGCGCGAGCGCGAAGCCGTTCGCCAGGAAGATCAGCAGGCGCAGGACGCCGAAATGGCGCGCATCCGCGCCGCTGAAGAAAAGGCAAATGCCGCAACCGCTTCTTCCGGCAGCCCAGTGCCCCAGGAGGTCATTCCCTGGAGCGCCTTCGTGCCCCACAAGAAATTCAATGGCTATCTCACTTCGGTCGAGTGCCTGCGCACCGCCACGCGTCTCTCGCTTGAAGACCGCACCGGCAACTCTCTTCGCCTTCTGCTCCCGGATCCCTCCCACTCCGGTCTCACCTGCGGTCCACAGAAGCCCGCAAGGCGCGTAACCGTCATCTACGCCGCACAGCCCGACGATTCCTACCACACCGCCGGCTCCGTCGTCAGCCTGCAAGTGCAACCATGAAGCCGCTGTCGGCCGAGAAGCCACAAGAAAACAGCAAAAGCCCTCAAATCCGCCCCGCCCGGCGTTCCGATCTGCCCGGTCTCATGGAGATTGAGCGCAATTCCTTTTCCTACGCCCACTGGCCCCCCGAAGGCTTTCTGCACTATGACTGCATCGTGGCCGAAATCGAGCAGAAAATCGTGGGCTTTCTCGTCTCCCGCCAAACCTTTCCCGGCAATGCCCAGGCCCCGCCTGAGCGCGAAATCTTAAACCTCGCCGTCGCCCCCGACTTCCGCCGCATGGGCATCGCCACCCGCCTGTTGCGTCATGAGCTTGCCCGCGGCGGCGTGCATTTCCTCGAAGTTCGCGAATCCAACCGCCCGGCGCAGGCTCTCTACAGAAAAATTGGCTTCGTCCCCGTGGGCCGGCGCCCGGGATATTACCAGAATCCCCCTGAAACGGCTATTGTCATGAGAATGAAATAATGCTAATCATCGGAACAAGGAGACTCTGCATGGAGAATCAAACCCAAGAGAGCTTGAAAGCGCATCTGCTTGCCACCGACGAGCAGTTCCGCTCCCTGGCTGAGCAGCATGCGCAGTTGAAAAAAAGGATTGAAGAGATCGAATCCAAGCCGCATTTAACCGGCGAGGACGAGCTCGAGGAGCAGCGCCTCAAAAAGCTCAAATTGCACATTAAAGATCAAATGAACGAAAAGTTGGCGCGTCTCCGGCACGCCACAGCTAGCTAATTCGCTCGACTTTCGGGAAAGCCTCTTTTTAACGGCTCTCCCCGCAACCCCAATACGCCGCTCCTGGGAAAGCGCCGATAACGCATCGGCTCATCAAAATAACGGCTGAATTTTCAAGCGGATTGTGTGAGCAAAGAGAGGTGTCGCACTTGTCCTGCTGCGACGCTAGAGAGCAAATACGCAACAACTGAACCCCATAAACACAGCGCGCGCTCCAAGCTCCGTGGCTCTCTGGAAAGTGAAGAATATGCTAGTCTTGCGCCGACATCTGCTGGTCGACATCACGCCAGGCGCTAATCTTCAAGCGCCGGCATACCCAGCACAAATTATCGGATTGATGGGGACCACTGATGGGACTGCAAACTGCGCCGCACACGACACACCGCTTCGGTTTGTGCGGTTTTTCCGAATGCAGCGAACTTTTCGCCATTTCGAGAATCTCTGGCGAGATGACCGGTTCGGCAATCGGCTTCTTTTTCATTGCTCTCGCTTTCACTATAAAACATGTCAGCCGGAAGGGGGCAAACTTCGGTACTGTTTCTCGCGATAGTACCCACAAACAGGGAAAAATCCGCTCACCTCTTACAATGAATCCAATGTCAAAGGTGGCATTCCTGTTTCCGGGGCAAGGCTCTCAATACGCGGGAATGGGCAAACTGCTCGCCCAGACCTATACCGAAGCTCGCGAAACCTTCGAACAGGCCGATGAGACGCTCGGCTTCGCGCTGTCACAACTCTGTTTCGAAGGTCCTGAAGAGGAGCTCAGGAAAACCGAGAACACGCAACCGGCTCTCCTCGCCGTCTCCGTAGCAGCCTGGCGCGTGCTGAAGGCGCACGGCTACCAGCCCGACTTGGTCGCCGGCCATAGTTTAGGCGAATACTCGGCCCTGGTCGCTGCCGGATCGCTCTCCTTTGCGGAAGCTCTCCAGCTTGTGCGCAAGCGCGGCCGCTATATGCAAGAAGCGGTGCCGCTCGGAACCGGCGCAATGGCCGCCATTTTAAAACTGCCCGATGGAAAACTGGAGAGCATTCTGGCCGATGCGGCCCAAGGTCAGGTGGTCGCCGCGGCGAACTTCAATTCGCCAGATCAAGTGGTGATCGCCGGCCATGCCGAGGCAGTCGAGCGCGCTATGCATCTTGCTAAAGCGGCGGGTGCAAAACGCGCTATCCCATTGCCGGTAAGCGCTCCCTTTCACTGCCCGCTCATGAGACCGGCTCAGGAGCGCCTCAAAGCGGATCTCGATGCAGCGCTGTTTCGCGATTTGCAAGTTCCCTTGATCAACAACTGGCAAGCACAGATCATCACCCGCGCCGAACAAGCGCGCGAAGGACTGTTTCACCAAATCCCGAATCCGGTCCGCTGGACCGAAAGCATACGCCTCATGGTGAAAGAGGGTGTAACCCGCTTTGTCGAGGTAGGAGCCGGTTCGGTCCTGATGGGCCTCTGCCGCTCGATTGCACCGGAACTCTCCGGCGCTAAATTTGGTGAGCCGTCCGATCTTGAAAAAATGAAACTTTTATTTGCCTAGTTCTATGAGATGATTACCGATCAGCTCCAAACTACTTTTCTTGACAGATGCCGGGAAGGTTCGGCAGACTGAGTGCGAAGGGAGTCTAACTTTAGGTGAAGCTGAGCATCTTCCTGGCAGTTTTCTTTTGTGCCTGGCCGGCCCTTGCACAGCAAACACAAGGCGCCGCCACAGAAGAAGCTAACCAGGAATTTTTTAATCCATTTACGCTCGCAAGCGGCATTTTGGAACGCAATTTTGTAAATGTGTTTGCTTTCGCCAATGGTGCTTATGACACCAACGCCCAGGTTTTCTCAAACAGTCAGCACGTCGGCGGTTGGGGATATGGAGTCGGTGGAGGGATCGAGGCATCGCATGTCTGGAAGACAGCGCAACTCGGCATTAGCTATAACGGCGCCTATCAAAATTACAGCACCCCTACCTTTGTAGGAGGAACAACACAAAATCTTGTCTTCGGCTACACCAAGCGGTTCGCCAGAAGGTGGACTCTCGCGCTCACCGAAGGCGCAGGCAGTTTTCTCTACGGGCAAATCTATTACAGCTTTGAACCGGTAAATACCACCCCTGTTGTGACGAATCCATTTTCCCCGGAAACTAGATACTCATCCACCTCTTTTAGCCTGTCCTATCAACAAACACGGCGCTTGAGCTATGTGCTGAGCGGTTTCTATTCCCTTTATCGTTACACAGGTCCCGGTGGCATCGGCGCCTCCGATCCAGGAGGTTCTTTTTCTGTTCAGTATCAGCTAAAACCGCGCACCACACTGGGTGCCACTTACTCCTATACCAACTTTATTTTTCAAAGACACGCCGGCTACGATCACTTAAATGGATTCTTTGGCACTCTTTCACACCAGTTTCACGGCCGTTGGAGCGGCTCTTTATCAGGCGGCGTGGTTCGCAGCTCTGCATCCGGAACCATCGCCGTTCCCGTGACGATCCTGACCGGGCAGCAGCAGGCAATTGCCGGCTACGCGATCGGAAGTTATCACAACTTACAATGGGTGCCTTCTTTTAATGCCGCTCTGTCGCATACTCACCGGCATTCCCAAATCTCTGTCAATGCAGGTTATGGCGTAAGCTCCGGAAACGGAATCTATTTGGCCACAAAAGATGCCTATCTCGGTGGTTATTATTCCTATACCACCAGAGCATCTGTATTTTCGGCGGCAGGTTATTACAGCCACCTCTCCAGCATTGCCAATGCGATCGGCTCGAATTTTACCTCTACGACCTTCACCTTAGCGTATGGTCATAACTTAATCCGATACGTTGCTGGCAACTTGCGCTATGATTTCATTACTTACAGCTCCCTGTCGCCCTATCCGGCTCAACATGACAACCATTTCTCCTTTGGCCTTAGCTTCAGCACGAAGAATATTCCGCTGACCCTTTTCTGACGCCTAACTGGGCTGATTTCCTTGTTGCGCGCTCACGATTCGCTGTAGCCGGTCCGCGAAATTTTCTCCCGATTCCGATTCCAGTTTTCGCCTCGCCACAGGAAGCTGCTCGTCAATATCGTGAACCAGATGCAGGAGACTGCGGATATTCGATTCGACTAATTTCCCTGAGCCGTACAATTGCGGCTGAGGTAAAAAAAGGCTGTCCACCCCGAAATCGATGCGCAGGTCCTCCTGCTGTTCTCCGCCGGAGCCGCTGTCAAAGTCCGGCCCGAAACAGGATAAAGAGATGCGGGCAGGTTCGAGCTTCCATCCATCGCGATACTGCCAGAGGTCCCACCAGCTTTCGAATTGATAGGCCACATCGGAACCCGAAAAATCGCGGAATGCCGCCATGACCTCAGAAATGTCAACAGGACCGTTGACAGGACGCTCGAACAGGGGTGGGTTGGTGAAGTCAATCGCCAAAACCGCGATCGTCGATTGCGGCTGCGGACGCTGCGAGAAAGGAAACAGACGCAGCAGCTTCTCAAAATGGCTCAGCCGCGCGTCTCGAGCGCCTGGTCTCAGCCACAGGGATAAGAATAATTGGTCGGTCATGCCTCTATCTATTTGATCTCGATTGCCTCCGGTTCGTATCTCATTGCGAATTCCTGGGATACTGAAGAGATATGGTGACGGATCTCGTGCAGATCAGGCGCCTCGGCGAGAAACAGCGCGAGGAAAATATGCGCTTCCGCGCCTGGCTCAAGCGCCATCACTTCGTGGAACGCAGACTGAGCGCAATTGCCCAACAGATGGAAGAGCAGATCGATTGCACGCAATGCGCCAATTGCTGCCGCCTCGCCACGACACAGGTCCAGGACCGGGATATCGAGCGCCTGGCGCGCTACCTCGGACTGTCGCCTAAAGAAGTTAAGCAAAAATACACCGTCGAAAGCGCCGAGGAGGGCCGCATCTTGCGAAGAACCGAAAGCGGCTGTATCTTCCTCGAAGGCAATCTCTGCTCGGTCTACGACGCCCGCCCGCGCACCTGCCAGCTCTTCCCGCATCTGGTCAAAGGCGCTGGCTCGTTGCTGAGCCGCATGTGGCAGATGCCGGATCGCGCTGTGTATTGTCCCATTGTCTTCAACACTCTCGAGCAATTCAAGGCAGAAACGGGCTTTAAAAGATGACCGTGTTTGTTGTTCTTCTGATCATGTTGCTCTTAGCCTCGGTGGCCTGCTGCGCCTACGAGTTTGCCGAGGCGAGACGCTGGCGCACTTCGGCAGCCGAAGCCAGTGCGGAAGCCGCGCGTTTGCGGGCAGAAATGGAGCAAGCCAAGCAAGTCGCAATGCAAAAGGAGGCGGAGAGCGCGAAAAATCGCGAGCTCGCGGAAGCGCAATGGAAGCTGCTGATGCAGACCCAGCAGCAACTGGAGGATAAATTCCGGGCGCTCGCCTCGCAAGCCTTGCAGGCGAACAGCCAGATGCTGCTCGATCAGAGTCGCGAGCAGATGCAACATATCATGCAGCCGATTCATGAGTCTCTCCGGCGCTTTGAGGAACAAGTGCAAGCTGTAGAAAAGGCCCGCACAGGCGCTTACGAGGGCGTCCTCGCCCAAGTTCGCGGGCTCACGGAACTGCAGGAGCGCGTGCGGCAATCGGTGGATCAATTAAAGAACGCTCTGCGCTCTCCGGTCCAGCGCGGGCGCTGGGGTGAAATCCAGTTGCGGCGCATTGTAGAGTTTGCCGGCATGCTCGAATACTGCGATTTCGCCGAACAAGCGACGCTGTTTGGAGATGCCGCCCAGCGGCCCGATCTGATCGTCCGCTTGCCTAACGAGTGTCAAATCGTGGTCGATGCGAAGGTTTCACTCGACGCCTACCTGCGCGCACTCGAGACCGAAGAGGAAGCCGAGCGCGCTCGCCTGCTAGCCGCGCACGCCGACCAGGTGCGCAGACACATCAAGGCGCTCGCCGATAAGGCTTATTGGCGCCGTCTGCCCTGCTCGCCTGAATTCGTGGTCGCGTTTCTCCCTCTCGAATCTCTCTTTAGCGCCGCCTTGGAGCACGATCCTGAGCTCCTCAGCTTCGGGATTCAGCACCGCGTCGTGATTGCGACGCCGACCACGCTCATCAGTTTGCTGCTGGCTGTGGCGCATGGCTGGCGCCAGCAAGCTCTCGCAGAGAATATTGAAAAGATCCGTGCCGCGGGCGTCGAGCTCTACACGCGCATCCTCACCATGAGCGACCACTTTGAACGTCTCGGCGCCGCAATCGAGCGAACCGTGGAAACCTACAACCAAACCGTGGGTTCCATGCAGCGCAGCGTGCTGCCCTCGGCCCGCAAGCTGAGTGAGTTGCGCCCCGCCGACGCCCGCGAAATCCCAGAATGGACGCTGGTTGAAGCCACACCGCGCAAATGCGCCACCAACTGACCAGCCCCGGTACGAACGACGCGAATCCTATCCATCGCTCCGCGGCCGGCTCCAGCGCTCAAAGCGCACCTTCGCCCGGCAATGGAACCCAAGCGCCTGCCCGCTGAGCTGCCGGAACTTGAATCGCCGGACTAGCAACGCAACGTCACGGCCTCCTTTAGAGCGTCGTTCCTACAAGCAACTGGCGTGACAGCTTTGGACAAATCGCCACCGTCGATCGTGATCTTCTCATTCGAGTTACCCTCGAGTTGCAAGAACACAGCCGCTGGTGTTAGCAAGCGCGCTGCCGTTAACAAGACATCCTTGGAGTCAATGAAGCGAAGCGCTGACTCTGCCTCGCGGTTGCTCTGTATGCTGAAGCTGCTGATTGCGGAATCTTCAACATGATCAAAGATCAGAGCTGGACGAAGATCAGGTTGTCTCAACTCAAAGCGAACATTATTCAGTGTGAGTGCACGCACGTTACGAGCATATAAACCGTAGGCCGGCATCGGGCCTAAGATGAAATATTCGCCAGCAATTTGTGGCAAATCACGCCGTGCGGCTTCCTCTGCAGTTCCGCCTCCCCCAAATATCAGGTGCACATTGTCGAACGTAATATGATCCAGAGTCGCATCACCAACGCAATTGAGGGTGATACAGGAATGACCTTCCCCCGGACGATAGCGGCTGGTAAACGGCACTCCTGGTAGCTGTGGAGGATCGGTTGTCACAGTGCCGTGAATATTGGTGAAAGAAATGTTGCGGGCGGCTGCAGGAGGCAAATCCTGGGAAGCTTGGCGCAGCGGGGGGCCCAAGCTGATGTTAATGGGACCTGTCACATCATCCAAAACGAGATTGGAAAACGAGATATTCTCAAAGCGCGAGCCAGGGCTGCCGTGGAACTTAATCGGGCAGCCATATACCTGATACAGGAGGCAGTTAGAGACAACAATGTTCTCCGCCACACCGCCTCCGAAGCGAAATACAGACCAGCGGGTGCTGAAAGACGAATTTGTAACCGTAATATACCTGCAACTGCCAAATAGCGCGCAGGCGTCATCCTGTGACTCCACAATGCAGTTAGAGATGGTTACATGTTCGCTGCTGATGAAGTGAAATCCGTCGTTATTGCTATTGACGCGATTGGAAATATGAAGACCATCCATGTGAATGAAACTGGACTGGATGACGCGCACACAGTGATAGGCGCTTTCAGAGAGGCGAATGTTCCGGAGGCTGAGATTCCGGCAACGATAAAACAGAAGCAGATAGGGGCGGCGATTCCCGCCGAGGCCGCTCGGCGGAGGAGTGCCGCGAACGGGCGAATGGAACTGGAATCCTTGACCGTCAATCATGCCCGCGCCTTCGATGGAGACATTGGTGGCATTGATGGCAAAGAGCAGAGCCCAATTGCCATCCTCTAAGGTGGCATCGCCGTGCAGCGGAATGGCGTCAATAGCGTGATATTGCTTCCCGTCAGCACTGCCAAGCAGTCTGCCAGAGGCCGCCACGTGCAAGGTGACATTGCTCTTTAGCTCGATGGTGCCAGTCTGAAATGTTCCTTGGGGAACCAGCACCGTACCGCCGCCATCGCGATGGCAAGCATCAATAGCGGCTTGAATCGCCGCGGTGTCGAGCGTGGTTCCATCGCCTTTAGCCCCGTAGTCACGAATGTTGTAGACGCGCGCCCCTGCGTCATTCCGAGCTCCGTCACCCGATCGCTGAGCCTGGGGGAGCGAACCAGCAAACGCGGAAATAGAAAGCTGGCGCAACCACTGGCGCCGGTCCCATGGAGAAGGATCAAACTGATGCATGTTACAAACTGTTCACGCGAATGCGGCAGCTCGATTCACGCGGGATGAGCCGCGGCGACAGCAAGACACATTCCGGCGGAGGCGGTGTCTTCTTGCCGATGCAATTCAATAAGATTTTTGCGGCAGTTTCGCCAATCGTCGAGCTGCCTTGATCAATGGTGGACAAAGGAACCCGCAGCAGATCGGAATAGTGCACATTGCCAGCGCCTACGATGGCAATATCGTCCGGTATGCGGAACCCGCTCTCGAGCGCTGCTTTGATCGCCCCAGCAGCAACGGGATCGTTATAGCAAAATACGCCGTCAGGAGGGCGCTTGAGCTTTACCAACTCTTTCATCGCACGATAGCCGCCTTCATCGCTGCGGCCGCCGATGGCGATATATTCGGGAAAGTATTGTTTGCCCAGTTTTTTGAGAGTGCGACGAAACCCTTGCAAACGGCGCAAACTGTTAGGCGTCTCAGGGCCGCGAATGTGCGCCAGGCGCTTGCAACCCTGCTCAATCAGATGGCTGGTTGCGAGCGCTCCCACATCTTCATCGCGAGTTCCAACATAATTTACCGCCATTCGTGGCGGCATGCGGTCGATCAGAACATAGGGCACCTTGCCATTTCTGAGCGCCTCCGGCATGCCGCTTTTCCAGTCTCGTAAAGCAGATGCAACCACGAGACCATCAACGCCTCTTGCGAGTAAAGCCTCAATTTCCTTCCGTTCCGTCTCAGGGTCTTCGTCCGAATTTGCCACCACGACTTGATAACCAGACGCGCTGACACCTTTCGTCAAGCCAGTTGCGACCTCCGCAAAGAATGAATGCATCAGATCCGGGATGACCAAGCCCACGATGTAGGTGCGGCGAGTTGCTAAACTGCGAGCCACCCAGTTGGGCTGGTATTTGAGTTCACGGACGCGGCGCAGCACGCGGTCACGCGTCTCTTCACTGATATCCACATGGCCGCGAAGGGCTTTTGAAACCGTCATCAGCGAGACGCCTAAGTCGTCTGCGATGTCTTTCATTCGGACCGGCAAGGACACTCTCCTTCAAAACTAGAGCGTATCCAGTGTACGTCGCCATCCTGAATCCGTCAAGTTGACTATAGCGGTACAATTACCGCTAAAGATCGGTAAAAACCTCTTGACAGGTTTTGGCGCAGGCAGTATATTGGACTCACTCCGGTACCGAATTCCAGCCTTCCAGGCGCAAATCATTCCGACCCGGAGACAGGGAGTCATCAATGTATCGTGCATCGCTACTTTCTGGGCTCTTGTTGTCCACCGCGATCTTGATTGCCCAGACGCCAAACGCCGCGGTGACGGGAACCGTCGTGGATCAATCGGGTGCGACCGTGCCCGAGGCCACGGTAACGGTCGTCAACCAGGAAACAAACGTGTCCAGTACTAAAACCACGGCCGCCGATGGCGCCTTTACCATCATCAATCTGGTGCCGGGGAACTACGCTTTGACAGTCTCGAAGGCCGGGTTCAAAACGGTCAAACTGCCCATATTCAAACTTGATGTAAATCAGACCCTGACCGAGAAAATCACGCTAGAAGTCGGCGAGACATCCCAAACGGTGGAAGTGAGCGCGAATGCAGTCAGCGTGATGTTGCAGCGGTCGAGCACGGAGCTGGGCACGACCATCGGTCATGAGGAAATCACAGAACTGCCACTAAACGGCCGGAATTTCACCCAGTTACTCATCCTGCAACCTGGGGTCAATCCAATGAATACAGCCCAAGGAGGAAACGGCGTCGGCAGCGCGGATGGCGGCAATATCGCTATTCCGGGTTCCACAGTATACCGGCCTTCGGTGAATGGCGCTGGCAATCGCTCGAATGCATTCTATATGGACGGGATCATCGATACAGATGATCGAAGCGGGGCTTGGGCGATCCCGCCAATTGCCGACACCATTCAGGAATTCAAAGTACAATCGCATAACAACGACGCGCAATACGGGAATGTTCTGGGTTCGGTTGTCAACATCGTAACCAAATCCGGCACAAACCAATTCCACGGCTCGGCTTGGGAATTTGCCCGTAGCCAGATCTTTGATGCTCGTAACCCGTTTACCGGCTTCTGTACATCATCAACTTGCCCTTCTCTCGCAAATCAGTTACAGAACGAGGTAACTTCAGGCAAGATCTCCGCATCGGCCGCCTCCGCCATCTTGTCCGGCACTCCGGTATCCCCGCTTGGTTACTCACAGAACGAATTCGGAGGTACACTTGGCGGGCCAATCATCCGTGATAAGACGTTCTTCTATGTCGGATATGAAGGCTGGCGGTTTTCACAACCGCAAAATAGCTACGTAACGGTTCCCACTCCGCAAGAGCTCGCGGGCGACTTCTCCGGCACAGTGAGCCCGGAATTGATCGGGACAGTCAATGCGGATAAAACGGCAATCACGCCCAACACCATCTACAACCCATTTGCTGAAATGGGGCCAAACTCGGCCGTTCGCTTCACTTGCGACTCTTCCGGCAATCCCATGCCTCTGCAATATCCCGGGGCGAGCTTTGGGCAAACGGGCTACGGGATTCAGGTTCCTGGAGGCGTACCCTGCAACAAGATTCCGGCTGGTTTGATCGATCAAAAACTCGCGTCCGTAATC
>Ga0209062_1005798_pt1 | contig 11738 bp, 8 predicted proteins | sample Coa_R2_2_FD_187158 | JGI IMG/M metagenome (GOLD analysis project Ga0209062, IMG submission 187158) | Surface soil microbial communities from Centralia Pennsylvania, which are recovering from an underground coalmine fire - Coalmine... | ecosystem: Environmental > Terrestrial > Soil > Unclassified ...
TCAAACCGTTCGGTTTGGTAGGAGTCATTTGCCCTCTGCAGGCGGTTTTGGCGAACCCCAACGCCAGTCTGACTACTAAATCTAAATTCAGACTACCATAGCCGGGATGCGCCTGATCAAAAGCTCACCCGACCGCTTACCTGAAGTTCGCGTCCCGTGGTTTCGGCCATCGTGATGGAGGCGAACTGAGGAGTATTGACAAAGTTGTTGGGATAGCCCCAGTTGCTGTGGTTCAAGGCGTTGAAGGCGTCTACGCGCAATGTAAAGCTGCAACGTTCGGAAATAGAAAATCGCCTCTGCAAAGACTGATCGAGATCCATCAACCCTGGCCCGAATACGGTATTTACACCGGCATTACCGAAGGTGTATGGAGGGGGCGTTGCGAAGGCTGCGGGATTAAACCACTTTGAGGTGGTACGTGTCCCGGCTGGAAAGAGCGGTTGACCGGTGACATTCGCACGAATCGGATTCTGTCCCAAGAGCGTTCCGGCATTAGCCGTATCACCGAAGACCTGGATCGTAAAGGGCATACCACTCTGGGCAGTAAAGATTGTCCCTATGCTCCAGCCAGATGTCAGCCACTTGGCAATAGAGGTTCTCCTCCATCCGGGAATATTGTAGACCACGCTGGCTACAAATCGTTGTGGAACGTCCATTCCATTGAGCCCCTTTTCGGCGGCCAAATCGGAGCTATTCTGCGGAATCACCGGCTGCATCATGGCTGAGCGAAAGTCAGGAGCGTCGGTGAGACCTTTCGACCAGGTATAACTCGCCAGGAATGTAAGCCCGCCGCTAAATTCTCGGCGCACGTCCACCCACCCCGCGTCATACCAACTGTTGGCAGTGTTCTCCAGATAATTAATCGCTGAAACTGGAAAAGTGCTGCTCTGAATCGCGAAGTTTTCCGGATTATCGCCCGCAAATGATGTACCGGGAAGAAAGGTTATTGTCGGATGGGGTCGCCGTGGCTGAATCGGACCAGGTCCCGGAGGAGCGTTATTGATGAGAACAGAACGCTGGAGATGATAGGCACGGTTGCCTTGATAGCCAACCTCTACGACGATATGGCCGCCCAGTTCTTTTTGCACAGTAAGATTCCACTGGTTGACATATTGAGCGTGAGAATGCGGTTCAAGTGCATTGAACGAAACCACGGTTTGACCCAGCACCGGGGGCGCGAAATCGAAACCGAAAAGACTCGGCGTGTAATTATCGCTTTGCAACGTTTCCGCGAAGACGTATGGTGGGTTATGGCGCTGGTTACACCAGGTGTTCATATCCACAGGCGTATAGAACATGCCAAAGCCAGCTCGCACGACAATACCAAGACTGCGAACTTGCTGCGCAATTCCAAGACGTGGGGCAAAATCGGTGCGATTGGGATACCAAAGTCCGCGCGGCGTGCCTGCTTGACCTCCCACGAATGCATATAACTGCCCATCCCGAAACATCAGATTTGCGCCGGGTTCATCGAGGTCCGTCAGCGCACTCATGTACTCGTAGCGCAACCCCAGGTCGACCGTAGTTGTATTAGTAAGATGCCAGGTATCTTCAATAAATGCATTGCCATACCATTGCCTTAGATCCATTGAAGGCACACCTGCCTGACGTTGCTTGACAACAGGATCCCCCAGCAAAAAGCTGGCTAAGCCGGAACCGGTACTGTCATTGCTAGCTGTACGCGTCGTAAAGCCACTGGTGAACTGATAGTAACCGCGTGTTTGAAAAAATCCCCACATCGGCCAAAAGAAAGGCAGATAGCCACCCCCGACCTTTACTGAATGCCTTCCCGCCTGCCGGTTCCAAATATCTTCAAATTGAAGAAAAGTGTCCCAATCGTGCACAGGCGTCGCATTGAATGAATCGCCGATCGGCGTGTAACCCTGCACGTTGAAATATGGCATTCCCCAAGCGCCTTTCCCACCCCATGACACACCTTGAATGCCGAGCTCGGAGACGTAGTCATGCGTATTGTTGTTCTCCGAATATTCATGCATGGAAAGGCGCGACATCCCGAATGAAATGCTATTGATAGACATGGGTGAAAATACGTGCGTGTAGGACACCGTAACGTTTTGTGCCATGTTGTCATCGAACAGGCCGAATCCCGGTAGGTTAACCGGCGTAAAGCCGCTTTCGTGTTCGCCCGTGTAACGGGCAAAGAATGCATCTCCATTAGAAAAATTACGATCAATGCGAAATGTCCCCTGATCCCAAGGCTGCGTCGCCGTGCGCACGTCGCTATAATTATTCGAATCGCTTCCACTTGTCATCGAGCCCATGTTCATTCCCATACCCATATCCATACTGCCACCGTTGCTGATATTCGGAAGAGGAACCACACTAAGTGCCTTCTCGGCAACCGGACTGATCATAGATACGGGAATCATATTATTTGGAAATGGATTGCGAATGATTTGCGGATTAGCAGCACTTACCGGAAGTGATGGGTTGTAATTGGGATTGCGTGTGAAACTAAGCGGATTGTAAATTGCATAGCCACTTTGACTGAAATCCCCCACACGTTCCGCCGCTGTTGGCACTGTATCTACCTGATAGACTTGATTGGCGAATCGAAATCCTTCGTAATTGGCAAAAAAGAATATCTTGTCTTTCCGAATTGGCCCACCGAGCGCAGCGCCGAACTGGTTCTGTACAAGATGTGGAACATTGTTGGCGTTCCACACGCGTGCATCAAGCAATGTGTTTCGCAAATACTCGTACGCGGTTCCATGGAATGTGTCACTACCGGATTTAGTAACCATGTCCACTTGTGCACCGCCCGCTCCTCCGAACTCCGCAGAATAGTTCCCGGTCTGGACTTTGAACTCCTGAATTGCATCTGGTGAGGGACTCAGCGAGAGCGTCCAGAAGGTAGGATCGGAATCCGTCGTACCATCGAGCAAATAATAATTTGCATTGGCACGGTTGCCGGCAGCGGTAAACTCCGTTCCCTGACCCGGACGCCAGTAGAGCTGGTTCTGATTTCCATCTTGGACACCCATATCTAGATTTGAAGTAGTGGCAGGAGCGAGCACCGCGAGATCCAGCACATGGCGACCATCTAAGGGAAGCTGCGCCGTCAATGTAGGATCGATTAATTCTCCGAGCGTCGCATCAATGGTTCGCAGCGAAGGCGGCGTGCCCAGAACATTCACAACTTGCCGGCTGCTGCCTATTTGCAGGGTGATATCCAGGCGTAAGGATTGGTTGACCGCCAGGATCAGATTGTGTACTTGCTTTTCGAAGCCAGACGCTTCCGCCTCCAAACGATAATTACCGGGATTCACCGCCGTAAATTGATAAAAGCCCTGCGCATCGGAAAACGTGTGGCGCACAAGACCAGTATCGACTGATCTCAATACCAGAGAAACACCCTGCATCGAGCCACGTTTGGCGTCCGTGACCCGCCCGTTTACGGACGCAAAATTAACCTGACTAAAGGCCCGGCTCACGGGCAGGCACATCAGCAAGGCCGTGCAAACAGTCCTGAGTACCTTATCTGCCATGGTAATGGGAGCGTAATACATAGGAGCCAGCTACAACCGCTGCCTTGAAATATTAACCGCCATCGGTTTGCTGCGGCATCAGCCAACCGGTTGAAATTGAGATCACTCTTAAGTCTGAGGTTGCCTCGGGTGTGGCCTGATGGCCTATCGCTTAGTGGGCGTAATCTGCGAGTAAAAATGTTTCACATTTAGCGAAAAGAAAATAGCCTCGCGCAATTTGTTTTGATTGTCCTAGAAGCCTAGACGCAAAGAAAACTGCATCTCCCTCCCGCTGTAGCCGGCAACTGGTTGTCCAAACAATGGTGACGTAATGACGCCTATGTAGGTACTGGGATTTCGATGATTTGTAACATTGAAAGAATCGAACGCAACGTCACAATCCAGTTTCGCTCCTTCAAAGTCAAAGCGAAATTTCCTACTTAGGTGTACATCTAGTGAAAGATATCCAGCGCCACGTGCTGCATTTCTGGTTACCCCTGGTGGCCGGTCATTCGGGTACGGATCGTTGTCGGTATCCCGACCGGTGGTAATGTCATACGGCAGCCCGGAGTGAAGAGAAGTTAGAACTCCAAAAGATAGGCTCCAAGGCAATTGCACGGTTCCAGACAAGCCAAAGCGATGGCGCATATCGTTGTTTGCTGGGCCCCATTCCGGCCGCAAGTTGTAGTTGTTTGCAGGAAGCACGAACATATTATTCAACCCGGCTCCGGGAGGGGGCCCCATGCCGCCCGGCGGAGGCGGTCCGAAGACGTCGTCTGTATCGTCCCATAAATACGAAAGCGTATATTGAGCCATGAGCTGATAGCTCCGGTTAGGCGGACTCTTTACAGTCACGTTGACAATGTCTCCGCGCGACGAAGCGGAAGATTCGATCTGATCCAGATCGCCTTCACTAGGATTGGGAAGCAGTCCGGTACCTGGCAACGGAGCATTAATATTTCGCGTTCGAAATAAGTGTTCGCCACGCTGATAGGTGTATTCAGCCGTGGCAACAAATCCCGAGGACAATTGATGTTCGACTGTGGCGCTTGTCTGATAAATACGCGGAAACGTCATACCGCGATCTAATTGGTAAATCGTGGTTGGCTGGGTACTTACCGGGGAAGTCGGATTCAAAACTGGAAACGGAGGATTTTCGACTACATAAGAAAGCATGTTCTCTCCGTTGAAGCGCAAAACCTGCTGCAGAATCACGGGAGGCCTTCGATCATAGAAGATGCCACCTCCCAGCCGAATGACCGTTTTTTTGTCTCGATCCGGAGACCAAGCGATCGCCAAACGAGGCGCTAAGTTGTCATAACGGTCAAAATGACTCTGAAATTCATGGCGCACGCCAGCGAACCAGGCTAGTCGCTGGTAATGCTTCTCTAACTGCAGATACCAGTCGTAATCATCCTGCTCGCCGGTAATCAGCGGGTTGCCCGCGTTCACCGTATAGACCATTGGTTTCCGAGCGAGAAAATCTTCGAGTGACGAAAACTGATATGTTCCACCGTAATTGTCCGCGTTGAAATTGCGAAAGGGGTGGAATCTTGCTTCTAAGCCTGCCTTAATCGACAAGGAGCCATGTATGCCGGAGAGGGATTCCAGAAACTCGGCTCGCGGCTCTTTCCGCCAATCGTCGCGCTGCGCTCCTCCTGCTTGGAAGGCTCCCGCTACCACAATCGAAGGAGCATTGGTCTCGGAAATGAATTGTTCGTAGTTGGCGCCTAACGCCACCCGCACGGTATTGAGCAGATTTGGCGAAATGACATACTGGTCAGTAAACTCCCATCGATCATCGTGGTGGAAATGATTCACCCCTGCCTCTGGCAGAATCACGCCGCCCACGCCCATATTGCTAGCTTTGTCCTGATGCAGCTCGTATCGTGCAGATAGCCTGTTTGTTTTGCTCGTATTCCAATCGATCCGCCCCGTTAGCAGATCTTGCTCCAACGGCGACAATATGTTTTCACTGAAAACCCCGGACGGTAGATAAGCAAATACGGGAGCTGCCTGCTGTTGTTCTTCTCGATCCGCCGACAGAAAAAAATAAAGTTTCCCGGGCCACAGAGGCCCGCTCAGCGCGCCTTCATAGCCATAGCGTGCATACGGAGGCTTTCCCCCGGCAAATGGATTGCGCGCATCGAATAACGAATTTCGGGCGCGAAATGAAACCTCTCCATGCAGGACATCACCACCAGCTTTTGTCGTTATTTCGATCCGGTCCTTGCCGGGTTTGGGGAATTCCGCCGAATATTCGTTCGTATTGATTCGAACCTCTTGCACCATAGAAGGAGTTAGAGTAACGCTGTCTTCGCGTTGGATTCCATCGACGATAATGGTTGGGGCTTCGCCGCCGGCCGGATTCGTAAAAAACGTCAGCGCACCTAATACATTGCCGTCTTTTATCGGTAATTGGCTTAGTTGCTGTGGGCCGAATGTTAATGCATCTTGATGAGCATCCGTTGCAGTATCAAGAGTAGACGCCCGATCCGATACGGTAATAGAATACTTTTCCCCTCTTAGAGCGAGTGGAATGGTAATGGACTGGTTCGCACGCGTGATCCAAATAGCGATTGCGCGGTTCTGAAAATGTTTACTATGTACGTGCACAACGTAACGTCCCGGACTTAACGAAGTCACAACGAACCCACCCGTCCGATTTGTCGACCCTACAAACACTTTTCGCCCCTGTGGATCCATCAATTCGACATAGGCATTCGGAATACCGCCACCATTGGGGTCCAAAAATCTTCCTCGCAGCGATACGATGCCGGAAGCCGTCACGAGACTGCAGACACCGGTCATAAAAACTGCAAAAATGCGGGATATGGATTTCATGAGATTGCCTTCGGCCCTGAAAAAACCTGATTCCTCGCGCTGGCTAGCTTTGCACCCGGACAAGTCACAAGACTCAACAGATGGGCATGGAACAAAAAGTACAGCCAGACCGATTACCCGCTCTTGCTCCGCGATGCTCTCAAAGGATCGATCTGGTCAGTCTGCGGACGCGTGAACACGAAATCGAGACAGCACTCCCGGTAGACGAAATCGGCATGTCTTCGGATCTGCATACGCTTCGTCCTTTCCGAAGGTCCTAGGACGCAAGCGTCTTGCCAATCCGCCCACCTCCGACTTAATTGAAAGGACTAGTGAAATGAGTAAGTACTAAGAGAAAGCTAAAGGCAAGTTGAACGGATCTCGGACACAATCTGTTGCGTTTGCGTCCAATAGACCGTCAGCGCTCTATTTAGAAACGAAAATGGATACCAGCGACGGCCCAGGTGCGAGGCGTCGGGAAGCCATCTTCAAAGAAGTTTTGATTCAACAAATTGGACACGCGTGCGTAGAAGCGGACGGAAGCTGATTCACTGACCTGCAGAGAATATCCTCCCGCGATGCCGAGCAGCCGGGGTCCATCGAACCGATACGCATAGGCTTCGAATCCGTAAATCGGGAACAGATACGAACTTCCGCCTTGAAAATCCATCGCCACATCAATATGCCTGCCCCACTGTTGTGTAGCAATTACGGAGACCATCTGTGGCTGAATCCCGGGCATTTGCAACGGATCATATGAGGTTCCGGTGTAAAACGGCGAGACACGCTCCTTTGAATTGGTATAGGTGTATGAGGCAAAGATGCTGGTACTGCGTGCCGGATGAAATTCTCCGCTGAGTTCTACGCCGCGCGAGATTCCCCCTGCTGTGTTGTAATAGCCTCCCGTACGGCCATATTGATCCACATATCCAGGGGGAAAACTCAAATAACCAATAATTTGCTCGAGTTCGGAATAGAAATAAGTGGCGCTGATTCGCAAACGCGTATTGATCAGATATTGGTCAAATCCAATATCGCCGGAAACTGCTCGTTCAGGAGCTAGGTCCGGGTAGCCAATCGGGTAATAGACGCCACCGTAAAAGAATCCACCAAAGCGTTCATAAATTGATGGCATACGAAAACTGTTACCCGCATGAGCTCGGATCTTTGTGGCACTTTTTTTAAAGAAATAAGCTAGAGAGGCATCTCCTGTATAGGCATCCGGCGGAGATGGCAACGGGAAATTTGCATAGGGCGATGCTCCGCCTACAAATTTCGGCTGCACCAGCGTGTCATGTGTGTAACGGCCGGAAAGTAGGATTTCAAGACGGTTATCGAGAAACCGGAGCTGATCTTGAGCAAATACCGCATTTTCCAATTGCGTATCGCTTGTGCTGTTATAAGTTCTAAGCGAAGGATCGGGATTCTGATCTGTGGCAACTTCAAGATATCTCTCACGCTCAAATTCATATCCCGCTGTCACCGTTTGATGAGAACCCATCAGGTAATCGGTCCGTGCTTGTAGCGTCTCCACTCGGCCGCTGAAGCGATCGGATGTGTTAAAGAGCGGCTGAAATTCATAAGGCGTGTCGGGACCCGCCGGGCCATTTGTATTATCCCGGTTGACGTCAACCAGGTTGTAGCCTATTCGGAAGGAAAGACGCGAATTGACCGCCTGATCGTAATGGAACAAAGAGTCCAAAAAATGCGCATAACGGGCGCCATCAGGATCACCTTGGGAAGGAACAAAGGTTGCGCTCGTAGCAGGAATAATTCCCGGACGCAGAGCCGTTTCAATGGGGTATGGATCGAGATTTTGCTGAAGATAGCCAGTATTTGCAAATACATTCGCTCCGATACGGATTTTAGGGTTAAGTGCATAGGTAAGAGCAGCCTGACCGCTCCAATCCCGAACGGCTCCCGCGTCATTTACACCTTCGGTGACACTCAGATCTGAAATGCCGGCTGAATACATCAGCTTGTCACGCAGTGCGCTTCCGCTAAAGTGAGCCACACCGTGAAACAGACCCAATCCACCTCCCTGTACATCCAAATCGCCGTGAAACGGGCCGCCGCCCGGATCGGTAATGAGATTGATTGTTCCCGCCATCGAATTTGTGCCATAGAGAGACGAACCGGACCCTTGCAGCACTTCGATTCGCGAAGAATCGACTAACATCATGTCGCCAATATAGGCTGTTGCATCGCCTTCTACACTAGTTGGATCACGAAAACGAAATCCATTGAAGAGAACCGCAGTGTCATAGGAACGCATTCCTCGAATCTGAATCGATGTGAAAGTTCCCGGACCTCCAAGCGTCGTAACCAAAACTCCAGGCAAATAGCGCAGAGCATCGGGAACAGAGAACAGTCCGCGCTGCTCGACATCCGAGGTATTTACAATTTCGATTTCTTTTGAAATTTGATCGACGGATTGCGGTGAATCTGCGGCTGTCACACTGACTTGAGTCTGTGTAGCAGAGACGGCAAGTTCAAGGGTCACATGCTTGGTCTCTCCCGCCGAGAGCGATAAACGCTCTGGCTGAACAATCGTTAAGCCCGGCGCAGAAGCATCGAGCAGGTAACTGCCGGGAGCAATCGAGCGAAATTCGAACTGGCCGTTTACGTCGGTTTCTGTTCTAAGAAGAACAGCTCCCGTAAGCTGGCGCAAAGTAACTTTGGCTTCCGGAACCACTGCACCTGAACTATCCTTGGTGACACCGGAAACCGCGGCTGTCTCGGCGCTAGCCAGAAAGACCGCGCTTAGAAAAAGCAGGGTGATGCGTTGCAGAACAGAGACGTACACTAGGAGCCCTCCCTCGAGGCATCGAATTCGCACTCCTGTCTGGAGCGGCTGCGGCAGGTCTTCGGACTTACAGGCGCGTGAGCTCTATCTCAATAGGACTCTGTTCCTACTAGCCCGGCTTCCCACCTCTTGCGAGGCAGTGCCATAGTGGGCGTTCGTTCCTGCTTACCGCTGCGGGGCAGTCCTGGATTCGCACCAGGTTCCCTCTTTCGATACTCTGGCAACAAGCCTTTGTATACCGTCAGCGATATTCAGAGTAACACGGTTGTCAAGTGCCGGCGAACTTGGCCGGCATTTCGCATTTCGATATGGTTTCTAGTGGGAAGCAGTCTTCTTTGCTTCCGAGTGGAAAGGAATCAAACGAGACGTTCCCTCGCCTTCGACTTTCATTAGGTAAGCCTTGATCCCCGTATTCGCGAATTCTAACCGGGGAGCGCTTCCTAATGCAGTAGCGTCGAGGGGAATGCTAATCGCATACGCCCCGTTTTCCGTACCATGCACGTAGATCGTTCCGTCTGAGTTTTCGTCCACATAGTATTCGCCTGGCGCAAAATCTCGCCCGGCGAAACTAAATGCAAACGGAACATGCACGTGAATGGATTCAATTAACGTGGCAGCAGGCGCAACCGAAGTTGCAGCCAGCAGACCACAAAGCGCGAAAGATTCGAACAGCTTCATCATTGTTTCTCCTCTCATGTTGGTCAATACCGGTCGCTTATGGCTCCCGGATTGGGGTGATTGTGAGCGGAGCGTACGAGGCTGCCAGACACGGAGCTAAAGTATAGCTGTTGCGCGGCTATATCCTTAGTCCGATTTTTAAAATCAAAACTTTGATATGAGGACTACAGGGATAAGAAAACTACGCGGAAGAAAAAGGAGCGTCGACGGGGACAGACTATAGCTTTCACTCTCAGGTGAACGCTATAGCTACATCATAGCACAAATTCTATGGCACCTCCACACCCATGCTGCGGCAAGCGCCTTTCACCTGTTCAATAGCGGCCTCGAGTGTGAAGCAATTGAGATCCGGCATTTTAATCTTGGCAATCTCTTCCAGTTGTTTCTGCGTGATCTTGCCGACTTTGTTCTTATTCGGTTCAGGCGAACCCTTGGCGAGGTTCAACGCCCGTTTTACCAGCACCGCTACAGGCGGGGTTTTGGTGACGAAGGTAAAGGAACGATCAGAGTAAATCGTAATGACTACGGGGATAATCAGCCCCTCTTGATCCTTCGAGGACGTTTTCGCATTAAAAGCCTTGCAAAACTCCATGATGTTGACGCCCTGCGGGCCAAGCGCCGTACCCACAGGTGGCGCCGGAGTCGCCTTTCCGGCAGGAATCTGTAACTTCACTTCCGCTGTTACTTTCTTTGCCATCGGTTCTCAGTTCCTATATCTTTTCTACTTGCAGAAAATCCAGTTCAACAGGTGTTGACCGTCCAAAGATCGTCACCATAACGCGCAATGTGTTGCGTTCGGTATTGACCTCGTCCACACGACCAGAAAAATTGGTGAATGGGCCGTCGATAATCTTGACCGTTTCGCCCTTTTCGAACTTCATCTTGGGCCTCGGGCGCTCAGCGCTGGAGGCCTGGCGGTAGAGCACCGCATTCACTTCATCGGCGGTCAGCGGCAGCGGTTTCGTGCCGCCTCCAACAAATCCGGTGACGCGCGGCGTTGACTTTACCGCATGCCAGAGCTCGTCATCCATCTCCATTTCGACCAGCACGTAGCCCGGATAGAGGAGCCGCTTGCTGGTTACCTTCTTTCCGTTGCGTAGCTCGACCACTTCTTCGGTGGGGATCAAAATCTGGCCAATGCGATCCGCAAAGCCGAAAGCCTGGGCGCGCGTGCGCAAAGACTCCGCCACCTTGTGTTCAAAGCCAGAATAAGCGTGAATGATATACCAATTCTTTCGCGAACCCGACGGCTCCTCGCTTTGTGACACCTGGCTCGCCGGTGCATTCTCGCCCGATTCGGGGTGGATCTCCTCAGCACGGACGCCGTGATCTACTTCCAAGGTGTCTTCACCCGCTGCAGGCACAGAAAGTTCTTCACCGTGTTCCGCAGACTGGGCTTCTATCGGCTGTTCCTTCTCAAAGTCTTCTTGTGGCATGCCTCAATCGATCCGGCCAAGCTCACCGGCCAGCCAGCAGGTTAATGAACTTTGTTATGACCGTGCTGCAGATTGTATCTACAACCCAGAAATATGCAGCCAGTAGAAACACGGTAGCGATGACCACGCCGGTTGTGGCGCGCACTTGCCTCCAGGTCGGCCAGGATACCCGGCGCATCTCCGCCTTTACTTCTTCGATATAAGATTTCGTCTGCTGCGGCCAGCTCATTACTACTGTAGTTGTTTCCATAGAATACTCCACACGGTTCCGCCTGCTTTCGCGCCCATCGATGGAAGCGCTCGGATTACGCTTCCTCCGGATCCCCCAACCATCCAAGAGATGGTTGTAATCGTGCCTTGCCGGCTGCTAAACAGGTACAGGTAAAAGAAGGCGCCTGGCAGGGGCAGAGGGATTCGAACCCCCACTCGCGGTTTTGGAGACCGCTGGTCTAGCCGTTAAACCTATGCCCCTTTCGGTCAATCGCTGATCACGCCTCCCGCTCTGGT
>Ga0209062_1005802_pt1 | contig 11728 bp, 10 predicted proteins | sample Coa_R2_2_FD_187158 | JGI IMG/M metagenome (GOLD analysis project Ga0209062, IMG submission 187158) | Surface soil microbial communities from Centralia Pennsylvania, which are recovering from an underground coalmine fire - Coalmine... | ecosystem: Environmental > Terrestrial > Soil > Unclassified...
TCATCGTGAACACTCCAGCAACGTCGGCGGCTCTGACCGCCGACACACCCCGACCGTTCACGATCGGCTGGAATCACTGATCACTTTGCGCGGAATACGCACTTCACGCCGGCACCCGTTCCTGCGGCACTGCGCGCAATCGCCGCCGAGATCGGCTCCACCGCGTGTCTCCTCGAGCGGTTGCGGCGCAGCGGCCGCGAGCCGCTCCTGCTCACCGCTGCCTACCTGCCCGAGCCGCTCGCGCGCCGCCTCAAGCCGTCCATTCCCAGCCGCGCATCCGTGCTGACCATGCTCGACCGCCTAGGCCCCCCGACGGCCGCCGTCAGGTGCTCGGTATCAGCCGTTCTGGCCGACATCGAGGCAGCGCACGCGCTGCAGGTACCGTTGGGATCACCCTTGCTCAGGCTCCGCTGGGTCCTCAGCGACCAGTGAGCAGAAGCTCGCTTTCTGATGGTGGCCTGAGCACGCTTTCTGATGGTATTCCCTGTTCCCGTTCCCGCACGCTGTAGAGGGCGCGGGAACGGGAACGAGGAAGATGGGAGTGGCGGCGGCGTGCTAGATGTTGCCCGGGCCGGATCAACTCGAGGGCGGTGAAGAGGCTGTGGCGGATGGACGCGCGAGCCGATAGCCGGCGGCATCGTGCAGAAGGCGTCCGGCGCCGGTGAGCACACGCAGTCGCTCGTGGAGTGTCGCGTGCCGTACGCGACAGAGCACTCGCAACTCACCGAGGGGCACCGCACGGCCAGCCGCTTGGAGGGCGGCGGTGATGCGCTCATCGACGGAGACCGGGGCGGCTACGGGTTCGTCCGGCCTCTGCAGCACGCCGAGTGCGAGAGCGGCGCCGTGCTGTTGGAGCTCGACTGCGAGGGCGGGCGGTGAGGCGGCGGCGCGATGCTCGATGCTGAGAGTCAGATGCCCGGCCGGCGAGCGGCGCAGGTAAAGGTTCGAGTCGCCCCAGGCGTGGAACTCCGAGGAGCCGCGAAGCGCCTGCCCCGCGCGGGCGTTGCCGGAGGATTTCTTCGCGTGATGCACGAGGAGCACGGAGAGGCCGTGCCGGCGTTGCAGTTCCCGCAGGTACGCGAGGAGCGGTGCGACCTCGCCGCTCGAGTTCTCGTCGATCCGGTGCAGACGCACGAAGGGATCGAGGATCAGCAGGCGCGGCTGCAAGGCGGCGACCGTCTCCTCGAGGAGCTTACGATCCCGCTCGAGATCGAGCCGCAGCGTCTCGGCGGTGATCACCTGTACATCGAGGGCTTCGAGCTCGCAGCCGGCCGCATCACAGATGCCCTCGAGTCGCGCGCGCACGATGTGCTGGGCGTCCTCGGCGGCGTAAAGCAGCACGCGGCCAGGCTGTGGGACTGAGAAGCGCCGCAGTGCCGGCCGCCCTGAGGCGACTGCGACGGCCAGATCGAGGGCGAGGAAGCTTTTGCAGCACTTGGGCTCGCCGCCGACGATGCCGACGGCGCCCTCACCCCAGAGACCCTCGATGAGCCAGCGACTGTCCGCGGCCTTATCCGCCAGGCGGTACGCGGGCTCGACCGGCAGGATCCTCACCGCCTGCGCCCGACCGCAGCAGCGACCTTCAGCGGCGCGGCGATCGCGGTCGGTGGAGTGAACGTCTCGAAGAACAACTGCTCATCGATCTGGCGCGCCTCGCGCTGGGCGGCTGCGGCGAGCAACTCCCCGCCCATGTTCATCAGCGCCCGCAGGTTACCCTGCGCGTGATCGGCAAGAGCGGCGATCACCTCAGGGGTCATGAGCTTGGGGGCGCCGGCCTTGGCGAGAGCGTGCGTGAGGCACTCGCGCAGCTCCTCGGGCGTGACGCGCTCGAGCGTCAGGCGCACCCGCATGCGCGAGCCGAGCGGCAGGAGCTCTTCGCTGCGGAACCGCTCGAGAAGGCGCTGATCGCCGGCGAGCACGACAGTCAGGAGCAGGTGCGAGTCGAGCCGCGCCGAGGAGAGGAGCCGCAGCTCCGCGAGCACGGGAAGCAATACCTCTTGCCCCTCATCGATGATCAACACGGGCCGCGAGAGTGCGGCGTCGATATGCGCCTGCCAGCGCGCGCGCAGCACCTTGGCGCCGGCGTGCCGGTTGTGCGGGTGAAGCTCGACGCCAAAGAGCTCCCCCATCTCGCGATAGAAGTCGGCCATGCCGGCCTGGGGGCGGGCGAGGACGCCGACCTGCACGTCGCGCAGCGCTCCCAAGCGCTCGGCGAGGATACGAAGGGCGGCGGACTTGCCAAGCCCGGGAGCGCCGGTCAGCAGCGCAAAGCCGCCCTCACCGACCAGTTGCTCGACGCGCCAGCAGAACGAGTCCAGCCGAGGGCTCACGCGCAGTGCCTCAACCGGGACGTCTGGGGCGAAGGGGTTCCACTTCAAGCCATAGAGGGAGAGGAGCTTCTTGTTCACGGATCATCACCTTCATCGGAGGGAGGAGGTTCGCTCTTCGGCAGGTACGCCGGTGGGAGTCCTGTTGCTGTGCGCTCGCGCATCAGCTTCTCAAGGAGCGGTGCGATCTGGCCGGACTGCCCCGGCGCTGCAGAGGTCGGTACCTGCGGGGATGTCGAGGAGGCAAGGGGCTCGAGCGGCGCACGGATGCCGGTGGCGTTGCGGGTCTTGTCCTGCGGATAGAGGCGACAGAGCAGCTGCCCGGAACGATCGTCGACCAGGTGCACCATTGAGAGATCCCAGCTCGCGTAGCGGACGATGAGCTCACGCAGATGCCGGTAGCGGCTCGGGACCTCAAAGCGCTGCGCGCCGACCATCACGGTGCCGTCGCTTGCGCGCTGCGTGCGGCGCTCGGAGCGGGTGAAGGCGGCGCGAAGGGCGGCGCTGTCGGGTGAGGGCCGCAGCACCTCGGGGCCTGCGAGATAGCGTGCGAGCGGGGTCTCGCCGGTCTCGGAGTGGATGGCGCGGTTGTACTCGTACTCGACCCACGCCTGGGTGGCTTCGTTGAGATACTCGAGGGTGAGATCGGCAACGCCCTCGAGCATCGCCATCAGTCGCCCTTCGACCTGGCCCCAGAAGGACTCCTGCTTCCCATTTTGGTACGCGGAGTACGGAAGGGTCGTCTCATGCACGATGCCGAGGCGCGCGAGCCCTTCGGTCACCTCGGCAGAGAGGTTGGCCGCGCCGTTGTCCGACATGCCGGCGCGAGGGAGTCCCCGTTTTTGGAAGGCCTGGGAGAGAGCATGCACCACGTTCGGGGCGTTCTCGGCCATGAACCACTGCAGGTGACAGGCGAGGCGCGAGCGATCATCGAGGGCACCGATGAGCACGGGCTTCGCCCACTCACCGCGCGCGGTCAGCACCGCGCGTGAGCCGATGTGCCCATCCCAGTGCCAGAGGCCGCCGACGTACTCGGCCTCGTAGCTGCGCACCTCGCGGGAGGCGAGGCGCGTCTCGGCCCGCTCGGCGCCAGCGGTGTCGCGGGTCGTGAGCCGCCGGCGCTTGCGCCAGCCCTGACTCTGGAAGAAGCGCCGGATGCTCGAGTACGAGGGCATCGGGGCAAGCGAGATCTGTGCTTCCGCGAGCGCGCGCAGGTTCTCGTAGTGCAGTTTGATCGACCAGCTCGGATGCGCGCCGTACTGCGCGCGCAGCGCCTCGCGGATCGCAAGCCCTACCTGCTGTGTGCCGGCATCGATGCGCACCTTGCGTCGCAGGACCCCGACCGGATCACGCCGCTCGCTGCGTGCCCGAAGGAGCCAGCGCTCGATGGTCGAGAGCGCAAAGCGCACGCGCTCACCCGTGATCGGATGCTGCCAGGTACGCGAAGCGAGCCGCTTAAGCTCGGCGCGCAGCTGCCCGCGCGGCGGCGGCGCCGCGAGCAGCTGCCCGATCACCGAGAAGCGCAGATGCGCCCAGCGCTCGTGTACGGAAGGATCTTTTGCTCTGCCCATGCCCGCGTCCGTCGTCACCTACCGGATGCGGGCACCGTAATCGCGGTCACAGCCTTCCCGCGACGGGCATCCTCTGCGGGAGAAGCGTACCCCGCTATGAAGCGTGATCGCCGAGACTGCCGACGCTCACCGGCCCGAGGGCACGCAGGAGCAAGATGACCCGCTCCTCGGGGGTGCCGCCAAAGCGCTCAAGGAGCGACGCAGGCAAATCGGCGATCGAGATCGGAGGCATCAGCGCGCCGGTCATGGCGCGCCAGAACGGCGTCGCCGGTAGCTGCTCGCTCCACCACTTGCGCCATCGCGAGAGGGTATGGCGGCTGACGCCGACGAGCTCGTGCAGGCGGCGCATGCGCGCCGGGCTCGCCCCGCAGCGCATCGCCGAGATCAGCACCACCATGGCCCCCAGGTAGACCTTGCGGCCGAGGAAGCGAAGGGATGGCGGCGTGCGACGCTTGCGGCACGTGCGATCCGCACAGCAGAAGGACAGTCGTTCGGCGAAGCGCTCGCCGAGATCGAGACCGAGACCGCGGGGCTTGCGGGGGAAGTCGGATGCCTCCAGCCGCTTCCCGCACACCCGGCAGCCTTTGGGCCGCTCGGTGGCGGCAAGCTCCTCATCGAAGCGCAGCAACAATCGGTAAAATGCCGCATCGCCCAGCACCTGCTGATACATCGCTCATCGCCTTCATCATGGCCAAGCCCGGACGTAATGATCCCTGCTCGTGCGGCAGTGGGCAAAAATACAAGCGCTGCTGCCTCACCAAGGATCAGGAGGCCGAGAGCGCGGCGCTGAAGGCGGCCGCCGAGGCCCGCGCCGCAGAGGCTGCCGAAGACGAGCGCGACTTCTACGGTGCCGATGAGGAGGAGGAGGACGAACTCACCCGCGACTCCAACGCCATCATCGATCTTGTCCACGAGGGCAAGCTCGATGAGGCCGAGAAGGCCGCGCACGAGTTCCTCGAGCGCTATCCGTACGTGCACGACGGATACGATCGCCTCGGCATGGTCTACGAGGCGCGCGGAGATCGGAAGGCCGCGGCCGACTGTTACCGCAAGGTCGTCGACTTCGTCAAAGCTCACCCGAAGCAGTACGAACCCACCTTCACCGTCACCTTCGAGCAGATGATCGACGAGCTCGACCCGCCGCCAGCGACCTGATCCTCGATCCGCCACCGACTCGGCCCCAAAGATCACGCTCCGCGAGGGCGAGCCGCCGCCTTCCCTCACCAAGCGTGCTCAGAATTACCGGGAATCACCTCAAACACCGAGCGCACTCTCAATCCGGGAAGCCCGTGGGCTGGAACCGAGTCCCCTGCAAAGGCTTTAGCTTGGCGCGCAGCAGCAGGCGGGGGGCCTTCCCAAGTGCGGTAAAATCGAGACTCATGAGTTGACTCCAGGGTGTTGTGTGACTACGTCGGAGTTGCGTTTTAGGGACAGGACGTTGCGTGCAAGCGTTGCAGTAGCGCCATAGCGCAACGGAATCAGCAGGGCGGCACCGGTCCTCGGCGGTGAGATGCTTTCCTCTCCGGGCAACGTCGAGAGCGAAACGACCGGGGCCAGCCCGGAAGTACGCAACCGGCGCCATGCAATTCTCAATGCGCGGTTGCCATGGTTGCCTGCGGCAAGCTGAGCCAACATATCGGACGGCACGCGCAGTCGAACGTCATCGCCCAATAAGCCCAGCGACCGTAAGGTCCTGTCCGGCGTCAAAGTCAACTTCATCAGTGCGAACGCCGCCGGGATCCTGCCAGGCGCCCCCTCCTTGTGGTCGGCGTCCGGTGGGATTCTGCAAAGTGAAAGGCCGGGTAGCAGCGCCGCGATACGTTCATCCATGGTGTCGTCAGCAAGGAAAGCGTTGACGTCTTCCAGCGTAGCGCCCGCGGGACTGTCCAGCGGCTTATCCCGCATCTCGAGCTTCGCCGCGAGCCACAGCCGGCGTCGGAGCAGAATAGTCAAAGTTTCTACCAGCCTGCCCTTCCAACCAGTGTAGATTCGAGCTTCTTCGTTGCTATCAGGCGTTGTCCATCCACTGCATTTCCTTTGAATCGGAAACAGTTGTGCACGCAACGGCATCGTGGCGTCGCGACCGACACCGTTAAGTCCGGCCAATGCTTTCGCGATCCGATAGGCTGCGGTACCGTCATCGGCAGCTTGCACCCAACGCTCTGAGAGCATCGGGACAATCGGGATGCCTCGCGTGTCGGCCGCGTTTTTGCTGACTCTAACCTTCACGGCGAGGCCGAACTGGATTTCACCTAAAAGCTCTAGAGCCCTTGTCAACTCGTTACGTTCATCCGTGCGGAGGGCTCGTACGAGACATGCCTCAAGCCTGTTGACCAGGACACGTAATCTTACACCAGCCTTGCGGTCATTGGACGGATGGACTAACGAACGGAGGCTGGAAAGAAAGCGACGGTTTCCCTCCAACTCATCCACAAGCGTTCCGTATGCGCTACGTCTCACGTCAAATCGCCCTTGATCGACAGCAAAGAAGGCATCACCGCATCGCTTGAGGAACGCGTACCTTTGGAACTGCTCGATTCCTCGCGACGTTCCCAGGCTGGTTACCGCTCGAACGAAATCGAAGCCGTTTACCACAGCGCGGCGGCGGAGTGTGACACGCCCTTCTCTCAATATCGCCTGAAGCTCACGGCACGTAGCAGGCTTCTTCCACAGCGGGAGCCACATTTCGGCAGGCGTTCGCTTTGCCCGTTCCTCGTCTGAGGGCATGACTGCCTGGCCGACTGGCACTAGAGCAACCGTAAACGGAAGACTGGCTAGTACGTTATCGCCGCTTCCTGCAAGCCGGCGTCCCGTCGAAGCGGCAAAGAGAACCGCGCCTTCCAATTGCAGGATGGTATTCCATGGGTTCAACAATGGGGACCCGTCAAAGCCGTTGCCTGCGTTGTAGCCGCCCGCATCAACTGGCGAGAATTGACCGACGGCGACCTTTTTCCCGTCTTGCCTGGAAACGGAATAGAGTTTGTTCGTCTTGTCGCCAAAGATCGCGTTCCTCAACCACGCTTGTGCGTCATCGCGTGGCTTGCCGGTCTGCGGATCGAACACGTCGTTGAGGCGCTTCAGATAATTGACTCCAAAGTCCATGCTCCCATCGAGTCCACCAACTCCAAGCAGCGGTGAATGGGCGGGTTTTTTGCCGCCGGAACTCATATCTGCCAGGAGAGCGAAGCAAGCATCGAACCACTGGAGCATGTCATCCGGCAAGCGATTGCGCAGTTCCTGTAGCAGCTTGGCCTTGAGGCCGTTCACAACGGTATCTTTATCACGAATGGTTGGCTTCTCTTCCTTCGACAGGGCCGTACGCCCCTTGGGTTTGGCGTTGGCCTTCAGGCGCTTGCGCTTTGCTCGTTCACTGTTGAGTTGCTTGAAAACGCCTATCTTGGCGATTTCCGCTAACGCTCTGGCGAGCGGCCGGAAGCGGTCAACCATGTTGGAAGAGAAAACGCGCACCATTTGCGCACCAGCCCTGGACGACTCTTTACCTTCTTCTTCGTCGCCCTCCAGGAACCCTCCACGCCCGTTCCAGGGCGTGACAAGGGGACTCGGGCGGTATTGCTCAAGGAAAAATTTGCTGATGATGGAGTGATCTTCGTGTCCGGTGAAGGCAGGAGAGCTGAGAACAAAGAACTCGTTCAGCCAGTATCCTTGGCATTGCAGCTCTGGTTTCTGTTCGGATAGCAGGCGCAGCACACCCAGGGCCTTGAGATAGCTGGCCAGCGGCGTCGGCCTGCAGCCTTCGAGCACAATGTCTTTGCGGAAGCCGTGCGGCGCCCGCCTGTGCTGGGGCGACCTGCTTTCGGCGTGGGCAAATAGGTTCCGCTCTTCGGGACGTTGTTCGTCACTCACCCGATTTCTCCTGTAGCCCTGAGGTGCGGGATATCGTCGAGATTACGGCGGCTGCCGGCGGCGGGTTGGTGCTTGGGTGCTTGCGCGTCAGGTCGGGGAACTTGTAGACGCAGGCGGCTGCCGAGCGCTTCAGAAAACGCCGTTGTTGGACACCTGTGTACCGTTCTTTTCGTGGTGGCGCAGGCATTGCTTCGGTTGTGCAGATGCGTTTGGCGAATTGACCGGTACGGCGGCTCAATAGGCCGTCCGCTCCGGCGTGCCGGATGCCCGGTGGTTGTTGCCCCCGTATGGAGTAATGTTGACGTAGCTTGTCCAAGGCGAGTTGGACAATGTCTATGCGCATGGTTTGTGAAAGTCCCTGCCAGGACGTAACGGACGTGTGCGGCATCGAATGTCTTGGTGACTGCCGCAAAGGTTGCAAGATTGCATTACTCCTGCTCCTCGGCCGAGGCGCGCCAGTCCGCCAGGCGCACGAGGGTTTCCAGCCAAGCCAGCTGGAACGGACCGTACCGGTTCAGAAGTTCCAAGGTGCGCTCGGTCCATGACGGACCTTGTTCACTTTCGCCGATTTCCATCAAGGCGAGTCTGAGCGTCACCTCGCGGCTATGCTCACCGTCGAGGTCGAGCGACGGCAGGGTATCGCCCTCCCAAACGCCTCTGGCGAAACGTGTGACGCCATCGGCCACCTCTTCGTCTGGCATCGACCGCAGACTCATCCGAACCTTGCCGTGATGGGCTACGATCAGATACGCGACGAGGTCGGCATCGACCTCACCGTCGTGCTGTTCGAGCCAACCGAGCGTCGAAGCGAGTTCGTGCCGGAAGTACGGGCGTTCGTGATGCATGCGCCCCTGGCAGTCCGACTTGGCCAGCAGCAGCTGGCCTACCTCAGCTTTGCAGCGATACATGGATCTCTGAAATACCGTGTGCGCCTTGCCGAGATCGTGCCACCGGCCTGCGCGGACGATCGCGCTGCTCTGCGATGTCTCACCCAGCTTCGCGCACAACTCGGAGGCGTGACGTGCGACATGAGCGAGATGTTCGGACAGTGCCACAGGTCTGAACTGTTGCGAACTCGGGTCTTCGCCAAACGCATCCTCCGGCGGACGTGTCACCCAGTCTTTCTCCGATAGCAGGGTGGACACCGGCTTCCGGAACGCCGGATTGAAGCCGATGATCTCGTCGTAGCCGCCATCGGATGCGCGGAGGAGTAGCGTCATACCGGGTCGGAGCTGACGATCAAGCTTGACCCATCGGGCGCCATGCTTCTTATGGCCCAACGAGTCCCAGCGCCATGCTCCACGCTGGTGGATGTCCTTCGCCTGACTCATCGAAATGGGGCAGACCTCGGAGCGATCGGGCCTCCGTTCGGGTCCACCGTCGGGGCCGGAGTGATTGGGATCGTCCTTGAAGTTACGCCAAAACACTAGGACACTTGGCGGACCGTCATCGCGGATGTAGTCCGAGACATCTACGTCAAATCCGGACAGATCCGGGTCCGTGTTGAATAGATCCAGGAGGTCCCTACGCCTCAGAACGGACGTAACCGGTCGGATCGGGTCGACCGGCAAAAGGTTCTGCGGGCGGGCATTGTCCAGCCTGCCGAGCCTCTCTCGCGCGTCGGACAGCGCCTTCCCATCATAAGGCAGGGACAGCTCCTCGTCGTCGGCGATGTTGATCCACCGGATGCAGGCGCCTGGGGCGTTGTGTTCCCCATAACGATTGCAGCGGCCGAAACGCTGAACCAGCGAAGGCCAGGGAGCAAGTTCGGTGATCAGAGTTTTCGAGGATATGTCCACGCCGGCTTCCGTGGCCTGCGTGCTCACAATGATGCGGTCCTGGGGCGAATCTTCTCGCAGACGCCGGACCTGCTCCGCGCGCTCGGCGGCACGGAAGCGCGCGTGGATCAGCAGATCGGGCTTGCCCGGCCGCATCTTGCGCAGTAATCGAAACAGCTCCTGCGCTCGTTCGACACGATTGACGATGACCAGCGTTTGCGCGCCCGGGTCGTGGCCTTCCAGCACAAGAGCGCTCAGCGCCTGGAGATACGCCCACAAGCCCGCCTTGGTCCGGGTATCTTCCGATAGCGAAAAGGATGCCTTGAGGAGTGGTTTGTCCGCACGCAGCCGGTCGGCTGCCTGTTCCCTGTCTTGATCATCGATCGTCAGCGTCGTGAGGGTCTGCAGATCGGGATGAAGATCCACTGTGTCCAGCCAGCTGCGTTTCATGGTAGCGGACACCCAAAGGGTACGACTGCTCTTCGCGGGCGGGAAGGCGCGGCGGAACGCTTCCAGCTGTGCGGACGTGGCCAAACCGGCGCCCATCAACTGCACCTCGTCGAATACCCAAAGAGCATCGTTGTGCAACAGTGCGAAATGAATTGGCCAATTGAATCGGCTCATTCCGTAGCCGCGCATCAGAGCGCGGGAGAGCAGCATGTCCTGCGTGCCAATGAGGATCGAGTCTTCTTCGGGATAGCTTGTCCATTTGGCCTTGCGAGCGTCTTCTTCACCCCCCATGAGTACGTTGACGCTGACATTACCTTCCCCAGGTTTTCCGTGGATCCCCAACGCCTTGAGCCATCCTTCGACGTTGCTGACCGTTTGCTCGACCAACACGCGCATCGGCAGGCAATATATCAGTCTTCTTGGTGTATCGATGTCGGGTTGTGATTGGCGAGAGCCTCTTCGCCAGCCGCGCTTCCAGAGCCAGGCGAGGACCACGGCTGCGGTTTTGCCCATGCCGGTCGGAACATCGAGAAGATCCGGCCAAGCTGCTTCGGCCAGACGGCGTTGATAGTTATATGCTCCGAAATCCGGGTCGACCGAATTTCCGTATGCCTCATTGAAGAAGTCGCGATACTCCACTTTTGGCTACCTGTCTCGCTTTACCTGTATAATCACGGATTGGGCCGGGAGCTTCCATGTCCGCCGCGGTACTCCCTACCCTCGGTGCGTAGGACCGAATTTCGCGAAAACCGACACGCCGTGAGCAAGAAGCATTTTTCGAAGCGATCGATGACGGACTGGAAGCGCCTGGACGCGCTCCGCGATGAGGACATTGATCTTTCGGAAAATCCCGAGCTGACGCCGGAAATGTTCGCGCACGGGATCGTGCGCCGTGGATTGAAGACGCCACCGCGCAAGCGGCAGCTTACGCTGCGAATCGACGAGGACGTTCTCGAGTGGTTCCGGGCGCGGGGACCGGGATACCAGACGCGGATCAATGCCCTGCTCCGGGCGTATGTGGAGGCGCACCGGTCGCGGTGACCGCTTCTGCGCTGGGAGCTCATTCCCGGGTCCCTGAGTTGAAAATGGTCGCGTCGAGACCGCGGCCGAAATCCTCCGGCTCGAGCGGACCCCGACCGAGCTCATCGGGCGGCAGTGAGCTCGGCGGACGTCCGGGGGTCGCCCGCCGCCTCTCCTGCCTCCGCCGCGCGGAATTCCTCTGCCGGACGCCAGGTCGCGCCCTTGCCGCGTGGCCCACCCCCAGATCGAGCACCAGCGAGAAGCGCAATCCCACCATCTGAGCGCCCTCAACCGGCGGAGCCGGCCGCCTCCGCGGATGCCTGGTTGGCTGCTTCCGTGGGCGGAGTTGCCACGAGCTCCACCGCCTGCAGCTGCCGCGGAATGCGCTCCACCGGCTCGACCGGTGGGATCTGCACGTCCGCGGGTGCCGCCTGCAGCTCGGAGAACCTGCGGGCCGAGACCAGCACGCGGGACTCGAGGCTGGCGGTGGCGCTGTTGTAGGAGTCCACCGCTTTCCCGAGCCGGTCGCCGACTTTCGCCCAGTGGTCCGCCACGGTGGCGATGCGCTCGTAGAGCTGCTTGCCGAGATCGGCGACCTCCTGCGCGTTCTTCGCAAGTGCCTCCTGACGCCAGCCGTAGGCCACGGCGCGCAGCAGGGCGATGAGGGTCGTCGGCGTCGCGGGAATCACCCGCTCGTTGACGCCGAACTCGATCAGGC
>Ga0209062_1005803_pt1 | contig 11727 bp, 13 predicted proteins | sample Coa_R2_2_FD_187158 | JGI IMG/M metagenome (GOLD analysis project Ga0209062, IMG submission 187158) | Surface soil microbial communities from Centralia Pennsylvania, which are recovering from an underground coalmine fire - Coalmine... | ecosystem: Environmental > Terrestrial > Soil > Unclassified...
AGCGCCGGAACAGCCACATGAACACGAGGAACAGCAGCAGTGCGATCCCCTGCAGCAGGACGCGCGACTGCATGAGCTTGTTCGAGCGCCGCGCGCTGTCGCCCCGAGCCATGGAGAGAAGGCCGAGGCCCAGCACCCCCAGGGTCGCCAGCATCGCCACCACGATCAGGACGGGAAGGAAATGTTCCATCGATGTAATATAGGCCGGGTCGAGACGCGATCCCAGCGGGCTCGCGGCGCCCGCCCACGGAAGCCCCGATGCGCAGCAACCAGCCGATCCCGATCCCCGAGCTCAACGATCCCGACGTGCTGACGCACGAGAATATCGAAGGCGCAATCCGCCCGAAGACGCCCGGCTTCTACGTGCTGGGCACGCTCGGCGAGAACAAGGTGATGTCCGTGACCTACGTCGGCCGCTCCGACGACGACCTCGCGACCAAGCTCAAACGCCACGTCGGGAATTATGCGGCCTTCGCCTACGCCACCGCGGAGTCGGCGCTCCTCGCGTACCAGGGCGAGTGCCGCCTCTACCACGCACTCAAGCCCAGCAAGAACGTGATGCATCCGGTCCGCAAGCGCGGCGACGAGTGGGCGTGCCCGGTGTGCGGACAATAGGCGCCGTGTGCCGGTCCCGCGCTCGTGAAGCGCCGGCAAGGGAACGTCCCCTCTGATCTCCCCTGGCCCTCTTTTCCAGTGATGGGCCTGGAAAGATCGGCGAGGATTTTCAGCGCATCGCGCGGGCGAAGAAGTCGAAGGCGAGCGCGTGCGATTGCTCCGTAACGTTGGCGTCGTAGCCAAACCATGTCCAGCCCGGCGGCTCATTTAACGGCATGCGCTTGCCAGGGCTGCGGCTCGGCTGATCCCAGACATGGCCGACTCCGCCGAAGACATGCGATTGCACCGGCGCGCCGCCGGCTTTGACCTTGTCCAGCCGCGGAATGCACTCCTTGGGGTCGCCATCGTGATCCTCCGCTCCAAGCAGTGCCAATAGCGGGATCGAGATGTCGTCGTGGACATAGTCCAGATTATGTGTGGGGCTGAAGCACTGGCCGTAGACCGCAACGACAGCCGCGAAGCGGCCGGCGCTCGCGAAAGCTTTGACGACGCGCTCGCTCGTTAGCAGATAGGCGACGCGCGCACCGTGCGAGAAGCCCATGGCGGCGATGCGGGTCTTGTCGACGAACGGAAGCCGCGCGAGATGATCCAGAGCGTCAAATGCATCGCGCGCCCGCACGGCGATCGATGCTATCCCGGGCCATCCGCCGTTGCAGACGGAGTCGCTCCCGAAGCCTCTTTGGCTGAAGCTGTCCAGAACGAAAGCGACGTAGCCCTTGGCCAATGCCGTGTGCACCCAGCCCGGCATCTGGTCATTAGTGGAAAGGCCTGCGCAGGTATGCAGCAGCACGAGCGCCGGAAACGGTCCGGGACCGGCAGGTTTGTAGATCGCCATCGAGGGAACGCTAGTGCCGGGCCCGCCCTCGATCGCTGTCTGCGGGAACTGCAGACCGCGCACGCCGTAGCCCGCGAGACAGAAGCGCTTGCCCTGATCCGTGGCGGCCTTGTCGCAACGTGCCTTCTGCTGCGGTGTCGGCTCGGCTTGCTCGATCGCTCGCGCGATCGACGCGGCGCCAAGTACGACTGCAACGGCTAAGAACAACAGTGCCCGCATATCATCATTCCCCGTCTGCCGCCGACCCAACCATCTTGAGATGAGTCGCCGCGCCTCAGTTCCGCCCGCCCAGCAGTCCCCGTGCGATCACCTGGGCCTGGATCTCGGCGGCGCCTTCGAAAATGTTGAGGATGCGGGCGTCACAGAGGACGCGGGAGATCGGGTACTCGAGGGCGTAGCCGTTGCCGCCGTGGATCTGGAGCGCGTTGTCGGCGTTGGCCCAGGCGGTGCGCGCGGCCAAGAGCTTCGCCATGCCGGCCTCGATGTCGCAGCGGCGCTGGCTGTCCTTCTCGCGCGCGGCGAACCAAGTGAGCTGGCGCGCGATCATGGTCTCGACCGCCATCCACGCGAGCTTGCCGCCGACGCGCGAGAAGCCGTGGATCGGCTGGCTGAACTGCCGGCGCTCGATCGCGTACTTGAGCCCCAACTCGAGCGCGTTCTGCGCGACGCCGACGGCGCGCGAGGCCGTCTGGATGCGGGCGCTCTCGAAGGTCGCCATCAGCTGCTTGAAGCCCTGGCCCTCCTCGCCGCCCAAGAGATGCTCCGCCGGCACGGCGAAACCGTCGAAGGCGACCTCGTATTCCTTCATGCCGCGATATCCCAGCACCGGGATCTCGCTGCCGCGCATTCCCGCGGCAGGGAAGGGGTCGGCCGAGGTGCCGCGCGGCTTCTCCGCCAGGAACATGCTGAGGCCACGATAGCCGGGCTCGCCGCCGTCCGTGCGCGCGAGCAGCGTCATCAGATCGGAGCGGCTGCCGTGGGTCATCCAGGTCTTGGCGCCGTGGATGCGGTAGAGGTCGCCCTCGCGCACCGCCCGCGTCTTGAGGCTCGCGAGATCGGAGCCGGTGTCGGGCTCGGTGAAGGCGGCCGTCGGCAGGATCTCACCGCTTGCGATCCGGCGGAGGAAATGCTGCTTCTGCGCCTCGGTGCCGCCGGCGCGGATCAGCTCCGCCGCGATCTCCGAGCGCGTCCCCAGCGAGCCCACGCCGATATAGGCGCGCGACAGCTCCTCGGAGACGATGCACATCGCGAGCTTGCCGAGGCCCTGGCCGCCCCATTCCTCCGGCACGGTCAAGCCGAAGACGCCGAGGCTCGCCATCTCCTCTATGACGGGCAGCGGGATCAGCTCGTCGCGCAGGTGCCAGCCGTGGCAATGCGGCGCCACGCGCTCGGCGCCGAAGCGGCGGAACTGGTCGCGCACCAGCTCGAGCGTGGGATCCTCGATGCCGAGCGCGCCGAAGCCCGCACCCTCGAGCGCGTCCTTGAGCAATTCCGCCAGCCGCGCGCGGACGCGCTCCGTGTTGCCGCGCCGGATCAGCCGGTGCGGCTCGGGCCGGCGCAGCGGCGCCGTGCTCTCCCAGTCGAGGCCGAGGTCGGCGGGCCGCGCGATCTCGCCCTGGGAGAGTGCGATGCCGCCCACGATCTGCGCGAGGTACTCGCCGAAGCCGATCTGCAGGATGAGCCGCTCCGGCTCGCCGAGACGGTGCGCGGCCTCCAGCCGCAAGGCCCAGCGGCGGAGCTCGCGGAGCGCCGTCACGTACGTGGCGAGCCAGGCGAAGCCGTGGGCTGCGAACTGGTGCGCGTCGAGCCGCCCGGGATCGACCGTGCCCTTGGGCGCCACCATCTCCTCGAGCCGCCGGCGCGCCGCCGCCAGCACCTCCTCGGCGGCGCCGAGGCCATGCTCGGTCAGCATCAGCAGGTCCGGGAAAAGCACGTCGCTCATGGTTCTGTCATAGCATTGTCGGGACTTACCCTCACCCTCCCAGCGCTCGCGCTGGGTCCCTCCCTCTCCCGTTCCACGGTAGAGGGGTTTCAAAGCGGCGCGCTTGCTGGCCCCTCTCCCACGGAGTGGGAGAGGGAGGGTGCCGCCTAGATCCGCGTCGAGAGCCAGATCGCGATGCGGGAGCCGAGCTTGATGCCGGCGGTGAGGAGGTCGTGGGCGGGCGCCGCGCGCGCGTCGTGGGCGAGAGCCATGTCACGGTGCGCGAGTTCGTCGGCGCGGAACTCCTCGATGGTCTTGCGGAGCGACGACTCGTCGGGGTCGTCGCCGAGGCTCTCCGCCTGGCTCCGGTAGTGCTCGTCGATCACCTCCTCGATGGCGACCGTGCAGGCCATGGCCGCGCGCTCGCCCAGGAGCGCGCTTGCCGCGCCCAGCGCATAGCCCGCGACGTGCCAGAGCGGCGACAGCGCGGTCGGCCGGACGCGGCGCTCGACCACCAGCTTCTCGAAGCGCTCGAGGTGCTTGCGCTCCTGCTCGGCCATCTCGCGGATGACGCCGCCCGCCGCGGATTTGCCGAGTACGGCGAGCTGGCCCTCGTAGATGCGGACGGCGCCATACTCGCCGGCGTGGTCGACGCGGATCATGCGCTCCGCCTGTTCCGCGGGCGAGGGGTCGCCGGGAAGCCGCGGTGGCGCCGTCACGCCAGCCGCTCCCGGGGCAGGCGGGCGTAGGCGACGGCGCTCACGGCGAACAGGCCGAGCGAGGTCACGACATTCCAGGCCGCGAGCGACAGGCCGAGGAGCGTCCACTGCACTTCGTCGCAGCGGACGGATTGCTGGTTCTGCAGGAACTTCATCAGCTCCTCCGCGCTCTTGGCGCCGCTGGCGCCGCCCGTACAGGCGGTGGGGCCCGCGATCCAATGCTGCTCGACCCCGACGTGATAGGCGGCGAGGCCGGCACTCACCAGGAAGATAAGCGCAAGAAGGCCGATTCCCCAGAGCGCGCGGCGCCGGTCCGTCGCGAGCGAGAGGCCCGCGACGGCGATCGCGCCGTAATAGGGCCAGCGCTCCGCGAGGCAGAGCTCGCAGGGCTGCAGGCCGCCGGCGTACTGCATCATGAGCGCGCCGCCGACGACGGCGATGCTGGCGGCGAGCACCAGGAGCAGGACGGGACGGGCGGCGGTCATGGCTTGCGCGCTCGATGCTTTCGTCTCACCCGGTGCTTCCAGTGCGCCCATACGTACCAGGCGACGGAAGCGACGATGGCCGCGACGATAACCCCGTCGAAGCGATGCATGAAGGCCTTGAGGCGAGGATCGGAATCCCATTTCTCGCCGAGCCGCTCGCCGACATAGGCGAGAGCGTAGCACCAGGGCCAGGATCCCAGGAACGTGTAGAGCTGGAACCTGCCCTGCGGCATGTGCGCGATGCCCGCGGGGAGCGCGATGAAGGTGCGCACGACCGGCAGCAGCCGGCCGACGAACACGGCGATGCCGCCGAAGCGGGCGAAGAACCAGTCGACCACCGCGAGCTCGCGCTCGCCCATCAGCACGATCGAGCCCCAGCGCTCGACCAGCGGCCGGCCGCCCCAATGGCCGATCGCATAGGCCACGGTCGAGCCGACATTGCAGCCGATCGCGCCCGCGGTCGCGACCAGCGCCAGGTTGAAGCGCCCGGTCGAGACGAGGTAGCCCGAGAAGGGCATGATGACCTCGGACGGCAGCGGGATGCAGGCGGACTCGATCGCCATCAGCAGCACGATCCCGCCGTAGCCGAGGCTCGAGATGGTCGCGACGATGAAGGCGGCGACGGGCGCGATGATGCGGTCGAGCAAGGCAGGGCCGGATGGCTGCAGCGGGCGCGATCTAGCCTCAGGGCCGAGGGCGGTGCAAGGGCCGCGGCGCCGCCGCGTCGATTGACCGGGCATCCTCCGCCGCTATATTGCCGCCCGCCAGCGAGCGGCCCCTGTGGCGGAATGGTAGACGCGGCAGACTCAAAATCTGTTGCTCGCAAGGGCGTGGGGGTTCAAGTCCCTCCAGGGGCACCAACTAAATCAATATGTTAGTAAATTAACTAGTGACCGTTTTCAGAGTATGGGAAGTCGGGTAAGCACTGGGTAAGCAGAAGGCGCGTGTTCATCTGAGGGGGAGCGCAATGGTCTGGGTACGATGGCCGGCAGCTCGCTCACGTGATGCGTAACTATCGAACGTTGATCAAGGAGGCTGAACTCCTGGCCGCCTCGCCCCAGATCGTCGTTGATTGGTTGCAGTCCAGGTCGGCGAACGTCCAGCTGTTCCGCGATATTGAAGAAGCTGACGAGGATCTTGAGCAAGCCCTCCTGGCGCGCAATGAACCGCTCATCGACTTTGCCTTGGCCCGCTATTGCGTCTATCCCGATGTCGCGCGGGCCTTGTTCGAGAAGGCGAGCGGACCGGACGCCAATAACAGGCAAGCCAAAGCACTGCGGTTGGCGATCCTTGCCAACCAGTCTCTGGCCAAGGCCAGGATGGGCCTCCGGGGTTTCCCTTCCGCTCTAGTCCCCGAAAATGAGTTCCCCGGCTGGTTAGCCCGGGCAGACTACAATGAGATTGCGGCCCTCTTCGAAAATCCTTCTCTAGACGACTCGTTCCTCGAGAGCTTCCTCGATAGCAAAGAGTCGTGGCAGGCGCTGAATGAGGACCGTCGCCTCGTAGCCCTGTATGCTCTCACACGGAATTCTCGGATGAAGGCGCCCTACGATCAGCGATGGATGGATGGCTACGCCGAGTACCGGTACAACAGTGTATTCAATGCCGCGTGGAAACTCGCGGGTACCGCTCCAACTACGCCCGTATGGGCTCACGCTTTAAGCTATCTCTACCAAGCCGTCTGGCGTCATTCCTCGATCGATTCATTGAAACTCACTGAGCGCTGGCATCCCGATCAAGCTGACGCGAAGTCTCTCAAGGACGAAGCGGCGGCTATCGAGCGGGGAAACCTTGGCGGCTACGGGAGAGTCAGACAGGGTCTCGCGCAGCTAGCGCTGAGCAAAAAATCAGGAATTGGGCCGGAGCTGCTAGCGAGTGATGATCCGGCGTTCCGGGCCGCCGCTTACGCAAGTATGGCACTGACCCCCGAGCAGATCGTGGCGGCCTACGAAAAGGATAAAGAACTCGCGGTCAACGAAGCAGTCCATAACGAAGAGTTATGGCGACGTCCAGAAACGCGCGAGGCTTTGCAGCAGATCTGCTGGCGAGCCGTGCGCGACGACAAGCATTCCGACCTACTGGCGGCCAACGTGTTCAATGCCGTGGAAGAACGGATGATGAAGGAGCATCCGCAATGGTTCGCCAATCAGCTATCCAAGGAGCCCGCAACCAAGTCGGACGTTCACATGCTGGCCGAGGGTGTTGCGAGTAAGGAGAGCTCGGAATTGGTCGCCCGTTCGCTTGCGCAACTCCGAGAAACCCTCAACGGGATGGGCAGGCGGCTTGGCTGGCTATTCTTAATCCTCGGTGTCTTGATTGCCTTTGAGTGGCGCCATTTTTGAGGCCCCTTCCTCCGGTAAAAAAGAAATATTGCCCAGGGAGATCTTCAATGAAAAAGGAGGCGATCGAGCGGGAGACACAGGACGAAAAAACTGACCAGCGCCCGTCAGTCCCCTGGCCGCAATGGGACGGCCGCATGTGGCGATACAAGTGTGATCCCTATTCCATAGGCGGCCCGTTTTTCGGCTTGGAACTGGAACACACCGAGCGTGAGCGGCAACTCGTGCGCCAATTTTGCAAAGTGGTGGATTGGCATCATGAGGTGATTGAACACCAGGAAAAGGGAAAGCTGGTCATCCATACGGAAGGATGGCGAGAGGACCGGGGTTGGCGTCGAGTCTTTTGGTGTGGAGTTCTGCTCGCCCTCCTGGCCGGCGGTGCGGCAGGTATGCTTCTGGCGCGGGTGCTCCTGTAACTGGTTCACGTTCGCGCTCTTGGAATCACGCGACAGGGTACATCAACGACCCGCCGAGTTCGACGCGCTGATGGCCTGTGTAAAGGCCCCTTTTTGCCGGCCAAACCTACCCGCGCCAACTCCTAATAGCCGATGGCCACTGAGCAGATGCTTGCTTGCGATTAGGCCATCGGCAGTTTTGCCTCACAATTCATCCAACGTCTGCCGCGCAATGCTCACCACGGCGCTGAGTAGGCGCCGCCGGTTGACGGCTTCGACAGTGTACCGCCCGTGCCTGAGCGCGTTCCTGTTGCCTTTCGGCGCACCACCGCCGGCGCCGTGCATTCGGCACACCGCATATCCTCTAACCGCGGGCGACCGGCACGGGTTCCTTGTCCGCTTCGATCTCGCCCGGCAGCGTTTGGCCTGGTGCATGGGTAAGTTGCTTTGCATCGGGTTGTTCCTCTGATTTTTCCTTCCCCCCGGTCCCGCCAGTCACGGTGCCGACGATGGCTTGGCCCCCGGCGTTCACGGTGACGTGCTCGACGCGCACCGTCTGCTGACCCTTGCCCCGGAGGCGTTGCAAGGCCTCGACCTGAGCCGTGAACGTGCGCAGCAGCTTGGTCGCAAGGTTCCCATTCGAGTCCTGCTGCGGAATTGTCTCGCAGCCCTTGAGCCGTCGCAGAGCGCCCATAGCGGCGGCATGGACCGCAACCATCTGCGCCGCCAACATCGCCTCTGTCTCGTTCCGCGGCCCGATACCTGCCATTGCTGCCGCAGCGCCGTTAAGGTCGCGTTCCTCGAGCGGCGTGCTTGGCGTTGCTTGGCATCCGGCGTTCACCAGCTGATGAAGAAGCCAATCAGCAAAGTCGGGGTTGGTAGTGCCGAAAGCATTCCAGAATGCCGCCGCTCCAAGGAACTTGTCTGTGTGGTCGATAGCGATGGCAGCCGGCTTTCGGGGTGCATGAGCAACCTCGAAACGCGGCGCGGGTCGCGTCGCCTTGATCCGTTCGCCAAACTCGCTGACGAGCATCTGCTCAGCGGCCGTCCGCTGGTAGGCGGGTTTCGCGTAGTTATCAGCGGCAGCCCTGGCCGCACGCTCGACCTCACTCGACTTTTCGTTTGGACCTTGCATGGACCGTCTTGCTTTCACGCTCACTAGCATTCTCCGTTGTCTCTCGCTCACTGGCTTCCCAGAGATGGCTCGAGGGCGGTTTGATGACCTGGGTCGGCTCCGGGGGAGCCTGCCGCACCCGATAAATTGCCTGCGCCGTAGAAAGCGTGCACGCCTCGCTGAGTAGCCTTGAGGGCTTCCGGCGATAGATGGCCCGCCTCGATGGCCTGCATCGTCCAGCGCCGCGCGGCGCTCCAGAAGGCGTTCCTGTGCGCTGGCGAGCAGAAGCGTTTGGGACTCCCGCGCCGCCGCCCGGTCCGGAGATGTCGTTCACACCAGAGGCACTGGGGCAATACGTCGTCTGTGTGGCTGGCGTCCGATTTCATCTATACCTTTTCGGGCGACGGAGCGCCTGCGTTTGATCTGCTACCACCTGGTAGAATAGAAGTGTCCTCCTGGTGGGACTGTGCAGAGGTGGTTTTTGTTGCCGACAGTCCCGCTGCACGGACCGTGAGCGGCAATATTGTTGCGTCGGCGCGGTCACAGTCCGCGATAGGGGACTGTGTGTCCCCCTGAACGGACTGTATCCTAGATTTCGCGATCCGCTCGCCGGCACCGTCGGGGGTTGCCGAGTAGCACATGAAATCCTTCGTGGCGCGGTTCTCGCCGCAGGGTACGGCGGTGATGCGCCAGAGTCGCGCTGCGCGGGTCTTGACCGTGAAGGCGGAATCCCTGGTCATCACCAGAAACCCGCGCTCCACGAGCTCGGCGAAAGCACGAGCGGCCGTGGTCCGACCGAGCCCGATCTCCGCGGCTTCGCGCACGGCGTAGCTGATCTCGCCGTTGTTGCTTCCGTTGTGCCGTTGCCAAACGTCGATGAGCAGCGCCTTGGCATTCGGTGAGAGAGACTTCCATGCCGGACTACGGAGCATCCAGTGAGGGAGTCCCACCCAGCGCTCGTAATCCCCGGCCGATTTTCTTCGGCGAGCGCGTTTCATCGCTCGCGGCTCCCGATGTTGGCCAGCTCGCAGACGAGCGCCGCCTTTGTGGGCGAAAGCGGATGATGCCGCCGCAACCAGGCAATCGCATAATTCGCCCGGTAGCGTCGGTCAGCTTGGGCGTCGGCCCATTCGAAAAGAGGCAGAGGGTTGATATGTCGAGCAAGAGAGCGTACTTTCATCAGGTCGATTCCCTGCGAAGGATAAGACGAAGTAAAGCCTCGGCGCGGTGTTCAGACCGCGACCGGGGCGTTTCTTATGCGGCGTCGGGGTGCTGGCGGCCGGCTTCGATGAATGCGCCGATGTCGCTGGGTGCGTACCTCACGGCAGCGCCAACTTTGATCCACCGCGGTCCGCGTCGGGCCCAGCGCCAACGCCTGAGCGTTGCCACGGTTAAGCCGAGGCGCGCCGCGGCCTCGTGTTCGTTAACAAGTCGATTGTCGGGATTAGCGCCGTGAAGATTGCTGGCGGCGCGTCCAGCTTCAATATTGACCATCGTATGCCCTTCACTAGCGGATGCGATGGTTCACTAAGATACGCGCCGGAATTGCGGGCGCATCAACATTTTTTCACATTGGCGCTGTCGATAAGGGCCTCTGGAAGAAGGGATAATTCGGGAGTCGAATGAACTTGCCCGAGATTGCCATGTTGGCGCGGCGGGCGAGGGTAGGGCCTCGCTTTTCGGCGGCCAAACCTAGCCGCGCCAACTCTGAAGCCTATACAGGGTTAGCTCCGCGCCCAAGCGACACGACTTTGCCGGGCGGGCGCTTGAGCATGGCCAGACGCTGCCGGCTGACCCGCTCGGCTGCCTCATGCGCCTGTTTCTTGTGCGCGTGCAGATAGCGCAGGTAGGTGGCGGCAGTCTTGTGGCCGGTGAGTTGCATCCCGACGTGCATGGGAATATCGGGGTTGTTCGCGATGTCGGTCGCGGCCCGGTGCCGTATCGCATGCAGGCCACAATGCTCGACCTTCGCTGCCTTCAGCAGGCGGCGCCAAGCCGCTTCCAGGGCGTGCAGCGTCATCTGCCCGGTGCGATCGGCTCCAATGCAGACGTGGGGATTGCCGACCACGCGCGCGGCCTTCGCCAGCAGGTCGCGGGTTTCCTTCGTAAGCGGTTTCCGCATGAACCCGGTCTTGCTGTCGGGCCAGACGAGGTTCCCGTTCGCGGCGTCAACGTAGCTCCATTCCAAATTCAGTATCTCGCTGGCGCGGCATGCCGTGCTGAACAGCAGGCGGAATGCGAGGATGGCTCCATCCGGCATCGTGCGGGTCCGCTCGGCTTCGGCCATTGCGGAGTAGATCCGGCTCACCTCGGCGTCCGTCAACAATCGCTCCCGTCGCTTCTCCCGGTACCGCTTTATGCCGCGGCAAGGATTGGTTCCCTCGTCCCGCAGCTTCCAATGCTCGGCCAGCTTGAACATCACCGAGAGCGTGGCCAGCACCCGGTTTGCCTCGTAGGGGGTTTCGCGCATGCCAAGGTGGAAGGCTTGCACCTCGGCGCGGGTGATTGAGCGAATAGGCTTGGTGCCCAGGGCGGGCTTGATCTTGGTGTTGACCATGCGCCGTAGCTCCTTCAGGTACCGCGGCTTGGCGTGAACCTCGGCATGGTCCGAGAGGTACCGCTCGCACAGGTCGACCACCGTCGCCGCCTGCCGTCGCTCCCGGCGCTCGGTGGCGGGGTCGGCGGGGTCCTTGGCGTCCTTGACGTCCCCCAGGTGCCGGGCGGCCCGCCTGCGGGCTTCCTCGAGCCTCAGCTCGGTCGTCTTGCCAAGGGTGAAGCGCTTTGAAACATGGTCGGCATTGCGGTACTGAATCAGGTAGGACATTACGCCCGACGGCTTGACGCGCACGCCGAAGCCGGGGAGGGCATCGTCCCAGGCGATGAGGTCCGCCTTGGAGGGCTTGAGGCTGGCGACCAGCCGTTCTGTGAGCTTCATGGAGCACCCCTACGTGCCGGTTGACCCGATGGCACCTTGGCCGGGTAAGCATCGGGTAAGCAGAGAGCATCATAAGGGGTCGCATGACGGAAACAAGGGAAATAGCTAAGATGTCCCCATTTCACGCAGGTTTCTGGTCAACCGTCTCACCGGAGCAAAACGCAGCGCACCGGCCCTTAACACACTCAAAATCTGTTGCCCGCAAGGGCGTGGGGGTTCAAGTCCCTCCAGGGGCACCACTAGTCTAACTGCCGAACATCCCAGCTCTGCGCGCAGCGAAAAACGCCTGACGCGCCTGAGCTTATTTGCACCGAGGACACAGACAGAGCGGTGGGTCTGCCTAATCCGCCACGGCGTGGTTTCATGAAT
>Ga0209062_1005807_pt1 | contig 11722 bp, 10 predicted proteins | sample Coa_R2_2_FD_187158 | JGI IMG/M metagenome (GOLD analysis project Ga0209062, IMG submission 187158) | Surface soil microbial communities from Centralia Pennsylvania, which are recovering from an underground coalmine fire - Coalmine... | ecosystem: Environmental > Terrestrial > Soil > Unclassified...
GGGTGGCCACCCTGTTCCCGAATGAGGCCGCCCTGCTCCGTCTGGTCAGCGCAGTATTGATGGAAATCAGCGAGGAGTGGGAAACCGACAAAATCTACTTACGAATGGAAAACAGTGGCTCGATTACCCGGGAACAATGAATTTACAGAAAGAACTTGACTTTATCAAATTTTGCCGCGGCTGCTGTCAACGGCCGGACGGGTTGGTAGTCCGCTAAATCTGTGTGGCTCCTGCGCTCAGTAGGCGAGAGAGAATATTCCGTCTTGACCGTCGTAGGTCAGGAGGCATCCCCGCAGGACGTCACGTCCGATCAAGGCATGGAATCCTTGAGCCGCGTGCAGATGGGACTTCGTGACAGGAATCGTCAGGTGCGCCAGCGGCGGATGGCCAGCCGCTGATGGAATGATCAAGCTCACGTCATATTGCTCTGCGGTCACAGATCCCACCCCGGTTGATGGCGTTACCATCTGGATACTCCCGGTCGGAGAAAGCCCAAGTTGGTTCAGGACACCAGGGTCCACGCAGGTGTTGCTTGCGCCGGTATCAAGCATTGCCTGTATGTGGACCGGCTGAGGTACTGCTTGGCCTCTTGCGTGAGGGCTTGGGCGCGAGCATGGCTCACGCCAATGAATGCGAGGATCATGAGACTCCCGTCAGTGGGAGCAACTTGGCGCGTAAAGTATGGCACGAGGCGTTATGCCACCAGTCGTGAAATGAAATGGATCTGTTCCACTGACTGAATCTGCTTCACCAAAAAAGGATCGAGTCCAAACCGTGCGTAGCCCTCTTTCAGCGCGTCCTCATACGTGCCATATACGTCAACGATGTCATCGCCGTGAATTAGGACAAACTTCCCCTCATTTTGCAGGAGTTCCGGAAGTCGTTGTTTATACGTCTGTAATTCGCGTTCGAGCGCCATCAGTATCGTCCGTAGACTATATTGTAGTCTACAGGCGAATGCAAGTCGCCCGCCATCCGCTGAAACCCCTAAAATCGGGGGTGAAAGACACGTAGGATCACGCTTCCAGTAGCTCGCGGACGCTCCAGATGTGTCCGCTGATCCCCGCCGCCATTGCGGGCGTCATCCGCAGCGACCTGTGGACGCGACAGAAATTGTAGAAGGCGAACCAGACTGCGACCGCCGCCCAGTGGTTCTCCCACTTCTTGCTGAAGGCGTACGTCAGCCGCGTAAAGCGGCGAACCGCCATGCGGGTGCTGAGATTGGACCGCTCGACTATCGAAGTGCAGATGCGCTCCGGATCGGGGCGGCCCATGACTGGGACTGACCTGCCCCGGTTTTCTCTACCAATCGTAATTTGGAAAGTCCCTAGTCATTCTACTGGTCCCCGGCAAGGCATATGACATTCCCGGGTTTTCCAAGCACCTCAAGGATTTTAGCGAGGAGTCCCGGGGCCGCATACTCCAAAAGGAAGGAGTGGAACGCAAATTTCGTTTCCGCTTCCGCAACCCGTTAATGAAGCCGCTGGTCATTATGAAAGGGATCGCTGAACATCGGCTCAGTCTGGACATTCTGAAGAGGTTTCAGTCGTGATTCCTCGGTGGCGGCCCGCTCATGCGCGACCGCCACCAGGAGCCACACAGATTTAGAGCGGACGGCCCGCGGTTTCAAACCGATCCCGGGTGGGAGTAGACTCTTAACATGATTCCGCGACTGCTGCTTTTCTTTGCCGCGGCAACCGGCCCGGGGATTCACTGGGTCGAGAACGATTATCCGAAAGCGCTGGCGGAAGCGAGCGCGCGCCATGTTCCGGTGTTCGTGGAGATGTGGGCGCCGTGGTGACACACCTGCCGCTTCATGCGCGCTAGCGTGCTCAATGACGCGGCGCTGGTGAAGCGGGCCGGGCAGTTCGCCTGGCTTTCGGTGGACGTCGACGATCCAGCCAACGCGTCGTTTATGGCGAAGGCGCCGGCCGAGGGCGTGCCGATGTTTCTGGTCATCGATTCGGCTACGGGGAAGATCGCTTTGTCGTGGTATGGCGCGGCGACGGCGGCGCAGCTCGACGCGATGCTGGACGATGGCGCCGCGGTGATCGCCGGCAAGGCCAGCGGCGCGGATGCCGTGCTCGCCCGCGCGGACCGGGCGAACGCGGAGAAGGATTTCGTCAACGCCGCGGCCTATTACGAGCAGGCTCTGAATCTGGGGGGCACGAAGTGGGCGAAGCGGCCGCGCGCGCTGGAATCGCTGATCATGGCGCAGTCGTTTGCCCATAAGAATGAGGACTGCGCGGCGACGGCTTTGCGCGAAGCGCCCACGATGGCGCGGGACCGCTCGCTGGTGAACGTCCTTTACTTCGGCCTGGAGTGCACCAAGCCGGGGACGCCGCAGCGTATCGCGTTGCTGAAGCTGGCGGAGCAGGCCGTGAAGACTCCGGGCGTGCTTTCGGATGACATCTCGCAGCTCTACGGCGAGATCGCCTATGGCTACCGCGCGGAAAAGGACGAAGGCGCCACGAGCCGCGTCGCGACCGAATGGGTCGCGTATCTGCGGCGCGAACGCGCGAAGGCGGCCAGCCCGGATGCGCGCTTCGGCCTCGATCTCCAGCTTGCGAGCGCCGCGAGCGTGCTGCGCAAACCGGAGATCGCGCTGCCGGAGATCGAGCGCGACGAGCGCGAGCTGCCGAAGGATTACAACCCGCCGCGGGTCGCGGCCAGTCTGCTGAGCCAGATGGGCCGGCTCGACGACGCCGTTGCGGCGTGCAGCCGCGCGCTCGAGCTGGCGTACGGCGCGGCCAAGCTGCGGATGTACGGGGTCTGCGGGGGAATCCTCAGCCGCAAGGGCGACAAGGATGCGGCGAAGAAGATGTACCAGGATGGCATTGCGTTTGGGCGGACGCTGCCGGAGGATGTGGCGCAGCCGGTGGTGCGGTCGCTGGAGGCGGCGCTGGGGAAGCTGTAGCCTTTCGGGCGAGCCATCTTCTATTCCTCGACCGGCGCCTTCGCGACGTGGTCGACCACCACGACATCGACCATGCCCTTCTTTGGGATCAACTCGAGGCCGAGCTGATCCCGCAACGCTTTTGGCAGGCTTGGGCCGTGAGGTCCTTCCGGTAACTCTTTCGCCTCCTTCTCCAGTCCGGCTCTTTCCAGCGCCCAACCCAAATCGATGCTCCACTTGAGATCGATATCGAACCTGCCCGCCACGTGTGTGGCATCGACCACTTTGCGCCCCACCTGAGCGGAGAGCGTGTGGGCAATCTCCTCCATCGACAGGTTGTAGGCAACCCAGCGATAGCAGCCGCTCGGGCCCGGCAGCAGACCAGACGCGCCGGCCTCGAACACCGGACAGCCATCCTTGCCGAACTTGGAATCGACCGCCACCCACGGCGGAACGTCCTGTGCCGGCGGGACCGCTCCTGACGGCTTCATCTTCACGCCGGACTTAGCCTTGGTCAATTCGAAGATCTCTTTCTCCGCCTTTTCATAATGGAATGCCAGCTTGAGGCGCTCGGCCAATAAGTTCCGAATCATCTGGCGGAATCGATCCCCGGACGCTCCCGCCGGGACTCTGGCCGAGATATCGAGGCCCAGCATGCAGCACCGGCGCGGGTCGAACTCATACGGCTGCAGCTTGTATGCATAGGAAATCAATGCTCCGAGCGGTATCGCCGAACATCTCCACAGGGTGGGATCGGCAGTGCCGGGTCCGCCGGTGCACCGGCGTGCCTCGCCCTGTTCGGCAACCTTGATCTGCACTACGTCAAATGCCGGAGAGGCTGGCGCCTGGGCACGGGCGGTAACAGCAGTTCCAACCAGACACATGAGTAACAAGGCCATCCTTCGCTTGACCCTACTGCTGGTCCGGTTCATTCGGTGGTCCTCACTCGACTTGTCTCAGTGATAGCGCAGCGACGCAGAGCGCCGAAGCGCCAAGCGCTCTGAGCAGCACGATCTTCCATTTCATTTCGATTACCTCCTATTTGCAAAATGTGCCACATGCCTTCGTGGCCCTTCCACTGCCGCGGCGCCTTGTGTCGTGCTTTATGTCGTCCAACCTCCAGCGGGGTCGACCGCGCGGTGGGAGTTAAGCGGCCTCTCCAAGGCGCCACGCGCCGGATCTTCGGGTTCTGTATATCAAAAAAAAACACGTGGATAAACACGGTGTTTCCCTGAAGCGGGTACTACAAAGAGGGATTTCGTTTCGCTTATGGCGCTCCTATGTCAACTCGCGCGGCGCCCGCCCAATGGTCTGCGCCGTTACCCGTACCGGTGCCGCGGGTCTCTCTCCTCGCGGTTTGCGAGCTGGTGCGCCAAGAGCCGCGCCTGCAAGGGGCGCGCACACCGGATGGCTACCGGGGCTGAAGAGCCGGCCGGAAGGATATACCAGGACGGCATCGCCTTTGTGCGAACACTGCAGGAGGATGCCGCGAAGCAAGCGATACGGTCGCTGGAGGCGGGGTTGGCGAAGCTGTAGGTAGCATGCCGAAAAACCCGCTTCGGGCCGCAGATAAACGCAGATGTGGGCCTGGCTCTCGATCGGCGTTTATGGGCGTTCATCGGCGCCAATCCTTTTTCCGCAACCTGCCACGGCGGCCTGACGCGTGGGGCCGGCCGTTACCGGCGAAGCGTGTTGCGGCGTGATTGGACACGCATGAGAGATGGGCCGCGCGACCGGCGCGCCACATGATACGCTCAGGCGATGGCCCAGGAGGATCGGATCGCCAGGCTGGCCCGGCAGATCGAGGCGGCGCAGAAGGCGGAGCGGCCGCTGGCCGATCCGGAGCAGTTGGCGGCGCTGCGGCGGCAGGGCGCGGCCGAACTGCACGGCATCTGCGCGGAGTTCGTGGCGTCCCTCAACGGCCGGCTGGGGCGGCTGGCGGTGGAGCTGGCGCCGGCCGAGTATTCGCCGGAAAATCTGCGCGAAACGGGCGCGAACCTGATCCAGATCCTGGCGGAAGGGCGGCTGATCCAGATTGCGTTCGAGGCTCCGGCGCAGCCGGTTTCGACGGACAAGTTTCTCGTGCCGTATGTCCTCGAAGGCGAGCTGCGCGCCTATAATCAGGAACTGCTGCAGCGGTTCGAGGTGCGGAGCCGGCTGCTGTTCTACTGCGTGGAGCAGGGGCGGGCGGGCTGGCGCTGGTTCGACTGGCGGACCCGCAAGACCGGGCCGGTGGACGGTCCCATGCTCGCGGAACTGATGGAAGCGCTGTTTTGAATCCCGCGTTCACGGCCGTAAAATCGGTTCCAAAAGAAAATTCGATGACACAAATTCGGGACTCGCGCGTATAATCTCCCAAACGGGTCCTGGCAGTCGGCTCATCCCGTTTCACACAGGGGTTCAGCGTGTGAGCGTTTCACACGCATTCGGGAGGGGTGAATCATGCGCATCGCATTTGTTTCCGCCGCGCTGCTTGCCTTCGCGGCCGCTTCCTTCGCACAGGTCAATACCAGCGTCATGGACGGGACGGTCACGGACCCACAGGGGTCGCTCGTGCCGCGCGCGCAGGTGATCGTGACGAACACGCTGAACGGGCAGACGTTCACCGCGGTAACCGACGACAAGGGCCACTGGGCGATTCCCGCGCTGCCCACGGCGACGTACAGCGTGGCCGTCTCCGCGCCCGGCTTCAAGAAGGTGGAGAAAACGGACATCAAGATGGACGCCGGCATTCCCGCCACTGTGAACCTGGTGCTGGAGGTTGGTGCGGTCACCGAGACGGTGGAGGTGGTGGGCGGCGCGGAGGTCGTGCAGAGCACGACGGCGACGGTGTCGTCGGATTTGACGGGGCGGCAGGTGAACGATCTGCCGATCCCGAGCCGCAACGCGACGGACCTGATCGTCACGCTGCCGGGCACGAACACTTCGGCCGGACCGCGGAATACGACGTTCGACGGCCTGCCGCAGGCCACGGTCAACATGACGCTCGACGGCGTCAACATCCAGGACAACCTGCTGAAGAACGGCTCGGGCGGGGCGTTCTATCCGGTGGTCTACCCGCGGACGGACGCGATCGAGGAAGTGTCGGTGACCACGGCGGCTTCGGGCGCGGAGAGCCTGGGCGAAGGCGCGATTCAGGTCAAGTTCGTGACCAAGTCCGGCACCAATAACTGGCACGGCGGCGCGTTCTGGCAGGAGCGGAACACGTTCTTCGACGCGAACACGTATTTCAATAATATCGACGGGCTGCCGCGGGACCGGCTGCTGCTGCACCAGGCCGGGGCGCATATCGGCGGGCCGATCCTGAAGAACCGCCTGTTCATTTTCTTCAACTACGAGGTGTTCCGGTTTCCGCAGAGCTGGAACGAGGCGCAGGATAAGGGCGCGCAGCTCACGGTGCTGACCGATGCGGCGCGCAGCGGAATCTTCACTTATAAGGACAACACGGGGCAGCTCCGGCAGGTGGACCTGTACGCGCTGGCGGGCGGCGCCGGGTATCCTTCGACGCCCGATCCGCTGATCGCGAATACGCTCTCGCTGATCGCGGCGGCGACGGCGAAGGGCGGGAGCCTGACCTCGCGCGCGACGGCCAACGATTACAACCGGAACAACTTCAACTTCCTCGCGCCGGGCGAGCACAAGATCGACTTTCCGCAAGGCAAGCTGGACTGGATCATCAATTCGAAACACCACTGGGAAGCGACCGGCGGGGTGAACCCGTACCGGCTGTTCCCGGACGGCATCAACGCGGTGATTCCGGTGTTTCCGGGGAGCGGGACGGTGCTGGGCTCGCCAGTGAATGCGGGACAGCGGGAGGCGTTCTGGACGGGATCGACGGCGCTGCGCTCGACGTGGTCGGCGCACTGGACGAGCGAGATCCGCTTCGGGATGTCCTCGGGGAATGTGCTGTTCTTTAACGACATCAGCCCCAGCCTGTTCGCGCCGTGGCGCGGGTATGCACCGAATATGGCGGGCTATGTGACGGTGCCGTACAACGCGAGCACCTATTCGCGGCGCAACGATCCGGTGAAGCAACTGCAGGGCAGCGCGACGTGGCTGCGCGGGAGCCACCTGATCAACCTGGGCGGCAGCTTTTCGCAGATCAACGAATGGACGGCGAGCTGGGGGACGCAGGTGATTCCGCGCGTCTCGTTCGGCGTAGTGAGCACGGACCCGATCCTTTCGCTGTTCAGCAGCGGAAATTTTCCGGGCAGCTCGGCCGCGGACCTGGGCAACGCGGAGGCGCTGTATGCGCTGCTGACGGGCCGCGTGTCGTCCATTGCGCAGTCGGTGGTGCTGGGCGAGCAGAGCAAGACGTACGGACCGAACGGAACGATCGGGCGCTACCGGCAGCGGGAGTTCGGCCTGTTCGCGCAGGATAGCTGGAGGGCCACGCCGCGGCTGACCGTCAACTACGGCTTTCGCCTGGAAAACCAGTATCCGTTCCGCGCGTTCAACAATACTTACACGCGGCCGGGCTTCGCCGGGCTGTACGGGATTTCGGGCGTGGGCAAGCTGTTCCAGCCGGGCGCGAGTGGCGGGGCAACGCCGGTGCTGACGCCGGTTACGGGCGATACCGCGGGATATCCGGCGATTCACTTCCCGTCCCCGACGGTGGGTGTGGCGTACGTGCTGCCGAAGGGCGGCGGGCCGCTCGGGTGGCTGGTGGGCGGGCGCGAGGGGCAAGCCTCGGTGCTGCGCGCGGGATTTTCGATCGCGACGGTGCGGGAGCAGTTTACGATTCCGTGGAGCAGCAACCAGGGGGTGAGCATCAACACCGGGACGGATCCGCTGACGACCAACACCGCGGCGTTCGGCGCGCCGGGCAGCGTGCTGTTCCGCAACCCGGCGCTGCCCTCGGTTTCGGTGCCGTCTTCGCCGGCGTACCCGCTGGCGCTCGCGCCGGGCAACAGCATCAACGATTACGACCCGAACATCAAGAGCCGCTACGTGGAGTCGTGGAACCTGGGGTTCCAGCGGCCGCTGACGCCGGATACGGTGCTCGAAGTGCGGTATGTCGGGAACCGGTCGGAGCGGGCTTGGGCGACTTTGAATCTGAACGAAGTGAATGTCGTTGAGAATGGGTTCCTGAGCCAGTTTCAGGACGCGCAGAACAATCTCGCGATCGCCAACGGCGAATCGGTGGCGCAGCTCACCTCGGGCAGCCTGAAGAGTACGAACTTCTTCAACCAGGGATTGCCGGGGCAGAAGGACGTGCCGATCCTCTCCACGGCTCTGGCGGGCGCGAGCAATTCGCAGACGGCGAATTGGGTGGCGCAGGGGCAGGCCGGGGCGTTTGCGAACAGCATCGCCACCACCGGAGCGCAGATGGCGCGGCTGGCCGCAGCGGGCTACCCGGCCAACCTGTTTCAGGTGAACCCGGCGACCGGCGGATCGGGCGCGAATCTCACGACCAATCAGGGCGGATCGACTTATAACTCGCTGCAGGTCGAGGTGCGGCGGCGGCTTTCCCGCGGGCTGCTGGTGGGCGCGAGTTACGCCTGGGAACATGCGCTGACCACGGGACAGATTCTTTCACTGCGTAACCTGACCGGCGTCACTTATCCTTCGGCGTTCGACCAGCGGCACGGCATCAAGCTGAACTGGGTTTATGAGCTGCCGATCGGGCAGGGGCACCGGTTCCTGGCGAGCTCGAATCCGGTGCTGCGCAAGGCGGCGGAGGGCTGGCAGCTCGCGGGGATCGTGCGGCTGCAATCGGGGACACCTTCGGAGCTCGTTGCCGGGCGGCAGACGTTCAATACAGCGGACGCCGGCGTGGTGCTGCACAATCTGACCACGAGCCAGCTTCAGAGCATGATGAGCATCCAGAAGCAGGGGAATGGGATTGTCGATTATTTGCCGCAATCGCTGATCACGAATTCGCTGGCGGCGTTCCAGTTGGTCAACACGCCGCTCGATCCGAACGCGCCGTACATCGGGCCCGCGACGACGCCGGGGCAGTTCGGCAACCAGGTGTTCCTCTACGGGCCGTGGTTTCAGAAGTGGGACGTGAGCGTGGTGAAGCGGACGCGCGTGGCCGAGGGGAAGACGATCGAGTTCCGGGCGCAGGCGCTGAACCTGTTTAACCATCCGAATTTCTTCCTGGTGCCGAATTCGTCGGGGAATATCACGATCAACAACCTGTTCGGACAGACGCGGAACGCGTTCAACGATATTAATTCGACGAACGATCCAGGATCGAGGGTGATGGACTTTCAGTTGCGGTTCAGTTTTTGAGGATGTCCGGAGACCACATGATTGGCCGCCGATGCACGCAGATGAACGCCGATCGAGGGCGCGGCGAGGCGTTCAACTTCGGCATTGCCGATGGTGAGGGCCATGAGATGGATGCCTTCGTCTTCATTCCAATCCGGGTGGCTCGCCGGACGCGAGTAAGCTAACATAGCGGAGATGCCCGGCCCATTTTCTCCCACGCGGCGCGATTTTCTCGCGCTGGCGGCGGCCTCCGCGACGCGGCTGGCGGCGGCGGGACGGCCGCAACCGAACATTCTGTACATCATGGCGGACGACCATGCGGCGCACGCGATCTCGGCGTATGGCAGCCGCATCAACCAGACGCCGAATATCGACCGCATCGCGGCGGGCGGGGTGCGGTTCACGAATTGCTTCTGCACGAACTCGATCTGCACGCCGAGCCGCGCGGCGATCCTGACCGGGCAGTACAGCCACGTCAACGGCGTCTACACGCTCAACGACAAAATCGATCCGAAGCGCAACCACGCCGGCAAAGAACTGCAAAAGGCCGGGTATCAGACAGCGATGATCGGCAAGTGGCACCTGGCGACGGAGCCGACCGGATTCGATTACTGGAACATCCTGCCGGGGCAGGGCGTGTATTACGACCCGACGTTCATCGAGGCTTCGGGGCGCAAGAAATATAGCGGGTATTGCACGGACCTGATCGGCGACTTCACGCTGAATTTCCTGAAGAACCGCGATCCGAAGAAGCCGTTCTTCGTGATGTCGCACCACAAGGCGCCGCACCGGCCGTGGCAGCCCGCACCGAAATACCAGGATTGGCTGAAGGACCGCAACGTGCCGGAGCCGGACAATCTCTTCGACCACTACGAGGGCAAGCCGCGGGCGGTCGCGCAGGTCACGATGAAGGTCGGGGAGGACATGAATGAGAGCGACGTGAAGCAGCCCTTCCCCAAGGACCTGCACGGCGACGCGCTGCGCCAGTGGGCCTACCAGCTTTACATCAAGGATTACCTGCGCTGCATCCGCAGCGTGGACGACCAGGTGGGGCGGATGCTGGATTATCTGGAGAGCGAAGGTCTGGCGCAGAATACGGTGGTGATTTACACGTCCGATCAGGGCTTTTTCCTGGGCGACCACGGCTGGTTCGACAAGCGGCTGATGTACGAGGAGTCGCTGCGGATGCCGTTTCTGATCCGCTATCCGGGTGTGCTCAAGCCGGGGACGGTGAATCGCGATATGGTGCTGAACGTCGATTTCGCGCCGACGTTCCTGGACATGGCAGGACAGAAAGCGCCGGACGACATGCAGGGCCGCAGCTTCTTCCCAAACCTGCAAGGGCACACGCCGAAGGACTGGCGGAAGTCGATGTACTACCGCTACTGGATGCACAACACCAGCGACCATCACGTGCCGGCGCACTACGGGCTGCGCACGGACCGGTGGAAGCTGATCTACTATTACGGCAAACCGCTCGGGATGACGGGGGCCAATCCGCCGGATACGGAGCCGGATTGGGAGCTCTACGATATGAAGAACGATCCGCGCGAGATGCACAACCTGTATCACGATCCGAAGTACGCAGGGCTGATTCAGAAGCTCAAGGCGGAGCTGGACGCGAAGCAGAAGGAAGTGGGGGACAAGCCGGTCTAATGTCTCTGAATGGTGTTCGCGTGCTGGCGCTCGAGAGCCGGCGGGCGGCGGAAATCGGTGAGTTGATCCGCAGGCAGGGCGGCGAGCCGTTTGTCGCGCCATCGATGCGGGAAGCGCCGCTGGCCGAGGATGACGCCGTGTTCCGCTTTGCCGAAAGGCTGCGCGCGGGCGAGTTCGAGATGATGGTGCTGCTGACGGGCATCGGCACGCGGCAGCTGGCGCGCGTGCTGGGGCCGCGGTTCGCGGAGTCGCTGGGGCGCGTGACGGTGGTGGCGCGCGGGCCCAAGCCGGTGGCGGCGCTGCGCGAGATGGGGATCGCGCCGGCGATCGTCGCTCCGGCGCCGAACACGTGGCGCGAGGTGTTGGCTGCGACGGAAGGCCGCGCCGAACGGCGCATCGCGGTGCAGGAGTACGGGCGGCCCGCGACGGAGCTGATCGAAGGTTTCCGCGCGCGCGGCGCCGAGGTGACGCCGGTGCGGGTTTACCAGTACGCGCTGCCCGAGAATACGGAGCCGCTGCGCGAAGCGGCGCGGCGACTGGCGGCCGGGGAATTCCAGATGGCGCTGTTCACCACGGCGGTGCAGATCGAGCATCTGGCGTGGGTGGCGCGCGAGCAGGGGATCGAAGAAGCGGCGCTGGCGGCGCTGCGGCGGTGCCGGGTGGGATCGATCGGTCCCGTGACCACCGAGGCGCTGGAGGAGTTCGGGATCCGGCCGGACTTCGAGCCCGAGCAGCCGAAGATGGGGATTCTGGTGCGGGAAGCGGCGGCGCGGGCCGCCGCGCACTGAATTTATTTGCGCGAGCCGCGCTGGGGATTCTTCAACTGGGACTGCCGCATCTTGATCTTCTTGCGCTTGGGCTTGCGGATCACAAAGGTGCCGCTGCCGAGATATTCCGCCTGATAAACGTTTTCGTCCGCCAAGGTTATCTCCTGAAGTGAATGGGATCGATCTC
>Ga0209062_1005812_pt1 | contig 11709 bp, 11 predicted proteins | sample Coa_R2_2_FD_187158 | JGI IMG/M metagenome (GOLD analysis project Ga0209062, IMG submission 187158) | Surface soil microbial communities from Centralia Pennsylvania, which are recovering from an underground coalmine fire - Coalmine... | ecosystem: Environmental > Terrestrial > Soil > Unclassified...
AGCCGCCGTTTGCGGTGGTGAAGAACGAGCACCGGGAGACGCTGGGGAACTGGGAAGACCTGCTGACCTACGTGAAGAACGAAGGGAAGCGGGACGCCTCGGTGACGCGGTACAAGGGGCTCGGGGAAATGAACGCGGAGCAGTTGGCGGAGACCACGATGAACCCGGAGAAGCGGACGCTGCTGCAGGTGCGCCTGGAGGATGCGGTGGAGAGCGAGGAGATCTTCTCGACGCTGATGGGGGAGGACGTGGAGAACCGGCGGAAGTTTATTGAAGAGAATGCGCTGGATGTGAAGAATTTGGATGTGTGAGGGAGGGGCTTGAGGCCGGGTCTCACGCGCGGAGGCGCGGAGACACGGAGGAGAGCTGAGGAGAAGGTTGAGGTAAGGGCCGTGGCGCAGGAATGGTGCCGCGGCCTTTTGTTTGTTGAGGTGACCGCGACGTTTGACTCCCAATTCGGGTACTCCCAGTCCCGGTAACCGATACCAGTCTCGTGCCATTAGTGATAGATTAGTTCATCACCTTGGTGATACATGTACTGGCGATTTGGGCTGCTGTTCCTGCTGATCTCACTGCCCGGACTGAATGCAAAGGATGTATCCGTCCTCGTGGACGTCTCCGGGACCATGGCTACCTATGGGTCTTGGCAGCATGATGCGAAGGACCTGATCACAGGTATCCTTTCGGGCAATGTCAGAGCCCCGAACTGGGAGCGCAAGGGCGATGACGGCGCCCTCGCGGAATTCCACACTGAGGGCGGGGACCGAATTCATTTGATCCGGTTCGGGTCAGTTCTCAGTAGCGTATTTCCATTTTTCGCACCACCGGACGATCTGTCCTCGATTGAGCAGTTGAACGAGGCATTCCCCGTCAATGCTGAATTGTTTCATCAAGCGAGGACCAATAAGCCGTTGGCGATCTGTGTAGGCGCGCGGCTTGCGGCGGCGAAAGACGGTATTGGTCGGCTCATCGTCATTTCCGACTTTCTGGTTGACAGCGACGTAACGGCGGAGCAACAAAACGCGATCAACGAGTTCGAATCCAAGGCGCGCGTCGAAACGCCGTTAATTTTCGCGTGGAATCGGAATCCCAGGGTACAGGTTAAACTGCTGCGGATTACGGGGACATCCGATTCGGCCGTGCCGCTTACCGGGCCGGCGCTGACTGTACGTATAACCGGGGCCAAGCTGCTGGATCGACCGCGGCGGCTTGTGCTCTCGTGGGCGTTGGCGGGCACCGACGAGGAAGCGACATATTCGGTTACGATTCGCGATCCGAAATCCGGCAGGACGATCCTGTCGAGAACGGTCTTGAATGCTTCCCTCCTGGTTCCCAATCCGCCGTCCGGGAAATTTGTATGGCAGGTGGTGGCGAATCTCCGCGGGAACCGGACAGCGAGTTCCGCGATGACGTCCCTCGAGATTCCGAGCGACAACTCTTTCTGGGCGATCGCGGCAGTTTTGCTTTTGTTGCTTTGCTCGATTGCAGCTTGGTGGTACTCCAAACGGCGTAAGCCATCACCGGAGGCCGATCGAAAGGAGGCACGCGGGTGGACGGGATAATTGGCCTGTTCGAGAAGGTAACGACATCGCCACAAGAGCTCAATTCAGCGGGGGAGTTCCTCCCTGCTTTCCTGGTGCTCCTTGGAGCAGCATTGTTGCTGTGCATTCCGGCGGCGGTTCTATCCAAGATTCTACTGGAGCGAGACAAGCTGGGAACTGCTACCCGCCTGAGCCTCGCGATTGGAAGGACCGCAGTGTTGCTGGGGGCCATGGCCGTATCTGACGCGGTCGGGCTCGTGCTTCTGGACCGTGCGCCACATTGGACGGCTGTGCTCCCGCACTGCACCTTCGCGGCCTTGGCGGGCGTTTGCGGTTTACTGGAGTACCGCTCCGTAAGCGAAGAACTGAAGCAGATGCGCCGGTATGTCGAGGCCGCGAAGCGACCGGCAGCGTAAGAGGAGAACATGCGAATCCATCCATCGGTTGTCATCGGTGTCGGGAGCACTGGAGGCTATGTCGTCGCCAGCCTTGAACGGATCCTATACGAGGTGATGGGGGATGCCGAGCTCCCTCTGTTCAAGCTTGTGGTGATCGATACGGACTCTGGGCCGAAAGAGGACGAGCCGCCTCCTGGGGGACGACGGAGTATACGATTTGAAGCGCACGAGTCGAATACGGGGCAGGCGATCAAGAACCTCCGACATGCGCTCGGCGGCGATTTCGAGTGGTGTCCCGAGGATCTGGTTCTGGACGGAGAAGGCGCCGGGAACCGCAGGGCGGGAGGCCGCATGCTGCTGTTCAACCGGTTTCCCGAGGTCTGGCGGACTATTCAGGACTCGGTACACGATGCGTGCATCGCCGCAGCGCAAGGCCAAACACGCCAGTTGTTCGAAAGGAAGTTCGAAGAACGCCGCCACGCCGCCGAGCCCGACCTTATCAATCCGAGCGTGCCGGTGGTTTACGTGGTCGGTACTCTTGCGGGGGGAACGTGTTCCGGCATGTGTGTGGACCTGGGATACGCTATTGCAAACGCCGCACCGGGGGCGAAACGCATCGCCACGTTCTTTCTACCAGCCAGGACGGAAGCGCCGACTTACCTCGAAAATACGTGGGCGACTCTGAAAGACCTTGAGTACTTTTGCGACAACCCGTCCTCATTCCGAAGTGTGTGGAAGTCCGCAGCTGGGGCGAAGCAGCGGTATCAGGCGGACAACGTGCTTCCATACGATGTTGTTTATCTCCTCTCCACGACTGACGAGACGGGCGCATTGAAAATGCGGTATGCCCCGAATTCGCAAGCGCCGCTCGTTCACATGTCGGCACTGCAGCTTGCCTGCGCGCTGCTCGGCATGGAACACGACATTTCCACGAAACACGTGGACGCATATGAACAGATCCGGTGCAAACAGAAGAATCGCTTCTTCTACAACTACAACGTCAGGGCCGTGATGTACCCGAAGTACGATCTTTCAGAGGCCGCCGCGTGCCGGATTGTTGAGAGAGCGATTTGCGGCGCGTGGCTGAGCGAAGAGGGCTACCAGACCGCCGCCGGCGCGCGTACTCTGAATCCGGACGATATACGCGGCCAGGGGCGCAAACTATGGAATACGCGATTTGAATCGATTTGGGAGGGCATGGTTCACGCCGTCGATCTGAATGCGTGGGTCGATCGAATTTTGCGAGGCGACTCAGCGGAGTCCGAACTGTTTTTTCAATTCACAGATCCTGCTCCGAACACGATCTACAGTCAGGTATATCAGACTCTAGTAAGCCGGCGAACCGAGCTGCAGAAAATGATCCGGGAGGGCCTAGGCAAGGCATACTCGGACAACCAGAACCTACGGTACGGAGAACTATACATCGAGGGTCTTCGAGCGGAGATGCAGCACACGGAGCGGTTCTGGGATTTACTGGGCACGCCATCAAGGACCGACTCTAGTGCCTGGTCCGGTGTGTCGCGGACGCTCGTTCACGCGGCACTATCGACACGGTCCACGAGCGCGCGCGCCTTGGGTGCACGAAGAGACCTGCTGTTTGATGAATTGCGGAAGGCGCTCACGCGACTACAGATGTACCTCATGAAGCAGGTTGTGGCGGAGCTGCAGGTGTGGATGGAAGGAGAGCTGGCTACTTGGATGCGCAGTCTGCGCGAAACCATCCAAGCGGTCCAGGGACTGGCGGCATCCCGTGCGTCGACGCTGGCTTCCCAACTGGACGAACGTGTGGGGCCGCTGCTCAAGATCAGCCGCTCCAAGACGGAGACGCTGCGCGAAGAGATGGAAAAGCTGGCGCAAGAACCGGTACGCCCGCTGCTTACTTTGCTAAGCACCGTCAGCGGTGAGTTCCAGGGAGAGTTCGCAGTGAAAACGCGTCGTGACCCGGCCGACGACCGTAAGATTTTTCTCAAGCTCAAGGGCGATTTGCAGCCACGGCTCCTGCAGAAACTTGAGGAGTACGGACGAATCGACGTGGCGGCGGAGATCAAGAGCCAAGGCCGCGCTCCCCAAGTGGCGGATCACTACCGCGAAGCCCAGGCGATGTCTGTGACTACAAGCATCGGTCTGGTGAAATCTCCTGCAAGAGTGCCATCGTTCCTGATGGCTTCCGATACCAGAACAGGAGAGGATCTGAAAGAGGAGTTGAGGACTCCTTTGGGCAGGTCGCCTGAAATGGTAGCAAAACCGTTACCGCTGCTCGACCATATGGCGGTCTTCTACCAGGAAGGCGCGTGCTCGGTGGAACCCGATGCGGAATATCATTCGTTTCCGGAAGTTCTCAGCGACGCGCCTGTATATCGCGAACACTATGAGATCCGAATGAAGGACCGTCCGGACATCCTGGACCCACTTCGCTCTATGAAGGGCGGCTCTGCGGCCGCGGCGGGAGGCAACCAATGAGACTGGAATGTACTCCGGAGAGACAGCGGCAACACAATGATTTCGTTCACAGTAAGATGCGGACGCTGATGTGGTCCGCTGTGATTGTGCTCATGGCAAGCGTGGGAATTGAAGCCAGATTGATCCTGAGCCCGCCTCCTCCTCCGCCATCTCCGACGGTGATTGGCCCCGACGGCAGGACTGTCATCGGCGCGGCCGTGGTCGTGACGCCTGATTATGCGCTTGCCGATGGAGATGTTCCGGCGGGCTCACAACTTTCGACGAATGGTACGGACCGGATCCCGATCGAACGGGTCCGGACAGCGGAGGTCCTCGGAGCAAAGCTAATGCTGCTCCACCTCCAAATGCCTCTCTCGAAGGAGGTACCGTCATTCCGAATGCCGCAGAACGGCGAGCAGGCATCAGCGACTGTAACGGCCGGGCGGTGGGAGGGGACGCTGGTCGAACGAGCGAAGGACGGAATGATCGAGGCGCAGCCGGCGATTGCCATCGGATCAGTGGCTCCATTGATTGCGACGGCCGACAGTCAACTGGTTGGGATCAGCGCTCCAGGAGCGGGCGGCGATGTGGCGATCTCTACGCGTTCGCTTCTGGCGGGCTTCCCCGAGCTGAAGAAGTAGGTGGCCGGGTCCGCTCCAGTGCCTCCGCCGAGCGTTCAAGTGAACGCGTCCGTTGCGGTGTTTCTGAATGAGGCAGCGACTGCGATCCGGCCGCAGTTGAAGTTTCGGGGCACTAACGGTGGTTCGGCGAAGGTTCGCGTGCATGCGGCGTTAGAGGGAGTGCCGCGCTCGACGACGATATCGGAGATCCAGCAGGCGATTGTGCACGCCCACGAGACCGCCGATGTCACAATCTCAGAGGGCATCGATATCTATTGCACGGCGAACAGCGCGCGCCCGGCGGAGTTCGATTGGTTTCGAGGCATCTTACGGGACGCGCTCGCATGCCTGCCGGACATTACGGTCCGCCTGCATTGCTTCGGTGTGCTCTCCGACGAACAGGATGAGATCTCACAGTGGCGCCGGGTAGCTGCTCTGTTCCACGAGTTTCGCGGAGGCGCATATCTTCTGTCACGCCGGTTTCGGGAGATCAAGCTGGATCGGGTGCGGACATACGGAGTGCTGGCGTCCATCGTCGAGCTCTTCGCTTCCACTGGGAAGAGCCGTTTTGCTCCGTACAGCAGTTTCAGTGTCCGCCGGGAGAGCAGCCCGTTTCAGGTCTACGTGGCGGGAGTGGAGAGCTTCACGGCGCCTGCGCACGAGAAGACGGCTGAGTGGCTGTTCGACACCCAATTGTTCGCTCGATTGAGTGCGGCGCTTCCGCTGAATCGTCCACCAGAATGGAACCCGGATCCCCGCACAGTGGAGCACTGGCTGCTACGGGCAGCCGGCTGCTCCTACTCATTCGCGGAGATGGTGGAAACACTCCGGAGGTGGGGAGGCACTGAGCCACTTGCGTACGATCTTTCGTTAGAGGTGCAGAAGGCGATTACGAACGCCCCCAGTTCGCCACCCGCAGCGAGCCCCCGGCACGTGTTGGAGACAGCCGTAAATACGTACGAAGCACCGACCGTGATAAGCGCGGCGCGCGGGGCGACTGAGTCCCTGTTCAGAGCCTTCCCGTTTCCAATGCATCCGCTTTTCCTTAGAGCACACCGGCAGGCTCTTATGACAGCGACCATCGATAGACTCCGCAGAGGCCAGTGCGAGATGCTGGCCGAGCTGCTGCGAAAGACGTTTTACACGGAAGCGCAGCGGATCCACAGGTCCTGGTTTCCGCCGAATAGCAGTACAGACGCGGATGCTGCGACTGCGGCGGCCGCTTTCGACGTACGCGCGCCGGGGAGGATGGTGTTTTCCACATGTCATCTGGACCCAACGGTATCGGAGGATGAAAGAGAAGAGCTTTGCGCCGGCGCTGAGCGGATCCGCTTCTTATATCTCATACCGGTGATCTTCGCATGAGCTATTCACTTCTGATTCTGCTTGCGAGCGGCTGTGTGGCCTTGATCGCGCTGTGGGGAATTCTCAGCGCCTGGAGGGAGGTTGGCGAATTCCGACGCGGACTGCGGAGTCTGCCGCCAGACCGCTTTCCCAGCGGAACGGCGTTTCCCAGCGGACGGGAGTCTTGCCGCCTGGCGAACGAGTTTCTGACATTATGCGCACAGGCAGCGGACCGGCAGATGCTCGGAGCACTGCACATCGACCGCGCCCTGGCGCCGGTGAACAATTACTTCCGCACGCGGGTTAACACACCGAAGTCCCTGGCGGGCGTTCTCGTGCTCTGCGGGTTATTGGTGACACTATTAAACCTGCAGGGCTCGGTGGGACGCCTCGGCGCATCATTCCAGAACCTTTCAGTGAGCCAGTCCGACGTACAGCAGAGCACGGCCGCGCGCAGCGTGAATGAGATCCAAACGGCGATGGGGGAGATCGCCGGGAGAGCGCACGACGCATTTCTACAAAGTTTCGGTGTAATTCTTTTATCGTCGATGATTCTATGGCTAGCTCTCCTGCTGAATAACAAAGCACAAGGGGTGTGCCGGGACTTCGCCGTTTGGGCTAACGCCACGCACGTACGTAGTCTAGTCGAGCGGCCTCCGGTGCAGGAGACTCAGGTAGAAAAGCTTAGCGAGCTGATCGTAAAGCTTTCCGATGTGGCCGGAACGTTCGAGACGATCGGCCCTGCTATCGCCAGCGTGGGCGACCTCGGGGCGAAGCTGGACGCATCGAGCCAGCTGGTGGCCGAGGCGGTATCGAAGCTGCCGGCGACCATCAACGAATCGGTCGGCCAACTCAGTCTCGAAGTCACGCGCGACATCAGCGCGCAGCTCAACCATCAAATTGAGTATCTAAAGAAGGTATTGGCGATTTATGGCGATCAGACGGTGCGGGTGACAAAGCTGCAGGAGTACCTGGACAAGCTGGGAGAGAGCATGGAGTCTAGCATGAAGGCGCTGAAGGGCCTTGCGGCGCTACCCGGGAAGATCGACTCACTTAGTGAAGCGGTGCAGTCGTTTACGACGGCGTCGGCGCGAGCGATAGCGGCTTGCGAGCACCTGGACGCGAAGGTAGATCAAATACCGGCTCTGGACCTGGGACGGGTTGAGGGGATCGGTGCCCGCGTGGACGAACTCACCGATCGGATGAAATCACTTCGTGGTGAGATTCGGGACTTCGGGAAAAAGATTCCACAGATCGTCCCGGCGGACATTACTGCAAAACTGGATAGCATTGAAAAGGCGATGTCCAGCCTTCGCGAATCAAGAGCTGCAACGAGCACGGCCGCTGCATCGGCCGGGGGTCCAACGATTCATCTACCGGATCAGGCGAAAGATATCGTGGGGCAGGTGGGAGACCGCCTCAGGGACCGACCTTGGTGGAAGTGGTAAACAGGTGGGCATATGTTCGAGGAAGATCATCTCGCAGACGAACACATTGGGTGGCCGAGCTATGTGGATTTCCTGTCGACGTTCGTTTTCGTTCTGATCGTGTTTGTGGGCTCTCTTCTGTACCTACTTTCGGGCGACATCCGGCAGCGCGTGGTCGAGCAGCGCATTCAGGGAGTGATCCGCGGTTTGAAAGGCACGGGTGTAGTATTTGAGCGCGACGGCGACAGGTTGGTGTTCCCACTGAAATCAAAAGTGGAGTTCGCGACCAACCAAGCGGAGATCCTACCTCAGCACGAGCGATATTTGCGTGAGGTGGGGAAGAGCTTCGGGAATCCTGGTGTGCAACGAATCGTCATTCTTGGCTTTGCAGACAGCCAACCTTGCAGGATCGATCCCTTCTGCAATTGGGATCTCTCCGCGCGCCGCGCTCAGGCAGTGCTGAAGTATTACTACACCTGTGCGGATTGCGAGTACGACCCAGCGAGCATCCGGAAGAAGCTGACGATGACCGGAGAGGGAGATATCACTTCGACGAAGCCGGGTTCGCATGACCGGCGTGTCGACATCATTCTCGAGTTCGAGCGATCCGGAAACTGAGTATGGCAAAACGCTCCAAGGCACTCCGGGACTCTGGGGGTACGCTTCCTTCCTGGTGGTCGCGCCTTGCGTGGAGGCTATGGAGTAAACGGCGTGCATGGCGGGAGCTGGAGGAGCGACTCCATCTCCAGAAAGCGGCACTCGAAGAACTGCGGCCATGGTGCCGGATTGCCGCAGAGGAACGGCAGCGCTTGCGCAGTACGCTCAATCGAGTGCTGGTAGAAGTGCAGGAGTGTGGGCTCGATGCCTCCCTCGCACTCGCTGCCCTGGGTGAGCTTGCTACAAAGATCAGCACACTAGAAAGTGGTGTCCAGGCGCTGGTGAGCACCAACGCAAAATGGAACGCAGCGTACGCCAGTATTGAGACGGAAACGCTCGAGTTGAGGAAGCGGTCGAGTGTGGTTCCGGGCCGCGAATTCGCGCGCCGGACTGACGAGCTGTGCCGGCTCCTGCAACATCCGGATCGACTTCCGGGCCCACACGGCCGCAAGAAGCCAGGCAAAGGCCGATTTGAGAAGGTCCTGGACGAATACTTTGCCACTGCGCGTCATTGCGTGCAGGAACTCCGCGACCACATCACGACAGCCGAGGAGGCGATTCAAGGCATAGGGGACCTAGATCAGTCAGTTGCCCGAATTGAAGAACTGGTACCTGAAACGAACGTAGCTGCGATGCAAGATTACGAGCGATTGCTCGCGGTACGCCGGTCCATTCGGGACCATCTGACGAATGGCCGTTATCAAGCTGCATATCATCACATCAAGGATGCGCGAACGCTCTGTGCACGAGTTCAGCACACGCTTGAAAAGCAACACGAGATGACGCGCCAGGAGATCGACCTATGGATGGAGGATCCGGCGATCTGCTCTAGATTCGATCTGCAGTCCTTTCCGAAGCAGCTTGGGGCGGCGCACGTTCAGCGGTGGAACGAGATTCGGGTTGAAATCGCAGGAATCATCAACGAACGCGCTGAGACTGCGCGGCAAGCTCACGCGGCGCTGTTTCCGAAGCGCAGACGATTTCGGGGTAGCCTTGAGGAACTGAGCGACTGGGAGCGCTTAGAGAAGTACGCCCACGTGGTGGCGGAGTTGTCCCGTTATTGATCAATAATCGCTGGCGATCTGCCGATAGACGGCATACCAATCGGTGACAATGGCATCCTGCGCCTGCCATAGGGTCATGGCGCCAGAGCATACCTGTCGGTGAAGATAGTTTTCGACGACGTCCTTTTCCCTCGCACCCGGCTTCGGGCCGTAGGGCTCGGGCCACAAGTTTCTAGGATCGGTGGGGTGGCCGCCGAGCTCCAGGCTGATGAAATGATCTTCCTCGTAGTCGGACGCGCCGCCTGCGAGTCCCCAGGATATGATTTGGTCGCGTTTGAGCCGGCTTGTGTATGCCGGCGAAGGCCGGATCATCCGGGTGCTCCACGCTGAGTCGCAGATCGTCTCGGCGATGTTCTCCTGTGTGATCGCCGGGTTGGCCAATCCGGGTGTTCTGACGGGATCAGGATATGCCCACGCGGGACCAACGTGGCGCGGCAGCACCGGGCGCGGTTCGATCGAACTTCGGGACACCTGATGCCGGGCGGAGATCCACAGAATAATCAACGCAGCCAAGAGAAGGAGAAGGGTCACATGTCCGCGCGTCAGCCGAGTTGTCATACCTTCGTTCGATTGTACTTCTCAGCTTACCGGCAGGACCGGGGATGTCGGTACGCACGGACTGCATTGGAGTGGCGCCGGGACCGGCGAGATTCTGCTGGTCATCGAGGGGGCGGATTCTAGCGTGACTGCAAACCGCGGCGGGCGGCCATTTCGGCGCCCATGGCTTGGCGCTCGGGGGTTTCGAGCGCGGCGGCGGCAACGGGGAAGAGATCGGTTTCCTCGACGGCGATGTGGGCGCGGTAGAGCTCGACTAATTCAGCGATCAATTCGGAGAAGCGGGCGGAATCGGCGGGCGGTAGTGTGCCCTGGGCGAGCCAGGCGCGGCCGAGGCGGTCGACTTCGGCGTGGAGCGCGTCGGCGCGGGCGTGGTCGTGGTGGAGGCTGTCGAGCGTGGCGAAGGCGCTTTGCACTCCGGTGGATTGCTTGGCGCGGAGGCGGGGAAAGAGGGAGTCTTCTTCGTCGGCGGTGTGCTTGGGGGCGGCTTCGCGGAAGTACTGGAGGGCGGTCTCGAAGGAGGCCCGCTGCGCAGGATCGAGGGGGCGGCCGGCCGCGGGACTGAGCTGCGCGAGCACGTTGAGGAAGCGCTCGATGCGGCGGTGGCAGTCTTTGAGCATGCCGATGGGGTCGGCGAAGGTGGCTTCGGGCTTGGCTCCGATGGTGATGGGCATGGGGTGATCCTGTTCTTATTTTCGCGCAGCGGTGGGTTTGCGCGCGGTGGGTTGATTTGGAGCGGGCGGCGCGGCGGCCGGTGGGGCGGAGAGGACGAGTGCGCGGAGGCCGGGATCAAGGAGGAGCGCGAGAAGGATGGGGAGGCAGTAGGGGACGACGGTGTTGAGGTAGTCGGCGAATTTGAGCGCGAAGCGGACGGAAGGGGCGGCGGCGGGGTAGAGATTGACCTGGACGACGTGGGCGGCGTAGACGAGGACGCAAACGGCGGGCAGCAGCAGGAGAATGGCGCTGCCGATGGCGAGCGCGCGGAGCTTTTGCCAGGGTAAGGAGCGCCAGGACCACGGCCGCCACGACCCGGGGGCGGCGAGGAGGACGGCCCAGAAGAGCGGGAGGGCGACGGTGGCGACGGTAGCGACACGCTCTTCGGCGCGGATATGGATGGAACGGCCTCCGGGGATGGGGACCTGGATGTTCCACAGGCGGCCGGTCTCGATGGAGACGCCGGTGGGAGCGTGGACGCCGGGCAGGGACTCCAGCAGCGTTTCGGTGGAGAACTGGACCCAATCGAGGAGCGGCATGCGGAGCACGCACCACCAGAGCGGAAGGAGGGCGGCGAAGATCAGGGTGGCGCGGACGAGGAAGCGGCGGGGCATGGGATGGATCAGGCGCCGGCGCGGCGGACGAGCGCCGCCCAGAACCAGAAGATGGCGAGAGTGTCGAGGACGATCAGGGATTCCCAGAGGTAGAGATGGGCGAAGTCGAACCAGGCGCGGTTGTATTGGCCGAGGTAGTAGAGGGTGATGATGCGGAGGAGGTTGAGCGAGTGGAGAGCGAAGGTGCCGAGGGCGAGGCCTTTGAGCTTCTGCGTCCACGGGGCGGGATAGACGAGGATGGCGGACCAGAGGAGGATGGTGACGTTGACGGCGTTGCATCCGTTTTCGACCTGGACGCTGAAGCCGCTGGCGGGGCTCATGAGGACGGAGCCGAAG
>Ga0209062_1005813_pt1 | contig 11708 bp, 12 predicted proteins | sample Coa_R2_2_FD_187158 | JGI IMG/M metagenome (GOLD analysis project Ga0209062, IMG submission 187158) | Surface soil microbial communities from Centralia Pennsylvania, which are recovering from an underground coalmine fire - Coalmine... | ecosystem: Environmental > Terrestrial > Soil > Unclassified...
CTGGCCATGCAATAGGGCGAGCACGCGGCCGACCAGAGGGTCGCGCAGTCCCGCGAGCCAGCCGGTATTGTTATTGGCAAGCCGATCCATGTGCAGGCGAATGACTTCGACGAACATCAATTCGGAGAGCCGGTTGAGAATGCTTTGACTGCCGGCTCGCTTGTTCCCTGTCTCGGCCGTGGCGAAGCGAATGAATTGGTCGAGCAAACCATCCGACGCTTGTGATGCGTCGCGTCCAATCCGCATGAATCTGGGCAGCGAGGCCAGAAGCGGATTGAAAGGACGCACGTCACAACTGAAGAAGCCGCAAATCAGATGGGCGTCGCCCGGTCCGTCGCCGCCGGTGCGCAGCTTGAAAGGCAATGCACTGTCATCCGCGGGGCGGCGGTGGATCTCCATATTCGGTTCGGCGCGCATGCCCGGCGCGCTCGAGACCACATGCGGGTCGCCATGGGGCATCACCGCAATGTCCCCTTCCTCGAGCCTGACGGGCTTGAAGCCGCTGTCGCCGAGGAGGGTGATCCAGCAGGAGCCGCGGGCGACGACGTGGTACTCGATGGCATGCTGAGCGCCCGGCGTGACCTCGTTGGCGATCTCAGCCGCCGGCGGCGCTTCCGCCACCCAAGGCGCCGTGGCGGTGACGTCGAAAAAGACCGAGCCGGACAAATGCACCGCCGCGAGCACCTCCGACAATGCATCCGTGCCCATCGGCATCCATCCTTGAAGCGTCGCACAGCAACCGTCTGGACGCAGGAGCAAGGCCGCCAGACAGCCAGCCAAGGACGATAGCAAGTCTGGATGAACGAGCAAGAAATCCGGCGGCACGGTCATTCAGCTTGAACAGCCACTCCGATAGCTTGGTGTTGCAGCACAAAGCCTGAGGAGAGCCATCTTGACGACAATTGTTGAATGCCATCCTCGCGTTTCCCAGGAGCCCGCTCCGGAGCTGAAAGCCCTCAAGGCCAAGCAGCAGATGGTCTGGTCGTCGGGCAACTATGCCGTCATCGGCGCGACGCTTCAGATCGTCGGCGAGCAATTGGCCGAAGCCATGGATTTGCATGCCGGGCAGACCGTGCTCGACGTTGCCGCCGGCAATGGCAATGTCACGCTGGCGGCCGCCCGCCGCTGGTGCGAGGTCACCTCGACCGACTATGTCGAAGCGCTGCTTGCGCATGGCCGCAAACGCGCCGAGACCGAAGGATTTCGCGTCAATTTCCAGATTGCCGATGCCGAAGATCTGCCGTTCGCGGACGGCTCTTTCGACGCGGTGTCGTCGAGCTTTGGCGTGATGTTCAGCCCCGACCAGGGTCGCGCCGCCTCGGAATTGGTGAGGGTGTGCAGATCGGGCGGCCGGATCGGTCTCGCCAACTGGACTCCCGAAGGCTTCATCGGCCAATTGTTCAAGGCCATTGGCAAATACCTGCCGCCAGCGGCGGGCGCCAAGTCGCCGGCGAACTGGGGCACGCGGAGTTGGCTGGAGGCGACTTTTGGTCCCGCGGCGTCGAAGATCACCGCGGAGCCCCGGCACTTCGCTCTCCGTTACCGCTCGGCGCAGCATTTCCTCGACATCTTCCGAGCCTATTACGGGCCGATGCTCAAGGCATTCGAGGCGCTCGATGAAGCCGGCAGGACAGCGCTCGCCGGCGACATCACTGGTCTTATCGCGCGCTTCAACAGGTCCGGCGACGAAACGATGGTTGTTGGGGCCGAGTACCTCGAGGTTGTCATCACCAAGCGATGAAACCTGTGGATGATTGCGTCGAGTGAGCGATCCGCCGGGGCCGAACTCAGCGGCTCCGGCGCACGGCTCAGAGCCCGGCGATCAGCTTCTTCAGCAATTGGGCGAGCTTTTGCTGCTCGGCAGGCGTGAGCGAGGCCAGGATGCGCTGCTCGTTCGCGACGTGCCGAGTGATCATTGCGTCGATCAGCTCGCGGCCCTTCCCGGTAAGCGCGATGAGCTTGCCGCGACGGTCGCTGGGATCGGGCCGGCGTTCGATAAGCTGGGCGCGCTCGAGCCGGTCGAGCCGCGCTGTCATGCCGCCTGATGAGATCATCGCCGCCTCATAGAGGCGGGTGGGCGACAGCATATAGGGCTCGCCCGAGCGTCGGAGCGTTGCCAGCACATCGAATTCGCCCCATTGCAGCCCGGCTTCCGCGAAGAGCGGATTGAGGTGGTCGCGCATCACCCGCTCGGCGGCTTCCCACAGGCGCCCCAGCACATCCATGGGCAGCGAGGGCAGATCGGGGCGCTCGCGGGCCCATTGTTTGACGGCGAAAGCGGTTCGATCCATGCCTTCCTCTCGACGCAAAGTATCTTGACATCAAGATACTTTACGTATAGTAACATTCTGGCGAGACAATAGCGCGGCTCGCGGCAAAGGAGAAGGAGGAGTCGATGTCGAAGATGATTTTCGTGAATCTGCCCGTTCGCGACCTGCAAGCGTCGACGGCTTTTTACGTGGCGCTGGGCGGCAAGGTGAATCCAAAGTTCTCGGACGAGAAGGCGACCTCGGTGATGTTCTCCGACAAGATCGGCGTGATGTTGCTCACCCATGAGCGCTATCGCGATTTCACCAAGCGCCCGATCGGCGATGCGCGACGCGAGAGCCAGTCGCTGCTCACGATCACCGCGGACGATCGCGAAGCGGTGAATGCGACGCTCGCCCGCGCCGCGGCAGCCGGCGGCCGTGCCGATCCCAACCCGGCGCAGGATCATGGCTTCATGTATGGGCGCAGCGTCGAGGATCCCGATGGCTATGTCTGGGAAGTGATGTGGATCGATGCCGCCGCGGCTGCCTAAGCGCTCGACGGTGCCTGATCGGAGGCAACGGCCTGTCGGCGTGGCGCAACATCAAACGTCCTAGGGCCATAGGCACCTAAGCAGGAGACCAATATGCGCAGGATCATCGTTGCCGCTTTCACGAGCCTCGACGGCGTCATGCAGGCGCCCGGCGGCCCGGAGGAAGACCCGACCGGCGGCTTCACGCTGGGCGGCTGGACCGCTCCTCATTTCGACGAAGCGCTCGGCGCTTCCCTGGGCGCGATCTTCGGCCGACCCTTCGATCTCCTGCTTGGCCGCAAGACCTACGACATCTTCGCGGCGCACTGGCCCTATGTCACCGATCCGAACGATCCGATCGCCGGTGCCTTCAACAGCGTGACGAAATATGTCGCGTCGCGCTCCAGGCCGAAGCTCACTTGGCAGAATAGCCGTCTGCTGGACAACGATGTCGTCGCATCGCTCAAAACGCTGAAGGGCGGAGAGGGACCCGACCTTCTTGTCCAGGGATCGAGCGACTTTCTCCAGACATTGTGGAAGAACAGCCTGGTCGACGAATTCAGCGTGCTGACCTTCCCCGTGGTGCTCGCCCGGGGCAAGCGTCTCTTCGGCGATGGCGCCATTCCCGTCGGGCTGAAGCTGGTCAAGGCGCAATCCTACCCAACCGGCGTCATCGTGACGAACTACACGCCCGCCGGCGAGGTCACGACCGGCAGCTTCCAACTGGCCGAACCGAGCGCGGCCGAGCTCGAGCGACGGCGCAACCTGCGCTGAGTGAAATGGATAAAGAGAGGCGCCCGAAGCGGTTCGGGCGCCTCGATCACGGCACGTGGATCGCCGGCCGGTCGGCCGCCGCGCGAGCGAGATCCCAGGCTTTGCCGGGCACGGCCGCGACGAGAGCGCGCGTGTAATCCGATTGCGGTCGCGTCAGGACGAGATCGGCCGCGCCGTATTCGACGATCTCGCCTCGCCGCATGACGGCGATGCTGTCGCAGAGCTGTGCCGCAACGCGCAGATCATGGGTGATGAACAGCATCGTCAGATTCATGCGTTCGCGAATCTCGACGAGGAGTTCGAGAATCTGGCGCTGGATCGAGACATCGAGCGCCGAGACCGGTTCATCGGCAATGAGCACGTCTGGACGAAGCGCCAGCGCGCGAGCGATGCCGATGCGCTGGCGCTGGCCGCCGGAGAATTCGTGCGGAAAGCGCATCGCGGCGCTTGGGTCCAGCCCGACCAAGCCCAGAAGCTCGGCCGCGCGGGCATAGGCCTGCTCGCGCGAGGCGCCATTGAGCAGCGGCCCGGCGGCGATGAGGTCTCTGACGCGGCTGCGCGGATTGAGCGATGCGAACGGGTCTTGGAAACCATCTGCAAGCGCGCGCGATGGGGGCGCATGGCGCGGCGCGACAGCGCGCGCAGATCGGTCCCGTCGAAGAGGATCTGTCCATGCTCGGCATCGACCAGCCGGACGATGCAGCGTGCCAATGTCGATTTGCCGGAACCGGATTCGCCGACGAGGCCCAGGGTCTCGCCGCGCCGCACCACCAGATTGGCGTGCTTGACCGCGTGAACCGCGCCCCTTGCTTTGCGGAAGAGGCCGGCGCGCGAGCGGTAAAGCTTGTCGAGATCGCGCAGTTCGATCAGCGTCTGGTCAGGCACGCCGCGCCGCGGTGGCGGCGTCAAGCCGGGAACCGCATCGATCAGCGCCCTGGTGTAAGGGTGGCGGGGCGCGTTCAAAACCTGACGGGCAAGCCCGATCTCGACGAGCCGCCCCTTTTCCATCACCGCGACCCGGTCGGCGATCTCCGCGACGACGCCGAAATCATGGGTGATGAAGATGATGCCGGTGCCGCGTCCCTGGCGCAGCTCGCGGATGAGCGCCAATATCTGCGCTTGCGTGGTGACGTCGAGTGCCGTCGTCGGCTCGTCGGCGACGAGGATGTCGGGCTCGAGGACGAGCGCCATGGCGATCATCGCACGCTGCCGTTCTCCGCCGGAGAGCTCATGCGGGTAGGCGTGAACGATTGCCGCCGGATGCGGCAGGCGCACATCGGCGAACATTGCGATCGCGCGCTGCAGCCGCTCGCGGCGCGGCAGGCGGCGATGGCTGGCGATGACTTCGTCGATCTGGCGCCCGATCGTCATCAGCGGGTTGAGCGCCGTCATCGGCTCCTGAAAGATCATGCCGATCCCGCCGCCGCGGATCTGGCGCAGCCGCGCCGGCGTCGCGGCGAGCAGGTCTTCGCCCTTGAAGAGGATCCGCCCTGCGCTCGGGCGCAGCGCCGGACGCCGCCCCGGCGAACGCGGGAGCAGGCCCAGAATGCTGCGCGCCATCACCGATTTGCCCGATCCCGATTCGCCGACGACACAGAGGATCTCGTCGCGCGCGAGCGTGAAGCTCACGCCCTCGACCGCGTGCCGGCGGTCGGCGCCCGGCGGCAGGTCGATGGTCAACTCTTCTATTTGAAGGATCGGCTCGGCCACGGCTTCAGTGCGACCGCAAGCGCGGATTGAGCGCGTCGTTGAGGCCCTCGCCGACGAGATTGATGGCGAGGACGGTGAGCAGGATGGCGATGCCGGGGATGGCGCAGAGCCACCAGTCCGAGCGCAAATAGGTTCGCCCCGCGCCGATCATGAAGCCCCAGCTCATGACATTGGTGTCGCCGAGCCCGAGAAAGGCGAGTGCTGATTCCGTGAGGATCGCGGTCGCGACAAGAAGCGAGCCGGTAACGATGATCGGCGAGAGGCAGTTCGGCAGGATCTGCCGCCAGATCATTTGCATGTCGCCCATGCCGAGAACGACGCAAGCCTGGACGAATTCGCGGTTGCGGAGCGTCAGAAACTCGCCGCGCACCAAGCGGGCGATGGGTGGCCAGCTCACCACGGCGATGGCGATCACCGTGCTACGCAACGACGGACTCAGAATGGCGACGAGGACGATGGCGAAGATGAAGGGCGGGATGGTCTGGAACAGTTCGGTGAAGCGCATCAGCGCATTGTCGATGCGGCCGCCATAGAAGCCGGCGAGCGCGCCGGTGATCGTGCCGACGATGAGCGTCGCCGCGGTGGCGAGCAGACCGATCATGAGCGAGGTGCGCGCACCATGCGCGATGCCGCTGGCGAGGTCGCGGCCGAGCGAATTGGTGCCGAGCAGGTATTTCCCGAAGGGCGGCAGAAACGGCTTATCGACGATCGCGAACGGGTTCTCCGGAAAGAATATCGGCGCCGTTAAGGCCACGAGGCCGACGATGACCAGAATGACAAGGCCAAGCACGCCCGACCGGCTTGCCGCGAAGCGCCGCCATAGCGAGCGCTCGTTCATGAGCGCTGCGTCCGCGGATCGAGCAGCCCGTAGGCGATGTCGATTGCCAGATTGACCAGCACGACGAGGCAGGCGCAGAAGAAAAAGATGCCGAGCAGGAGATTGAGATCGCGCGCGAAGAGCGATTGATAGGCCAACAAGCCGAGCCCCGGCCAGGCAAAGACGGATTCGACCACGACCGAGCCGCCGAGAAGGCTGCCGATCTGCACACCGATGATGGTGAGAACGGGCAGAAAGGCATTGGGCAGGATATGGCGCAGGGTCACGCGCCGCTCGGTCAATCCCTTGGCGCGGGCGGTCGTCACATAGTCCATTCCCGCCTGATCGAGCATGGCGGCGCGCATCAAGCGCGTATAAGTCGCGAGATAGAAGAGCGAGAGGGTGCGCGCCGGCAGCACAAGGTGGCGCGCGATGTCGAGGACGCGGTCCCAGCCTTCATAAAATGCGGTCACATCCTCCATGCCGGTGGTCGGCAGCCAATCGAGCTTGATGGAGAAGACGAGGATCAGCATGAGGCCGATCCAGAAGAGCGGTGTCGCATAGGAGATGACGGCGAGCACCGAGATGACCGAATCCGCCCAGCGCCGCGCGCGCATAGCGGCGACGACGCCGAGGAGCACGCCGCCGCCGGCGGAGAGGAAGAGCGCCGTCGTCATGAGAAGGAGCGTCGGTCCCAAGCGGTCAAGGATGAGCTGCAATACCGGCGCGCCCTGGCGGAAGGAGTAGCCGAAATCGAGGAACGCCACGCTCTTGATGTAATAGAAGAGCTGGAGGAAGAGCGGCTGGTCGAGGCCGAAGCGCTCGCGCAGCAAAGCGAGATATTCGGCCGGCGCGCCGCCCGCCTCGCCGGCGAGCACATCGACGGCATCGCCCGGGGCAAGATGCAAGAGCAGGAAGTTGAGCACGACGATGCCGAGCAGGATCGGCACGGCCTGTGCCAGGCGCAGCGCCACCAGACGCAAACGCGACATTACCGCTCTCCAGGAGACGCGGCGGTCATTTTTCCAGATGCGCGTAAGCGAAGGAACTGTAGATGCCGAGCGGCGACACGATCAAATCGTGGTACTTCTTGTTGTAGACGGTGGGAAAATTCAGCTCATGCGTCCACACGATGGGCGCGGCTTCGACGACCAGCTTCTGGAACTCGTGGTAGAGCTCGTTGCGCTTGGCGTGGTCGGGCTCGACGGTCGCGAGGTTCATCAGCTCGTCCGTCCGCGGGGAGGACCATCCGGTCAGGTTGACGAAGACGGTGCCGGGATGGATCGAGTTCGAGTGATACTCGCGGTGAACGCCGATCGCGGGGTCGGCGAGGTTGTAGAGGAAATTCGAGGTGAGCTGAAAATCATAGTCGGTGTAGACGCGCTTGAGCCAGGTGGCGACGTCCTCGTAGCGCAGGGTCGCTTTGATGCCGACCTTGGCGAGCGCCTGTTGGACATATTCGCCGAAGCGCTGCCACTCCTCGCCATAGGGCGTCAGGTCGTGAACGATCGCGAAGCGGGTTCCATCTCCTTTGCGCGGATATCCCGCCTCGTCCAAAAGCTTGTTCGCGCGCTCGACGGCGTCCGGCACGTTGTAATTGCGGACATCGGCGGTGTAGATCCCGGTCACCGCGAAATTCGAGCTGATCGGACCGGTCGCCGGCTTGCCGAAACCGAACCAGATGTTGTCGATCGCGAATTTGCGGTCGATCGCATAGGACACGGCTTGCCTCACCTTCTGGTTGTCGAAGGGTGGCTTGCGCGTGTTGAAGTTGAGCTCGACGATGGGGGACACCATCTCGTAGCCCTTGGTCGTCATCGCCAAGCTCGGCAGCTTGGCGAGATTGGTCACATCGTTGTAGGGGAGCGCGCCAAAGCCGGCGATATGCGCCTCTCCCTTTTCCATGAGCGCCGTGCGTGTCGCGGAATCGGCGATGAAGCGCGCGACGATGCGATCGAGATAGGGTTGACCTTTGCGCCAGTAGTCGGGATTGCGATCGAGCCGGATGAATTCGCCGCGGCGCCACTCCACGAATTTGAACGGGCCGGTGCCGATCGGCTTGTTGGCATATTCGCTGTTGCGGATATCGCCATGACCATAGATATGCTGCGGAATGATCGGCGAATCATAGCTCGACAGCGACATCATCATGTAGGGAGCTGGGCGCGCGAGGTGGAAAATCGCGGTGGTGGCATCCGGCGTCTCGATGTCCGTGACCTCGCGGAACGTCGAAATGCCGCGTGGATGGACCTTGCGCAAGACCTCCATGATGGTGAATTTGACATCGGCGCTGGTGAAGGGCTGGCCATCGTGGAACTTCACGCCCGAGCGCAGCTTGAAGATGATGGTCTTGCCGTCGTCGCTCACCTGCCATGACTCGGCAAGGCTCGGGATCGGCTTCAAATTGAAATCGTATTCGAGAAGGCCGTCGAAGATCTTCGTCGTGATCTGACCGATCGGCGCCGAAGTGCTGATGTAAGGCGCGAGGAGCGGGGGTTCGGGCTGCGTGATCATCACCAGCGTTCCGCCGCGGCTCTGCGCCCACGCGCCGCCCGCCGAAGCTACGATGCCGATGACGAGTGCCGCCGCCCATCCGCGCCAATGCCACGGCCGCATTCTTCCCTCCCTTAGGCCGCCCATCGAGCGGAGCCGCCAAACCATTTGAAGCTTTTATACTATGGTATACCGTAAGACGGTAGGTCCAGCGTGTCAACGCATGCAGACCCGATGCGACACCGCGCAATTCGGACACGACGACAAGCTGGAGAATGCTCATGATCAGGAGTGCCGCATGACGCTTATGAATCAGCAAGTCCGTCTCATCTCGCGGCCCGACGGCATTCCCCAGCGCGAGAATTTCGCCATTGAAACGGCGCCGGTCGCGGCGCCCGGGCCGGGCGAATTTCTGGTCCGGAATGTCTATCTCGGCGTCGAGCCGGCCATGCGCGGCTGGGTGTCGGCGGTGACGAATTATTCCGATCCCGTGCCGCTCGGCAGCGTCATGCGCGCCTTCGGCGCGGCGCAGGTGATTGCCAGCCGTCACCCCGATTTCGCCGTCGGCGACAGGCTGGTGGGCTGGTTCGGCTGGCAGAGTTATGCGCTCTCGCGCGGCGACGACGTGGTCCATCGCATCCGCGGCCGCGAGCATCCGCTTTCCGTCTATCTCGGCGTTTTGGGCGTCAGCGGCATGACCGCCTATTTCGGTCTCCTCGATGTCGCTCGGCCGAAGCCGGGCGAGACAGTGCTCGTCTCGACGGCGGCCGGCGGGGTGGGCTCTGCGGTCGGTCAGATCGCGCGGATCGCGGGCTGCCGCACGATCGGCATCGCCGGCGGACCGGCAAAGACGGCGATCTGCCGCGACGCTTTCCGTTTCGACGCCGCCATCGACTACAAATCGCCCGCCTTCGAAAAGGAGCTCGCCGCGGCCTGCGCCTCGGGCATCGACATTTACTACGACAATACCGCTGGCCGGATCAGCGATGCGGCGCTCGCTCATCTGGCGGTCGGCGCCCGCATCGTCATCTGCGGCACCGCTTCGGTGGCGAGCTGGGACCCATGGCCCAGCGGCCCACGCGTCGAACGGCGCCTGCTGGTGAAGCGCGCTTCGATGCACGGTTTTCTCGTCACCGACTACGTTGCACGCTATGAGGAGGCGATCCGGCGCCTGTCGGGCTGGGTCTCTTCGGGTGAGCTGCGCTATCGCGAAGATATCCTCGAAAGAATCGAGAGCGCGCCCGATTCGATCGCCGGCCTCTATCGCGGCGAAAATCTCGGCCGCCGCGTCATCCGCCTCTGCGCGGAGGACGAGGTTCGTCCCCTCTCCGGCGGGTGAGTCAGGGAGAGCCCGCCGGCAGACGCTGGCGCCACGGCCTTGCCTCTTCGAAGGCGGCGGCGGCGAGCACCGTCGCGTCGTCACCCCACCGCCCGACGAGCTGCATGGCGAGCGGACGATCGTCAGGTGAGAAGCCGATGGGCAGGCTGGCCGCGGGATTGCCTGTCAAATTGAAGAGATGCGTGCGGAAAAAATTCCACCGCGGCTCGCTCCACGCCGCGCCACCGGCGGGCGCGGGAGACGCGCCGATCGGAGAGGGCGGCACCGAGGCAACCGGCATCAGCAGCAGATCGTAGCGGGCGAAGAGCGCATCGATTTGGTGGCGATAATACCCGATGCGGTTGAGGTATTCGATATGCCGCGCGGCGCTTTGCGCCTTGCCGCGCCGCAGGCAATCGGTGACGTAGTCGGTGAGGAGCGCCGCCGAGCGCGGGTCGTCAAGAAACGATCCATGCGACTGGTAGGCGCGCGCGGAGAAGTAATCGAAGAAGATGTCGAAGAGGCGGTCGGCCGGATCGGGGCGGAACGCGATTTCCTCGACCCTCGCGCCGAGCGACTGGAAGACGCCCGCCGCCTCGCGGATGCCGGCGGCTACCACCGGCTCGACGGCGCCGCAGCATTCGATGTCGAGCGCGACACGAAGTCCGGCGACGCCCCGTCCCAGCATTTCGTCGAAGGCCGGCACCGCGTCTTTCATCATGACGAACTCGGCCTTCTCCGCCGCGCCGGCCATGACGCGCAGCATGACGGCCGCGTCCCTGACCGTGCGCGCGATCGGCCCGACCGTCGATGTTGCGACGACGTTCCAGAACTGATCGCCGCGCAGGCGCCGGGGAATGCGGCCTTGCGTCGGCTTCAAGCCGAAGACGTGGCAGAAGGCCGCCGGCACGCGCACGCTGCCGCCGCCGTCGCTCCCCTGTGCGATCGGCGTAATTCCGGCGGCGACGCTTGCGGCCGCGCCGGCGCTCGATCCGCCCGGCGTGAGGCGCGGGTCCCAGGGATTGCGCGTCACGCCGAAGACCCGGTTCTCGCCGGTCGTGCCGAAGCCGAATTCGGCGGTGTTGGTCTTGCCGACGATGATCGCACCGGCGGCGCGCAGACGCTCGACCGAAAGCGCGTCTTCCGTGGCGATCACATCCGAGGCGAGTGACCCGCGCGTGAAGCGCACGCCGGCCATCGGTTCGAGATCCTTGATCGAAACCGACACGCCGAAGAGCGGCGGCAGGGGCTCGCCCGCCAGCAGGCGCTGTTCGGCGGCGCGCGCTTCGGCGAGGGCACTCGCTTCCGTCACCGTCACGAAGGCGCCGAGCGCGGCGTTGCTCGCCCCGATCGCGGCCAAGGTTGCCGCGATGATCTCGACCGGCGAAACCTCGCGCCGCCTGAGGAGATCGCGCAGCTCGCCGGCGGAGAGGAAGGCGAAATCCCTAGAGACCATCGCCCTAGGCCGTCGCTTGGCTCCCCGAGAGCGGGACCCAGCTAAAGGTCTTGGCGACGATGCGCCAGCGGCCGTCGATGCGCAGCAGGCTCAGATAATCCGTATAGAGCCGCGGCGCCCGCGCCGTGCGCAAGGTCGCAAAGGCCGCGCCTTCGCTGGTCGCAGCAATCGCCAGAATCGCGTCGTGGCGGCGCTCGCCGAGCGATTGCGGGCTCGGTCGCGAGCGCACGCGCGCTAGGAGCCTGTGCTGGTAATGACGAGCACGGGTGTTTCAGGTGCGGCTGGCCTGAGAAGGATCATGGCTTCATTCTGTCGTCTTTGCGAGCTTGAGCAGGTTGTGGGCGGTGCAGATCATCGCCCA
>Ga0209062_1005817_pt1 | contig 11701 bp, 14 predicted proteins | sample Coa_R2_2_FD_187158 | JGI IMG/M metagenome (GOLD analysis project Ga0209062, IMG submission 187158) | Surface soil microbial communities from Centralia Pennsylvania, which are recovering from an underground coalmine fire - Coalmine... | ecosystem: Environmental > Terrestrial > Soil > Unclassified...
GCCATAAGCCTGCGAGCCCATGAGGCAGCGGTAAATGATAACGGATTCCAGGTCGAAATCAGGCTGACCTGAGTTTGGGCCTTGCAGCCAATCCTTAAAATGTTTCAGAACCTCCAGTTGGTCAGCCGTGAGAGATTTCTCAAAGCCGTCAGGGAACCGGACCAGGAAGTGCCGGTCTGTGCCAGTAGGTGTCCTGGTCACGACCCCAACCGCTCCTCGTGGGTGCACCAACGACTGGTTTGGGCCGCGGATCTCGACTAGCGCGACGACCTGTGTGCCGGCGGAAATGTTGTCAGGTTGATGCGACATCTGGACGCAAAACTGCCAATATTAAGTTGGCTCTGCGAGGAGCATTTCAAAAGCCGGTGACGTGCTGAACACGCCACCGGCTCGGATTTTCAGGTGAGGAACAGTTTCCAGTCCTCGACATCAGCAGTGTTGCGAATGAGCGACGAAACCGGCAGCTCCTTCGGCGCGCGCGGAACCGAGAGCAGCTTCAGGCCTGCCTCGTGCGGCAGGCGGTCTGCCTTCTTCTGGTTCACTTCCTTGGCCGACCAGACCAGGTTCTCCCAAGCGTCCTTGCCACCACGCGAACGGGGCACGACGTGGTCCAAGCTGCCCTCGTCCGGGCGCAGAGCGCGACCCGTGTACTGGCAGCGGTTGCCGTCACGCTCGCGGATTGTGCGAGCGCAGAGCTTCGGGCGCTTCTTCGGCACCTTGGCATAGTTCACCGCCACGATGACGGTCGGCACACGAATTTGACCGCGCACGGTGTGGACTGCCTCGTCCTGATCGCGAATCGGCAGTGTGATCCATTCCTCCCAGGTGACTGGGCGGATGTGTTCCTCGCCTTCGATCTCCAGGCCGGTAGCCACGTTGGTGGCCATCATGCAGAACGCCTCCTGCGGCGTGCGCACGTTGATGGCCTGCCAATTGCGGTTGAGCACCAGCACAGTCGCTTTCGTCAATATGTTCATAAAGTGTTGGCACACGGCCAATATAAACGACCACCACTCGTTGGGTGGTGAGGTGTTTGTTCTTTGTTGAAAACGAAATTGGCTGCCTCGCCTGGTTTTGCTCCAGGTCCTCCGGTTTCAGAGACCGACGCGCTGCTGATTACACCACGAGGCAAAATGGCCTGCCAGCCGTAGCCGGCAGGCGAAGGCTGGTCGCTCGGGAAGGTTCTGCCCCTCCGATTGCTGGGTGTAGGCCAGCCGTGATGCTATTTCACCACCGAGCGGTCTCGGTGCTCACGGCGGGATGTGCTTCCCAAGCATTGCGATTTAGGTGCCCCAAAGTGAGGCTGATCGCTCTCGCGACTCGCAATCGCACCTGCACTGGCGACGCTCTCAACGTCGTGTCTCTTGGTGGCCGCCTGCCAAGGCTTGGACTACGCGAGCTGCTGGCGCAGGGCCACCAACAAATTGGATCCTCTAGCCGGTGTTGCTCCGGCAGAATCGCTTTACAAAAGCGATCCGCAGGCTGCTGCATGAAGGCAAACATGGCCTGCCGAGCAGAAGCCCGGCAGCGCGAAGGTTGGTCGCAATCCCGAGTGCTGCCCTCGGCAAGCTGGCTTATGAAACCGGCTTGAGCGCTGGCTCGATTGCGGTCCTGGCGGACGGCCACGTTGGCGCATGGCCACGAAATGGAGCCCCACCCGGAATCGCACCAGACTGGCCTGCTTACCGTGCAGATACATCGCTGACAATGCTTTGGGGGCTTTGGACATGGTCGGCGCGAGACGAGTGGGCTTCCCAAGCCTTCCAAGATGGGTGCCCCAAGTAGGCTGGCTCGCTATCGCGAGCAGGAATGCAGGTCCAAGGCTGCCTGATTCTGAGTCAGGTGGGTCTGGTATTCCCCGCGAACCACGCGCCGATGAAATTGGCGTCCCCAGACCGTCCCGCTCTGCGGGATCCGGTGATCTCCCGCATGAGAGGCAGGCATGTTGGCTGGACTACACCACAAGGACGGATTAAAAGTTTGCCTGTCTACGGATTCAGAAAGCGAAAAGTTCTTGCCGATGAAGGAAACCACACGCAGCCGGGCGCTTTGGAATGTTTCCCGGAACCGCTTGCGCGAGCGCTACGACAGGCTGTGGTCGGCGAGCATCGAGAAAATCAGGACTGGAAACATCGAGTTAGATCCTGTTTTAGAGGCCCGGACGCCAGACCGACGACGCGGCTTAACGGTTATTGCTCGCCCGGCCGCAGCCGTCCAACAACGTGTGGCGGCTTTCCTGAGGGAATTGCGACATTTGGAACCGAACCAGTACTATTATCCTGCCTCCGAATTCCATTTAACCGTTTTGTCGCTGTTTACCGCCACGGTTAACCACGCGCCTTTCTTAACACAAACGGAAAGCTATGTCGCTGCCGTGGATTCGGCGCTGCGGAAAGTTGGGCCATTTCGAATCGAGTTTGAGGGTATCACGACGTCTCCAGGGGCAGTGGTGATTCAAGGATTCCCAGCAAACGGTGCACTGAATGACCTGCGCGAGATCCTGCGTGAGCAACTGCAGGTTCGCCAACTGGCCAAAGGATTGGACCGGCGTTATCGGTTAGAGACCGCCCATATTACAGTTGCCCGGTTTCGCGTTCCGTTGTGCGACGGTAAACGATTAGCCGCTGCCCTTGAACGCGCGCGCCGGCGGCCCTTTGGGGCAACGAACATAGGGAACCTCAGCCTCGTTAAAAACGACTGGTACATGACGCACCAGGTTCTCGAGACGGTAAAGCGCTATCGTCTTCCCATCCGATGGTAGAGCCACGTACGCGAAGATGGTGGGGATGAAGCGTGCTGCCCGCTTTACCTCTCGCATGTCAAACGAGCGCTCTGCTGATGAGCTACATCCCCGAAATTGGAGCGGGCGGACGGAATTGCGCCGTCATCTCAGCCTTGGCAAGGCCGAATTCTGCTGTTGATTCACACCCGCTTGAAATGGTGTCCCCAGCCGGATTGGCTTCCTAAGCCCTGCAATATAGATGTCGTAAATGGGCTAGCTCGCTATCGCGAGCAGCAGTCTCACCAGCAACCTGGAGTTTAGGACACTCCTGCTCTGTGCTTTGAGCTATGGGGACGGAAAAGGCCCGCGAAACGAATCGGCCGAAATCAACGGTAGGGTTGGCTGGTTCGTCCTCGATTGCGTCGAGTCCGGAAGAACGTTGCTTTCTGCTGCTTGTAAAGCCAGCGTAGGAATTTCTGGAACCGAGGATCGGACTGGATCTTCTCGACCGTGTTGAACGTGTCACGCAGTTCGTTATGCGTCCAGGTCTTGTGGATGAAGTCTTCGCAGGAACGGCGGCTCGGAGCGATGTCTCTTCCGCCTTTGCAGCGCGGCACAACATGGTGCCCACGGGTGGGCACCTGCCGGTTACAGAATGCGCAAGGTTCGTCCATGCCGCCGGTGCAACAATCCTCCTGAAACATATCCATATTCTTCATCGCTTGAAAGTTTCCGCTGGGGGTGGCGCTGCGCAACCAGTTCCACCAGCTCACCCCCGTGCTCGTGAACTACAACATGACTCCACCCAGGTCAGAATCCCGGAGCATTGGGGCGTGTAACAATGCCCTGTTCGTTTGGAGCAGCGGGGCGCTCGATCTTCTTCGCATTCAGGGGTTCAAAATTGGCATAGGTAGCCCCGGTTTCGTCGGAGTTGACAAAATCCGGCCGGTAAAACATAGTATTACGTATGGTTAAGACTATAAGCAAAGTCGGGAACTCGCACGGCATCGTGTTCGATGCTGCGCTTATGGACTTGGCTCATCTCAAGGCTGGCGATCAACTGAACGTCGAAGTCCATGAGGGCGGAACCATCACACTTACTCCCCTGCGACCTCGTCCCTCCCCGGCTGAAGTCTCCAAAATCATCAAGTCCACCATGAAAGACTATGCCCGCACGATGAAGAAGCTGGCGTGAGCGCTTCTCCCGAGAACTGCTTCCACTTGTTGGTGGAAATCGTGCGAGAAATTCACGCGGAAGCCATCGCGAGGTTCAGCGGCTCAGACGGTGTGCGCGACAGTGCCTTGCTTGAGTCTGCGGTCGCGGCCCCCCAGGCAAGTTTCGGAGGCAAGTCGCCCTATCGGGATGTGACCGAAGTCGGGGCAGCTTACTTATATTATCTCTGCCGGAATCATCCCTTCATGGATGGCAATAAACGGGCGGCTCTCGGCAGCTGTATTGTTTTCTTTCGCCTGAACGGGATTGAACCTAAACCTGATGGACCGGAATGGGAGGAACTCGTTCTGGCTATCGCTTCAGGCAAGCTCGACCGAGAACAAGCAAGAATGCGGCTTCGCGAATTGCTGCCCGCAGGCAAATGATTGGAGATGAAGTTGGTACGCGCGTCCGGTAACGCTCCGGATCCAGGCACTCATCTAGTGCGACTCCGCTTATAAGGCGGACGGTTCTCTTTGAACTACGCGCGCATGTTGGCCGCGTGCAAACGCTGGCCGCCCGCAAAGGCTGGCGGAATGCCGTGGGCTTGCACCACTTGCCCTAATCGGGCACGCATTCGTTAGCACCGAAGCCCGGCCCGCTTGTCCGGTTGGCATTCCAGAGATGGTCCGTGTGGCTGCTACTCGCAAAAAGCCAGCGAGGATGAGGTAGCCTCCTCCCGCTGGGTTTTCTTTGGGGCTTTGGCTTTGCCGTATTCCCGGAAAAAGAAAGTTTCCGAGAACGCGAGTAGCCGACGAAGCCCCTTGGGCAGGAGACGGTAATCGCCTCTGTCCATGACGTTTCTACTTTTCATGTTTCCTTTCTGCTAAATTGGTCCGCGTGGCAGGATTTGCACCTGGTGGCCGTCCGCCAGGACCCTTCCCGGTTTGAGCGGGACGCCTCTTCATTGGGCTACACGCGGGCCCTTGCGGACGGCCACCAGTGCTCCCGGTCAGGATTGCACTGACACTAAACGGGGTTTAAGTCCGTTGCCTCTGCTTTGAGCTACGGGAGCGTAAATGGTGCTGGCGCTCAGGACGCGAGAGCCTGTGGTCAGACCACGGGCCAGCTTATCGCCTGGCCGAGATCCGCAGCGCCCGACCTCGGCTCAGACCAATTGGTGCCGCGTGAGCGATTTGGCTTCCCAAGCCCGCCACAAGATGGATGCCCCAGATTAGGATTTTCGCTATCGCGAATCGTGGTCCACCCCCAACCTCTCCGTTCTGAGCGGAGCGTCTCTTGGTGGCCGCCTGCTAAGGCTTGGACTAACGCGGCGAAATGGTACTCCCGGCAGGACTCTCACCTGCAACTACGACGTTCGAAGCGTCGCACTCTGATACTCTGAGCTACGGGAGCATTGAAATTGGTGGGTTGCCTCGGATTCGCACCGAGTTCTCGCCGGTTAAGAGCCGGGACTTCATTGTCAAAGTTTGCAACCCAGTCGCGACACGAAGCGGAGTGGTAACCTCATCCACATAAATGGCCAGGACCACCATGCCTTCGAGCTCAGATTCTTGCGCAGCGTGCCGCGGGAGCCCCGAACATAATGACCACTCAGCGCAATGAACTCTGTTGAAACAAAGGCTCGACATCGGTGTCTTGTGATTGTGGCGGATCCCAAACAGCACAAAGAAAAAGCCATGCAAACCCGTGAAACGCCGGAGAAAGCGCGAAAAGGCTCCGAGTCCGCCGGGAGAAGCCGAATGGGATATTACAAATCAGAGCGTCCTTCTTTCCGTGCGATTGTTGGTCTGACGCTGGCCTTTTCGGCGGGCTGCTGCGGCTTTGCTCAGCAGCCTTTCGGCGAACTTCACATATCGCAATCGTCGGGGCGGGTGCTAACGACCTTGAGGGTCGCCGGCAGTGACCCGGTGCCCGTGGTTTTTGACACAGGCACAAGTGGGAACATTATCGATCGAAAGCTGGCCGCGAGGTTAGGTCTTCCTAACTTGGGCCCTTCCACAGCCATCGACGGAAGTCTTGGAAAACCTATTGGCGGGTTCTTGACGGAGGTGAAAGAAGCGAGTCTCGGCAGCCTCGCCATCGGTGCTGGCCCAGCCAACGCTATCGACTACGACCTCCCAAACGAAAAGGGAATTTTTGGGCCGAACAGTTTTCCCGAAAGGCTCGTGCAAATGGACCTCGGACGAGGATTGATCTTCGTGAAGCCCAAAACGGCGGCCACTCTTCCCGCTGGAGCGGCGATACCCTATATTGGCAAAGGTGATGACGCGTTACCTTCGGTGATGGTTGATTTCGGCGCCATGCAAATTGCGGCCGAGCTGGACACCGGAAACAACGAAGCGCTCCTCTTGCCGCTGTCTTTGACGAACCGATTATCGTTGGAAAATCCGCCCAAGAAAGTCGGTGAGGCAACTTCAGCTGCGGGCCAACAGCCACTTTTTCGAGCGCGTTTAAACGGTGCTTTGAGAATTGGGCCTTTGGCTTTAAATCGACCGAGCATCCTGTTCATCGAAGGAGGACAACCAAACGTCGGGCTCCCAGTAGCTCGTCGGCTCGTAATTGTCTTCGATCCCTCCGGGAGGCGCTCCTGGTTGGTCTCATCAAGGTCGCTGCCAATGTTAAATCTGACAGTTGTGGTCAAGGTTGCGATGTTGGCATTGGCTTCCGGAGCCATTGCGGCCGCCATTTTCGTGTGGAGGAAGTTAAGAAGCGTGCAACGGTGGCATCATATTGCTCGCGAGAGGAGGGCAGACCCCGCTCTTTCAGGCCCGCAAAGTCCGGAGAATCTCGAAGCACCGAATGGACGGGGCGTCGCGGCCAGGCCTGTGAGGTCCTGGCTGACACCGGGATTTCGCATCGCTTTGAAATGGACAGAAGCATTAGCACGCGGCAACCTGGGTAACGCTCCCGCTTACTCTTGCGCCCGAAGCAAGCAGGTGGTCGTCCGCTAGGACCTTTTAGGCTGCGTTCTGAACTCCGCAGTGGCACTGAACCCGATGTCCGGCCATTGCTCGACCGTGCGAGTGGTGGCCGTGTGCTAACACCTTCCGGCAGACCGGGTTCAACTGGGCGAAATGGTCGAGCATGAGAGTAACGCTCTCTGTATTCCGGTTTGGGGGACCGGCGTGTATCTCTCAACACCTATGCTCGATAAGGACGCTGGCCGGAATTTTCGTCTTTGAGTAAAAAGGCGGAATGATTTACCAGCGAGAAATTCATCTTCGAACCACCGGACATGAGCAGATGCACGATTTGACTGACGAGGTCGACCAGATCGTGAGCTCCTCAGGCGTTCGCATCGGCACCGTAAATGTGTTCAACGTTGGCAGCACTGGAGCCATCGGTGCGATCGAGTTCGAGCCGGGCCTTCAGAAGGACCTGCCGGGCATGCTAGACAAGCTCCTACCGCCAAATCGTGGAGTACGGCCACGAACAAGCCTGGCACGATGGAAACGGTCACTCGCACCTACAGGCGACGATGCTCGGGCCCTCGCTGACAGTCCCGGTCAAAGATGGAAAGCTGGTCCTAGGCACCTGGCAGCAGGTCTTTCAGTTGGAGTGCGACATCAAACCCGCCAACGGACGATCATCGTCACGGTTTTGGGAGAAAGCTGACCAAGACGCGTTAAGGCACCTCAAATTGAGTCCCGTGCGGGAGTTGCGCGTTCCTAAATCTTGATGTGTCGGAATTGCCCAGGCTGCTCTCGTAACGGCGATTGTGAGAACGAAACGAGATTGGATTTGTTCCGCAACGGTCCGCTGCCTAACTTGACCGGCGTGGCTTACTCGCTCTTGGCAATCGTTACGCGACTGGACGTGGACGAAATACCATCAGGTAGCTGGACGTTCCAACGACGTTCGCTTTGGTCCACCTGGAGAATCAAACTTGCTCGCGTTGGTGGATGGTCCACCGGGGAATCAACCAGCAAAAAGTCACGACCCATCTGCACCACGGGAATCGAGAATCCATTCACGAGCAGACGCATGGTCACTTGGGAGGAATGTCCGCCCTGACTCGCTTTCGGTGCTATGGAAGGCTCTTTCATTCAAAATGCCACCGATTACGCAGCTCGTAATGGACTTCAGCTCGCGGAGCGTCTCGGCTTCGGTATCCACGGTATCATCTTCGTGGCCGAAGACAAGTCCGCCGGAGGCAAGACAGCCATCAAAGCCCATCGCGCGCTCGAGCCATTCCTCCGTGAAGTTTCAGTTTATCACCGCTTGCAGGAAGCGAATGTGACCGAGATTCTTGGGTTCCACGTTCCCCAAGTATTGCGGTCCGATGAAGATCTACGCGTGATCGAAATGACCATTGTCACGCGTCCCTTTGTTTTGGATTTCGCCGGCGCTTACCTGGAAGCGCCTCCTGATTTTCCGGAGGATGTTTGGGCGGAATGGGAAGCGGAAAAGCGCGACCAGTTTGACGTCCGTTGGCCGAAAGTGCGCGCCATTCTCGGAGCACTGGAAGATTTCGGAATCCACATGGTGGACGTGTCGCCGAGTAACATAGCTTTCCTTGATTGACCCGCATCACGCACTCACGATCCGAATACTCGAGTTTAAAATGGAGTCCCGTGCGGGGAGTTGCACCCACCTGAACGGTTTTGCAGACCGTTGCCTGAGCTGCTCGGCCAACGGGACATTTAAATGTGGAATATGGACTGCGGAACGCGAAATTAAGAATGCCGGCGGAAGCTCTCACCTCCGCCGGCACTGATGTGCGCCTCTCGGCGTCCTTGAACTGGAGTTATCTTCGTATCTGCCGCACTCGAGCTTTGTCACGGCGTTCAACGCGCTGTTGATCCTTTGCGTTCGACGGGCTTTCGGCCCTCTCATCACACTTCGAGAACACGGCGGCCAGGAAGCTGTCCACCTTCTCGTTCTCAATGAGCCCGAATTGCCGAAGCACCGGCGCACTAATGAGTCGTCCTACCATTTCCTTGACCGGCAGATATCAACCGGATGCTCTGCTATTGAGCTACAGGACGGAAATCGGCTCGAGCGGCGCACCTTGGCAACGCCGCTCGAGGTTTTTGCTTTGGTTAATAATTTGTGATCTTTGGTTTGATTCCGAATCGCACCGGGCGGAAAATAAACCGCACCTTCACCGGGCGAATTCGAATGACACGGCTTGGCTTGTAACTGCGCCGTGGGAGCAGTTGACTTTGGTAACGGATCACCGGTTTCATTGGCCGCTCCTTTCTTGCGCCAAGCGCTGCCAACCCATCACGTAAGCCCACGCAACTGATGTCCCGGCGGTTTTTGACCACTGCGAAATAGTATTGAAGGGCTTTTTGCGTTCGACAACGTTGGCAGGACCTGTCGCTCCTTTTTACTGAGGTTTTTTGGTTTCGACTGGGCGGGTTTTTGCAGTCTCACGCGCAGCCACTTGGGCACGAATTGAACTATGGTTGTCATGACGGGCTTCTCTGGGTTGATGGTTTAAGTGGCCTGCCAGCCGGAGCCAGCGAGCGCAAAGTGAGGCCCACCTTCGCCGAAGTTTCGGTGGGCAGTTTTCACCATCCAACTGGTGGCTGGTGAAGGCTGGCGGAAGGCGCCGGTAATGCTCCGGACTCGGCAATGCCGATCCTGTTTTCGGGACAGGTGCAGCCAGCTTATATCTGCCTGCCTTCCAAAAGTGGTCAGGGTGGCAGGAGTTGCACCTGCGACCCCTCGTTCCGAACAAGGCCGTCTGCTGCTGACAATACACCCTGAAATTGGCTGCCAGGGTTGGACTCGCACCAACACCGAACGGCTTAACAGGCCGCCGTGCTACTTTCACACCACCTGGCAATGATTAATTGGTGCTGCCGGCAGGATTCTCACCTGCATAAATCCGCTTAGAAGACGGATGCCTGATGTGTTCGGCCACGACAGCATTTGAAATGGCCCGCCGAGCCGTAGCTCAGCGAGCGAAGGTTGGTCGGAACGGCAGGATTTCCACCTGCGACCTCGCGGTCCCAAGGTGTTGGCACACCGCAAGGTGCGCTCTGAAGACTGAACTAAGCTCCGATAAAATGGCGGATCCGAAGGGACTCGCACCCTCAGCCCTCCCGCAGACAACGGGTTGCTCTGGCTAGTTGAGCCACGGATCCAAGAATGGCGTGCCAAGCCGAAGCCTTGGCGAAGGCTGGTGGGAGGCGCTGGTAATGCTCCAGTCGTCACTTCCGACGTTTATTTTTAGACACCGGTTTTACAGACCGGCAGCCGGATCACCTCCCAATATGGTTGCGGGGGCAGGAATCACACCTGCCTGACGAAGTTTATGAGGCTTCGCTCTGTACTTTAGTCGAGTTCCCCGCGCTGAAATGGTGGAGTCGGCGGGTAACGCTCCCGCATCAGCTTGCTTGCAAGGCAAGTGCATTACTTGTCTGCCACGACCCCGTGAAAATTGGCAAGCCGCCCTGGTGCTGCCCCAGGCAAGCTGAGTTTTGGAGACTCTGCTGCACGAGCTGGTGCGCGGCTTATTGGAATTCGGACTGCACCTAAGGGAGAAACGAATGTGCATCCGAAGAACTTGGTGCGGTTGCCGGGAGTCGCACCCGGACATGCGCCTTGGCACAGCGCCATTCTCCTTTTAAATCACAACCGCGGAAATTAAGTGGGCCGGGAGTTGTTTCACTCCGGCCCATGCCATTTCAACAAAGAACAAACACCTCTTGCTATCTTGCGATACCAACCCACGGTTTCACGGTGGTTCTTTCGGTGTTTTGGGGCACACCTCCTGCGAAGCCCTTAAATTGTAAAAGCGTTTCAAATCGTCTCGGCGCGCGTATTCGCTCCGTGTGGGCACACCACACCGGTGGAACGCCTCGGCATTCCTGCGACCGATTTCGTTTGGCACTCTCAGACATCCTCAAGACGTCGTTCTCGTTTCACTCACAGTTCCGTTTACCTTTCGCTCTGATTGTTTACCGTCACATATCACGACAACAAAAAAACCCTGCTTACATCTCGGTAAGCAGGGTTGTAGAAATCCTATGTTCGATTCGTTACCTGCTTACCTTTCCATTATCCAAATTCGATTCGGGGGTTCGCCCTCCATACGATTTGGATAGCCTAAGGTTGAACACACAACCCTGGCTGGCCCGGCTATGACGTGTCGCTTGCGCGACCGACATCGTCGGCCAAATCGTGGCTGATATGTTCATGAAAGTTTTCATCGAATGCGCGTTATATCTATCACAAGCAACCTAATCTTGTCTACTTATATTTTTAGGGGGTCGTATATCTTGAATTCAAATATCTGGATGAGTTGATGCGACACGATCGAGGTTGTAAGCTTTTTTCACTGTCTCTCGCGATGAATGCTTGAAAACACACAATAGTTGAAGTCTTGCTTCATCTTTTGTGAATTTTTCAATCCGTTTGCCGTTGGGAATGCTGGCGCTTTTGCGCAGCAGCACACATCTGAGCTTTGGTAGCCGGAGGCCCTCAATACGGTGGAGCGAGCCGCCTGAACTCGTGATCCAAGACCATTAATAAAAATGCCAGGTTTCTTGGAACCAGACCGGGCCAGAAGTACTTTATTAGACCTAAAGCGCCAGCCTCGAGCTTTTGTTCAGCCAGACGCTCTGCTGCTTGGCCCAGGACCTTGAGCGACCGGGGCCATTCACAAATTCCGCTGAGCCATTCAGTGGCAATCCCGCTGGTTCCCACCGACGCACCGGCCAGAGCACCGACAATTGCGCCCACGGTGTCAGTGTCACCGCAATTCAGCGCTGATGTCAGGGCCTCTCGGAAATGTTGGGAGATCGCAAACAGGCATACAGCGCGATGGGGACGGAGTGATATGCATAACC
>Ga0209062_1005819_pt1 | contig 11698 bp, 8 predicted proteins | sample Coa_R2_2_FD_187158 | JGI IMG/M metagenome (GOLD analysis project Ga0209062, IMG submission 187158) | Surface soil microbial communities from Centralia Pennsylvania, which are recovering from an underground coalmine fire - Coalmine... | ecosystem: Environmental > Terrestrial > Soil > Unclassified ...
GCGCCGGCCCTGCAGCGCGAACATCGCGCCTTGCGGATCGATGCAGCGCGCGGCCCAGTTGCCGTCCCAAAGCTCGATCGGCCCCTGTGCGATCGTCCCGCCGCCGGCCTTCACCTGATTCATCGCATCATCGAGATCGGCGACCTCGAAATAATACAACCAGAAAGGCACAGGCGCGGCGGCAAATTTGGTGAATATGCCGCCGAGCGTGCGCCCGCCGGCGGTGAAGAGTTCATAGGAGTCCACCAGCGCCTGTTCGGCTTGCCCCTTCTCCCAACCGAACAGCGCACTGTAGAAGCCAAACGCCGCCTTGCCTTCCGCGGCCAAGAGCTCGTGCCAGCCGACCCGCCCGGACGCGCCCGCCTCGCTCGCTGCGCCCGTCTCGTATTTCAGGCCGCTGACCAGCGCCAGCGTCGCCGTCTGCGGATCCGCCACCACTGCGATGCGACCGATATTGCTATCCGTCGGCGGCACATAGACAGTCCCGCCAAGTGCTTTCAGCCGATCAGCCGTGGCATCCACATCCCGCACCGCGACATATCCGACCCAGCGTGGCGTCGCGCCTTTTTTTCGTCCGTCCAGCGGCAGCTCCATCAGCCCCGCGACCGGCATCTCGGCTGTGCTGAAAAGCCGATAGGCGAATTGCGGTGTGGAGGCGTCACGCACGGTCCAGCCGAGGACCTTCGCGTAAAAGGATTCTGCCGCCCGCAAGTCGGTTGTCAGCAGTTCGTACCAAGCGAAGGCAGCGGTATCATCGACCATTTTAAACTCTCCGATCACCTCGACAAACAAAGGCCGCACGCATCGCAACATCGCCTTCGTGAAGACACGAGATTCATCGCCTTGTTCATTGCAGCGTTAATCAACATGAATAGGAAGTGAATATGTAACAACGACTTAGTGAAGCTATCACGCTTGCGCGACGGATCGACGCAGCGTAGGATTTCACTACTGGAGTCCCACACAGTTCTAGAAAGTTTATGGAGGTTGCGACGATGTCACGGGTGAAACAAGCTTCTACGCGGAAGCGCATCACCAAAGCCGCCGCAGTGCCGGCTCTGGGTGCCGCTGGACTTGGCCTTTCGCTGGCGGGGAGCGCATCCGCATCCACGCTGCCGACAGCAGACGTCTCTCAGTCGCTTGATAATCTCGCCAATCAGCGCTTCGTGCTTGGCGAAGAAGAAATTGCCGATGTGAGCCTCGCGACCTTCCATCTCTTCGACAAGGAGACTGGCAAGAGCGGCGGCGTGCAGCAGATGGCCTGGGGTTGCCGTTGTGGCGGCTGCCGTGGTTGTGGCTGCCGCGGCTGTGGCTGCCGCGCCTGCCGTTGCGGCGGTTGCGGCGGCTGCGCTGGCTGCTGTGCATCGTGGGGCGTCTGCCGTTTCTGCTAAAGCTGGCGGCGCTTTCCGATTGCATATCAACGCGCAGAGAGTTTTGTTGGCCGGGATCGATCATCGACCCGGCCAATTCTTGCGCAATGACATGTCCGCTTCCTTTGCTGTTGCTTCGCATCTCGCTCTTTCTCCGCGTTGTGCGGATTGGCCGGCCAATGCGGGCCTTATTTCCTTCCCAATCAAAAGCTGCTTGAGAGGATGATGGATCGCCTGTCCCGGCCGCTCCATTCGCAATCTGCCGCCCTGCTCTCAAGACAACCTCGCGTGTTGACCCCATGACCGCCAAACCCAAGACCAAAGCTGCAAATAAGGCCCCGAACAAGCTCGCCGCGAAGACCGCGAAGAAAGCGAGCGCGGCGAAAAAGGGCGCGCCGCAGCGCGCCAAAGACGCGCTGCAATTCGCGCCGAACTTCACGGCCTACGTTCTTCCCGACAACGTCGTCTGCCTCTATTCCGAGGACCGCAAATTCTTCCTGCATGGCGAGCTCTACGTGGCGGTGGCGCAAGCGATCGGCGATCGCGGAAAAAGCGCGCGACAGCTTGTGGCCGAGCTCAGCAAGACATTCCCGGCCGAGCAGGTCGAGGAAGCGATCAAGCGCATGACCGAGCGCCGCTATCTCGTCACGTCTTCGCACGCCTTCGCAAGCCCCGTGGCCGGCTATTGGGCGAGCCTTGGGCTTGCGCCTGAAGCCGCCGCGGACGCCTTGAAAAAATGCCGAGTCCGCATCGAGGCGATCGATGTCGACGGTCCCAGGGAGCTGAGTGCAGCCCTGCGCGAGCGCGGCGTGAACGTGGTCAAGAGTGGCGCGGCCGACCTCACGGTCACGCTGGTCAACGACTATCTGGAGCGGCGGCTCGCCGAGCTCAACAAGGAGCGCGTGAAGACCAAGACACCCTGGTTGCTGGTTCAGCCCTCGGGCGTCTTCCCGCTGGTCGGCCCCGTCTTCAATCCGCCTGACAGCGCCTGCTGGAGCTGCCTGTTCGACCGCATGATCCGCAACCGCGAGATCAAGGGTTTTCTCGAGCGTGGTTCCGCAGAGGCCGTTGCCGTCTCGCCGCTGACGCGCCAGACCTTCGGCGAAAGCGCCGTCGAGTTTGCCGCGAACGAGATCGCCAAGGCCATCGCCTCCGGCTACCGCACCGACCTCAGCGACCACATCGCAAGCTTCGACCTGTTGGGCTCGACGGTCGCGCGGCACTATGTGGCCAAGCGCCCGCAATGCCTGCATTGCGGCTCGAAGAAGCTGCAGAACCCGCGCCGCAGTCCGAAGCCGGTCGAGCTCGGGCCCGGCGCCAAGCTTGTCATGACCAGCGGCGGCTATCGCACCGTCACCTCGCAGGCGACGGTTGCGCGCTATCGCAAGCATGTCAGCCCCCTCACCGGCGTGGTCAAGAAGCTGGAACGCATCGAGGTCAACCTGCCGCTCAACACCAATTTCTTTGCCCAGCATAATTTCTCCGCGCCCGCCCACAGCGTCGACCAGCTGCGGTCGGGTCTGCAGGGCGGCAGCTTCGGCAAGGGCTCGACGGTCGAGCAGGCCGAGGCGAGCGCGCTGATGGAGGCGATCGAGCGCTACTCCGGCATCTACCAGGGCGATGAGATCAGCGTGCTGAAGCGCTTCACCGACTTCGCGCCCGGCGAAGCCATCATGCCCAACGACGTCCAGCATTTCAGCGAGGAGCAGTTCCGCAGCCGGCTCGCGCACGTCCACGACGACTCCCAGCATCCGGTGCCGCCGCCACTCGAGCCAGACGAGACAATCGAATGGACCCCGGTGTGGTCGCTGCGCGACCAGTGCTTCCGCTATCTGCCGACGGGGCTGGAATATTTCTTCTACCGGGATGCCCACACCGATTCGAACGGCTGCGCCGCCGGCAATACGCTGGAGGAGGCGATCGTGCAGGGCTTCCTCGAGCTCGTCGAGCGCGACGCCTATGCGATCTGGTGGTACAATCAGGTGCAGCGCGCCGAGCTCGATCTCGACCAGTTCGACGATTCCTACGTGCGCGACCTGCGCAACCAGTTCACCGATGCCGGGCGCAAGGTCTGGGTGCTCGACATCACCAGCGACCTCGGCGTGCCGACCTATGTCGCGATGATGCACTGGATGAGCGAGGGGCATGAGAACATCGAGTTCGGCTCCGGCTCGCATTTCGACCGTCGCATCGCGCTGTTGCGCGCGCTCACCGAGCTGAACCAGTTTTTGGCCATCGGCATGATGGGTGGCGCCAGCGGCGAGAAGCCGTCGCTTGACGGCGTCACGCCGCTCAAGCTCGACAACTATCCGTTCCTGCTTCCGGCAGCCAACCCGATCGTGCCGCCGGCGCCGGGGCTCAAGCTCGCCGACAATAGCCGCGGCCAGGTCGAGAACTGCGTCGAGGTCGCCCGGCAGGCCGGCTATGATTTCCTGGTGCTGGACCAGACGCGGCCTGATGTCGGCGTGTCCGTGGCGCGGGTGACCGTGCCGGGCCTGCGCCACTTCTACAAGCGCTTCGGGCCCGGCCGCCTCTACGACATTCCCGTCAAGCTCGGCCTGCTCGATCGTCCCCGGCTGGAGAGCGAGTTGACGCCCTTCCTGCCTCACACCTGACGGGAGCGGTTGTTGCGCGCACCCAAGACGAGGACCAAGACGACGAAGGCCAAGCCGGCGAAGAGCAAGCCGGCCAGGTCCAGGCCGTCAAAGGCAACGCCGGCGCGGAAACCCGCAGTGCCGGAGCTCAAGGTCCGTCTGAACGAGCGCGTCACGCTGCAGGTGCAGGGCGGTGGTGCCCTCGCTGCGATGGTCGATTCCTATCCGGTCGAGCTCGGCCGCTTCAGCGCGCAAGTGCTCAAGCGCGCGCAAGAGCTGCATGACGGCCTGCTGCTCGCGTCGTTCGCCGGAAAAAACGCGCTGGCCCGGGAGACCGGGGCTTTGGTCGCCCGGCTGGCGCGCCGCGGCCTTGTCGAATACCGGCTTGCACGCGGCGCCAGGGATATTGTCGTCATCGAGCCGCAGCTCGCGGATTACTGGCCGCGATTGCCGAAACTTCGCGCCTCCGATCATCTCGTGCTGTCGCGCTTTGCGTATGTCCGGCGGCGCGCCGATGCGCTGGTGCTGGAATCGCCGCGCGCGGGCGCGCTGTTTCGGATTTGCGATCCCGCCGTGGCGAGCTTTCTCGCAGCGCTGGCTGTGCCGCAGAAGGTCGCCACGCTGAAGGACCAGCGCGGCTTTCCGGGTGTCGAGCTGCTCGCCTTGCTCGCCGATTGCGATATCCTGTTCACGCCGGAGCCCAACAGCGAGGGCTTGCGGGACAGCGAGGGCGATTCGAGCCTTGTGATGTGGGACTTCCACGATCTGTTGTTTCACACCCGCTCGACCGAAGGACGCCATGCCAACCCGCTCGGCGGGCTCTATCCCTATGCAGGCCAGCTGCCGCCGCTGCCGGCGGAGCGGCCTGCCTGGCCCGGCAAGACCATCGAGCTGAGCCCGCTCGCGGAGGAGCCGCAGACGGAGTTGCCGGTCGCAGCGCTGCTGCGCCAGCGCCATTCGGTGCGCGATTTCGACGCGGCGCAGCCGATCACGCTCAAGGAGCTCGCGCTGTTTCTCGACTCCGCGGCGCGCGTCACCTCGCGCTGGGAAAGCCCGGTCGATTTTGACGGCAGCGATGGGCCGCTCGTCTCCTATACGTCGCGGCCCTACCCCGCCGGCGGCAGCGCCTATGAGCTCGAATTGTACCTCGCAGTCGCCAATTGCGCCGACCTGCCGCGCGGCTTCTACCACTACGATGCATCGAGGCATGCGCTGACCGCGATCGAGGTGGCCGATGCGCAGCTCGAGGTGATGCTCGGCAGCGCGCAATTCGCCACCGGTGCTGAAAGCCCGCCGCAGGTGTTGATCACGATTGCCGCCCGCTTCGGCCGACTGTCCTGGAAATATTCCGCCATCGCCTATTCGCTGGTGCTGAAGGATGTCGGCGTGATGATGCAGACGCTCTACATCGCCGCAACCGGCATGGACCTCGGCGGCTGCGCCATCGGCACCAGCAATATCGAGCTGTTCTCGAAGATGACCGGCCTGCCCTTCCATGTCGAAGGCCCGGTCGGCGTGTTCGCGCTCGGCCGCGAAGCGCCATCGGCGGTTTCGAGCGACGTGGACACCGGTCCGCGCGACGAAGACGCGTCAAAATGACAACCCAGCTGCCCGGCTGACCGCGCAAGCTTGCAGGGCAGACCTGCATCCGACCGCGATGCCATTTGATCCAGCGCAAAGACGAATATGCCCTTGTCGGGCTCTTCTACGTGTAGCGGATATTCCTTCCCCGGAAACCGCCACATGACTTCAGGATGCTCTTGGAGGATGCTCTTGGGCATTCCCGGGAGCATCCATTTTATGTCGCGATTGGCCGCGCGGCGTGGCCGTTGATTTGGCTCAAGCACCCTTCTGCGTTGTCGGGCAAGGTCGTCATTTCATTTCGAGAGCCGACCGGGAACGCTCGTTTGCACGCAACGCAGGAGACCAGCAGCAAGACGCGCGTGGTCGTTCTCGCCTCCGCGATCTGGGCCGGTTCGATCTTCGCAAGCCGGCTGATCGGGCTCGTCCGCGAACAGATCATCGGCCGCACCCTCGGTGCGAGCCGGCAGGCGGATCTTTATTTCGCCAGCTTCACCTTGCCCGACTTTCTGAACTATCTGCTCGCCGCCGGCGCGCTCTCGATCGTCTTCATCCCGATCTTCCTCGCCCATCTCGAAAAAGGCGACGAGCAGCGCGCCTGGACCTCGTTCAGCGTGATCGCGAATTTCATCGTGCTGGTCGGCTCCGTGGGCATCGCGCTTTTGATGATCTTTGCGCGGCCGCTTGCGAACTGGGTGGCGCCGGGCTTTGCCGATCCCGCCGAGGTCGATGCGCTGGTGCGCCTGACCCGCATCATCCTGCCCGCGCAGTTCTTCCATGTCATCGGCGGGCTGTTGTCGGCCGCGCTGCAGGCCCAGAACCTGCATGCGCTGCCGGCGCTGGCGCCGCTGGTTTATTCCGCCGCGATCATCGCGGGCGGCCTGGTCGGCGCCTGGTATCCGACGCTCGGCGCCGAAGGCTTTGCGTGGGGCGTGCTGCTCGGCTCGATCGCTGGCCCGTTCGCGCTGCCGCTCATCGGCTGCATCAGGACCAGGATGCGCTGGATGCCCGTGCTGTCGTTCCGCGATGACGACCTGAAGCGTTATTTGTGGCTGTCGCTGCCGATCATGATCGGCTTCTCCATCGTCATCGTGGACGAATGGATCGTGAAGAACCAGGCCTCCTATCTGGCGCCGGGGACGCTGGCCTACCTGCAATATGGCCGCACCCTGATGAAAGTCCCGATCGGCATCTTTGGCATGGCGGCCGGCGTCGCCTCCTATCCGACCTTGAGCGCGCTGGTCGCCAACGGCGCGATCGTGCAAGCCTATGAGCTGTTATGCCGCGCGGTGCGCGCCATGCTGCTCCTGACCTTTGCCGCGCAGGTTTGCCTGACGGTCGCGGGATTCGAGGCCGTCGACATGATCTGGGGGCTGTTCGCCAACCGCTTCACGGCCGCCGATACCGCGGAGACGGCGACCGTGCTCGCCTACCTCTGCCTCGGCCTCGGCGGCTGGGCCGCACAGAGCCTGATTGCCCGCGGTTTCTATGCGCTCGGCAGCACGTGGCTGCCGACCATCGTCGGCACCATGATCGCGGCCGTCGCGGTGCCGCTCTATGTCCTGCTGCGCCGGCAGGACGGTGCGATCGGCCTGGCGATCGCAAGCTCGGTCGCGATCACCGTCTATGTGGCGGTGCTGGGCCTCCTGCAACGCCGGCGCTTTGAGCTGGAAGCCGCCGCGCAAGGCACCACGCTGAATGACACGCGCGGCATGCTCGGTGCCGTGCTGCGCATGGCTGCCGCTGCAATCCTGGCCTCAGCACTCGGCCTGTGGCTGCGCGGCCCGATCCTGCAATGGCTCCCCGGCATGACCCTCGCACCCGTGCTGCTGCGGGCCGTGCTCCTGTGCGGCTTTGGTGTCGGCCTCTACGTCGCGCTGGTCTATCTCTTCGGCGTGCAAGACCTTGCCGAGCTCAAGACCGTGCTGGCGCATCGGCTGCACGACCGGCGACATCTCGTCGAGCACGAGCACTAGCATCGCCCTGTTCAATTCTTCACCAGAAAAAGCGGCGTTCGCAGCGTCAGCATGTAGGCCGGTTTCGGCAGCCACATGATTTCGGTGGTGACACCGAACAGGCGGTTGTCATTGTCGTCCATGCGATCGAGATCGAGCCGCAGCACCGGCTGGGTGAAGGATTGCACCGGCGTGAGGCGCAACAGGTCGGCGCCACCGAAATATTGCACGCCGAGGCGGCCGGTGAATTTCCAGTTGCTCGGCCATTGATAATAGCCGCCGACATAGAAGATGTCGCTCGGATGGACTCTGGCGAGCGCGGTGCCGATCTCAACGCGCGTGTCCTGTACGCCGGCAAGCAGCCCGCGCGTCTCATCCTCGTCGAGCGCATAGTCAAATTCGAGGATATTGGTGAAGGTGGTGCTGGCCAGCGCGTTGTTGGGGATGGATTGGGTGTAGGTCGACTGCCAGGTGATGGTCGGGATCCTGCCGCCTTTCTGCTCATGGACATCGGCCTGGAAGCCGACATTCCAGCTCGTGATGTCGAATGACGACCAGCCCTGCCCGCTCACGGACGTCGCCGTGCCCGAGACGCCGGCATAGAGCGAGACGTGATCGCTCACGTCCACGGTGAGCGGGAAATCCATGACGACGCCCTGCCGCGATGCCAGCGGGAGGCTGGTCGGCACCCCGTTGCCGCTGGCCAGCGCCAGCGACTCGAGCGCCGTGGACAGCGCGGTGTTGCCGAACCCGATCGGCAGCGAGCCCGCGGGCACGGTGGCGTAGCTGGTTCGCATGTCGAGATAGGTGGTCGGCCACGCGGCCTTGGGCTTGGCGTCGCTGTCGTCGTCATCTGCAGCGAAGGCGCTGGTGCTGTGGACGATGCTCATGCCGATGCAGCACGCGGCAATCGCATACAGCATTACCGGCGCGTTCGCTCCCGCGCTTCGAGGTTCCGACAGCTTGCGCACGATATTACCCTCGGGATGCCGCCTCAAATACCGGCCGATGCTTTGGACCAGACAATGATGCGGTTGGTCGGACGAGTTGAAGATTCAATTGCGCGTATCGCGCGGATTTTCCCGTGCCTGTTGCGGAAATGGCGCAAGCTCGCGACGACCACAATGCTACGCTGCTCACATTTCGGGGGGCAGATTTGAGAAGACTTTTTCCGGCGCTGACCACGGTTCTTTTGAGTGCTGTTTTGGGCGGGCTTGCATCTGCAAGCGCAGCTGATCTGGCGGTCAAGGCGCCGGTGAAGGCGCCGTCGCCACCGATGTGGTGGGTCAGCGGAGGCGGCCTGGTCTGGGCCGTGAAGGGCGCGCCTTTGCCGCCGACATTGACGACCTTCGCCCCCGGCACTCCTTCCGCCACCACCGGGGCTGGCGGAGCACTGGGCATTCCCGGCACCATCCAGCTTTCGCCGGATCGGATGGGATTCGGCGCGTTGGGCGGCGGCCAGCTGGCGATCGGTCACTGGTTGCCCTCGGATCAGCGCTTCGGGTTTGAGGCCGGCGGCTTCTTCCTCGGCAGTGGAAGCGCCGATTTTGCGCAGAGTTCGAATGGCTCGCTTCCGCTGCGCATCCCCTTCACCAATGTACCGCCGGGCGCAGGCTTCCCGCTCGGCGCATCGTCCTTCGTGCTGGCCGATCCGGGCTTCGCGTCCGGCGGCCAGACCATCAGCGCCTCGCTGCGGCTCTGGGGCGTTGAGGGCAATGCCCTCTACCGCGCCTATGGCGCGCCGGGCCTCACGGTCTCGGTGCTGGCCGGCCTGCGCTACCTGGATTTGCGCGAGCATCTGTCGATCGTCAGCACCGAAAGCTTGCTGGCGACGCCTACCTCCTACACCGGCTCCGATTACTTCTCGACCAAGAACCAGTTCATCGGCGCGCAGATTGGCGTGAAGGCGGAGAAGCAGCTCGGCCAGTTCGACGGATCCGCGGTGGCGAAGGTGGCCTTGGGCGACAACTATCAGACGGTGTCGGTCAACGGGACCAGCCTGATCACCGGAACCGGCTTCGGCACGCCGCCCGGCCTGACGCCAGGCGGCATCTTCTCCCAGGCCACGAATATCGGGCAGCAGAGCCGCAACCGTTTTGCGGTGGTGCCGGAGGTGCAGTTGCAGGCGGGCTATCGCATGCAGAGCGGCGTTCGCGTCTTCGTCGGCTACAACTTCCTCTATGTCAGCAACGTCGTGCGCCCCGGCGACCAGATCGACACCACGCTGAACTTCACCGGCAACCCCGCGATTACGCCAGGCTCGACACTGACCGGCGCCGCGCGCCCGGCGCCGATGTTCAACAGCTCCTCGCTGTGGGCCCAGGGCCTCACCATCGGCGCGAGCTACCAGTTCTAGCCAGGCCGGCATCGAGCTGAGACCGCGCGTGGCAATGCAGCCGCGCGCCGTTAAGGTTGAGCGGTTAGGTTAAGGGCAGGCGTGGCTTGAGCGCAGCAGGGTGAACAACTAATCAGAGGTCTTCAGTCATTTCAGTTCGAGAGATTGCAGCATGGCCAAGCCGCCTACCAACCAGACTCCGGAGCTCGCCGAGCTCTCCCAGCAGCTCACGATGCTCGAAATGCGTGCCAAGATCGCCGAGGTGCACAGCCGGATTGCGGAGGCACATGCCAAGAACCGCGAGGCCAATCTGCGCATGAAGAAGGCCGAGAAGGAATTGGCCGGATTGAACTAAGGCGAGCCGCCGGAGCACTTGCCATCGGCGCCTGGCAACCATGGCCTTGTCATCCTCCGATGAGGGCAAAGCCGCTCCGGTGAATCGTTGCGAGCGTTGCAAGGAAAACAACCGGCACATGCACCCGGGACGAAAGCGCTAACCCGGAATTAATCTGGTCAGCCCATAATCTGCAGGAGTTTTAGTTGGGGCAACGCGTAAGAGCCGTCGCGCGGACAATCCAGCGGCGGCTTTTCGATTATCTGGGGACAACGCAGGTGGACAAGACACCAGAAGCGCAAGCCGTTCCGGCGAGCGATGCGAAGCAGCTCGAGGCACTGCCACCGAGCAGGAAATCAAGCCGAAAAACGGTCCTGGCGCTGTCGGTGTTCGCGCTCGGCCTGAACGCAACTGCGGCGGTCTACACATGGTCGCCTTCGGATTTTGCCCTGCCGAATGTCGGCGCTTTGGCCGAGCTGCTTCCGCACCAGACACCTTCCGATCCGACACCGGACCCGGTTCTCACCGCATTGAATATTGTTCAGTCGGCACAGCAGCAACACGCTGCCTGGCTGCAGGAGAACAGCTCCTCCTTGCAGCAAAACGCGGCTCTGCTTCAGCACGATTCAACTGCGCTTGCCTCTCTCAGAGAGAGCATCACCGACGAACAAGTCGATGTGAAGAAAATGTCGGCAGAGATCACCAATGAGCACGGCGACGTGAAGAAGATGTCTGCTCAGATTTCGACGCTGATCACAAAGGTCGACTCCTTGCAGAACGCAATCGCGCCGGAGATGACTTCCTCCATTCCAAAAGGACGCGCGCGCGCCCGGCTGTCCGGAGCGGTGCACAAGAGGATGGTGGCTCGATCGGCCAAGCCCGCAGCACCCGTTTCGATCGGCGGCGCGCCGCTGACGATCGCGCCTGCATCAGTCCAGGCTCCGTCACCAAGCCCGGAAGGCTAAGCTGCTCAAGCGAAAAGCCAGGCGCGAGGTTGAGGGCGAATTTGGCCCTCCCTCGCGATCTCTTCTGGCCGGCGTCACCTTGTTGAGCTCGCTGGATCTGCGGGCTCCACTCCGCCGGACCGGCGGCCCTGCCCTTATCAATCTCGTCGCCGGCTTGTTGGGCCTCACCCGTCCCGCTCGGCGCCAGCCAGAGCGTTGACGTGCTCCACGGCCTCGTCGCTGGAAACCAGGTCCGGCCTTAGGCGCCGCCCCGCCCAACAAAGATTGAGGCTGTCTTTCAGGCCCGCCTCCCATGCCAATTCGTGGGCCACGTACATGATGATGGAGCTGATGGCCGCGATCCCGGCGGTGTGGCCGGCCGTCGCGATGTGACCGGTGGTCCAGAAGGAGATCGCAAAAATCTCGGCGGTTCCGATCAGCCGCCACGTGACGGCCTTCGCAAGCGTCTTGCGCATTTGGGATGCTCTCCGCGGTTTCCCCATAGGCCCCCAGTCCGGCAGAGCCTCGCTGTCGCGCGGACGCCCTTGTCGGCGTTGATCACGCTGAACATCGAGGTTCTGATGG